>Ga0210407_10000854_pt1 | contig 31278 bp, 26 predicted proteins | sample IncBWC27MmetaG_FD_150860 | JGI IMG/M metagenome (GOLD analysis project Ga0210407, IMG submission 150860) | Forest soil microbial communities from Barre Woods Harvard Forest LTER site, Petersham, Massachusetts, United States - Inc-BW-C-27-M | ecosystem: Environmental > Terrestrial > Soil >...
TCCGATGCCACCATGAGTTCTGCGAAGGTTCCTTCCGGAGCGTCCACGGGATCGCACGAAGCCATCGAGCTGCGCGATGGCGATCGCGCGCGCTATGGCGGCAAAGGGGTGCGCCACGCCGTCGAAAACGTGCGGCGTCTACTGGGTCCTGCGTTGCGAGGCGCCGGGGCGGAAGATCAGAGAGCCCTCGACCACCGGATGATCGAACTCGACGGCACGCCGGACAAATCGCGGCTGGGCGCCAATGCCATCCTCGGTGTTTCCTGCGCCGTGGCGCGTGCAGTAGCGCGCTCGCGGAAGGTTCCGTTGTGGCGCTACCTAGCCGCCGACCGGCGTGCGGTCCTGCCGGTGCCAATGGTCAATATTCTCTCCGGCGGTCTCCACGCGGGACAGAATTTCGAGTTCCAGGATTTCCTGGCAATTCCGTTGGGGTTTGCGACTTTTGCCGAGGCTCTCGAAGCGATTTCGGCGGTGCACCGTGCCGCCCGAGTGGTTCTCGAAACGCGCGGCTATTTGTTGACCGGCGTCGCAGACGAAGGAGGTTGGGGTCCCCGGCTGCCAACGAATGAAACCGGACTTGACGTGATGGTCGAGGCCATCGACCGTGCCGGGCACCAGATGGCGATCGGCGTCGATGTGGCGGCCTCACATTTTTTCGATGACGCCAAATACGAACTGAGGACTGAGGGGCGCACGTTGACGCCGGACGAGATGATCGACCTGCTCACCGGCTGGGCAGCGCGGTATCCCATTGTCTCCATCGAAGATGGCCTGGCGGAGGATGACTGGCCCGGCTGGCAGAGGCTGACCGCGGCTCTGGGCGCGCGCGTCCAACTGATTGGCGATGACTTGTTCGCCACCAACCCGGCGCGGCTCGACCGCGGCATCCGTGAGCGCGCGGCCAATGCCGTGCTGGTGAAGATGAACCAGATCGGTACGCTAACAGAAACCTTCGAGGTGATCGACCGGGCCCGAGCGGCGGGCTTCCGCGCCGTCATCTCCGCGCGATCGGGAGAAACCGAAGATGATTTCCTCGCCGACCTCGCCGTGGCGTCGGGCGCGGGCCAGATCAAAGTTGGATCGATCACTCGGTCCGAGCGGCTGGCCAAGTACAACCGGTTGTTAGAAATTGAGAGCGCGGGTGGCATGGTATTCGCAAGGTCGATTTAGAGTGTGGGTCAAAATTTGAAACGCTGCCCTGCACCGGCACGATCACGGACAACGAATCGGGATTCCTTTGCAGACCGGGGGATGTAGAGGCTTTTGCGCAGCGAATCCCGGCCAAGGGAGTTATCAAGGCGCTACGCCATGGGTAGATGCAGCGGGCGCTAATTTCCCGGTTCGCACATCTGCGATCGAGATCTGATTGGATTCCAGTATGGTCCCGAGAGTCTGGTCGAGCGAGATGCGGGCGTTGCTGTAGGTAACCAGGGCCGAGAGCTCTCCCGATTGCGCTCCCGTCAAATCCCTTTGCTGCTGAATCACGTTATATGGAGTCGAGGATCCGAGAGCAAACTTCTTCTGCTCGGCGTCGAATAGCTGTTTTGACAGGATCCGGTTTTGGACGGCAGCATCATAACGGGCTCTGGCCTGCTGCAACGCCACCACGGAATTCAAAATGTCCACCTGCGCTTGCATGACGCTTTTTTCGTTTTCCAGTTGCGTTTGCCTGAGCTGAAGCTGGTCAATGCCGTAGTCGGCTTGGGCCTGGCCGTTGTGCAGCCGCATTTGGAAGAAAACGCCGCCGCTGTCGGTGGCAAAGTTCCGCCGGAAGATTTGGCCGAGAGCCGTGCCGATACCGCCGACAAAGTAAGGGTTCGGAGTCTCAGTTAACCCTCCCGCAGTCACGGTCCGGCCCGCGCCGGCCAAGCCCGCGTGACTCTCGCTACCGAAGGCAATGAGAAGAGGCAGCACGCCGTTGCGGGTACCCAGAGCCGAGACCTCGCTCGTCTTCTCGTTCGCTTGTTGCGCCGCCAGGTCGCTCCGGTTGGCCAGAGCCATCTGAACCATACTTTTCAGCGACGGAAACTCATCTTTCTCGGGAATGGCAATTCGATCTACCGGTACGATTTGCGCACTGGCGAGGATGGGATCCATGACTCCCGTCCGGCTGATGAGATTTTTCAGCTGCAGCTCATGCTGCTGAAGATTGGTCTGCGAATTCACCAAATCCTGGCGGCTGGTAGCCGCTTGAGAGTCCGCCCGGGTAATCTCGATCTCCGCCAGGGTGCCAATCTGCACCTGTTTCTTGGTGTCTTCGTAGAAGGTTTGCGCCACATCCAGCGCGCTTTGTTTTGCCTTGATGTCCTCGTAATCGGCTGCTAAGGCGTAATAGGACTGGAGCACGTTTCGAACCACTGCAATCACCTGCGTCTTGAAGTTGAGGTCGGACGTTTGTAAATTGATTTTCGCGATCGTAATCGTTCGGGCATTTACCGCCACTCCGAAGCCTTGCAAAAGATTGTGCTGGAAAGAAACGGATAGGGTAGCCGCTACCGACGGATTCAAGACGTCGCTGGGAGCATTCTCATTCAGGTAATGGTCGGTGTAATTAGCGGAAACAGCGCCGCCGCTGAGAAATCCTTCCTGCAGCGATCCGTTGTAGATGCGCTGATTCTGGATCAGGACGCTGGTTACACTTTGCACACTGTTGACCTGAGGGATGGACCTATGGCTGAAGGTGGTAGCTTCCTGGAAGGTTGGGTCCAAAGTTTGGGTAGTGGGCCCGATTTGGGAGATCGTGGCGTTGGTGGTACCGTTGACGCTGCCGTTACCACCCCCGCCGCTGACACCCGCTGACGCTTGGGCACCGAGAACGCCCTGCCCGCTGGCAACTGAAGTAACCTGCGACGCTGGGCTCGGCACGCCCGGCAAAGCGCCGCCTGCCTGGGCACGCTCGACCTGCCAGGCTGCATGCAGCGGATCATAACGGGCAACCTCAATATCAATGTTGTTTTCCAGGGCCAATTCGATGGCTTGGTGCGCGGTCAAATACAGCTTGCCTGCGCGAACCAGATCGCGGAGCCGCCCGGAATTCGCTAGCCGGACGGGTGGCACTTCCGGAGCCAGATAGGGTCGCCAAAAGATGGGCGCGGATGGCCGGACGGGCTCAATGGAAAGCTCTTGTGCCGGGAGGAATGAGGCCGGGCACAGGAGGGACAGCGTAAGGGCGATGAACTTCCGGCAAACCTGCCGTGCGCTACTGCGGTGGGGCGGACGCCCTCGTCCGCGCCGGACCCCCTGGTCCGGCTCAACTATCACGCGAGAAGAGGCCGACGAGGGCGTCGGCCGCGGACCAGGGGGTCCGCCCCACATCGTAAATTCTTCAATCTTTCGATGTGTCATCGCTGTTCTCCCGTGCCGGATTTGGCGGGCTTGAGCCCGGCACTCCCCGCGAGCGCGTCAGCCACCGAGACATGATTGATCTCGAGCGTATCCCCAACGGATTGATCGAAATTGATTCGTGCATGCGTATAGTTAGCCATGGCCTGCACTTCGGAGCTTTGTGCGCTCGCAAAGTCGCGTTGATCCTGTACCACCTGAAAGGGGGCTGCGGCGCCCAGTTGAAGTTTCTTCTGATCGGCCTCCAGCGTCTGCTGCGCAAGAACTCTCGCCTGAACGGCGGCATCATAGCGGGCTCGCGCCTGCCGCAGCCCGATGACCGCGTTCTGCACGTCCACCCGGACTTGCGAGACGCTTTTTTGCAGGTTTAACTCGTTCTGCCGTATTTCGATGAGGCTGGTCACATAATCCGATTGTGCAGCGCGATTGCGAATGAAGATGTTGAGCGAGAAGCCCGCCGAATAATTCGGAAAATTCCGGCGTGCGATTTGAGCCAGCAGATTGCCATAGCCTCCGGCGTAGTAGGGCGCGCCTCCTTGAGCTAAACCGAACGCCGTTAACTGGCCGGTCAGGCCGTTGTTCGTCAGTTCGGCAAAGGCCTGCAACGTAGGCTTCAGAGAATTTTTGATGCCAACGAGGTTCAGCTTGTTGCTTTCCAGGTTGATGCGGCTTTGCTCGATTTCCACCCGCTTGTTCAAAGCCCCGGCCACCAATTCATCCAACGGCCTGGCGTCATCGTTTGGCGGCACCTCGATCTTATCCAGTGGGATCACGTGAACGTCAGCTAATTCCATCGAAGCCACACCCGAGCGGCTCAACGCGTTTTTCAGAACGGTCTCCTGCTGTGCCATAGTCGTCTGCGAGATGATCAGATCCTGCTTCGCTGCGTACAACTGCGATTGCGCACGGGTAACTTCAATCTCCGCCAGCGAACCGATTTGCACCTGCTTTTTGTTGTCGTCCAACAATTGTTGAGCCGTCTGTACTTCCTGTTCCCGCGAGTGCACATCCTGCACGTAGGCCACCAGGTCCCAATACAAGTTCAGAACGGCGGAGACGGTAGTGATCAGTTGCGACTTGAACTGCAGGTCGCTCACCTTCAAGTTATTCTTCTGGACTCGAATATTCCGGCCATTAACGGCAGAGCCAAAGCCCTGCAGGAGGTTTTGTGTGATCTGCAGATCGAGAAGGCCGGACGTAGAAGGATTCAGGCTGTAGAACTGGCTATTCACCTTCGTGTATTGGCTTGAATAAGTCAACTGCGCGCTCAAGCCGAAGACCCAGTTTTGCTGATAACTGGCCTGATAAGTACGGAGATCCTCAACAAATGCCGTCGTTCCGATCAGGATGGTATTACTCTGCGGGATACTCAGATGCTGGAAATTCACGAAAGCGGAGATGCTGGGATCGAGCGCCAGAAGGCTGGGGCCCAATTGGGTGACAATGCCGCCGCCAGAACCCACGCCTGCCCCTGAAGTTCCCGCCACACCACTGGCATTCACCGTAACGCCCTGCAGGCTGACGCTTTGGGGCCCTGCCGCCAGTGGGGCACCGACGCTTCTCAATGGCCCCCCTGATTGGGCGCGCCTCAGGACTTCGCGGGCCAATAAAGGTCCATACCGCTGCACTTCCACGTCGATATTGTTCTCAATTGCCAACGCAACGACATCCTGAGCTGAAACGTAGAGATTGCCCGCGCGTACCAGCGAGTCGAGCCGCGAAGAATTGCTCAGGTTGATCGGCGGCACGGATCTGGGCTGGTAAGGATGAGTCAGCCAACCCAGGCCGCCCTTTGCGGAGTCAATGCGAACCTCGGTCTGAGCGTAACTTGCACTGGCGAGCAGCAGAAAAATGCACAAGAGGAGGACAGAGATTCGAATCCTCTTTCCACGATTGTGTGTGAGGCTCATAGATTTAGGTAATAGCTTTGTTTACGCGCGCTACGCCTTCAAAGTTCCCAGCCGGCCCTAGCGTAGCAGAGGCGGCTGCTTCTGCAGACCGAATATGCGGCAAAATCAGAGAGGATCGGCATATTTGGTCATACCACTGCGCGAAAAACAAAAGCAACATAAATTCCGCACGCGACACCGCCGGGTGTCTGCAGGGCGTACGTTCGGGATAGAATACCGCCATGCAGAGGCGCAAGTTCCTTACCGAGATGCTGGGGAGCGCGGCCAGTCTTACCCTCCGGCCTGCCGGCGCGCAACCGGTGTCGAACGACGTCTTCATCGAGAGGCCGGTTACCGGGACTCCGCACAAAGGCAAGGTGCTGGCGGCCATTCAGCCGCATTCTGACGACATCTCAGAGTTTGCCGCGGGCACGGTCGCCAAGTTAATTCAAGAAGGCTACACCGGCTACATGATCCGCGCGACCAACGACGACATGGGCGATGACGTGGGCCAGCCGGGCACTATCGGCGAAAACGTCCTGCGCAACGAACGCGAGAACGCCGAGGTGGCGCGCATCCTGGGCCTCGAGCACAGCTTCGATTTAAATTACAACAACCATCGCATGGGCGATGTTTCCTGGAACGAGCTGATCTGCCGCCTGATTTTTCTGTTTCGCCTGCTCAAGGTGGACACGATCCTCTGTTACGACCCGTGGGGGCACGACGAGGAGAACCCCGACCATTACGTACTTTCCCGCTGCGTGGAAGCGGCCTGCTGGATGGCCGGCCGGGTGCACGACTATCCCGAACAGTTCGCGGCTGGGCTCAAACCCCAAGCCGTTCAGGAGAAATATTACTATGCGCGGCGTCCGGAGATCACTCGCGTGGTAGACATCAGCGGCGTGGTGGCTAAGAAGATCGAAGCCAACTGCGCTAACGTGGCTAAGGGGCCGGGCGGCCATCACGGCTCCGAACTGCGGGCCGAACTCGCCAGGCGCAACCAACGGCTGCCTCTGTTGGGCGATGATGATGCCGCCGCCGATCGCAATTACATCCGGGAGTTTGTGCTGGCGCATGACCGCCAGTTGGGGCAGAAATACGGCGTGGAATTTGCAGAGGTCTTCCACTATATCGGGCCGCCCGCGCCGGGCATGGAGGATACGATCCGCCAGCGATTGCTGCCGTTGAAGTAGGGACGTTTGCTCTAGGATTCATGCGCAACCACGGGGTTTCAATAGCCGCTTAGAGCGTCGGGAATTTACCTGCCGGCGCTGGCCGGAGCCGGCTGTCCCGCTGCGTTTCGCGCCAGAGGAATGGGATTCACTTTGAGCCCTTCGCGTGCCAGATCGCCCGGGCTCGGGATGATCGTGTCCCCTTCCTGAAGGCCGCCGATCACTTCCATGCGGTCGCCATAGTCGCGGCCAATCTGGATCTTCTGGAGATGCACTGTGTGATCCGGCCGGACCACGGCGGCCACGGCCCCATCGGCGCAAACAATCAGGGCTTCACTCGGGATCAGCAGGGGCGGATTCTTTCGGGTGCTGCTCAGGTCGACCTGGGCGTACATTCCCGGCAACAGCGTGCCTTCTGTGTTTGGGACGTGAATCTCGACCAGCAGCGTCCTGCTGTTGGGATCGAGCGCGTTCGCAGTTCGTGCTACAGTGCCCGCGAACTCGCGGCTAGGCACGTTCGAAACGCGCAAGTGAGCGGTTTGCCCGGGCCGGATCGTACTCGCGCTTGCCTGTGGGACGTTGACGTATGTGCGGAGTATATCTGTCTGCGCGATGCGGAACAGCAGCGTGCTCCCCGCATTCACCAGAGCGCCGACATCCAGGTTACGTACTGTGATGACGCCAGCGAAGGGCGCTTTCACTACCCGGTAGCTCTGCATCTGTTCGAGGCGAGCGACACTGGCTTCGGCCGCAGAAATGGTACTGTGCTGCGCAGCAATTGCCTTTTCGAGCGCCTGCAGATTAGCCACCTGGGACCGATACTGGGCCTGGTACTGATCGTTTTCCTGCCGCGAAACAGCGCCGCGAGCGATTAAATGGTTCCAGCGCTCCGCAGTCACACGAGCGAATTCCATATTGGATTTGCCCTGCTCGTAATTAGCTAACGCCTGGTCCAACCCCGCCCGTGCCTGTTGCAGGTTCGCCTGGGCCTGGCGAACCTGATCATCCAGCTCAGGCGCCTCAATCTCGGCAACGGCTTGGCCTGCCCGGACGCGATCGCCAAGGTCCACCATCCGGCGCTTCAGGTATCCGTCGGCGCGGGCAAGAATGGGGGCCTCCGTGATGGCCTGGATGTTGCCTGGCAGTTCCAGTTCACTCGTTTCCGACGACCTGCCTACCTCGACGACGTCCACTCGTGGGAGAGCTTCCTCGTGTTCCTGCGCCTCCCTGACAATGAGAGCAGTTCGCTTCTGGAGGGGAATGTAGCCGGCGAAAAATGCGACCACGAGCAGGACGATCCCTAGCAACACGATAGACCAAATGGTGAGGCCGGACGGCTGCCAGAGCGTTATGGGCCGCCCGGTTCGTGAGGAGCCGTGGGAAGCGTCCTTAATTTCCTGGAGCTGGCGCTTGAGATCCTGATTTTCTCTCCGCAACCTCTCCTCTGCGGTCGCGGTCTCGACTTGAGACGCAGGCGGATCGGGTTCGGTGTGTCGCATCAGGCGCTCGGAAACGTCTTAGCCATTATTCCACGCGGGTGGTAATTAGGCCCGCTGCTCCTGTTCATCGAAGCGGCGCTCGTGATCCACCGGAGGCGCCGTCCGCAGGTAGCTGTAAATAATTGGGACGACGAACAGTGTGGTCACGGTGGCGAACAACAGACCGCCGATCACGGCGCGTCCGAGCGGAGCATTCTGCTCTCCACCCTCACCCAAACCCAAAGACATGGGGAACATGCCGATGATCATGGCCGTAGCGGTCATCAGCACCGGCCGGATCCGAGCGAAGCCGGCGGAGAGCATCGCCTCTGTGGCCGAAGGTACGGACGCGCGCTCATCGTTGGCGAAGGTGACCATCAGGATGCTGTTGGCAGTCGCGACGCCGATGCACATGATAGCGCCCATCAAGGACGGGACACTCAAGCTGGTGCCGGTGACGAACAGCATCCACAAAATGCCGGCCAGAGCGCCTGGCAGAGCCGTCAGAATAATGAACGGGTCGAGCCACGACTGGAAGTTCACCGTCATCAGGAGATACACCAGGACCACTGCAAAGACCATGCCCAGCCCCAGGTGGAGGAAGGATGATTGCATGGTCTCGATCTGCCCACGCAGCGCGAACGAAGTGCCGCGCGGCAAATGGGCTTCCTCCTCGCGCATGATCTTCTCGACCTCCGCTCCAACGCCACCCAGGTCGCGCCGGTCTACGTTGGCATAGACGTCAAAAACCGGCCACACATTATAGTGATTGACGATTACGGGGGCGTAGGAACGTCGAACCGTCGCCAGGTTTGAGAGCAATTGTGTGCCGTTCGTCATGGCTCCCGGGTTTCCGTAGGCCTGTGAGGAGCCATTCGGAGAGGCGCCAACAGACGAATTCCTGGCGTCGGCAGCACCAGCTTGCGAATCTGTAGTCGTAGTGCTGACTGCGTTGGCAGGCACGGTAATCGGTGTGCGCAGCAAGGCATCCAGAGAATCGATCCGGTACTGAGGCGTCTGCACGCCAACGTTATAGTTGACGCCGTTGGCCCAGTTCACCCAGAAATTCGGAGCCACCGACCCATTGCCGCTGAGCGAGATCAACATACTACTGGTGACATCGCGCTGCGTCAAACCCAATTGCGAGGCCTTCACGCGATCCACGTTCAGGAGGATTTCCGGCTGGTCAACCACCTGGTGTACATGGACGTCGGCTGCTCCGGGGATGCGTGCAATTCTCCCGGCCAGCTTCTCAGCCAACCGGTAATTGGCCTCCGCGTCCCGGCCGACAACCTGTAAATCAATCGGCGCGGGTAAACCGAAACTCAAGATCTGTGTAGTGATATTGGCGGGCTGGAAGAAAAACATCATTTCCGGGAACTTCTCGCGGAGGTGTTCACGGAGCAGAACTTCGTAGTCCCGGGTTGAGCCGTGCTTTTCTTTCTTCAAAGAAATGAGAATTTCGCCGTCTGCGCTGGAGATAGTAGGAATGTCTCCCTGAGCAATGCTCGTCCAACTGTTTGGAATCCCGATGTTATCGATCAACGAGTCAATCTCATCGGCAGGGATGACGTCCCGTATGCCGCGGTCAATGGCTGAGAACTTCAGCTCGGTCTGTTCAATGCGCGTGCCTGCCGGAGCGCGTACATGAAGCCGCATCTGGCCGGAATCCACGTTGGGGAAGAAATCCTCGCCGACGAGCCATGTCAGACCTAGTGAGGCAACCGAAACAAACATGAAGGCCGTCAAGACGCGTCCGCGATGCCGTAAAGACCAATCGAGCAAGCCAACGTAGCGGAAGCGGAGGCCCTCGAACAAGGCGTTGAACAAATGGTGGACTCCCCAGAACAAACCCCGGCCCCGAGGGGCCTCACCGTGAATTCCCTGCTGATAGAGGTCGACTTCCGATTTGAGTAGGAAATTGACCATCGTCGGCACCAAGGTTCGGGACAAAAAGTAGGAAGCGAGCATGGCGAAGACCACGGCCATCGCCATAGGTGTAAAGAGATACCTCGCCGTCCCTGTCAGCAGCAATACCGGTACGAACACAATGCAGATCGAAAGAGTAGCGACAAAGGTTGGAACGGCGATCTGACCCGCGCCATCGAGCACCGCGCGCAGCAGCGGCTTACGCATGGCAAGGTTACGGTGGGTGTTCTCAATCTCGACCGTGGCGTCGTCTACCAGGATGCCGACCGCCAGGCCCAAACCGCCGAGCGTCATCACGTTGATGGTTTGCCCCAAGAGGCTCAACAGGCACAGTGAAGAGAGAATGGAAAGGGGGATCGAGATACATACGATCAAGGTGCTCCGCCAGCTTCCCAGGAACAGCAGGATCATCATGCCCGTCAGACCGGCGGCAATCAGGGCCTCCCGTTGGACACCTTGAATCGCGGCGCGCACGAAAAGCGACTGGTCGAAGAGCGCGTCCACTTTCAACTCGGGGGGAACTGTCGCGAGAATCCGGGGAAGGGCAGCCTTCACGGCATCAACGATGGAGAGGGTCGAGGCTTTCCCATTCCTGGTTATCGTGATGAGAACGCCGCGCGATCCGTTGGTGCGGACAATATTGTTCTGCACCGAGAAACCGTCATGCACCTGCGCCACGTCTTTGATGTACACGGTCGCGCCATTCACCGTCTTGATGGGCAGGTTGTTTAATTCTTCCAGCAGCACAGGGCTGCTGTTGACCCTGATCTGATACTCGGTTTCAGCCATCTTGGCCGTGCCCGCCGGCAGAATCAGGTTTTGTACGTTCAGGGCGTTGGACACGTCGATCGGCGAAAGCTGTTTGGCGTACAGTTCGTCCAGGTCCAAGTCCACCATTACCGCTCGTTGCTTGCCACCGAAAGGGTAGGAAACGGAGGCGCCCTGCACGGTACCGAGGGGGGTCCGGATGAAGTTGTTCCCAAGGTCGAATATTTCCTGCTCGCGCAGGCTCTTGCTGGAAAGGCCGAGTTGCAGAATGGGAACGCTCGCTGCGTCATACTTCAGAACATTGGCAGGAAACATGCCAGGCGGCATTTGACGCAGGGCGGTTTGCATGGTCGCTGTCACTTGAGCAACAGCCATGTCGATTTTTACATTGGGGTGGAAGTAAATCCTCACCACCGCATAGCCGTTGTAAGCCTGCGACTCAATATGTTCAATGTCGTTGACGTTGGAAGTGAGGCTGCGCTCGAATCCGGTAACGACCCGTTTCTCCATCTCCTCCGGTGACAGACCCGAATACACCCACAAGACGCTCACAATGGGAATGTCGATGTATGGAAAGATGTCCACGGGCATCGTGACAATGGCTGCGCCACCCAGAATGGCGATGAGGACGGCCATTACGACGAAGGTATATGGTCGACGGAGAGCAAGGCGAACAATCCACATAGGGGCCTGAAGTTAAGAGCTGAGAGAAATGCCTCTGTGTTTTTTTTCGGGAATCTGAGCCTCAGCCTCCCGATGGGAAGCAGTATACACCGAACCGTCCGGCGGAATGGGTTTGCGCTCAGCGATCTCCATATTCAATCGAAGAAGCAACGCTGATGCTTACCTGGCGGCAGAGTGGAGCACAAGTCCCAATGCCTCGTCCGCCGGACCGGGCGGACCGCAGATCCGGGCGCGCGCGCGCCACAGATCTTCTGACAACGACATGTTGTCCTGCAGAGCATCGCTCAAGTCGGATCGCGCCTGGCGATTGAGCGCCTTCTCAGCATTAGCCACCAACTGTTGCACTTCTGGAGTGGCCTTGCTATCGCCGGTGCCAACACAACGCTGGACTTTGTCGAGGACCTCATTCAGCACACGCGCGCTCCTCTGGTAGCGTTCGTTCGAACTGAGGCCGCGTATCGCGGGATCCAAGGAGAGAATTTCAGACGAGACCTGCAGGCGCTGTTTAACGCGCGCTTCGTTCGGGTTCCATTTGAGCGAGTCCTGAAATGCCCGCTGAGCAGGCTGGTAGTTGCCCAGGGCGAATTCTGCCTCACCGAGGCCCGCCGCCGCCTCTGCATCGCGGTCATTTTCGCGTAGGACCTCGCGAAATATGTCAGCGGCCTGCGATGCTGAACCGAGGTCCAACAACAGGCGGCCTACGCGTTTCTGCACCTCCGGACTCTTCGGACCCTGCTCCGCCAGCGCCAGCAATTCCGGGAGAGCCTGCTGCCGCCGGCCGTGCTTCATCAGGTAATCAACGAGTTCGAAGCGAGCCTGGATACGTTCATCGCCCGCGCTACTTGGCCATGCGCCGTAAATCGCTCGATGATAGTTCGTCACTGCGTCCTGAACTCTGCCTTGCGCAGCGGCGATTCGAGCCATCCCCAGATTGGCCCGTCCGTTTTCCGGACCAGCCTTCAGGAGTTGCTGCAAATAGATCTCGGCTTCGTTGAAGTGGCCCGCTTTCACAAGGGCAAGGCCAAGCTCTAACTTGTACTCGCCGTTGTCCCGCGAAATCGCGACCGAGCTTCGATATTCTTCGATAGCTTCTTCAATTCGATCCTGGCGGAACAGCGCGTTCCCGGTCTCGAAGCCGGCGCGTGCCTTAACCTCGCGGTCGGCGCGATAAGAATAGCTCAAAAAACCGATCAATAGAAGGATACACAGAGTAACTGTAACCACGCCCGCAAGGAGTGCGCCGGGTGCCCCGGTTTGCTCTCCACCAGCCCCCGCGCCCTTCGCCAGGCTCTCGCCCTTCTCGTACGCATTGAAGATATCGCGTCTGGTGATGATGCCTTTGAGCTGGCGCACGTTGGCTCGGCTAACCACGGGTAGCACGTTCAGATGAGCGTGCGACATACGCCGCAGAGCTGTGTCGAGCGGATGATCCTCGTGAACGTGGGGAAAATTCTCGGCCGTCAGCGACTCCTCGGGCTGGTCCGCTGGCAACAAGTCAGCTACTTTCCAATCGCCATGGCCCTCTCCGAGCGCTTTCTCCAGTTCGGGAACCCGTAACATGCCGACGAGTCTTTGCCCATTGAGCACCGGCCAGGCATTCACTTCCCCGTCCAAATTCCGCAGAGCGTGTATTAGTTCATCATTCTTAAGCACTTCCTGTGGCGGATGCGCCGCATCCCTGACCAGGAGTGGAACTTCCCGATCGCGGCCTGCCGTTGGCAGATGAATCCCATCCTGGTGCTGGAGCGCCTCATAGATCGGTTCCCGTTGCATCCGCTGCGAAATGAAGAAACTCATGAGATTTGCAATCATCAGCGGGACGATGATGGTATAGTCTCGCGTAAGCTCAAAGATCATGATCACGGACGTTAACGGAACGCGTATGATGCCGGCGAAAGCTGCGCCCATACCCACCAGTGCGTACGCGCCAGCACTGCCTGTGTAGTCCGGCAGAAGGGAATGCGCGGTACCACCTACGGCCCCGCCCATCATGGCGCCGATGAACAGAGCCGGGCCGAAAATGCCACCGGCATTTCCCGACGCGTAGCAGGTGGCGGTGGCTACCAGTTTCAATACAACCAAAAGCACCATTAGGCGCAGCGGCAGCTGGCTGTTCAGTGCTTCGCTGACATGGCTGTACCCGACACCCAGCACATCGGGCACGAACCAGCCCAGCACTCCGACCAGCAACCCACCCACTACTGGCTGTAGCGCTTGTCCCCACGCCGCCATGCGACGGAAGTACTTGCGCTGCCATAGGAGCAGTTTGACGAAGCATACCGACACGAGACCGCCGATGACACCCAGGGCCGCATACACCAGGAACTCCAGTGGATGCACGAGTTGATAAGGCGGTACGTGGAATAGTGGCTCATCGCCCAGCACCAGATGTAAAACGATCCACGACGTAGCCGAACTCAGGACGATGGATCCCAGCACCGGAGCGTGCATATCTCCCATGACTTCTTCGAGCGTGAAGAGCACGGCCGCAACCGGTGTGTTGAAGGCCGCCGCGAGCGCTGCCGACGCTCCTATCGGGACAAGCGCCCTGACCTTACTCGGCCCAAGGCCCAGCCAGCGTCCCAAGACGGACGCGATGCCGGCGCCGACTTGCACTGACGGACCTTCGCGGCCAAGCGAAATGCCACTCGCGAGAGAGACGGAAGAAAGCCCGAACTTCCCCAGTACCGTGCGAAGCCGGATAAAACCGTCGTGCAGAAACAGTGCTGCTTTTGTTTGCGGGATGCCGCTGCCGCGCGCGTTCGGAAAATACTTGTACAGCAGCACGCCGGTCATCAGCGAGCCCAGAACCGGTATCGTGAGGCGCCGCCAGGGCGCACCTCCCGCCGGGTACATGCGGGCACCAAGATTCTCCGTGACGAGGATGAACGAAGCGATGACGAGGCCCACAATGGCCCCGATCACGAGGGTCAAAACCAGAAGGACTTTGTCTTCATGCTGCCGCAGGTGATCTTTAGCGACCCAAGTTCGCAGCCGATCTTTGAATGTCATTAGAAAACTGAGAGCGTCCGGTAGTCGAAGTCAAAGGCAGCCCGAAATGTGAGCCCGAACAAACTCTGTCGCACTAAATATTTTGAATGTTCGCAACTTGTTTGTGCAAGCTACGTTCCGCAACTGTATCAGTCCGCACGTTGGATAATTGCCTCTGAATTCCAAACGTGGATGCAGTATTCTGGGCGAGCAGGCAATCGCGCGTGGGACAGATTCGCATATTGCTCGCTGACGACCACACGATCATTCGATCCGGGTTGCGGCTCCTGCTGGAGCAGCAACCGGACTTCAAAGTTGTGGCGGAAGCCGCCGATGGACGGGAAGCCGTTGAGCTCGTTTCGAAGGAGCACCCGGAGGTCGCGGTTCTTGATATCGGCATGCCGCAACTGAATGGAATTGAGGCGACTCAGCAGATTGTTTCCCGTGAGCCCCGGACGAATGTCGTGATCCTGAGTATGCATTCGGACGAAGGCTACGTCCTTCGCGCGCTCAAGGCGGGAGCCCGCGCCTACATCCTTAAGAACTCCGCGGACGCAGATTTGATTCGCGCCGTCCGGAGCGTGTCTGAAGGTAAATCGTTCTTCAGTCCCGTGATCAGTAAGATGCTGCTGGAAGACTATATTCGCCAGATACGCGACAAAGAAGTTGAAGATAGCTACGATCTTCTGACCCCCCGCGAACGTGAGATTCTTCAGCTCCTGGCGGAGGGAAAGGCGAACAAGGAAGTCGCTAAGATTCTCAAACTGAGCCTCTATACCGTGGAGACACATCGCGGTAACATCCTCGAAAAGCTAAACCTTCACGGCGTTCCCGAGTTGATTCTCTATGCCGTACGAAAGGGAATTATTCAGTAACGGCGGTCGAGACCGGCAGCGTGACGCGCAGGGCGGTTCCTTTGCCGGGCTGGGATTGAATCTCCATTCGCCCGCCAAGCTGCTTGACCCGTTCCTCCATGCCCAGCAGGCCCAGCCCGCGCATTCTTACAGGGTCAAAGCCGCGGCCGTCGTCTTTGACAATCAGCATGAGCGATTCGCCTGTCTGACAGACCGTGACCGTGGCGCTGCGAGCGCCGGAATGCTGCGATACGTTATGCAGCGCTTCCTGAACCACGCGATAGATGCACGTTCGGACCGCGTCGGAAAGGGAATCCGGGACCTTCTCGGCCGCCACCTTTACTTGGATGCCGCTGCGACGCGAAACCTCGCGCGCCTGCCACTCCAAGGCGGGAATCAGACCCAGATCGTCCAGCATGGAGGGGCGCAGCAGTAGAGCGATATCGCGAAGGGAATTCACACTGGAGTCCGCGAAAGTACGAATGTTTTCGAGGTATCGCCGGCCGATACTATCTTCCTCGGGGATCCGCTTTCCCAGATTTGCGGCGTCCACCAGCAAAGCGTTCAGAGTCTGGCCTACCTGATCGTGCAGTTCCCGCGAAATCGTGCGCCGTTCCGTTTCCTGAGCCTCGACAAGCCGCGCCGACAGCTGCTGTAGTGTGCTGCGCGCTTGAACGACCTCTTGATACCGCCCGCGGTTTTGCCGCTCGATTTTCAGGATGTACGCGATGCACCCGACGGCCAGTAGAAGTGCCGCACCCAATGCAATGTAGAGCACCACGCTAAGTCGCCGTCCCAGGTTTTCGAATTTGCTTTGGGTTTGGGCTTCCGTTGAGGCGAGTTGTTTAGCATCGACGTCGTCCACTCGCGTCGTGATTTCGAGAACAGTTGTTCGGAGGGGGGCGATTTCGTCTCCATAGAACGCTTCGCTTCGGCGTCGGCGCTCGCCTGGCGGTCCCTTCATCGCTCGGCTCAATTCCTGCCAGTGCCGATCCAGCAGATCCTGAAGCTGCTTGAGCAACACCCTCTCGCCCGACGTGGAGCAATGGTAGCCCGCTAGATCCTTCGACATCCGCGACCACGCATTCTGCAGTTGAGCCAGATGTTCTTTCGACCTCTGTTCATCTGAATCGAGTAGATAGTCGCTCATATACGTATGGCTGAGCAAGATATACGAGCGGATCGACGTGAGGCGCTGGGATCGCTCCAGAGAAGCGTCACTCAGAATTTTGTTTTCGGTGCGCATCTGGCGGAGCAGACGTGCGGCGTCCACGCCTGCAACCAGGAAGATCACCAGCATCCCCCCAAAGCCAACGATCAAGGCAAGACGCAAACCGCGGGTGGGGCGGTCGACTCCGGTCCAGCCGCGGTCCTCTCTCGATTCGACAGGTGGGGCTTTCACTGGCCTCTTAGTGTACCGGAACGAGCCCCACGAGGTGGCAAGAATAGGCCGCTGGGGACGTGGTTTCACTCTGTGAGTCAGCGACCCATCCGGCACCAGGCCGGCCGCCAACGGCTCTTGTGTGGGCGCACAGGTATGCCCAAAGCGACCTGAGGTACTATCGCTCGGGCCGTCAAAGTCCTGACAGTTGGAGCGTTCTGTCAGAATCCTGACAGCACACACTGTGGCCGAATTTCAAAGGTTCCTGGTAACTCCTTGGGAGCGAATGCGCCGTGTTCGGAGCAAATTGGTCCTTCGGTTGCGACATGGTCTGACGGCGCAGACCGCGCGAAGCGCGTCGAGGGGAGATAACGCTTGTCCACGTCAGCGGCAATGATCAGAGAGGTGCCCGGGTCGAAGCCGGCGTTATCTGCAAAAGCCGAACGCACGCCGCAGATCGATTTTGGGATGTTGGTGGGCATTGCCATCGCGGTGATTGCAACCGTGGCGGGCATTGCTTCCACCGGAGTCAGCCTTAGGTATTTTCTCCAGCCCACCGGGGCACTCATCGTATTGGGAGGGACGCTCGGCGTTACCATCATTACCACCCCTCACGCCGGCTTATTTTCGGTGGCGAGACGCGTGCGCGAACTCTTCAAGACTTCGATATTGAATCGCGAAGAACTCATCGACGAGATTGTTTCGTATGCGCTGATCGCCCGGCGGAAGGGATTATTTGCCGTTGAGCCCTTGATCCAAAAGGCCAGCAACGGGTTTCTCGCGGACTCTCTCCTGCTGGCTATGGATGTGAAGCAGCGGTCGGAGTTGAAGTCGGCCCTCGAGGACAAGGTACGCCTCCGCGAACGGCAAGGTGAAGTGGACGCGAGAATTCTCGAAATGGCGGGAGGCTTCGCCCCCACCATTGGCGTTGTCGGAACGGTGGTCGGGTTGATCGATGTGTTCCGGCAATTCTCCACTCTGAGTTCGGTTGTCAACGGAGTGGGTACGGCCTTTGTTTCCACCATCTACGGCCTGATTTTGGCCAATATCGTGTTGCTACCGGCCGCACAACGCATTCGTGCGAGAATTTCGGAGGCGTTTGAGACTCAGGAACTCATGACGGAGGGTGTGTTGTGTGTTTTCGATGGCGCACATCCCGCGGTGATCCGGCAGCGCCTGAACTGCTTCCTCCGCGAGACCGGTCGAGGCGCATGACTCCTAGTTACCTTCGCCGCGACGCTGGTATACGAGACCGCTGGATGATCAGTTACATGGACGTGCTGACCATTCTGCTGATCTTTTTTGTCGCCATCGCGGCCCAAATCCGGTTACATCCGAGTCAGCAGCCGACGGTACCAGCGGCTAAACCGGCACCTGTGGCCGCCCCGACCGCCGATCCCCGCCAACCACTAATCGAGATTCGGAAGAAGCTGGAACAGTATGGCCTGGACATGCGGTTGGAGCCTCGCGGTCTGGTAATCAGCCTTCCGCAGGCCATTTTGTTCTCTTCCGGCGACGATCGGATCAGCCCTCGGGGCCTGCCGATGATTGCCAGCATCGCGGAAGTTTTGCGGGACGTTCCCAACGAGGTAACGCTCATCGGGCACGCAGACGCCGTTCCCATTCACAACCGTCATTTCCTCAACAATTGGTATCTTGCCACTGCGCGCAGCTTGAGGATGCTGGAACTGATGAGCCAGCGATACGGGGTGCCGGAATCACGATTATCGATCGCCAGCTACGGTACTTATCGTCCCGCCGGCCCAAACGATACCTCCGATGGCCGCGCTCATAACCGGCGCGTTGAAGTCGTGATCGCTCAGTAATCGGCAGGCCGCTACTCCTTGAAAACCACGACAAAAACCTTAGCGATGGCCGATATGTGACTTTAGGAGCGATGGGATGCCAAGCAATCCGTATACCAGCTATTTAGATGCGACGGTTTTGACTGCCGAGCCGGTCGAGTTGGTGCGCATCCTTTATCAGGGGGCGCTGGATTCGGTCGGCAATGCCCGAGTGCACCTGGAAGCCGGCGACATACTGGCACGTTCCAAAGCAATTTGCAGGGCCATGGATATTCTGCGAGAGCTGAGCTTTTCTCTGAATCACAAGGCGGAGCCTGCGCTGGCACGCAACCTGGCCGAATTGTATGACTACATGCAGCGGCAACTATTGACGGCGCAGCACGAGCAGTCCGATGCGCCGCTGGCCGAAGTTGCAGGTTTGCTCGGCACATTATCCGAGGCGTGGGATCAAGCGACCGTGCGAGCGATCTAGCACTACCGTTTCAAATCCACGGCGGCGCCAATCACACCGGGATTTTTCTGGGCTTGCGCGGAAAGGCCCTGAGTGATGACCTTGGCAAGACCCAGTCCTCCCTGCGATGACAGCGCTTGGGCGAATTGCTCTTCCGCCAACTCCAAGGCGGACTCCCCCGACTGATCGTCGCCGCCGCCGAGCCATCCGTTCGAATCTTCGTCATGCATGGATTTGAGAATTTGGCCCATCAGCAAAGCCTCGAACTGTTTGGCGGCGCCCTCGATCTTGGCCGGGCTGTTGCGGCTTTCCGGCGGCGTTACTGATGGCGGGGTGGAAATCGGATCGATCATTGCCGTCCTATATTACTTCCAGCTCGGCTTCCAGCGCGCCGGCGGCCCGCAGATTTTGCAAGATGGCGATGATGTCGCGTGGGGTCGATCCAATGGATGCTAGCGCGCGCACCAGTTCCTCAATGGTGGCGCCCTGCTTCAGAATCAAGCTGCGCGCCTTCTCCTCCTTGGCGCCTACAGCTACTTGAGGTACAACCTCGGTTGTCCCGCTGTTAGTAAGCGCCGCAGGCTGCGATACCGTAAAAGTTGTCTGAATTTCCACGTTCAGATTGCCGTGCATGATGGCAACAGGGGAGATGTGTACGTCACCGCCCATCACGATGGTTCCCGTGCGCTCATTGATGACGACGCGGGCCGGCCTGTCCGCATCCACGGGTACTTTCTCCAGTTGGGAAATGAATTCGATGGTGCGCGAAGCATAATCAGGCGGAATGGAAACATTGACCAGGGCGGAGTTTTCGGCTTGCGCCACTGGCGCCCCCGTAGCGGCGAACTGGCGGTTGACCGCCTCTGCAATCCTCGCGGAAGTTGTGAAATCGGCGTTGTGTAGTTGCAGCCGGACGCGCCCCGCGGGTGTCACGGACGGCGCCTGGCGTTCGACAATCGCGCCGGCCGGCACTCGGCCTACCGTCGGATGATTTACCGTCTGATTGGTGCCGCCACGGCCAGCGGAAAAGCCTCCGGTGACGACCGACCCCTGCGCGACAGCGTACACCTGCCCGTCGGCGCCCCGGAGGCTGGTCATCACCAGCAGCCCGCCCTGCAGATTTTGCGCATCGCCGATTGCGGCTGCCGTTGCGTCGACGTGCGAGCCCGGCTGAGCGAACGCCGGCAGAATAGCGGTCACCATGACGGCGGCGGTGTTCTTCACCGTGATCTGCGTGGGAGTAATCGTCACGCCCATGCGCTCCAGCATGTTGGCCAGACTTTGCGCCGAGAAGATGGTCTGCTTGCGGTCGCCCGTCCCATTGAGTCCTACTACCAGGCCGTACCCGATAAGCTGGTTATCACGCATGCCTTCGAGCGACACCAGTTCTTTCAATCTGGTGGCCGCCTTAGCCGATGGGGCCCCGATGGCGGCCACCAGTAGAATCCATGTCACGGTCGATTTGCGCATGGTCCTGTTTCAGAACGGCATCAGGCCGAGCAGCAGCCGGTAGAGAAAAAACGGCCGGCGCACGGCGTCGTTCACTACTCCTTTGCCGTTGATGTGCACCTCCAGGTCCGCAAGACTAGTGGATGGCACAACATTACCCGGTGACAGGTCCACGGGACGGACCACGCCGCGCACGCTCACAGTCTGTCGCTCAGAATTCACCTGGATATCCTTCGAGCCCTCGACGACCAGATAACCGTTGGGCAATACGTGCGTCACCCGTGCTGAAAGCGTCGTGGTCAGGTCGGTTTGGCGCGTCGTCTGGCCCTGGCCGTTGAGCGTGGTGTTACCGGAAACGTTGGCCAGGTTGGCCCACGGGCCCGTCGCGCGCGTCACACCGGCGAGCTGGGTGATGGTGTTAGCGGTCGCAGACTGGCGCTGGGTCTTGGTGATTCCCGAGGCCACCGCCGAAGCGTGTTCTGCAACCAGCACCGTAACCAAGTCATCCACGCGTGCTGCGCGCACGTCACTCCCGAGGTCAGTAAGGCGCGCGCCCGTGGTCCAGACCGAACCAGGAGACCCAACCGGAGCCGAGGAGTTAGGGGAGTTGCGCAGGGCCTCCTCGATGTAGCGGTCCAACGGTGATTTTTCAGGCGGCTTGTCCTTCTTGGCCTGCTTGGGCTTGAAGGGATTGGAAATTCCAGCGGCGCACGGAAAAACGCTCAATACCAGCGCGGCTAACGCAACCACGCCCAGCAGGGTAGGGAACTTGCGGTATGTCATTGGTTGATGTCCTTGGCAGCCGGGGGACGAGAAGCAATCAGTACCACACGTCCTTTTTCACTGACGCGCGCGGAAAAGACTTTGCCTGTGGTCACGTTGCGTACCGGAATGGTCTCACCTGTGCGGCCATCCGCTTGTGCCCGGCCATCCAGTTCCAGGCGCGCACCGCCACTCGACACCTCGACCTTGATCAAATCGCCACGCCGGATGTCCTTCGGCTCTTCCAGTTGAGTCAGGGCGATGGGTGTGCCGGCAGCGATGGGACGGAGTGGAATCTTGCCTACGATTTCGTCGAGTGCCGGTGGCGCCTGTTGGCCCGACGGGAAAGTTTCCAGCTCTTGCAGCCGGACCTGTCCAGCCTCGATGGGATTTCCCATGCGCAGATTCTCTACGGCCACGGCCCGGACCGACCGTACCAGAATCCTGACCCGAGCCCAGATGGCAAACCGGTGTTCTGCGCCATAACGCACAAACCCCCTCCATAAGACGGGCGCGGAGGAACCCGCAGGTAACGTGGAACGCGAGAAAAGGATGTCACCATGCGGTACCGGATAAAGGCTCGATTCTGTAATCTCTATGCGTGCCTCGGGATTATCGAGAGCTTTGCGCATGGCATCCGTCACGCGATCGAGACGGAGCGGCTCCATGAGGCGCTCGAAACAGATTTCTCCAGCGGGCGCAAGCGGCACGTTGTAACGCTTCGCCAGCCGGCCGAGTTCCGCCATGCTGAAGACGCGCCGGGCGCCGGGGATGGCCGTGTACGCGATTTGTGTATCCGGTGGCACAGCCGAAAAACCGGGCAGAGCCTGTGCGGCGTCCCTTGCCAGAATGGAATCGCCTTCCACCGCCGTGCAACCTGGAAGAAACGCGGGCGCGGTTCGTGCCGCGCCCACAAGTAGCGCCATCATGAAGATTGCGGTCCGGATCATTGGGTGAGGTTGTTGATCTGCTGGTACATTTCGTCGGCGGCTTTGACTACTTTCGAATTCGCTTCGTAAGCACGCTGCGCCGTGATCAGGTTGATAAACTCGTCGACCACGCTAACGTTGGATTGTTCGGTATATCCCTGGAGCAGCGTACCGATTCCCTCCTGGCCGCCGGGGCTGGCTACGATCGGGTCACCCGAGGCGTCGGTCTGCAGATAGAGGTTGCGGCCAATGCTGTTGAGGCCTGACGGATTCTGGAATACCGCGAGCTGCATCTGTCCCGCGAGTTGGGCCGCGCTCTGGCCCGGCAGGGTGTAGCTAACAGTTCCATCGGCTGCAATGTTGATAGCCTGGGCGTTGGGCGGAATGGTGATCTGGGGTTCCAGCGGATCGCCGTCGCCGGTGACCAGGTTGCCGTCCTTGTCGAGATGAAAGGACCCGCCGCGTGTATACGCGATCGTACCCGTACTCTGGCGTATCTGAAAAAACCCATTCCCCTGGATCACCACATCCAGGGGATTGCTGGTCTGGGAGAAATCTCCCTGTGTGAAAATAATTTCATTGGAGGACGCACGGGTGCCGAGCCCGAGTTGAAGGCCCGTGGGTACGACGGTCTGCTGTCCCGCTGATGTGCCGGGCTGCACCATCGTCTGGTAGATCAGGTCCTGGAATTGCGCCCGCCGCGACTTGTAGCCGGCGGTGTTGGCGTTTGCCAGGTTGTTGGCGATGTTGTCGACGTTGAGCTGCTGGGCCGTCATTCCGCTGGCGGCGCTGTAAAGAGCACGAATCATATTTTGGGTCTCTCCTGAGATTTCTGCATCCGGACCGGAGTTGAGGCTTCTCTCCCCATTTGCCTTTACGAAGTCACCTTGGCTACTTCTTCGACGGCGCGCCGGTTCATATCCGTGCTGAGCGATACCGCACGCTGCAGCATTTCGAATTGCCGCATTACGCCCACCAGGCGAACCGCGGATTGGGCGGCCACTACGTTGGAGCTTTCGATTTTGCCCTGTTCCACTTGCGCGGTGGAAACCTGCGCAAGCTTGATCTTCGGATCTGTCATTTGGAAATACGCGCTCCCCTGCTTGGCCACCTCTGCATTGGCGGGAAAGTCCACGATCCGCAGTTTTCCGAGGACCTGGCCCTCCTGGCGTACTTCGCCCTCGGCGTTTACTTCGAGGGGGCTATCGGCTTGCGATTGAATGGTCTTTCCGTCCGCGGTCAACAACGGATATCCTTCCGCAGTGACGAGCGCTCCGGACGCCGACAGCCGAAAATTGCCGTTGCGCGTATAAAGAGGTCCAGAAGAACCGTTGACGGCGAAGAATCCTTTGCCCGAAAGTGCCAGATCCAGCTTGTTGCCGGTGGGTACCAGCAGTCCCTGTGAAAAATCCGTCCAGCTTTTCTCGATTACTGGAACGGTGGTCACATTGGAACTGGCGTTCGCGCCAGCGTCCGCCTCGGGCGACACGTACAGACTGTAGAATTCGCGGTCGGACTTGAAACCGGTGGTCCCCGCGTTAGCGAGGTTATTGGCGAGCAGATCGAGGGTTTCCATCCGGGCGCGCAAGCCGCTGGCGGCGGAAATAGTGAGAGGGTCCATGGCAATCTTCGGGAGAGGGGGGTTGCACGTCGGAGTCCGAAGGGTTCCGGCAAAAATATCCTAGAAAATTAAGCGCGTTCGGCCGATGAGGGGATCAGGACTGGTGTGGCTCGACGTCAGATTCTTGCCACCAGGCGCCAAAAGTCACGTTTTTGACGGCCGGACTGATTCTAAAGAGTTGAAAATCTAAGCTGTATGCCTGGAGGTTCACCTGCAATCTCCGTGGCGTGCTCATCTCTAATTCCCTGCCGTCCGCGGCAGCCTGGTTCAACGAACAGTTCAGCGAGCCCGCCAATTTCGCAACGCAAATTCTCCCGGACCCCACCCGGACTCCACTCACGCCTGGAACACCGACGCAGCCTGCCGGGAGCGAGCACCGCGCGCCGGCACATGTCAGTCGCGGACCCGAAGCGACGGATCAGAAAAACACAAAGCAAGTAAAGCAGCATACGGAGACGCGACGCCGATCCGGCAGACATGTTGCCCGAAAGGACGCCGGTTCTACCAGCACCGCGGAGACTGAAAACCAGGCGCCGTTTCTGTCTGTCTTAGGAGACATTCTGCCGAATGACGGACAAACCGGTGCGAGAAAACCGGATTCGGGCAGGAACCTGGAATGGGCTTCAGCCTCCAAACTTTCGTATGGCGCGGGAATGCCGGCGGATACGGGAACGAACGGCTCCACAAATAACGTGGCGGCCGCAACGGCGCAGACCCAGACAGCCGGAAACGGTTCCATGGCTACGGCGCCCGCAACCCCCACCGGCAGAGGGGGCGACCCTGCGGGCCAGATAGATCCCTCCGTTGAGATTATGAAAGCAGAAGCTCCCATTGACGCCCAAGGCTGGCAGCAGGACGCGGGCGGCCCGGGGCAGGTTGCGTTCACGGCGCGCATCACTGAGCTTGCAGCAGTTCCGGCGACGCAGCGCTTGAGCCGCGCCGATGCGGCCATCGCCGCAGCCCGGTTCGACACGTCAAATGCAGGCAGCGATTTCACCACGAGCGGCAATGCACAGCCGCACCCGGCGCCTGTGTCCAATGCGAACCAACCAACCGATCCAACGTCAAATCGACCGCTCGAACAGGCGAAGCCGGTAGGGACCGAAGAACCCCTTTCCTTGAACCAAAGTGCGCAACCGACGACGACCGCCGGCAAATCCAGTAGCGCACCGGCCGCTGCGGACAGAGTTTCTTTAAGTGCAACGCCTTCCAGTCAGGACCAGCCGGTCAACCCGGGCGTGAATTCCAACCCCGGGCAGCCGTCGCAGGTGCCACCCGACAACCAGTTCTCAACGAAGGCAAATTCACAGTCACCGAGCGCCGGGCAAAACGGCGACCGGTCGACCGCGCAGAGCGCTTCGCGAGTGATCAGTCCAGTAGGCGCGGTGAGCGCAACTGCTGGAGCACGGGCCGACGCAGGGGGATCGCAAAATACCTCGCTGGGGATGTCGGCCGGACAGACCTTATCCAACGCGCCCGAAGACTCACGAAACACAGCCACGCCTAAACCAGAGGCTGATGGCCGCACACTGCAGACTCCCGAAGCACGAAATGAACCGAACGAGCCCGCCAGTGGGAGCGTGCACGACATCGCAATTCAACTCACGAACAAAGATCAAGGCACGGTTCAGGTTCGCTTGAGCGAACGGGCCGGCGAACTCCGCGTTTCCGTGCGTACGCCTGACGTAGGTCTAAGCCGCGGGCTGCGCGACGGCGTCAGCGAGCTGGTGGGCCGTCTGGATCACAGCGGGTATCGAACGGAAACCTGGCAGCCGTCCGATGGCAAGGGCTCTTCAGCTGGCGATCAGGGTCACGAGTCTCCTCCGCAAGGCGGCTCTTCGCATGGGGAGGACGCCAGCGGATCACAAAGCGGAGCCGGCCAGCAACGAAATCCCCAAGACCAACAGCGATCCGATAAAGCGATTCCCGAATGGTTCGGTGAACTGCAATCCAGTCTTCAAAGGAGCACTAACGCATGGCTACCATCAGCAACCCGATAACATCCAATTCAAATCCCGCCCCTGTCCCGCCGGCCTCCAGCGCCACCGCGGGCTTGCCCGCAGCCAACGAGCAAATGTTCCTGCAGCTTCTGGTTACGCAACTCAAGAACCAGGATCCGACCAACCCGGTCGACGGTACGCAGTTCGTGGCGCAACTGGCGCAGTTTAGCCAACTCGAGCAAATGATCAACATGAATTCCAGTTTGCAGCAGATTCAGGGGGACCTCTCGAACGGCAGCCAGTCCGGTAGCAACCCTCCGACTCGCACACCCGCAATACCGTAAGAAACAGAACAAAGGGAGATCAGAATGTTCAATTCATTTTCAACGGCTCTAACCGGACTTACCGCAGCGGAACTCGGCGTCAATGTCGTAGGTAACAACCTGGCCAACCTGAACACTACAGGCTTCAAAGCCAGTACGGTCTCTTTTTCCGACCTGGTAGCGCAATCCCTGGGCCTGGGCACCAGTGACAATTCGGTAGGCCTAGGGACGCGTGCCACCACGTCGCAAAATTTCACGCAGGGCGCGATTCAGACTACCAGTGGCCCGTTCGACGCTGCCATTCAGGGCGACGGCTTCTTTCTCTCGCAAGATTCTTCGGGGGTGGTGAGCTACACGCGCGCCGGCAATTTTCAAGTGGACCCAAACGGCAACGTGATCACCGCCAACGGAGCACACGTGCAGGGCTGGACGGCAGTCAACGGCGTGCTGAACACGAATGGCGCGGTCTCCAACATCGTGATCCCTTCCGGCAGCCTACGGCAACCCACGGCAACCACGAGCATGTCGCTGAGCATGAATCTCAATGCATCCGCCACGGTGGGCCAGCCGGATGCCAGCTTTTCGACGCCGATTCAAGTTGTGGATTCGCTTGGCACCACTCATGTACTGACGATGAATTTCACAGAAACCGCCGCCAACACCTGGGGTTACACCGTCAGCATTCCAGGCGGGGACATTAAAACCGGCGTCGCAGGCACTCCGTTCCCGATCGCGGGCGCCACGGGTACGCTTACCTTCGATAACAAGGGCAACCTGATTACCCCCCCGCCGCCACCGCCCGCGACCAACGGGATCGTAGCTATCGCCATTCCGGGGTTGACGGACGGCGCCGCCGATATGAAAATCAACTGGTCGCTTTACTCGCCGACCGGGCAGCCAAACATCACGCAGTACGCGCAGCCTAGCGCGACCTCTTCCACCACGCAAGACGGCCTGACCGCCTCCGAGTTGGTGCATGTGACCCTGACCAACGGAGGCCTGATCGTCGCGCAGTACTCCAATGGCCAGCAGACAACCATCGCTCAAATCGCGCTCGCTTCGATCAGCAATCCGGAGACGCTGATTGCAGAGGGGCAGAATGACTTTCAAATCGGGCCCGGCACCGCCGCTCCGGTAATCGGCGTCCCGCAAACCGGGGGCCGCGGCCAAATTCTAGGCGGCTCACTGGAGGCCTCAACCGTCGATATCGCGACCGAGTTCACCAACCTGATCGTGATGCAACGATCTTATGAAGCCAACGCTAAGGTCATCACCACGACCGACACGCTTACGCAGGACACCATCAATCTGAAGCAATAACATGGCAGCGCGTTCAGGTCTGGAAGCAGTCGCGTACTTTGGTGATGTGCCCGTCGAAGTCGAGATCGAATTGGACCGCCGCATGATGCGGCTGCGCGAAATTCTGGACCTGGCTTCCGGCAGCATCGTCGCGTTCAGCAAGACCGCCGGCGATTACCTCGACATCTATGTGGGAGGCGCACCCGTGGGACGTGGCGAGGTGGTTGTGCTCGAGAAAAATGTGGGCATCCGCCTTACCACATTCGAATCGAGGACCTGAGCTGCCATGTTTCAGCAAACTCTGGCGGTCTTCCTGGTACTCGCGCTGCTGGGAGCCACACTGTGGCTGCTGCGAAGCCGCGGCCTGGCGCGCTATCGCGGGCCGGCGCGCCATAAGTCTGCGAAGCATCTTGAAGCGATTGCGCGATTATCCCTCACCCAGCACCATTCCCTTCATATGATCCGTGTGTCGGATCACGCCATTGTACTGGCCCTTTCGCCTACCGGTTGCACCCTGATTGAGCGCGTGCCATGGACAACGGCTACCGTCATGGCGACCGTGGCGACGCACTCCGGAGCCTCGCAATGACTCGCGTCAGAATTTTCAGATGGGTCCTGGGAACTGGCGCGCTAATGGGCGTGACTGGCCTGGCGCACGCCGCGACGTTGCCGGCTCCTCAGTCTATGTTCAGCATTCAGCCAGCGCATGGGGCCGCGGGGGCGTCGCTCAGCGTCCCTATGCAGATCGTGATCCTGCTGACGCTCCTCACGCTGCTGCCGGCGGTGGTGATGTCGATCACACCATTCCTGCGCATCGCTGTGGTGCTCCACTTCCTCCGGCAAGCTCTCGGTACGCAGTCCACGCCGTCCAACCAGGTGCTCATCGGTCTTTCTCTTTTTCTGACCATCCTGATCATGAATCCGGTGGCGACGGACATGTACCACAAGGGCTGGGAGCCACTGGAGAAAAATCAGCTCGGCTTCGAGCAGGCCCTGGATGAGGGTTCCAAGCCGCTGAAAAGCTTCCTCCTCCGTTTCGCACGCGAGAAGGACATCAGCCTCTTTCTTGAAGTGACGCACGCTCCCGCCCCGCGGACACCGGCGGATCTCGACCTCAAGGTTCTCATTCCGGCCTACATCCTTTCTGAGTTGAAAGCCGGGTTTCAGATTGGCGCCGTGCTGTTTCTGCCCTTTATGGTCATCGATCTGGTGGTGGCTTCGGTCACGCTATCGATTGGCATGATTCAATTGCCGCCGGTGATGATTTCGGCGCCATTCAAAATTTTGCTTTTTGTGCTGGTGGACGGCTGGAACCTGGTGCTGGGTTCGCTAATGAAGAGTTTCTATACATGAGAGAAGGTCAATGACTCCCGAGTTTGTGGTTCAAATCCTGCGCGATACCCTGATGACGACGCTGTGGCTGGCTGCGCCCTTGTTGATCATTGGATTCCTAGCCGGCATTGTGATCAGCCTGATCCAAATCGTCACGTCGATCCAGGATAGCGGCTTCAGCACGATCCCTCGTTTGGTCGCCTTTCTGTTCGGAACGATCCTGCTAATGCCTTGGATGCTTCGCAGGGTGACCGACTATACCATCCTTCTCTTCAGCGATCTTGGCAGGTACGCGCGCTAATTCCGTGCCCACTCAGCTCACATTCTCGCTGTCGGCGGTGTTCGGCTTCGTGCTGGTGCTGGCGCGTGTAGCCGGTGCGTTCGTCTTTGTGCCCATACCCGGAGTCAATGCGGGCCCGGAAGCCGCGCGCATCGTGTTGGCGCTCAGCTTTACCTTGGCGCTTTTCCCACGCTGGCCGCATGTGAACCTGACCGAGCCGTACATCGGAGCGCTTGTTCTGGCGCTGCTTGCTGAGGCTGCCTTGGGCTTGACCATTGGCGTGGCCGTCTCGGTTCTGGCCGAGTCCTTCCTGCTGGCCGGACAGATCATCGGACTGCAGGCCGGATACGGGTTTGCTTCGACCATCGATCCTACGACGCAGGCCGACTCAGGAATTCTCGTGGTCTTCGCGCAACTGATTGCGGGATTGTTGTTTTTTGCTCTGGGGCTCGAACGAGAAGTCATTCGCGTGTTTGCGCGCAGCCTGGACGCCTTCCCGGTGGGCACATTCGTGCTCGTTCCAGCTGGCGCGGAGCAGGTTTTGCGGCTCGCGTCGGGAATATTCTCCACCGGACTGCGTCTCGCCATGCCCGTGCTGGCCCTGCTTTTAATGGTCGACCTTGCCCTTGCACTGCTCGGAAGACTGAACCAGCAGCTGCAACTTCTGATACTGGCGTTTCCGATCAAGATGATGGCCGCACTCGGATTGCTCGCCACCATGGCCGCCTTATTCCCACGCGTCTATCGCGGCTACGCCGAGCAAGTGCTGGCGCGCGTGGCGACCGTCGCCGGATTCTGACCCATGAGCGATAACGGCCAGAAAACTGAAAAGGCGACTCCGCGGCGCTTGGACCGCGCCCGCCGCGAGGGACAGTTTCCGACTGCCCGACAGTTTGTATCGGCTGCTCAGTTTCTAGCTTTCACGGCGATCCTAAGCCGCTTTGGAGGCACCTGGCTCGACCAGACCCGCGAAAACATGCGTTTCCTATTGCGGAAGGCGTTCGCGGCCAATCTTCAGGTTTCGGACTGGGTCCATCTGACGGGCGATTTGCTTTTTCGGATGTTTCTGCCGCTGACGCTCGTAGGCGCTGCGCTGGTCGTGGTGACACTGGCTGCTCAGATGGCGGTGACCCGGTTCGGACTGAGCACTAAAAAACTCGCTCCGGATATCAGCCGGTTGAGCCCGCTGGCACGCTTGCGTGAGCTGCCGCGCCAGAATATTCCCGCGCTTATTCAGGCGCTGATATTGCTGCCGCTGTTCAGTGCAGCGGTGTACGTTATTTGCCGGGACCGTTTCGCGGAAATGGTTGCCCTGCCGCTCGAGCGCGTAGAAACTGCAGCGCGCCAGGTGGGCGTTTCGCTCTCCCTGCTGCTTTGGAGAGGAGCGGGACTGTTCATGTTGTTTGGCTGCATCGACCTGATCCGGCAGCGCCGCCGCTTTTCGCAGGACCTCCGCATGAGCCGCCAGGAAGTCAGGGAAGAGTTCAAGGAGACCGAAGGCAATCCGCAAATGAAGACACGGATCCGGCGCTTACTGCGCGACCGCATCCGCCGGAACATGATGAAGCAGGTCCCGACCGCCACGGCCGTGATCGTCAATCCGACCCACTATGCGGTAGCCATTCGCTATGAGATGGCGTGGGCCTCGGCCCCAACCGTAGTGGCCAAGGGAAAGAACTATCTGGCGCTGCGCATCCGGCAGCGCGCCATCGATCACCAGGTTCCGCTGATCGAAAATCCACCGCTGGCGCAGGCGCTCTACAAATCAGCGGAAATCGGACAGGAAATCCCCCCGCATCTGTATCGCGCGGTCGCGGAAATCCTGGCGTACATCTACCGCCTCATGCATGGGCGGCTTCCAGCGTAGAGGGAGTTAGAAAACTTGGCAGAGACGAAAGCCATCACGGCGCCGGCAATATGGAAGGGGTTCGGGGGGATCAATCTCACCGACGTCAGCGAACTGACGGTGCCCATCGCCGTTCTGGCGATTGTCATCGCGCTGATCACTCCATTGCCCGGATTCGTGCTCGACATCCTGATCGTTGCCGACATCATGATGTCGGTGATCGTGATGATGGTCGCGATGTATATCACGCGGCCGGTTGAATTCAGCGTTTTCCCCACAACTCTGCTGTTGTTGACGCTTTTCCGGCTGGCCCTGAACATTTCTTCCGCGCGACTGATCCTGCTCAAAGGCAACACTGGAACCGCCGCCGCGGGTGACGTGATTCAGGCCTTTGGCAATTTTGTGGTGGGCGGCAACTACATCATCGGGGCCGTAATTTTTCTGGTGCTGATCGCCATCCAGTACGTGGTTATCAACCATGGCGCGGTGCGCATCTCCGAGGTGACGGCGCGATTTACGTTGGACGCGCTGCCGGGCAAGCAGATGTCCATCGACTCGGACTTGAACGCGGGGCTGATCGACGAATCGGAAGCACGCCTGCGCCGCAAGCAACTGGCGAACGAGGCCGAGTTCTACGGTGCGATGGACGGAGCTTCCCGCTTCACGCAGCGCGACGCCGTCGCTGCCATCCTCATCACCGGCATCAACATCATCGCCGGATTGTTAATCGGTATTCTCCAGCACGGAATGGAT
>Ga0210407_10000857_pt1 | contig 31222 bp, 25 predicted proteins | sample IncBWC27MmetaG_FD_150860 | JGI IMG/M metagenome (GOLD analysis project Ga0210407, IMG submission 150860) | Forest soil microbial communities from Barre Woods Harvard Forest LTER site, Petersham, Massachusetts, United States - Inc-BW-C-27-M | ecosystem: Environmental > Terrestrial > Soil >...
ACGACCCGCTCCGCCATTTCGTCCACCGAGAAGCACAAGGCATGCGGCCGGGAGGATTCGGGGTTCTGCTGACACAAAAGCTCGTTGACGAACTCATCTACAACCAGGATGGAAACGACGTGATCCTCGTCAAATACATTGGTATCGACGTTCCGCCGCGGTGAGACGCGCTACCAGTTACCGATGCGTAATACAGCACCAGTCGAAATGCGCAGAACATTCTGGGGTTGAATCATCGCAACGTTGCCCATCCAAGTATGAGAATATTCAACATTAACCAGCCGCCAAGCAAAAGGACGTGCCAACGCCATGTCGAAGCCACCACCCAGGCCAAGCGTGGGTCCATTATTTGTTACTTCAACCGACCAGTCACTGCGCTTTGGGTAGTGGCCCAGAGTACCACTGCCATCGTTCCATTCGTTCATCAACTTCTTTCGCAGAGCGAGATCGTCAGTTTCGTGGGTAACTTTTGTACCTCCAAACATCACCTGCAGGTACGGTGAAAAGCGATGCGCTGCTCTCGGCGTCCAGCGGAACCCTCCTCCGTAAAACAGAGAATCGCCGCTCTGATTGCTGGCCGGCATGTGCATCATCTGGCACCCACTCACCTCTGCAATGACCTGCATGCGCGGGTTCACGCGGGCTGCTCCGGAACCACCTCCGCCGATGCAGCTACCGCTGAGATACGTTTGGTACAGCGGAAAGGCCGTCAATTCGATGTGGGCTTCCTTTGGATAGGATCTTGGTTCGCCTTGCGGCCGGATAGGGCGCAAGTATTCGAAAGGCTTATCGCCCGTCTGTTTATAGTGAGCAGCCAGTTCCTTTCGGATCACGAGGTTCTGCCCAAAGAGACCGATGCGAGTTTCTCGATGCCAAGGCACCCTAAAAGCCATCACATTCGCAAATGATCGGCCAGGATTCAAAAAGCTCCTCGCGAGTATTAGCAACGCCCAATTTGTCGTTCGATTCTCAAGACCCATGATGAGATATCGATCCGCGGCATCCTCTCCAATCATCTCGACCGTACCCAGAGTCGGAGTGTCCGTAAGCGTGATGAATCCCGGGGATGCGTGTAACATCACATTGCCGATCGACGCTTCGCTGATGGGACCGATCTTCCATTGCGTGTGCCAGATCGCCGAATATGCCAGAGAGTGCAAAAGGCTGATGAAGTAGTCACGCCCGTCACCCCACTGGACCGTCCTATACCTGGGATCGTTTTGCCGCTGAATGTAACCGAAGACGGATCCCTCGATGCTGTGGCCCACGTATGGCGACATGAACTTGTCACCGTCACTCCACCCCCGCAAATTTCTTACAGAATCAAGGTAGTCGCGCAGCCAGGGACCGTTCAGGGTGTCCCGAGTTCCAGGTTCTGTTGCAAGATTGAACGTGTGCATGATTCCCGTGAAAAGTAACGATTCCTGTGTCGCAACTCTCCACTCGAAACGCGCCGTGGGCGGCTTGGGCGCGGGCTGGTCCACAAACGAGAACTCGGCAGGGCTCATGCTGGAGCTTTCAGGGCCGGTTACATCATCGGCATCCGCGCGAGCTCCGAGAAACGTGCTTGAATCAATCGATATACTCGCGTACTCTTCCGCGAAACTGGGCGGCCCAGCTTGGCGCTTTCGAAAATGCACAAAGGGGTCAGAGGCGAATTGTGCGAAGCACGACACGGTAAGGAACAACACAGTCCATGGCAGCAGAAGCGGGAAGCTCCCCGCTGTGCGTAGGCGTCTCTGCACCGCATTCTCCTCTCGTTGAGATCCCGGCAACAGCTGCCACCAGCGTCGGACCGGAAATTTTGCTTGCCGACCAGGTCGATAGTAGTGACCGCCGGACGCTTTCCAGACTGGCAGTTCTGCCAACCTGACAAAAAAACCAGGGTTGAATCAAGAAATGTGCCCGCAGCCCGGGCTGGAGAGAGGGAACACTGCTTCTGGGACACCCGTGCTCGCAGGACGAGCAAACGATAAGGGCGCCGCATTCAGGGCTGAGTGTCTATACAAAGAAGGGGGGCAAGAAGCTGTTGTGCGTTTTGCTTTCATCTTTTGACGAAAGCTTGGTTTATGAGAAAACTCCAAAATCGGTGAGCGACATCGTGAGCGTATCCTCGGCTTTCCGGGAGGAGGGTCGATACTTGGCGGCCGCATCTGAACCGCTCACGCCGTGCTAGCAGACACGGGATTGTTTGCAGCAGTCAGCCCCGTTCAGAGGCCTGCCTCAACTGCATACTGGGTAGAACGAAAAGCGCGTTTAGAAACGCAGCGTAATGCCCCCCGTGATATCAAACTCGTGCAAGTAGTGACTATTCCCAACCGCCCAGCAACCTCCCCAAACCGGGTCACACCAATATCCGCCGTGAGTAGTGGTCAGGTAAGTTGGAGCCCACCTCATCTGACCCCTGAGGCCAAAGTGTCTACTGACGTTGTATTTCGCCCCTCCGCCCAAGGCGTAGGTAAACCGTGTTGATCCACTGACGCCGCTTACATTGGCATCGAGTGAGTTTGCACCGAGACCGAAAAATAGAAAAGGTCGCACCTTCGCTTCTTTCGGAGTGAAATGAAAGAGAAAATTGCCCATGTATTGGTCCTGGTTCAAGGAAAAGAGTTTCACGCTCGAGATACCTGCAGCCTGGCCACGGGTGTCAGCGCTGTTGCGATTCCATTGGAACTCGATACCATAATGCTCACCGAGCAGGTATCCGGCTGTGATGCCGTAGTTCACCCCGTTCGCAACCTCAAGACGATTAAATAACGATGTAGAGAGATTATATCCTCCGTTGATCTGACCACCGACATATGGGCTGATTTCGAAGTTTTGTGCGGCCGCTGATGTAACGAAACCGCCTACGATCAACATCCAAACAATCGTCACTATTTTCATGGTCCCTCGCGATCTGACAAGCATTTTCGTGGATCGCGCACATCAACAAAACTGTCAGGAGTGCCAGCGCTGAGCAGACTCAGCACGAAATCGAGCCGCCTTCACCGCGAATTTATGCGGCATATTTGTGCGTTTTCAGGTGTTCGACAAATTTCCGAATGGCCCGATTGCGTTCATCCTGCGCCCTATTTAACTTCTGTAATCTCTCTTTGGGGTCCGCACATTTCCTGTTCAGTATCTCCACAATTGAATCTGTACCAGCATTCACCTGATCTTGAAGCTGTTGGCATTGGAAGCAAATCGCCCTCAAATGTGCTTTCCTCATGTGGAACTGTGGCGGCATTAACTAAGTTTGCACCAGTGTTCAGCGCGACAGAACCTGTGAGAAGTGACAGTCGCGAGAGCACCTGTGCGTAGGTTTGACACGGAGGAACAACTGAGCGGATTTCTTAACTATTTACGATCTGAAACTCGTTCCCAGCAGCCTCAGGATTTACCTGCAAGTTCACTTCCTGAAGTAGTAGGTCCAACTCAAACTAACGTAGGACTCCAAAGGAACGCCGACGACACGTTCGAAGGGGGCAGGATCGGTTGGCAGTGCCAGCGTCTCCGTCGTCTGGCCCGTGTAGCCGCTGGCCAGCAGGAAGTTGGCCCCGATGGACATGCGGTTTTCAAAGAATGGCCGCAATACCGCGCCGCGAATCTCTCTCACGGGAACGCCAGTAAAGCCATCGCCCAGAGGCTTGGCTTTTACATATTCGAACTCGCCGCGCGCCTGGAGATGGAACGGTAGTTGATTCTCCGACGCGACAGCGTCCCAGATCGTGCGTGGCGCTTCCGGAACCGGCTCGCCCGTCTGGGCGTCTCTGGCATCCGCCTGCGAATAGGAGACATAGAACGCGCCGTGAGCAAACGTTCGTTGCAGTGAAACCGACAGTACCTTGTTGAGGGAAGGGCCGACGATTTCCTGCAAGCCAGTATCGGGGTCTATCTTCGCCAACTCTTGCGAGTTCGAAACACGCCGAAGAGTGACGGAGAGCTGCACCTGTTTGACCGGCTTGGAGAACACAAACTGACAGGCACGCGAGGGCGACAGCAAGGTAGGTTGTCCGGTGCCGGTGCCGATTCGCGGGTCCTCGGTGTGGAAAGCCTCGCCGTAGCTAAACGTCACCTTGGGCAGATAGGAGCGGCCTGGAGGAAGCAGCGTTAACGTCCCTTTGGGCAGCGTCAATGTAGCAAGTTTGTTGAAGGAATTCTCCGGGTTGAGGATGTCCTGATTGTCCATCCAGACTTGTTCCTGTCGGACTCCCACGTCGTAGTGAACATGCTTACCGAATCCGCCGTCCAGCGAAACGAAGGGTTCGGCAAAAGATAAGGTCAGATTGTTGCTGGTTACAGGCTGGAAGTCACCTGCACGATCCACATGCTTCAAATCCAGATTGCGGGGCGCATCTCGTCGGAGGTCCACTCCTGCCAGCAGCGAGAGCCACGGACGGACGCTCTGGACGTATGTGGCCTCGCCACCCGCAACATTGCGCGACTCGCTCTGTTGAATTAAGCCGTCGCCAAAATTGGAGCGCAGCGTGAGGGCGTAGTTCCGGAAGAACCCCGAGAAAGAAAATTGTTTCAGATCGCCCAGCTTCCACACATTGGCCGCCACGAGAAGCGTCGTGTGCGTGCGGTCGAGCTGCCGGCTATCTATGGTGTCCCCGGGTATAGGAACGTCGATCGGAATTAGCCCGGGAACGTAGGAGAACCCGTAGTAGCCGATGCCAAAGAGTGTCAACTCGTGGCGGCCCGAGACAAACTGGCGCAGTCCGTTCCCCTTGTATTGCTGGCGGTGTTCCAGCCGTTCTAAAAATCCGTTACCAATCGAGGCCTCGACCGCGAGCCACGGATTCGTCTTTGGATTCGAAGGGCTCCAGCCGGCTACGACATCCGCATCGCGATAGTCGCCGGTGATCTGGGTAAAGCTATTAAAGCGCTCCCTGGGAACATAGGAGGCGGCGAGATCAACAGAGTTATTTCCCTGACGAACATTAAACGCTCCCCCGTTTACTGTGACCGCTTCGATCGCGGCAGGAATGAGGACATTCGGGTCGGAGTAGCCGTTGCCGTGGGCATTGGCGGGGAGGTTGTTTGGATAGAGAAAATCGCCGACCTGAAAGTACTGAGCGATGGGTTCTCCGTGGTCCCCGGTAACGCCGGGAGCAAAATACTGCGGGGCCTTGATTCCGCCGGATGCGGTTTCAATGGGAAGTCCAGGGATCGAGATGGGAGCGCCGGGCCGACCGGGGTTCGCGTCCAACACCTGCTCGTGAATCACGATGCTCTGAGAGGGATCCGGTGTTAGAGAAGAAGGAGACGAAGCCACGACCGTAATGACCTGCGACAGCGAGACCAGTTGACGGAATTGCAGAGTCACATGCTTTTGCTGTCCACGGGAAACGGAGACATCTAAGGTCACCGACACAAAAGTTGGTTCCTCGGCCCTTAGTTGGTATTCTCCCGGATCGATGTCACCCAGAGAGAAGCTGCCTTGCTCATCAGTCTCAGCCTCGCGAATTGCAGCTGCGGCGGAGTTCAGCAGTTTCAGGTGCGCCTCGGCGACGGGAACCCCACGAGGGTCGAGAACCTGGCCCGAAACCTCTCCGGCGTCGGTGTTCGCTGAGACGCTTAGAGGCAGAAGCAAAAGCACCACAAGAAATCCGGTGCAAGTAAAGTGTGAAGGAAGTAGACATGCCCGCCCGTGTTTTTCAATTACAGCGGGTATCCGCATCGACGTATTGGGGTATAGCAGCAACGGTCAATACGCCGTTGAAGGTCCAGGCCGTTGGACGTGTGATGGACCTCTCCTGCGCGTTTCCTCACTTGGCTAATAGCCGCCGTTCGCCAAGGTGAAGACGATTCCAGCTGAGTAGCGAAAGTTGTTTTGGTTGTTGGTTTTTGTGAATGCATTACTGTATCGGGTCAGCAAGTAATCGATCTGCACTGGCCGAAATGACACTTTTTTATTGAGAGGGATGTCCACGCCACCGCCGAAATCCATTGCAAAAGCTTCGGCAGTTGGAGCTTTGGTGATGCCACAGCCTCCGACTATCGGCTGGCAGAGGGTCCTAAATGCGTTCCCGTACACGTTGGTGTGAGCTCCGCCAAACAGCAGCTGTCCGAATGGCTGGATGCCATGAGAGCGAACCTTCAACTGCGGGCCGAGAAGGTAAGTGAACATATTGCCTTGAACGTTGCCGTTCAGACCGCTAGGGAAAGTCGGATTCGGAGGAATATTGAAACCCGTTTTATTGCTCGTGTACCCTTGCAAATCCAGCTTAATACCGAGGTACTCGTTCCAGTTGTAAACGATGGAGCCGCCGCCGCCATTCAGGCTGTGGCCTTTCGTATATGGCCCACTCGGGGCGAAACGCAGGTATGAATAGTTCGCCCCTACTTCCACCTTGGGCCATTCCTGACTCCACACCGTCGTTCCTAATAGGAGCGTGAAAAAAACGAGGGTACATGTGAACTTCATCGGCTTCCTCCAACTGGTATTTGCTCACGCTGAACCAGCCTAAGTGTTTGTGCGCAGATGGTGAAACTGGCAAAACTATCAGCCATAATCCTGAGGATTCGTGAAAAGTGAAAACGATCAATTTCGCTTTGCGTGCCTACCCTGCGAATCTCGCCAGAGTCGGCGAGTAGAACGTTCAAGGCTGTGCAACAACGACAACCGTGGGCGATGGCCCGGTGCCTTGCGATCCCAGTGCTGGCAGAGTGACCATCCCCGTTGTTGAGTTGAACGCGTAGGCGGCAACAGCCGCTTTGCCTGTCTGTGCGGCATATAGGAATTTTCCTGTGCGATCGAAGGCGACACTGTTCGCGCCGACATTGAAGATGTGGTGCGGGAGTTCCGAGAGCGTCCCTGAGCTCTGGTTGATGGCGAGGACGTCGATGTTCCCGGACCCGTCGGAAGCCGCCAGCCACTCACCTGCAGCGTCAACCGCCACCGGTATCAAACTGGTGCCCGAAGGAGGCAGGAATGCATCGTAGGTGTTAGTGATCCTACCGCTGGATGTATTGATGATGGACGAGCCAATGACATTGGTCGAGCCCTTTACGCAGGCCTGGTAAGCAACGGTTTCGGATTTCAACGTAACCACAACTATCACTGGCCTGCTCCCGCCGCTGACGCCGGTGCCTTTGCATCCTGCGATCGGGGTGGCAACGAAGCTGCCCACCCCGCCATCGGACAGCAGAGACATTACTCCCAGAAGCCCATCTCCAGTTGGGTTAAAGTCGGAATATTTGGAGAAAATCCCGTACAAGAAATGGTCGCCTGTCGCTACTTGCAACGCAGAAGGCAGGTATCCCGTCCCGGTTGTGGAATTGAAGAAGCTCATATAAGGTGAGCCGGGCAGCGAAGTGTTCAAATTGCCTCCACTCACGTCCCAACCACTGATGCTGACCTGAAAAGCGTGAGGATTAAATGAGGCCGCTGATGTGAAGGCGAGCTTGCCCAACTTATCTAAAGTTGCATCTTCGGCATCATTCTCATACGCCTGCGAGACCGTTCCCAACTTTCCAGAGGGCTGGATGAGATAAAGATAGACGAGTGCCCCGCCTAATTCGCCCGGATTGCAAACCGCCGTATAATTCCCGGCGGCCAAGAGAATCTTCCCTGCCGTTGCTAAAGAGGTGGGGGTTCCACACATCGGTGCGAGTAGTCGTGGTTGCAAGGGCTTCAGTGTGCCGTTGCTGTTCACGGCAAAAACAGAGATGCTGCTGTCTCCGGCATTTCCAACATAAACGTATTGCGGCTTGGTTGCGCCAACCGGAACAACGGTAATTGAGTAGACCACTTTTGCAATGTTTCCCTTTGAGTCCACCGCCTGTACAACAAAACGTTCGCCGCTTCCGACCGGCAGTGTGACATTCGCATTCAGCGTCGCTCCACTCACCTGAAAAACTTCTTTGTAGTTCACCCAGACCTCAATTTCCGAGACCGGATTCGGGCCAGATGCCGTTGCAGCAATGGGAACGGGATTGCTTACAGTCGAATCGTTCATCGGGCTGGTCACCTTCAACGTTAGGCCCACTTGCGCCTGAACAATTGGGAACATCAGGAAAACCGCAATCAGCGCAGCAAGCGACAGTTTGAGTCGTATCAAGTTCGACCTCCTTGGCAAAACAAGTTCGAGGGTCTTCAACCGCGCACCGTCGTTCCTAAATAGGAGCGTTAAAAAAACGAGGGTACTTGGTGAACTTCATCCGGAGTTCCTCCAACTGGCGCTTGGTCACGCCGAACAAGGCTAAGTGTTTGTGGGCAGACGGTAAAGCTGGCAAAACTAACAGCTATGTCCTGTCGGATTTGTGAAAAGTGAAAAACGATCAATTCGCTTTGTGTGCTCACCCTGCGAAATCCAGACCCTATTCGTGGGTCTCAATCCTGCAATCGCCACCATCCAACGGTCACTGGCAACACTGTCAGTTGGAGATCACTGCAGGCATACCTATAAACACCGCTAGATGTCGGTGTCCCGGGTGATGACGGACAAAAGTATCTGCGTTTTTGGCATTTTGGCGCTCACGTTCACCCCGCTGGTGGCTGCACAAAACCAGGATTCGGCCACGGTTGAGCAGAAATCCAGCGCCGCCAGCCGAGGGATCGACCATCTCTTCAATTACCTGAACATGGCGGGTACGGCGAATGCTAGTGAGTTTCAGCCCTTGACTCAGAAGGAGCGAACCCACCTCTACTTGAAGACGATGGTCAACCCGTTAGGTTTCCTGAAGGCTGGATTCTCCGGAGGAATCAATCAATGGAAAGACAAACCTCCAGAGTGGGAACAGGGCGCCTCCGGGTACGGTAAGCGATTTGCGGACATCCTGGGGCAGTACTCAATTCAGCGCACCGCGACGTTCGGCTTAAGTAGCGCCTTACACGAAGACAACCGCTATTTCAATTCCGGCAAGAAGGGAGTATGGTCGCGGACCGGCTATGCCGTCGCGAGCGGCATCCTCGCCCGGCACGATGATGGAAGCCGGCACCTATCAATCTCCCAACTCGGCGGGGTAGCAGCTGGTGCTTTTTTATCTCGCACTTGGCAGCCTCCCAGCCAGCACTCGCCGGGGGATGCAGCCGTCAGCTTCGGGATTACCATGGGGAGCAATATGGGGTTCGGAGTGCTGAAAGAATTTCTTCCGGATCTTGGGCGAGCGATCAGGAAGAAGCGCAAGGAGGCGTCTCGCTCACCTTAAGCATTGCAGTGCTAACCGGACCGAGTGAACGCACGCCGAAAACGGGTAGTGGCTCAATGAGCCACTACCCGAAAACGTTCTCGGGATGATTCAACTCGCCTTAGCCTTACGTCCCAGGGATGTAAGGAGTTGGCAAATGATTCTGGTTGGCTGCTCCGCCTCGCACCTGACTCCCGCTATCGCCTTGGATTACGTAGGCTAAGCCTGGCGAAATCAGGTAAAAGATCAGGCTGCTCGAAACAGACTTGACCGACACCGTCGCGGTCACACGGCCGTTGGCGGCTACCGAATAAGTCGCTGTCGAACAAACACTAGAATTGGCGGGCTCAAACCATCCCAAATTGCCAGTTCCATTGGCCGTAATAATGCCGGTTCGATTCTGAGGTACAGTTGACACTACCCCACCAATCACGAAGGCGTACTGCCCGTTGAAGGAGCTGTTTGCAAAAGAACTCGTTGACTGTTGATCTACAGTGCCGTCTTCGACCAATGTCACATCATTGGACACCAGGAAGAAGCCACGGGTCGGGCTCACGAGATACGTGACATTCGCAACTGCTCCGCCTCCAGAGGGGTTCAGCGTCGAGGTCAGCCGGCCGGTAGCGGCAAGCGAGTAAGTGCTTGCAGAAAGCGTCTGCGCCAGTTGCGCCGTTCCGTCGCGCACGGCATCAAGCGATCCGCCGGTTATGTTTCCGTTGCCATCTGCAGTAAACTGCCCTACGCTATTCACGCCTCCAGCGGCACTCGCGCTAGTGTCACCGTGGCCGAGGAACGCAAAGCTGCCACTCAGCGAACTCTTCGTGAACCCGCCCGTCGGGGTTTGTTGCGCCTCGGCCCTTCCGAGGCCGAGCTTATGGTTAAGGGTGTCTGTCTCATAGAGCAGAAGATCGTTGGCATCAATCACGAAGTAATCGAAGGTGCGCATCCCGAGTCCGTCGGTGAACGAAACCGACCCGACACCTCCGCTCGGAACCGTAAAGGTGCCAGCAAAGCCTACAGTCTGTCCTCCTGCGCCTGCTCCATTGACCCAGTCATCGTTCCCAGTGACAGTGGCGTTATTAAAAGCAATGGAGCCCACCGAAGCTTGCGCACCCGTGAGCGAAGTACCCGGCGGACTCACGTGCGTGCGAAAAACAAACGTCCCGCTCGGGGCTGTGGTCAACGTCGCAGGATTCTGTTGATAAGCTGCGCCGGCAGAATTGGCAAGAGAGTCGCCCTCAATTACTGCAAAGGATCCAACTGAGTTTGTTGCCCCCGGATTTCCCAGGGTAATCACCCATGAAAGAGTCTGAGCACCAGTACTGGTGGAAACGTTAACGGTAATTGTGCCTGTACCGTTATGGGTAACGCTGTAACTGCCACCGGTAATCGTGCCCCAGAAGTGGTCCACTCCACCCGTGATTTTTCCATTGCCATCCACCGTGAGTACTCCAGCCGCAGTGTATGGTGAATGGGATGCCCCGGACTGGATCCAGCCCGACAATTCATATGCCCACTGAGTCCCTGCAGCGCCCAAGCTCGCGTTGTTGTAGCTTCCGGCGGAACTACATGCGGATGGAGTACTGCTACTAGAGCATCCACACATAAATGCTAGAACAAACGTTACGGCAAGCCCCGCGACGTAAGTCGACAGGCGGCTTAGTGACAGTTCAAAATCGGGGCGACTCTCTTGCGACATAGTGTTCCTCCTGTTGAGGGTTTGGCTGTGGTTCTCGCTGCTTTTGGGAAATAGCAGCATCAGTTACAGGGGCGATCTTATTTGCGGGAATTCCGCGACGACAACTGGGAAAACTGCCAGAGTGGGAAGAGACCAGAGACCGATGATGGGAAGATCATCCTGCGGTTGAAGGATGGACAAGAATACTGGCTTTCGAGCGCTGCTGGCCTAAACGCACCAATAGCTCCGCAAGCGCGAGGTAAACGCGAGACTACTTTGGAAAAGCAGGGGAAGCGAACCGCCTTCGCAGTTCGTGGCTTGGCGTCAACGAATGTGATGATTCCACAACCACGTCGGCTCCCTGCACCCTACCCGCCGTAGGTTCCTGTCCCTGGCTCGTGCTTCTCACTCGCGAACTTATCGCGAACCCGGCCACCGAACTCATGGACTCGGTTAGATATCTGGGTGCGGGTGTCTCGACCGCTGGCCGGGGCAAGCAGCATCCCGACGCCGAGTCCCACACCCACGCCAAGCAGCAGTGCGGCCGCCGAGTTGATCCTGCTGTGATCTTCGCCGCGAACCACTTCCACTGCCCGTCCCGCGCGCCGCGACGCCTCGTCGTAAGTATCACGTGCCCGATCCCTCAGGTCGTCAATGCCTTCGTTCAACCGGCCCCTGAGAGAATCCAGCAAGTACACGCTGGTTCCGAGCAGTACGTTCCACAAAACCTTCTCTTTACGTAGTTTCATTCTGCACCTCCACAGATTATTTCCAGCCATGTAGATGCAGAAAGATGAGGGAAGGTTTTCAACAGGGATGAGGTAAGCTGCCAAATCTCTGGATTCGATTGTTGATGGAGGCAGGCGTTTACGGCAAGGACGTTATGTAGCACGGGCCGCCCGTTGGCTGGCTGGGCGGAGTGGGCGGCTTTAAGTTCGGCTTATTCGTGAAATCAAAGAACAATTTGCTGATATCCGGCTGAGCGGCATCTCTCGCGGTCAGCGCCTTCAGGTTGAACCGAAGTTCGATGAGCTTGAGAATCGCAGTGACGTCGATCGTAGTGTGATCCACGTAACCCGGCTTTGAAAACGGTGAAATGATGATGTTGGGAAGGCGAAAGCCGGTGTAAACGAAGTCGCATGCCGGCCCGGTAGTTGCGGTGCAAGTGTCGTTCGTTCCCAGAATGGGCAAAATGCCGTCGGGCGAAACGGTCTGTACTGGCGGCACGTGATCATAGAAGCCTCCGCCTTCGTCATAGGCCAGGAAAAAGATGGAATCCTTCCAGACGCTGCTCGCCATGAGCGCATCGACGATCCCCTTCACATACGCAGCACCTTTTTGAACGTCGTCACCCGGATGCTCATCCACGCCGTTGATTGAATCGCGGTCGATGAACACTACCTGCGGCAACGTTCCGTTCTGCAGGTCGGTGAAATAGTCCGACATCGGAACAATGTTGGTATTCAGATATTTGGAATAGGCCGGAAACGGTCTTACCGAGCTGCCATTAGGGAAGTCAGGAACATAGTTCTTCCAGGTAATCCCCGCTGCCTGGAGCTCGTCGAAGATCGTTGGAACATTGATCTGCGTCAGCGGCTTGTCGACAACGCCATGGGAAGTGCCCGCCATTGCGTAGAGGCGGTTCGCCGGTGTATTGGTCATTATCGGCGAGAACAACGCGTCTGAAATCGCAAACTGCGTGGCCATAAAGTAGTAATAGGGCAGATCGGTGTCGTCGTAGTAGCCCATGACCCGCTGGCCGTTGATGTCGTAGCCGATTGCACTGCTGCGCGAATTTCCGCCCGCCGCGTTGGCAAAACCGTCCATCATCGCGGTTGCCGACGTGGGATTCGCGTGGTTCCTGTCGTTGTGGCTTTCGTTCCAGTACGAACTTAAGTCCTCGACACACTTGGATTTCATGTGAAAGGGAGTGAAGAAGGTCGCCTTGTCGTAACTGAGCTGCTGCGCGTTCGCTGGTGTGACGTTAACATCAGCATTCAAGCCGTGAGACGTGCGGTAGTTATTCAGCTGTCCAAAGTATTCGTCGAAGCCACGGTTCTCCTGCAGCATGTAAATAATGTGATTGACATCATTCAAACTGCCCGCCGGAGGAGGAGGTGGGGGGGGCGTACCTGTCACACCCACGCAACCAGCCATCGCACTGACTAAGAACAACACCAACTGGAGGCGAAGACTGGTTTTGTGGATGCGCAGGCGGAGCGAACGTGGCCGCCCGAATACGGCGCAAATGCTTTTGTCCATCCTCAGGCTGGGCACTGTCATCTGGAGATGCTTATAGGTATGGCGCTAGTAATTTTCAACTGACATAATTGCCAGTAATCGTCGCATAGGGCGGGCCGCTCGGCGGGAAGGCGGTCACTGCCTTTTGTCCAAACCACACCGTTTTCAAGCGAGCCGCTGATTCAGTCGTGTGATTTTTACTGTGCACCCCTAAATTACGTGGGTAGCCAGGCTGGCGCTCAAGAACAAACCATCATGCGCTTTCAGGTTTGGCCATTCAGCGACGTTTCGCTGATTTGGGAGTCTTTTTAGGTTAGGGGAGGCTGGTCGGCTACACCTTCAGTCCGCATTCTGGTGGTAGATGATTTTGCGCAGATTCCGGAGTTGGGCAGTCATTGGCTCAATAAGTGTAATGTCCGCCAGTGCTCGCCGCTCTGGGAGTCAAGGCGGGCACAGGCGACAGAAGAAGCACCAATATTGAAACTACGACCCTCATGGCAACACCATCGACTCACTGCTCTTGATCCTGCGATGGTAGGTTCGGTGCGTGAACTGGAACTTTTGACAGGACGTTGGAGAAGAAACTGTCAAGGTCAATGAGCGATAACCGTTATCGACAATTCGTCATCCCTTTTTGCAACCGCCAGTCTCGGCAAACGATTTGTGCCTGATATTTTGCTGATCCGCGTTACCCCTGCAACTTCTACCAGTCGCGTCCAGCGATTCTCGTTGCAAAGCTAAGAGTGGCTTTTTGCAGATCTGAGTCTTGGAGGAGTCGAGGACCAATGAAATCGGCCGTAAGCAAACTATTGCTGGTAAGCCTCCTACTCACTTCAATAATGTGGGCGCAAGAAGAACAACCGAATGACACCAGGAAGTCCAATGCGCATCTTGGATTACCGATAAGCGTGCCCCTGAACCCGATGGCGCAGTTCGCGAAGCCAGGAACTGGATTGATCTACGGTGTTGGATATAACTTCACGAAACGGCATGCTGTTATTGGCGAATTCATGTGGGACTGGCTTCATCCCAGTGCGAGTGCCCTCGCAGGAGTTGCCAACTTAAACGGGCACAGCAATCTTTATGTGCTGACGGGGAATTATCGTTTCGAGCGGCGCGGTAAAGCGCTAGGGACCTATTTAATCGCTGGCGGCGGCTGGTATATGCGCCACTCCAGTCTAAGCACGACCGTCGTTACAGGTAATGCGGTCACCTGTACGCCTGCCTGGCTCTGGTGGGGCGCAACTTGTACTTCGGGATTGGTAACTGCCAATCAGACTCTCAAAAGTTCCTCCTCTAGCGCCTTTGGGGCGAATGGGGGTATTGGTTTCACCGTGCGGGTGGGCGACGCTCCCTGGAGAGTGTATGTTGAGTCCCGCTATCACTATGCTCCCACCCGGCCCATCAACACTCAATTGGTCATTACGACTATTGGAATTCGATATTAGACGCTGGCGCTAAAAGAACGAGGGGAGTGACGAAGATCACTCCCCTCCGCCAAAAATAGGCTTATGTTACAGGTTCGATGTTGGACACCCGGATCATGCTCGTGGATGCGTCCAGCGTGCCGCTGACTTTCACCGACTTGCCGGCATATTCCTTGGCTTTCTCCTGATCGTCCAGTTGATAGGTTGTGTTGCTGGCGGTGTCCTTGAGGACAAACTTTTCGCCGGACTTCACGATCTTGCCGGTAAAAGTCTGTACCTCGGTGGCCGCGCCGGGTGAATCCAGTGGTGGCGCGGTTTGCTCCTGCGCCGTCGGACTGGAGTTAGGATTTGCGGCTTGCGTGGCTGCACTGGATTGGCTCAACCAGAGTGCAACCAACGCTACTGCCGCGCACAGAGATACGACCGTCTTGTTCTTCATAATGCAACCTCCTAGGGAAGGGCCTAGCCTTCGCGTTCGAAGAGGCAACTGCCTTGCCAAAGCACCGCCAACTCCTTATCCGATTGAAGAGACAGTGATTGCCTGGGCTTGCCCTCTGCACCCGCGCTTCGATCTCCCAGGTCTGTCGCGTACAGACTCTTGGCAACGGGTACAAACTACACGAACCATCTGCTCGTCAATTGCGGCTCGAAGAGAAATGAACCCTCGTTTATTTTGCAGGGTCGTCCTCGCAATTCGACTGTTCACATTGACAGGTTACCGGGCAGACTCGACGCCGATAAGATTACGGTTACTTCGGAGGTCACCATGTTGAAGAATGAGCCAAAAATCTGTGCCCACCCGCCCTGTCGTTGCATTGTGCAGGGAGGAGAAAAGTATTGCAGTCAAACGTGCGAAGATGCTGGAGCAGAGGAGGTAGAGATTGCGTGTGAGTGCGACCACCCGCCTGCTTGCGCCCTGATAGCTACGGAGTCTGTCGCCTAATATTACACAGCCGCCTCACTCGATTGTTGTCGATAACATCGCCATTACACGGCTTCGTGGACTACGATGCGCGTTAGCCAGGTGGAAAAACTTCACCCACCCGGCAAAGTGGTGCGGATGTTCGTACGCCCGCACGTAGGCGTCCTGCATTACCTCTTCAGCTTCGCCATCATTGCCCAGAGTAGCTCGGGCCACGCGGTGCAGGAGTTGGTTGTGACAACGCATTACGATTTCAAACATCGCCGTTTCGCCCGCCAACGCTTGGCCACAACTTCCTCGTCAGTCAAGGGATCTTGCGAAATGACACCATCCGCGGGGTCCGTCGCCTGATTACGCCAACTATCATTTATCTTTCTAAATTCCCCCCGTTCGGCGTAGAGTTCTAGCCGTAAACGCACGGGGGTTGCTGAGGGTCGTCTGTGCTTGACCGGATCCGAGGCAAGCCGCCGGTCAGCGTCGGGGCGTAGTGTATTATTTTCCCGACATTTTAGGATCCAGGTATGTGGGCTACCGCAAGCTACAGGACTGTCGCATCGTTCCTATATTTCAGTCGTCTCGCGTTTGGACAACAGAACCGAAAAACGCGGGGAACGCTTTACCTCTGGTTTCCGCTTACGGTTCTCGCCGCCATAGCTCTGTCACACTCTGTTGTTGCGGCAGCACCCGCGAAGGAAGTCCGACGAATTCTGATTCTGAACGAAGAAAATGCTACCTATCCGGGAATCAGGATCATCAATCAGGGTATCCAGGCTGGGTTGAATGATTCACCCTATCAACTTCAGCTCTATTCTGAGTACATGGATACCACGTTGTTCCCCGATCCTGCCGTCCAGCAGGAGTTCCGCGATTCCTACATTCGCAAATATCGGAATCGTAAATTAGATCTGATTATCACGGTCGGGCCGTCCCCGCTTAAATTCATGCGGGAGGTACACCAGAGAGCTTTTCCCGGCGTTCCGATTGTTTTCTGCCTGCCGACTTTAAGTGCGACTGGGCCTCCCACATTGGATTCCGACTTTACAGGCGTGGAAGATGATACGGCGCCGGCCAAGACTGTAGGAATAGCCTTGCGGCTCGTGCCTGGCACTAGGAACGTTGTCGTGGTAGGGGGCGTCGCCCCCATTGACCGAGAAGTGCTAGCGAACGTGAGGAAGGAGCTGATGTCATATGAAGGTCGCGTTGAGATTTCGTATCTCACAGATTTGGCCATGCCAGATCTGATCGAGCGCCTGCGGCACCTGCCCAGCAATACCGTTGTCCTCCTCACCTCAATAGGCCAGGATGCGGCAGGAACCAGCTTCAAATCAAATGAATCAAGCCCTCTAATTATCGGCGCGGCGAATGTTCCGGTCTTTAGCTTGTTCGACGTTCACCTAAATTACGGAGAAGTGGGGGGCTATCTTTCCAGCTTGAGGGAGCAAGGGAAGGTGGCTGGAGGCATGGCGCTGAGGATTCTCAGAGGGGAAAAGCCTCAGGACATCGCCAGGGTGAAAGGCGCAAATTCCTACATGTTCGATTGGCGCGCCATCAAGCGTTGGGGATTGAGGGAAAGAGAAATCCCTCTCGGCAGCATCGTGATCAATCGACAGCCTACCTTCTGGGAAGCTTACAAACAGTACATCATCCCCGGCATTGCTGTGATGTTCGCCGAAAGTCTGCTCATTTTCGCGTTGCTCTGGCAGCGTAAGCGAAGGAGAGAAAGCGAACTTCATGTGCGTGAGAGCGAAGAGCGCTTTCGCCTGGTTGCAAACACTGCCCCAGTAATGATCTGGATGTCAGGACCAGACAAAAAGCCTACCTATTTCAACCAGCTTTGGCTGGACTTCACCGGCCTCTCGGAGGCCGACCTTCGAAACGGGCTGGTCGGAATTGTTCATCCTGAGGACTACTCAGAATGTCACGATATTTATTGCCGGGGATTCGATCAGCGGCAACCTTTTAAGAAACAATGCCGTTTGCGAAGACACGATGGACAGTATCGCTGGATGCTCGACATCGGGGTGCCGAGGTTTCACAGAGACGGCTCCTTTGCTGGCTATATAGGCTCCTGCATTGACGTTACCGATCACAAGCTCGCTGAGGAAACACTCTCAGACATAGCCCGAAAGCTGGTTGCAGCGCAAGAGCAGGAACGCACTCGGATCGCAAGAGAGCTTCACGATGACATCAACCAACGCCTCGCAATGTTGGCAGTCGAGCTGGAACAAGTGCAAGACGATCCGTTTGAAATCCAGCAACGTGTCTCGGAACTCCGAAAACAGACAATTGAGATTTCGAATGGTGTGCAAGCCTTATCCCATGATCTACACTCCTCTCAACTGGAATATCTGGGTGCCGTTGCGGGCATGAAAAGCTGGTGCAAGGAATTCGGCGAGCGGCAGGGAATGCAGATCGACTTTAGACAGGATGTGAGAAGCACTCTGCCACAAGAACTCGGCCTTTGCCTCTTTCGAGTTCTACAGGAAGCCCTGCATAATGCCGCCAAGCATAGTGGGGTGAAACGGATTGAAGTGCAACTCCACGAAGAGTCAGATGAGATTCATCTCACGATCAGGGATTTGGGCAAGGGGTTCGATATAGAGGCTGCAAGGACGGGCCTGGGGCTGGGTCTTACCAGCATGCAGGAGCGGGTTCGCGCGGCGAATGGAAAGATTGCGATTGAATCGAAGCCGACGGGAGGAACGACAATCGAGGTTCGGGTGCCGTTCGGTTTAAGCAGCAATTCTATGCGCGCCACGGGGTAACGCATCGAAACCGGCTTTGTTTCGGCGTTTGATCGGCGGGCTGTTTAGCGGCCTTCTGGAATCATGACGAAACCAATCTCCTCGAATCTCAGGCTGAAGGAGCAGCGAGTAAAGCTGGTGGAGGGAACCTTATCGGTCGATTCGCAACCTGAAAAAGGCACCACAGTTTACGTTAGCGTGCCTTTGCGTTCGGAAAGCGACTCCCTGCGTGCAGCTGGCTAATTGCGGTCGGCTGAAATTGTCGCCCGTTCACCGGGAAGAAACTGCGGAGTGCTCCGCACAGATTCTTTCATAGGTGTGTCTTTCCTGCTCACGACGAGAGCTGTTCAGCACATACCCGCACAGCATATCGACGTTGTAGTTCCTGGCGACCTCGTCCCATAGGTGTTCGACTTGAACCGCCGCATCCGCCTTCCCTTGCGCCCACAAGGTAGGGGCACATTCACCACAAGCGGCAACACGGGAACGCTCCCCTTTCGATGCTTTGGCGGCTGCAGCGACCAGATCGCCCGCGGCTTTCTGAAATCGAGCCGGGTCAGGCAGACCGTTCACCATAAAGGTCGAGAGCGTGTCGGCAACATCCAAAGGGATATAGCGCCCCTGTTCCATGGCGGCGACAATATCCACGCCATGGGCTTGCAAGGTAGTACGAAGATCCTTTCGGTGTGCCTCGGTCGCGAGCACGATAACTGCATTCCCGGCTTTTAGGGAGGCTTTGATGAACCGAGCAAAGCCGACTACAAAAGCTGCGTCATCAGAATAGAATTCAAGTTCGTGACTGCGCGTGATCTCCGCTTTTCTCAGTTCAAGCGATGGGAGAGCCTCCTCATGGCGCGGATCGGTCGCTTGCTCGCCGGTAGCGTTGGCGAAACTGTAACCCAACAATCCCCTGCTGACAAACTGCCTGCCCCCAAGAACCGCTTCCGCAGCTGCCAACAGTTCGCTTCCAGCATGCGCCTTAACCACGTAGCCCAGTGCCCCCAAGGCAAGGGCTTCCTGCACTACGTCAGCAGCGGATTCTTGGCTTATAAAAAGTATCTTGGATTCGGGGGAGAGCTTTCGTATTCGTCGAGCGGCTTCGATTCCACTTAGCGAAGGAAGCCCGATGTCCAGCACAATCAAGTCCGGTTGCAGTTCTTCTGCTTTTTGAACCGCTTCTAGTCCGTCTGAGGTTTCTCCGACGATCTGCAATGCGGGGCTTTTTCTCAGCGTGGAACAGACAAATCGGCGAAACGGTTCGTAATCATCGACCACGAGAACCCGGACTGATGACGTTTCCAAACCAGCCCCCCTCAACGTCAACCCGACTCTGCGAGTTTAGTTGCTGACTGTTTTAAGAATCCCATGCTCCGCGAAAAGAAGTGGTTAAATACTACACCTTTGCTCGTCGTAGTAAACATGATCGAGCTTCGGGCCGAAGAGGTGCATGGGTCGAACTGAGTTTCCGACCTGCCACGCGAGCCGGAAGATGTTCGCAGATGTCCGGCTTCGGGGCCACAACTGTCAGCACTGACAGTAGTGATTCAGTTGGCCGTCTCATAGCATCAAGCGCACTTACTCATCCACAGAGCGAGCAATTGAACATTGCCATTCAGAATTCGAACTACCGGCACGTATGACCCTAGAGTCAAGTGCCAACTCGCGCTCGTGTCAAATTGTGACGGTCTGCAAAGGGATGCAGACCTCCCGGACACCCTTGCTGTAGAAAAAGCTTTACATGATTCAAACGAAGCCCCGACCGATCGACACGATTATGGGGCCGTTTCTGCGATTTGCCCGGCTCGAGGCGTCCGGTGGTATCCTCCTGCTCTTCGCGACTGCTGCGGCGTTGATTTGGGCTAACTCTCCTTGGAAAGCGTCCTATTACGCGCTCTTGCATATGCCGGTCAGCGTCGGTTTCGGCAAATACACAATGGCGCAGGACCTGCACCACTTCATCAATGATGGCCTGATGTGTATCTTCTTTTTTCTTGTTGGCCTTGAGATCAAAGGCGAGATTCTGACAGGGGAATTATCTTCGGTGAAGCGGGCGGCATTCCCATTTGCGGCAGCTCTGGGCGGCGTCGTTGTTCCGGCCCTAGTCTATCTTGCCGTGAATCGGCAGTCAGGGGCCGTCCAAGGCTGGGCCGTTCCCACGGCCACCGATATCGCATTCACTCTTGGAGTGTTAGCGTTGCTTGGCGATCGAATTTCCATCACGCTGAAGGTTTTTGTCGCTGCGCTGGCCATTGTCGATGACATTGTCGCGGTTTTGATAATCGCGATCTTCTACACTTCTGAGATATCGTTCAAGAGGCTGGTGGCGGCGCTAGTCGGAGTGGGCTTTTCGTTTCTCGCCAACCGGCTTGGCGTCCGCAAGCCTGTCGTGTATGCCCTCATTGGAGTTTTCGTGTGGCTCGCCACGCTCAAATCGGGGGTGCACGCAACCATCGCTGGCATCGCGCTGGCATTCACTATTCCCGTCGAGACATCTCTTGAGGTTTCTGAATTCCTGAAGTCCAGTGGGCTGGCCATTCAACGGATCGCGGGGATCTCCGAAGGCGACGATGACGCACGACAACAGCAGGAAGGCGCCGCCTACGAACTGGAAAGGCAGAGTGAGCAGTTGCAGACCCCGCTGTACCGCATCGAACACAGACTACAGCCTTGGGTGTCCTTGGTGATCATGCCCCTGTTTGCCCTTGCCAATGCCGGAGTGGATGTTCTCGGCAAGCTCGTGCCCGCTCTGACCAGCACCGTTGGGCTGGGAGTCGGAATTGGGTTGTGGATCGGCAAGCCCATCGGAATCACGCTGTTTTCCTGGTTAGCGGTAAGCACTGGAGCGGCTTCCAAACCCGAGATTCTCTCTTGGCGTAGGCTGTTTGGCGCCAGTTGCCTGTGCGGGATCGGCTTCACCATGTCGTTGTTCATTGCTACTCTGGCATTCGGCGACACACCTTTCCTCGAGGTATCAAAGATCGGGACGCTGGTCGCTTCGCTGGCCGCGGGACTAGGAGGAAGTCTCCTACTCTTGCACACGACTCCATCAGACGAGGGTTGCACGTAGACGGGCGCTGCTACCGAGCATTCATTTACTCAGTCGCGGCTGCGGCGGAAATGGTCGCTACCACTCGCTCACCTGTGAATTTTAATGAACAAATTCAGAAAACTGGTTTCATTGACTACGATGGCGGGCAAGACTGAACAGCGCTCTCCTTAACGTTGTCCCGCAAGAGTAACGCAATCCAGCTTGGGTACCCCCAGCATCGTTCTCTCGCCGCAAGTGTTCAATTTTGAACAGCACATGGTGGCCGCCATCTGTACCATGAGTCCCTACAAAACGCGGGGCCTTCATTGATGCGCATTCTGGTTGTCGAGGACTTCGAGCCGTTTCGGCGATTCGTCTGTTCGACGTTAGGAGAGCAACCGAGATTGCAAGTCGTCGGCGAGTCCTCGGATGGACTCGAAGCAGTACAGAAAGCCGAAGCACTGCAGCCGGAGTTGATTGTGCTCGACATCGGGCTTCCAAGCCTGAATGGAATCGAAGCCGCTCGGCGAATCCGCAAAGTCTCCCCCGAATCCAAGATAGTTTTTATAAGCCAAGAATCCTCTGCCGAAGTCGTGGAAGAAGCTTTTCGCCTTGGGGCGCGAGGCTACGTGGTGAAACGACGCGCCGGAATCGACCTGCTGCCCGCGATTGAGGCGGTCCGCGGAAACAGGCAGTTTGTCAGTAGAGGATTGCCGAGCTGCTGTTCCATGGTAGCAACCAACTCTTAAACCCGCCGACCAATCTCAGCAGACCAAAAGCTTTGCGTTATGCGGCATTATCCAGCCGCGGTTTTTTGGCCGGAGGAGTTGTCGTCGGCTTCTTCCTTCGAGCGAGACGGTTGACCGGTCCGCGTATGAGCAGGTAGGGCACGATCGCCAGGAGGAAAGCTACGATGACTGTTTCCCCTGGATATACGAAGCGTAGAACAATGATTTGGTACACAATGTCCAGCAGCACCGCGAGAATGAATATCTTCCCGACGCTTTTCCAGCCGTCCTTAAGCATGTCGGCTCGGTGCCCGCGTTCCCAGAGAAGGCCCCAACAATATGGCGGCTTCGCTGTTTTGGCGTCTGCCAGCCCCGAGCGAATAGCGAAGACCGACGCCATCAATGGCTGAAGCACGAATCTGAACTTCATCGGCCCGCTGACACGGGCGATCAAATGGCTTCCGACCCGCGTCCACATATCATCCATAACCCCCTCAACGGCGCCGGGAAGGATGCGATGGTCGCACACTAACCCGGCGCGCTGTTTTGGCATCGCCTAATGGCGAGTTTTCTTACGGTTCGGGTCTATGCTGCTCTCTTGGCGCTAATTTTCTCCGCCATCTCCGTTTCAGCGATCGCGCGCAGCCAATGCTGCGTCCGCTCAGCTAACGCGACCTTATCCGCGAGGCAGGTTTCCAAGAGTGCGGCGACTCCAAAATTGCCAGAGACGTCAGCAGCCGCGATGAGCGTCTTGAACTCGCCAGCGCGGAAATGAGCAAGATTGTTAAGTTTCGCAAGGATGTAGAAACGCCGTGTCGTTGTATCTTTAATGTCAACTACTTCTTTGCGGAAGTCCTCGGCAAGCGCATCGTAAATCCGAGCCCTCGTTTCACTCAGTGGCACCGGCTCCTCACCGATAAACTTGAAACATTGATCGAGGGTCTCGACGACTTTTTGTGAGACAAAGGTGCGAGCCTCGAGGGCCTGCTTGATATCGGGATCTTCTGCGAGCTGTGCCAGGTTCTGGAAAATCCTTGTCGTTTTTTCACTACCCTGCCGTAGATCGCTGAGCATGAGCACAAAAATCTGTTTCGGATTCTTGATTGGCATTGAAAGTCTCCTTGATTGTCGATTGTCGGTTGATTGCTCTTGGTTGATTGTGAATGCGGGAGAAACTAGCCGAATATCGGCAGCCTAGTGTGTGCTAGGTCTGTGAGGCAACTGGGAAAACTAGTAGAGAGGCGGCCAAAAGTGTGCTGCCGCCGGTTCACAGCAGTTTTGGCTTAGTGCCGCTCACCGGGACTTCTCAATTTCGCCGCGCAGAGTTTCCGCGACCGGACGAGCGAGTCCGACCAAAGCTACTGCAATCAGTGTCAATCCAATCAATGCGCCCCAAGGCCAAGGTCCTTTGGGACCAACCTCGAAATACTTATCTGGGATCCATCCCGTGAAGGCGAGCACGAGGAGTGGGATGGAGCAGATTCTGGCGATCCTCACGCCACTCCTGAGGGCTGTGAGCCTCGAAAATGCCGTGGGCAGGACTCGTGCCATGAGTCTGATTGTCAGCGAAACCGATCACGACCGAAAAATTACGAGAGTCATGCCTACTGTTGAATGTAAGCTCACGCCGTAAACGAGAATTGAATCGTTGGCGAAGATCGACTATATCACTCATTAAGCCTGAATTGGGAGGCGGCGCGTGATGCCGAATTCGGCACCGGCCCGAGCCCGTCTACCATCAAAATCAAACCGCCCTAGACGGCTGGCGATAAATCGCCACAACACTCATCGAGGACCACCGGGCCGTCTCCATACGCGTTCCGTTAGAACGGGTGAGCGTTCCCTGCCGTGCTAAGACGAAAGTGGCATCTCAGTTGATATGGGTTCGACCGTCATGGTACGCCGGGTCTTTTCTCTGCTACGGCCGGAAACCACTCTCATCTGGTCCCAACTGTAGGCGAACTCTCTACCGCAAGCCAAACACACGACGTATACTCCCGTCACTTTTGCTGCCTCGGGACGATGTTGGCCGGATTTGAGACTCATCGGGAAGGTACATCGGTCGTGAGGACAGAAACCTAGCAGCAAATCCAATAGTTTGGACATGAGTGTTCCCTCTTACGCCGGTCAGCATCTGGACCAAAGGACGAGTTTTGGTGGTTGCCAGATGCGGTCGGAATCGTCTCGTTCGATCGGACGCTTGCTATGGACCAATTGTTTCCCTCTTAGTTGACCTGATGGCGGACAACAATTCGCTCGCCAAACAGCCCTTCGCCACAAAGGCGTCGACCACCTTCAGGACTTGTTTAGGAACCTTCTCGATTCCGGAGAGCATAATGATTCGCGTTTGCGGCCAAAGCCGTCTCATTGCAATTGCCAACTCTTGTCCGTCCATCTCGGGCATGCAATAGTCCACGACTACAACGTCGAACGAGCGGGCCCTTGCTAGGTTTAGCCCTTCGCGGCCACTGGATGCGGTCACCGCGGTATACCCGAAGGTCTCGAGAAAAGCCTTTTCGCATTGCAACAAACGAATGTCGTCGTCGATGCAAAGCACCGCAACTTTTGGGAGGGCCTTAACATCTGAGGCGGGCAAGATTCACCTCCAAAGACTAGAACGACGTTGACCCAGTTTGAGACTCACTGGCAAAGCCACATTTGCCGTGAGCAAAGAAACCTAACAGAACCTAGAAGAAGTGCAGGACTGTCAAAAGTACCAGTACTGTCAAAAGTACTAGTCAGGCCGAATCTTAGTTGCTTCCGAGCAACGACGATGACCACGCTGTTAGTTATGTTGCGGCTTGTGCGACCCGTTGTTCCAATGAAAATGCTTTTGGTGATTTCAGTGCTGGCCGGGATGGCCGGTAGTCTTCGTGCTCAAGACATGCACGCTCCAGACGCTCGTAGCGCTTTTGTGGTGCGTCCATACCTTAAGGACTTGGATCCGGCCACTTCACGCTTCTGGACGCCGGCCACAGCTGCACTGGTCACGCTCGACGGCGCCGCAAAGGCCGCGGACAGCTTTGCGACTCGCGAGAACCTCGATGGAGGCGGCATGGAATACGATCCGCTGGCACGTCCGTTTGTGCATACCCCTCCGGTGCAGGTCACGGCTACGGCGGCACTGTTCGGGGCTGAAATCGTCGCCGCTTATTTATTGCACAAGAGGCACCATGACAACCTGGGGCATGCGTTGCTGGTTGGAGGCGCAGTTATGAACGGGCTTGGAGCGGCGTCCAGCTTTAAACATCGGGTGCCGAGGTGAGGTAAGCCGGATCAGGGTTCCACAAAACCAGATGCCAAAGGTAAGAGCTAGGAGCCTCAGTTTCGCCGGACAAGCGGTCCAGCCCCGGTAGCACGGAGTTCTGCTAGGATTTGCCCCTGTTTGCCAACTCTCTGGAAGTTAGCGCGAGGTCATCGCTGCGTTACTCTCTCTCTTGAAATGCGGTGACGTACTCCGTCAGCGCCTCTTCACCGTCAAGACGCGTAAGGAGAAAGATTCCAGTGTAAGAACCGGTGGGAAGGACCGAGGTGGTATCCACATCGCCTTGATCGTCAGTTTGGACGGAGGTAAGCAGGGCGCAAGCGGCCTGGGGCACCTGACTACAAAACTGAACGGAATAAGTGGCATTCGGCAGGGCATGCTGCAGCCTCACCGTCAGACCGAGGGCTTCCAATTCGGCGGAGAACCTAATCACGATGCGTCCAGAGGCCAAAGCATCAAACCCTAGACGCGATCCGGTTGCCAGGATTCCTGGAGCTGTCGAGGCAGGCTCAAGGCCGACTTCATACTCAAAATCAGCGCGACCAGGCTTGTAGACTCCCGATACAAATTGCAGTTGGTCCTCGCGGGAGAAGGTGAAGGTGCCAGCAAAGACGCCGCGTGCCCGAAAGGGGAACTGAGCCTCTGTTTCACCCTCCGTGGAAATGAGGATTGATCCAAGCTGCCTGCAATGCGAGGTTCCATTGAGGAACGGGCAAAAGGCGACGGCGTAGTTTTCCGGTTGAAAGCTTTGCGGAATCACATTCAGCAAAGCGATTTGCACCACGCCCCAGGGCCTGACGCGGACAAATCCTGACTCGATGGTGTCTACCCCGGCAGAGGCAACTGACACATTAAACACAGACGGCACCGGATGGCGGCGCTCACCCTCGGTGTTTACTCCTGCATCCGCCATCGCCAGCTTGGAACGGACTACGGGCACATTTTGTCCATACCCAGTGGTCAGAATTAGAATGCATGCGAGCAAAGTGGAAATGACGAAGTTTGACAGGCGCACCATACACCCCCACAATCCGAATCCTGATTTTGCGTATCCCCTAGGGGTGGACGCGAGCGCGAAAATGCCAAGTACGTAGATACGCTTGTTCGTCGTCACCCGGGGTACAAACATCTGACGCTGGTTATATGTATGCCTGCTGCGATCTTCAACTGACAAAGCTGCCAGTAGCCGGCGGATGCTGGTCGCGGCGACAGGAAGTATTTCCATGACGCCGCTCGCGGTGAATTAGCTAGTTGAAAAGAATTGTGGAGCCAATTGGAGCACGTGGGACGATGGAGCCAAGTCGTTGAAAAAAGTGGTGGCCAGGGACGGAGTTGAACCGCCGACGCCAGCCTTTTCAGGGCTGCGCTCTACCACCTGAGCTACCTGGCCATGCTGTGAGGAACGATACGCGGAGTGCGGGCGACTTGACCGATTATAAACAATCGAATCGAATTCTGCTGAGGCGGCGCAGATCCGAACCTCGTCGCCCAGCTCCGGCGGAGAGATTGACTTCCTTTGCCCAATCGTTCACCTCGCCTGGCAGTTTTCCTGTAATTCTCCGTTCAGCACGGTTTGTGCGCACCGATTGGCTGCTACCCAGTAGGGGACTTCGCGATAGTCGGAGACATCAAAGACCGCCAGATCTGCATCTTTGCCCGGTTCAATCGAGCCCTTGCGTTCCTGAAGTCTGAGCGCCCACGCCCCATTGATGGTCGCTGCGGCTATGGCTTCGGCGGGCGACATCTTCATCTGCGTACACGCCAGCGAGAGGACAAAGGGCATGTTCGTAGTGGGAGAAGATCCGGGGTTGTAGTCCGTGGCCAGCGCGACTGCGGCTCCGGCCTCGATCAGCTTGCGCGCGGGCGGATATTTCTCGAGCCCCAGAAAATAGTTCGCACCTGGAACCAGGGTTGCGACGGTATCGCTTGCGGCCAGAAGTGAAATATCGCCGTCGTCGAGATGGTCCAAATGGTCGAGCGACGCCGGGTGGAATGTCAACAGACTTTGCAGTGGAGTTCGCGTGAGCTGCGAAATGTGCGCCCGCAGCTGCAAGCCGTTTTTCCGTGCTGCCTTGAAAATCCTCACCGAGTCTTCTTCGCCGAATGCTCCGCCGTCGCAGAACACGTCCACAAACTGCGCCAGCTTGTGTTTCGCCGCCTGTGGAATCATCTGCTCGCACACCAGCGTCAGGTATTCCTGCGGATTGTTTTTGAATTCCTGCGGGACAACGTGCGCGCCCAGCAGCGTCGGAACCACCGTTCCCGGCCACTGCGTAGCCGCGGTGCGAATCGCCTCCAGCGATTTCAGTTCTGCGTCGAGCGTCAGTCCATAGCCAGACTTCGCTTCGACGGTGGTCGTGCCATGAGACGACATTTCCTGCAGCCCAGCTAGAACTTTCGTCGCCAGTTGCGCCTTCCCTGCCTTGCGCACCTCGAGCACGCTAGAGCGGATTCCACCGCCAGCCTGCGCGATCTGTTCGTAGGTTGCTCCCGAGACGCGCTTCTCAAAATCCACCAACCGCGGCGAAATAAACGCAGGATGGGTATGCGAATCCACAAACCCCGGCAGCACGACTTTGCCGGAGCAGTCAATCTCCACAATGCGCTTGCGGTTCTTCCTGATCCAGCAGTCGCGTAGCGCATCTTTGGTCTTGCCAACAGATACAATCCTACCCCCCACGCACATCACCGCGGCATCTTGGACAATGCCAAGGTCGCGAAGATGCGCTCCCCGCCGGGGACCGGCGCTGCGTCTCGCGGAGAGCGTGAGCAGTTGGCCGATGTTGACCAGCAAGAGCACCGGATTCGTTTTAGATGGACTCAATCGGTAATCTCGATTCGTCGCCGGCGGTCCAATTTCCAACCGGAGGCTCCGCACTCTGAATGATACAATCCTCTCGGTCGATTCTGGCTTTCCGCGCCGGACCGCGCGTTGCACGAGTTTCTGAGTTAGGTCGCGCTCATGAAGATTCCCCTGCGTATCGCGACAGTCTCCCTTTTCGCCCTCATACTCGCATGCGGAGGCGGCGGCACCACAACAACAACTACAACTCCGCCGTCGCGGACTCTGCGCCAGGTCGGCGCTGCCCACAATATTTACGTCGGCGCGGCCGCCGATTCGCCGTATCTGACTAGCGACGCCAGTTACGCGTCGACTCTCGGTTCCCAATACAGCCAACTCCAGGCCGAAAACGAAATGAAGTTTGGCATCATCCATCCCGCGCTCGGCGTCTATGACTTCACCGGCGCCGACGCTCTGGTCGCCTACGCCCAGGCGCACACCATGGTCGTCCGCGGTCACACCCTGGTCTGGCACAATCAGGTCCCGGCGTGGGTGCCCATGGGAAATTACACTCCGGCCCAGCTTTCGACCATTCTCCAAGGCCACATCACCACGGTGATGCAGCACTACGCAGGGGAAGTCTATGCCTGGGACGTGGTCAACGAGGCCTTCTACGATACCGGCGTCGTCCGCGACACCATCTGGTATGACCAACCCGGCATTGGCTTCTCTGGGATGGGGACGAAGTACATTGAACAGGCGTTCAACTGGGCGCACGCCGCCGACCCCGCTGCCAAGCTCTTCTACAACGACTACAACGATGAAACCATGAACGTGAAGTCGGACGCCATTTACGCCATGGCGCAGGACTTCAAAACCCGCGGAGTGCCTCTCGACGGCATCGGCTTCCAATTCCATGTGGATCTTACGTTCGACGATCCCAATGTGCTGGCTTCGGTAGCTGCCAACTTTCAGCGCTTCGCCGCGCTCGGACTCGACCTGCACATCACCGAACTGGACATCCGTCTGCAGGATTCCAGCACCGCATCGCTCGCCGCCCAAGCCAAACTCTACGGCGAACTCGCCACCATCTGCGTGCAGCAGCCATCCTGTAAAGTTTTCCAAACCTGGGGATTCACCGATAAGTACTCATGGATTCCCGGCTTCTTCCCGGGATACGGTTGGGCCTTGCCGTTTGATGCGAACTACCAGAAGAAGCCGGCGTATACGAGCATCCTGAATGCGCTGTAATTAGCCGTCAGCCATCGGCACCTTCACGCCTTTATCTTTCGCGAACTCTGTCGCTTCTGCATAACCCGCATCCGCGTGGCGGATAATCCCCATCCCAGTATCCGTCGTCAGCACGCGCTCGATACGCTTCGCCATTGCCTCGGTTCCGTCGGCAACCGTGACTTGCCCCGCGTGCAGCGAATATCCGATCCCAACTCCGCCACCGTTGTGAATCGAAACCCACGATGCCCCCGCCGCAGTGTTTAGCAGCGCATTTAAGAGCGGCCAATCGGCGACGGCGTCGCTGCAGTCTTTCATGCTCTCGGTCTCGCGATACGGAGATGCGACCGAGCCGCAATCCAGATGATCACGGCCGATCACAATCGGCGCTTTCAACTTCCCCTTCTTCACCAGATCATTCATCGCCAGCCCAAACTGCGCGCGCTCGCCATAACCCAGCCAGCAGATTCGCGCCGGCAGGCCCTGAAACTTGATTCGCTTGCGCGCGAGATCAATCCAGCGGCGAAGAATTTTATTTTCCGGAAAAAGTTCGAGCACCAGATCGTCGGTGACGTGAATGTCCGATGGCTCGCCGGAAAGCGCCACCCAGCGAAACGGCCCCCGTCCCTCGCAGAACAGCGGACGAATATACTCCGGGACAAATCCCGGAAAATCGTATGCGTTCTTCACGCCGCGTTGAAACGCAAACGTCCGGATATTGTTGCCGTAATCAAACGTGACGGCGCCCATTTTCTGCAGCCGCAACATTCCTTCGACGTGCCGCGCGATCGCGTCCACGGATTTCTCCTCATACGCCTTCGGGTCGTTTTTTCGAAGCTCGACGGCTTTCTCAAGCGACATCCCGTTCGGCACATACCCATTCAGCGGGTCATGCGCGGAAGTCTGATCGGTCAGAATGTCAGGCACCACCCCGCGCTCGGCGAGTTCAGGAATAATGTCAGCGCAATTGCCAACAAGCCCGACGGAAACATTTTCTTTCTTCCGGATCGCATTCTTAAGGATGCGCAGCGCCTCATCGAGCGAAGTCACCATGAAATCGCAGTATCCGGTTTTGAGCCGCTTCTTGATGCGCTCGGCGTCAACATCAATTCCCAGGAAGGCCGCGCCAGTCATGGTCGCCGCCAGCGGCTGCGCTCCCCCCATGCCGCCCATGCCGCCGCTCACGATCAATTTGCCGGAAAGGTCCCCGCCGAAATGTTTTTCGCCCGCCGCTGAAAACGTCTCAAACGTTCCCTGCACAATTCCCTGCGACCCGATATAAATCCAAGATCCGGCCGTCATCTGTCCATACATCATCAGCCCGGCGCGTTCGAGCTCGTTGAATTTTTCCCAATTCGACCAGTGTCCGACAAGATTCGAATTCGCAATCAGCACTCGCGGCGCGTATTCGTGGGTCTTGAAAACTCCTACCGGCTTGCCCGACTGCACGAGCAGAGTTTCGTCATTGTCGAGCGCTTTAAGGGAACGAACAATCGCATGATAGCAATCCCAATTGCGCGCCGCCTTACCAGTCCCACCATAGACGACCAAATCGCGCGGACGTTCGCCAACCTCTTCGTCGAGATTGTTCATCAGCATGCGCATGGCAGCTTCCTGCGCCCATCCTTTGCAGGAGAGTTCAGTGCCGCGCGGCGCGCGAATCGGCGTGTATGTGGACGCAGAGATTTCCGTAACGGGCATGGTTATGGGTAAAGATAGATGGTAGTGCTTAACGCGGCGCCACGCCAGCGAGGATGAAGCCCAGAGAGGAGGAGCTCCGCCGCGATCGTTGCATGTTCACAAGAAACATCGCGGCGTCCAGTTTATTGCTTCGGCGGCGCGTTCATTCCGGACGCACCCATTCCCGGCACTTTCATGCCCGGAGCGGCCATTCCCGCAGGCGGAGGCCCGCCAAAAGGTGGCGCCGTAAGAATATCCTTCGCCGCCTGCGGAAGTTTGTCGGCGTTGGCGGCGAACAGACTGACCTGCCACATTTCCGTATCTGAAAGCGACTGGTTGAAACTCGGCATGCCGGTCAGGCGAATTCCGTTGGCTACTTT
>Ga0210407_10000858_pt1 | contig 31189 bp, 32 predicted proteins | sample IncBWC27MmetaG_FD_150860 | JGI IMG/M metagenome (GOLD analysis project Ga0210407, IMG submission 150860) | Forest soil microbial communities from Barre Woods Harvard Forest LTER site, Petersham, Massachusetts, United States - Inc-BW-C-27-M | ecosystem: Environmental > Terrestrial > Soil >...
CCTTATTTCCTGGCGAGATCACCGACATTCCGGGATTCGTCAAGTGCTCTTCTCGATTGAAGAGCGCACTCACGCCACACATCTGCGCTCTCTTGTCGAAGGGTATTTCGGTGGTGCTCGATTTTCCCGGCAATACCAAGGTACAGCGTGAATGGTTTCGCAAGATGGTCGAGCGTGTGAATGTTGAGCACGAGTTGCACTTTGTAGACGCATCCGAACTTGTGCAAGAATCAGCTTCGCAAGCGAAGTGCGGGGTTAGCTGCTGGTACGCCCTGGACCCGGGACGCGGACTTTGAAGCCGTGACTGCGTATTTTCAGCCTCCCGCGGAGGATGAAAACTTCAATGTCGTCCGCCATGAGCGCGATTAGTACGCTTGAGCTGGTGCAACCGCCCGGCGCGCAGGTCGGGCGGCATCGCAAACCCAAGACCCAGGTTGCAAAGCGAACCCTGGGGCACCCCCTCCGCGTCCACTGTTGAGGCGAGATGTCCTCCCTGCGTCCTGTCAGCAGACCCGACTGCATTCAAATCCGGGCCACCCGCCAAACCCGCCAAGACGCGCGTTGACGGTGGAGGGAGGGGACCGTATAATAGTGGTTTGTCTACAGCTTTGGAGGACAGATGTACGCCGTCATACAGACCGGGGGAAAGCAATATCGTGTCGCACCCGGCGACACCATCCGCATAGAGCGGGTCAAGGGTGATGTGGGCGAGCAGGTGCAGTTTGGGACCGTGCTGGCGGTGCACACCGATGACAAGAAGATGTTGGCGGGAACGGACGCGGGAAAGGCCAGCGTAACCGGAAAGATCGTAGAGCAGGGCCGGGCCAAAAAGCTAACCGTTCTGAAGTTCAAGAAAACCAACCAATACAAGATTCAACGAGGCCACCGGCAAAATTACACGGCCGTGCAGGTCAGCGAGATCAAGCTGTAAGAAGATAAGGCCATAGAGAGTGCGGTAGAGAGTCGGAAACAGAGTCTTCAGGGACTGAAGAGTCTGTGTGAGAACTAAGCGGAGCCCTCAGCGGCTAAAGCCGGGTTGATTCTGCGACAGTTAGGGCACGACTGAAGTCGTTCCTTCCCGAAAAACGGGAGTATTCACACAAACCCTCAAAAGCCCGGTAGATTCGGAGCGAGTTTCGTGGGGGCTGCAGCCCACACCTCCTAAAGATTCTTTCTGCAAGCTAGAAGGCCTGACCAGTTTACGGGAAAGGGATTGCGTTATGGCACATAAGAAGGGCGGCGGCTCGTCGACAAACGGCCGCGATTCACACGGACAGAGGCTGGGCGTAAAGCGGTTTGGCGGGCAGCTGGTGAATGCCGGCACGATTCTGGTGCGGCAGCGCGGAACGAAACACCAGGCCGGCGAAAACGTAGCGCAGGGCAAGGATGACACCTTGTTCGCACTGGTGAAGGGCTACGTGAAGTTCGAAGACAAGGGCAACCGGGGGCGCTTTATCAGCGTGACACCGGCGGAGCAGGCCAAGGCCGCGAACTAAAGCCACAGGGATTGCGTTCGACACAGGTTGGGAGCCATATTGAAAGGGCGGAGAGACTCCGCCCTTTTTTCCTTTGCGAATGAAAATGCGATTGCGATTCCTGTTGCTGGGCACCGTCGCAGTGAACGTGTGCTTGAGCAGCGGCGCGCTGGCCCAGACGCAAGGCGGCGGAGATGCGCAGCCGGACGCGTACACCTACAAACGCGTGGACGGCAGGGAAATGAAGGCGTACGTCTTCGAGCCACCACGCAGCGAATACGGCAAGCCGCGGGCAGCGATGCTGGTGTTTCACGGCGGGGCCTGGAACCACGGTTCGGCGGCATGGACATTCGGGCAGGCGCGCTACTTCACATCGCTGGGGATGGTAGGGATCTCGGTGGACTATCGTTTGGCGGATGGCAACACGGTGACGCCCTTCGACGCGGCGGAAGACGCTCGGGCAGCGGTGCGCTGGGCACGCAGCCAGGCAGTGCTGCTGAACATCGATGCAAAGCGCATCGGCGCTTATGGGGAGTCGGCGGGAGGATTGCTGGCAGCGGCCACGGCGATTACGGAAGAGGGCCCCTCGAAAGATGCATTGAGCGCCGTACCCAATGCTTTGGTCCTGGTTTCGCCCGCGCTGAACGTCGAAAAGAGCGCCCGGTTTCTCGCGCTGGCAGGAAAACGGCAGGACATCGCGAGCATCGAACTAGGAGAGCACGTGCGCCCAGGGTTGCCGCCCATCATCATCCTTACGGGCGCGCTGGACGTATCGATACCGGCGGCGTCACTGGCGGAATTTTGCGAGAAGATGACGCGAGCAAAAAACCGCTGCGAATTGGAAATTTATCCGGGCGTAGGGCACATGCTGGAGCCGCCGGAAGGCAGTGGAACCGCGAAAGAGGAAGCAGCCAAAACTCGCTACGATGCCTATCTGAAGGCGGACCAGTTTTTGGCGTCGATGGGATACATTCCGGTGTCGAAGCCCAAGCACTAAAAAGGGCTGAGCGTAGAAACCAGGAACAACGGAACGGGGACGAAGCGTGTTTGTTGACGAAGCGAAAATTTATGTGAAGGCGGGAGACGGCGGGAACGGATGCGTGGCATTCCGGCGGGAGAAGTACGTTCCGCGGGGCGGTCCATCGGGAGGCGATGGCGGCGTTGGGGGAAGCATCTACCTGGAAGCGAATGTGAACGACAACACGTTGCTGCGCTACCGCTACAACCGGGAGTTCAAGGCGGATCGCGGAAGGCACGGCGAAGGTTCGAATTGCACCGGCGTGTCTGGCGACGACATGATCCTGAAAGTGCCGGTGGGCACGCTGGTGTTCGATGAGGAGGGCGAAGAACTGCTGGCGGACCTGAACAAGCCGGGCCAACGGGTTCTGGTGGTCCAGGGCGGACGCGGGGGACGCGGAAACCAGCACTTTGCAAAACCCTGGCACCAGGCGCCGCGGGAAAAGGAAGAAGGGCAAGCGGGAGAAGAGCGGCGGCTGCGGCTGGAACTGAAGCTGCTCGCGGATGTGGGACTGGTGGGGTTCCCGAACGCCGGAAAATCAACGCTGATCTCGGTGATCAGCGCGGCGCGGCCGAAAATTGCGAATTATCCGTTTACGACGCTGCAACCGAATCTGGGTGTCGTGAATGTGGATGGCGGGACCGGCCGTCATGGGACCGAGCTGGGGCGCACGTTTGTTGTGGCGGATTTGCCTGGGCTGATTGAAGGAGCCAGCCAGGGTGCAGGGCTGGGGATTCGTTTTCTGCGGCACGTGGAGCGAACACGCTTGCTGGTGCATCTGATTGACACCAGCGACGCGACGGATGCGGACCCGCTGGAGGCGTTCGAGATTATTAACGCTGAGTTGGCGGCGTTCAGCGCGGGCTTGATGGCAAAACCGATGATCGTTGTAGCGAGCAAGCTAGACGCCACCACCGACCGCTCGCGGCTGGAAGAACTGCAAACGTTCTGCAAGAAAAAGGGACTGGAGTTTCACGCGATTTCGGCGGCGACCGGTGAAGGCGTCAAAGAATTGATGCAGGGCTTGGCCGATGCTCTGGATAAGATTCCACGAGAAGAAGTGCACGAGGCGGGCGACGAGGGCGAGGAAGCAAAACTCGAGGATATCGACGCGGTTGAGCCGGAAGATGACCCGGAAGAGGACGACGGCGGGCCTTCCATGGTAAAGAAATCGTGAGAGAATTGGGCGAGACACACTGGGAGGCTCGTTGACGACCGCTCAAGCTCACCGCACCGCCGCAAAACATCATCCACGGCGTATTGCCATCTTTGGCGGCTCCTTTGACCCCATCCATTCCGGACACTTGGCGGTGGCCCGCGCCGCCGACCGACGCTTTAATTTTGACGAGATGCATTTCATCGCAGCCAGCCGGCCTCCGCACAAGCTGAAACAGCATCTGGCCCCGTTTCCCCACCGCTTTGCCATGGTGGCGCTGGCCTGCTCGGAGCACCCTCATTTCGTACCCTCGCTTGCGGAGGCGGGAGAGGATTTCAGTGGCACGCAATTACACTATTCAGTGGATACCGTCCGGTACTTCCGTCATGCTTATCATGAGCAAGGTGACCGCATATTCTTCATTATCGGCGCGGATGCGTTTCTGGATATCCCGATGTGGAAGGAGTACGAAACGCTGTTAGGACTCTGTGATTTCGTGATTGCGAACCGGCCGGGCATCCGGCTCGAGGCGCTGCGGCTGGTGATCCCCCCGGATTTGCACGGGCGGCCGGATGCCAAACGCGACAAAGAATCCGACGCCATTGGCCCCGGGACACCGATTGTGGGGCGGCTGCATCAAACAACCGTGTACCTTCTGGAAAACGTAGCCAGCGACGTGAGCGCGACGGATATTCGAAAGAAGACGAATCGCGGCCTATCGATTCACGGGCTTGTATCTGCGAGGGTGGAGGAATACATTTTAAAGCAGGGCTTGTACCGGTGAAATTGGACAAACTACCCGAAGGAGTGCGGCTGGCAGTGGAGGCCGCGCAGAACAAGAAAGCGGGCGGCATCACCGTCCTGAATCTGGAAGGACTGGGAGCGTTCACGGAATATTTCGTGATTTGCACTGGTTACAGCACGCCGCAGATTCAGGCCATCTGCAACGAAGTGGAACAGCTGCTGTATAAGGAACTGAACCGCACGCCGCAGCACCGCGAAGGGCATCGCTCGGCGGAATGGGCGCTGCTGGATTTTGGCGGACTGATCGTCCACGTTTTTGGAGAGCAGGCAAGGCGATATTACGATTTGGAGAGGTTGTGGAGAGCCGCTCCCAAGCTTGAGGTTCCGGACACAGCGGGACAAAGCGCGGGAACGCTTTCCGAGAAGGTAAGTTAAACCCAGCCCGGAAACGCTGCCTCCGGGAAACGCAGGCGGCTGGAGAAGTCCACCAACATGACTACAGAGCGATTGCCTTGGATCGGCGAAGATCCGGCGTCGCAGCGTCTCTTCGAACTTGCGCAGCAGATCGCCCCAGTTCCCACGACCATCCTCATCACCGGAGAGAGCGGCACCGGAAAAGAATACTTAGCGCGGCTGATTCACGAGATCGGCCCACGGCGCGATTCCCCGTATTTGCGAATCGACTGCGCAGGACGGCCTGCGGACCTGGCCGAAAGCGACATCTTCGGCCATGAACGCGGCGCGTTTCCCGGCGCACAGGACCGGAAAATCGGCCAACTGGAAATGGCCGGTAAGGGCACGCTGGTCCTGGATGGCGTGGCTTCGTTGACCCCGGGAGCACAAGCAAAGCTGTTGCACGTGCTGCAGGACCAGTCCATGGAACGAATCGGCAGCAAGGAAACGCTGAAGGTAGAAGCTCGTGTCGTTGCCCTGACGAACGCGGACATGGCGACAGCCGTGAAAGAAGGGCGATTCCGCGAAGAACTGTATTATCGCCTGGACGTAGTGAAAATCTGGGTACCGCCCCTGCGCGAGAGGCGGGCCAGCATTTTGCCGCTGGCGGAATTCTTTCTCGGGACCATGCGCGCCAAGCATGGAACACCGAAAACGAGGCTGAGCGATACCGCCAGACGCCTGCTGCAGGGATACAGATGGCCGGGCAACGTACGCGAACTGCAAGCAGCCGTGGAACGCGCCGTGATTACCGGCAAGGGAGAACTACTGGAAGTGGAAGACTTCCCTGCCGAGGTGCGCACGAGTTCGAATAAAGGCGAGCAGGAATCGCGGCTACGCTCGCTGGAAGACATCGAGCGGGAAGCCATCGTGCAAACCCTGGACGTGATGGGGCAACAAATTGGGCGATCTGCGGAGATCCTGGGGATCAGCAGAAAAACGTTGCTGGAGAAGCGCAAGAAGTACGGACTGGTGCCGGAGCCGTCACAACCGGAGGTCAGCGGCAACGGATCGTCAACTGCGCTCAGGCGCGGCCAAGCCGGATAAAAGCCGGAATAACAACATGCGTTTGGAGTGGCGCAACTGAAGTCGGGCGCGGCAACGTAGCGGTGTGGTTGGTAGCAGTTGATCGGAAACCTCGGGCCTGAAGGCCTGAAGCACACACGCCGTGGCTAAATCGAACGCAAATCCCACCGGCAAATAGTGCACGGACAAATAAGGGTAAAATCGCCGCATGCGAATTCGGCTGCTGATGCTGGGAAAGATGCGACGTCCTGAACTGCGCGCCGTCCTGGACGATTATGTGAAGAGGATCGCGAGGTCGTGGCCAGCGGAACTGACAGAGGTACGCGACGGCGAGGCAGCGTTGAAAAAACTCCGGACGGACCGCGCGGCAACCTCGGTGCTGCTGGATGCTGCAGGCAAGGCCTACGATTCGGTTGCATTTGCGAAGTGGTTCGGGGAGCAGCGCGACCGTGGCACCCGTGAGATCATTTTTGTGTGCGGAGACGCAGACGGATTCCCGGAAGCCTTGCGCGAACAAGTACGGCAAAGAGTTTCTTTGAGTGCGATGACCTATTCGCATGAACTGGCGCGTGTGATGCTGGCCGAGCAGATTTACCGGGCGCTTGCGATCCTGTCAGGGAGCCCTTATCCGAAATAAAGCGAATGGTGCCGGGGACGATGTTGTTGAACGCGCGTGTGCGTTTTCCTGTGTTCCGTGGTTGAATGGGCGACGGAGAAACGATGCCGATGCGAATTGAGCCCGATCACAACCAGCCCTGCGTGGCCATTGAGATACCGCTCGAGAAACCGCTGCCTGATTATGATTTAGAGCAGGTGGAACAGCCAACGCCGCGAGACATCGACGCACTGTTGGTGTCGCAAGGGTTCCGCGACCTTGTGGATGACGCAAGGGGAGTATTGACGGAGCTGGTGGCGAATCCGCCTCCGCTGCGAAATACCAGCCATTTGCAGGACCTGGAATTGACCGAGGTTCCGCATTTCGAGATTGCGCAGTTGACCGGCGCGATTTGCCCGGGCGACGAACTATACCGGCCGGGGCTGTGGATCGTATTGAAGGACACAAAGCTGCCGCCCAAGAAACCGCTGACCGAAGTGGCGCTGGAACATGTGCGAGTGATTGTGGACGAGTTCGTAAAGCGGCTGGGATTATAAGACTGGGCAGTGTCTCGGTTTGATTGGATTGCCGTCGGAGGAGTGTCATTATGGCCGCTGAAGTAAGCCGTGAGCCAGCGCGCGATCCTCAGGATTTGGAGCGACTGTTGGTTTCCCGACAGAGAGCCGGAGATATCGATGGAATGGTGGCCCTTTATGAGCCCGATGCCGTCCTTGACTTCGGTGACGGACGGTTGACGCCAGGCAAGGAAGCAATCCGAACGTTCTACGCGGGACTGGTGGCAGCAGGTCGAAAATTTGCTTCCGGAGATCAACGCCCATGCATTGTCGCGGGAGACCTGGCACTCACATCAACTCGCCTTCCGGATGGCAGTGTGACCGCCGAGGTCGCCCGCCGACAAGGCGACGGGACATGGCTGTGGGTCATCGATCCGTTCTCCATGGCGTAGCGTGTGGCGGGGAACTCCGGAGAGTTGGAAACTTCCAGCGCGCGCAAAGAGACCTGCGGGGTGAGGATTTATGCCGGAAGGAAAAGGATTGCTGATTGTTTATACCGGGCCGGGCAAGGGCAAAACCACTTGCGCGCTGGGCACGGCGTTTCGCGCGGTAGGGCAGGGATTGCGTGTGCTGATGGTGCAGTTCATCAAAGGTTCGTGGCACTACGGCGAGCTGGACGCAGTGAAGATGCTGGGAGATGACAAATTCGAGATTCGTCCGATGGGACGTGGATTTGTGAAAGTAGGCGGAGCGGAGACAGACCCGGAAGACATTCGCCTGGCCGAAGAGTGCTGGGAATCGGGACGCGGGGCGATTTACAGCGGAAAGTACGACCTGGTTGTGCTGGACGAAATCAATTACACCATCAGCTACAAAATGCTGGACGCGGCGAAAGTTGTGGAGGCACTGACGGCGCGACCGGAGCAGGTGCACGTGATCTGCACGGGGCGCAATGCGCATCCGTTACTGCTGGAACAAGCCGACCTGGTGACGGAGATGAAGGAAGTGAAACATCCGTATACCAAGGGTATACTGGCACAACGGGGAATCGATTATTAGCGTTGCCAGTTACCAGTTTCAGATTTTAACTACCCCCGGCCTGCGACACATGTAAGCGCGACGCTTCTTAAGCAAATTGGTAAGTCCTGCTTAGAACTGATAACTTGGAACTGCACATCAACATGTCATGGTTTAAACGAGAGAAGAAGTCCATCGACCAGGCGACACCGCCCGAAGAACGACGTGTGCGCACCGAAGGGCTGTGGGTCAAGTGCGAATCGTGCCGCGCGATCGTCTTCCGCAAGGACCTGGAAGAAAACCTGCTGGTCTGCCCCAAGTGCCAATTTCACTTCAAGATGAATTCGAAGCGGCGGTTGGCGTTGCTGTTGGACGGGCGCTGGACCGAACATGACGCGGGGATGGTGTCGTCGGACCCGCTGAAGTTTGTGGACACCAAGGCGTACGCCAAACGGATTAAGGATGCGCAGAAAAAACTGGGAATGAACGATGCGATCATCACGGCGGAAGGTCAACTAAATGGGCGGCCGGTGATTTGTTGCGCGATGGAATTTGGATTTATCGGCGGCTCGATGGGGGCGGTGGTTGGAGAAAAAGTGACGCGCGCGATTGAAATGGCCATCGCCACGCGACAACCGCTGATCGTAGTGTCCTGTTCGGGCGGGGCGCGCATGATGGAGGGGACGATCAGCCTGATGCAGCTTGCCAAGGTCTCGGCGGCGCTGGCGCGGCTGGATGAGGCCAAGCTGCCGTACATCTCGGTGCTGACCGATCCCACGACGGGCGGTGTGACGGCGAGTTTTGCCATGTTGGGCGATCTGAATATCGGCGAGCCGGGAGCGCTGATCGGATTTGCCGGGCCGCGCGTGATCGAGCAGACCATCCGCCAGAAACTTCCGGAAGGATTCCAGCGTTCGGAATTCCTGCTGGAACACGGATTCCTTGACGCCGTGGTGCAACGTAAGGACTTGAAGCCCTTCATCGCCAACGTGCTCGACCTGCTGATGAACTGAAATGAATTACGAGAGCGCGGTCCGGTATCTCCTAACGCTTGGACGCGAACTGGCCGCTCCCACGCAAGCGGCAGCGGCAAAATTCAATCTGGAAAACATAACCGTGTTGATGGAACGGCTGGGCCGTCCGGACCGCGCGTACCCGTCGGTACACATCGCGGGGACGAACGGCAAGGGCTCGACGGCGGCGTTCCTCGAAGCGATCCTGCGCGACGCGGGATTTCGCATCGGGCTGAATACTTCTCCGCATTTGGAAAAAATCAACGAGCGGATTCGGATCGCCGGCGAGGAAATCAGCGATGAGCTCTTCGCGGAACTGTTCGCGCGGATTCTTGCCGTGATTGAGGAGCTCCTGGCGGAAGGCAAGCTGAAAGCTCACCCAACGTATTTCGAATGCGTGACCGCGCTCGCCTTGGAGGTCTTCGCGCGAGAGCGCGTGGAATTTGCGGTTGTGGAAGTGGGGCTGGGAGGACGCCTGGACGCCACGAACCTCCTGACTCCGATCGTTTCCGTGATTACGCGAATTGATTTCGACCACGAGAACTTTTTAGGACATTCGTTGCGCGAGATCGCAACTGAAAAAGCCGGAATCTTGAAGGCTGGCGTGCCGGCAGTGTTTGCGCCGCAGCAGCCTGAGGCCGGCGAAGTGCTCCGGACGAAGGCGGAGGAACTGCATTGCCCCGTAGTGGAGACCGGCAAAGCGTTCCGAGTAATTCGCGAAGTAATACAAAACGGGTGCGTCCGCGCGGAGGTTGAGGAGCGCGCCACGGGAAGGCGGCTCGCAATTGCCCCGCAGCTCGCGGGACGTTTCCAACTGCAGAATGCCTTGAACGCCGTGGCCGCAGCAACCGTTCTGCAAGGGCGGAAATACCGCATTAGCGACGAAAATATTATCCGAGGTATTGCGGCGGCGCAGTGGCCGGGCCGGATCGAGAAATTGCAGTCGAGCCCCGACGTGTACCTGGACGGGGCGCATAATCCGGGAGCTGCGCGCGAGCTGGCTCGGTTCATGGAAGAGAATTTCGCCGGGCGCAGAGTGTACCTGATCTACGCGGCGATGCGCGACAAGGCGGTGGACGAAGTGACGGGGCTGCTGTTTCCCCACGCCGAAGAGGTAATCTTCACGGAGGCCAGGACGCCGAGAGCGATCAGCGCGGCGCAATTGGAGGAGATTGCCGGACACCACGCGGCGAGGCATTCCGCAATCGCCGATGCAGAGCACGCCGTGCAGGCGGCGTTGGCCAAAGCGAAGCCGCACGACGTGATCGTAATTACCGGCTCGCTGTACCTGGTGGGACAAGTGCGACAGGCGTGGCGGCAAGCGAGAAAAGTCGCATCGTGCTGAGAAAGGCCGTAGAATAAGGGCCTATCGCGACACGCAGCCGGCCGAGTGGCCGGCGTTCTCTTTTGTGCGAAAAAGCGAGACAAATGAGCAACGATTCGAACAAATCTTCAGCAAAAAAAGACGCAGTGTTGGTGGGCGTGATCATGGGTTCCGCTTCCGATTGGGAAACCATGGAGCACGCCGCAAAAACACTCGGCGAGCTGGGTGTGCCCTATGAGACGCGCGTGGTTTCGGCGCATCGCACGCCCGACCTGCTCTTCGAGTACGCATCGCAAGCAGAGCAACGCGGCATGCAGGTAATTATCGCGGGTGCCGGCGGTGCGGCGCACTTGCCGGGAATTGCCGCCGCAAAAACGATACTGCCGATCCTGGGAGTGCCGATCGAATCGAAAGCGCTGAAGGGGCTTGATTCCCTGCTCTCCATTTCGCAAATGCCGGGAGGAATTCCCGTGGGGACCATGGCCATTGGGAAAGCGGGCGCGATCAATGCGGCGTTGCTGGCCACGGCAATTTTGGGAGTGAAACACCCGGAGTATCGCGAAGCTTTGCGCAAATTCCGCAAGGCGCAGACAGAAAAAGTTCTCGCGAATCCTGATCCCGCCGTCTCTGCCGCCGGCAGCGCAAAGGCAGCTTCAGAGAGTCCACAGGGGAAGAAGCACGCATGACCATTGGGATTCTGGGCGGAGGACAACTCGGCTACATGCTGGCGTTGGCGGGATATCCGCTAGGGCTGCATTTCCGCTTTCTCGATCCTTCGCCGGAGGCGCCGGTGGGCCGCATCGCGCACCGCGTCACCGCCGATTATCTGGACGAACCGGCGCTGGAGAAATTCGCGCACGGCCTGGAAGTGGTAACGTACGAATTCGAAAATGTCCCGGTGAACGCAGCGCGATTCCTAGCGGAACGCGCACCGGTATATCCGCCGATGGCTGCCCTGAAAGAGGCGCAGAACCGGCAACGCGAGAAGAGGCTCTTTCAAAAACTGGGAATCCCGACGGCCGAGTTTGCCGATGTCGAAAAACGCGACGACCTTGACGAGGCCATCAAGCGTATCGGCCTGCCGGCAATCGTTAAAACTACGCGCATGGGATACGACGGCAAGGGGCAGTGGCAGTTGCGCACGCGTGAGGATGTGGAGAAGGCGCGGCCGAATTTGCCCGACGTGCCCATGATACTCGAGAAGTTTGTGTCATTTGAGCGCGAAGTGTCGCTGCTGGGGGTGCGCGGCCGCACTGGCGAAACGGCATTCTATCCCTTGGTAGAGAACCACCACCGCGACGGAATTCTGCGCTTGTCGCTGGCACCCGCTCCGAATCTGACGGACGCCCTGCAGCGACTAGCGGAAGCGGCGATGAGCAAGGTGCTAGAGGAGCTGCAGTACGTGGGAGTGTTGTGCATCGAATTTTTTGATGTGCAGGGGCGATTGCTGGCAAATGAAATGGCGCCGCGAGTGCATAATTCAGGGCACTGGACGATTGAAGGAGCGGAAACCAGCCAGTTTGAAAACCATTTGCGGGCGATCTTGGGGCTGCCGCTGGGATCGACGGCCACCGAGGGACATTCGGCAATGGTGAACCTGATCGCAGAAGTCCCGAATCCCGGGGAAGTGCTGGCCGTGGCCAACGCTCATCTGCATCTGTATGGAAAGGAACCGCGCGAAGGACGGAAAGTGGGGCATGTAACAGTGCGAGCCGAAACCAGGGAAAAACTCCAACAAAAATTCCGCGAACTGCCGGCATTCTTCAACAGACCAGAGTATTGTTTGGATAAGGCGATGCCAGAAGTCCTGACGAAGAGAGTGTAGCCCAACCTACGGGGATGTGTTCTCGCACGGCAATCCTCGCACCAAGCCACCCGCTCGAAGGAACCAGCGCAAAAGATTTTTCGTGCAAGGCCAAGAAACGGATACGATAGGCGTGGAGAATTCCAACCAGCGGACTTCCACTATGCTCGCCAGATGGCTTCAAGTGTTTGCGTTTGCGGTCGCGATTGCATCCCCTGCCCTAGCACAACAGACTGGGCCCCATAGTTTTGCCGTAAAAGACGGCCATTTCGAACTCGACGACAAACCGTTCCAGATCATTTCGGGAGAAGTGCATTACCCGAGAATCCCGCGGGCCTACTGGCGCGAGCGATTTCGCATGGCACGCGCGATGGGGCTGAACGCCGTCACCACGTATGTTTTCTGGAACATGCACGAACCGCGGCCGGGCGCTTACGACTTTTCCGGCAATAACGATGTGGCCGAATTCATCCGCGAAGCGCAGCAGGAAGGGCTGTATGTAGTGCTGCGACCGGGGCCCTATGTGTGTGCAGAGTGGGAATTTGGCGGCTACCCAGCATGGTTGCTGAAGGATCATTCCCTGGTTCTGCGCAGCAACGATCCGAAATTCATTGAGCCGGCCGCGCGTTGGTTGAAGCGGTTGGGGCAGGAGCTGGCGCCGCTGCAGGTCGGCAATGGCGGCCCCATCATCCTGGTGCAAGTGGAGAACGAGTACGGTTCCTTCGGCAACGACCATGCCTACATGGAAAAGACCCGCGGCATGCTGGTCGACGCGGGATTCACAAAATCTCAGCTGTACACTGCGGACGGCGCGGAACAAGTTCCGGCCGGTTCCCTTCCCGATTTGCCGGCGGGCATCAATTTTGGCGGCGCAGAGGCTGGTGCAGCCCGAAGAGAATTCGAAAAATTAAAGAAGATCCGGCCCAATGGCCCCTTCTTCAACAGCGAATATTGGGATGGCTGGTTTGACCATTGGGGCGGGCCACATGCATCGACAAATGCGGGCAACGAAGCGGACAACCTGGATTGGATGCTGAAGCAAGGCTACTCCGTAAGCCTGTACATGTTCCATGGCGGAACCAGTTTCGGGTGGATGAACGGGGCCAACAGTAACGGCAAGAATTACGAGCCCGACGTCACCAGCTACGACTACGATTCGCCTCTCGATGAGAGCGGCCGCCCGACGCCAAAATATTCGTTGTTTCGCGAAGTGATCGCCAAGGATACTGGAGCAACTCCCCCGGCTGTACCCGCTGTTGCGCCGACCATGAAAATCCCGGAGTTTAAGGCGGAGCAAGCCGTTGCATTGTGGAAGGTGCTGCCAACGCCGGTGCACTCGGAGCAACTGCAGAGCATGGAAGATTTGGGCCAGGCGTACGGCTACATTCTCTATCGCACGCGCTTGACGGGCGCAAGCAAAGGCAATCTCGTTCTGGATGGGCTGCACGATTATGCACGGGTGTACCTCGACGGAAAGTCGGTGGGCACACTGGATCGCCGCATCGATCAGAAGCAACTTCTCCTGGATGCACCGGCAGCCGGGACGCAACTCGACATCCTGGTTGAGAACACCGGTCGCATTAATTTCAACATTATCCTGCGCCAGGAGCGTAAAGGAATCGTCGGGCAAGTCACGTTGGACGGCAAGGCAATCTCGGGATGGGATATCTATCCCCTGCCGATGGACCAGCCGGAGGAATATTCTTTTGCGAAGAACTCGTGCGAAGGCGCGTGCTTCTATCGCGCCACGTTTCACGTGGAGGCCCCGGCCGACACATTTCTCGATACCAGCGCGTTCACCAAAGGTGAAGTCTGGCTGAACGGCCAGCCACTGGGCCGCGTTTGGAATATTGGGCCGCAGAAGACGCTTTACGTTCCGGGGCCTTGGCTGCACAAAGGCGAAAATGAAGTGGTAGTCTTCGACTTGCAGGGCGGCGCTGGACGAACCTTGCTGGGGCGGGACAAGCCGATTCTGGGCGGCAAGGCCGAGTAGGGGCGAAACGTTTCCTAGTCGTCAGTTTTAAGTCTTACGGTAAGGCCACGCCCCACAAGCAAAAACGGTGCTTCCCGCAGCCGCGTGGTGGCAATGGAATGGTTACGGCAGGCCCACCTATAAAGGCATGACCTACCCTTCCCGGGCGCGGTTGCCGGTGCCCGCCGCCGGATGTTAGGATTTGGGGTTCTATGACTCCTGCCAGCCCCAACCTAGCCCGGATCGGCATCCCCTGGCGCACCTCTCAGGAAGAGAGCGAGCAGAACAGTCCTAAGGTCCAGGACTACGAGAAGGCCGTCAGGGAAGCCGGAGGGGAGCCGGTGCTGCTTTCTTTGGGGGCGGGAGCCGCACTAACGGAACAACTAGCCTCCTTGGACGGATTTGTGCTGCCGGGAAGCCCGGCGGATGTGGAACCTAGGGAATATGGGGCCATCGACAAGGGGAAATCGGCGCCGCCGGACCTGCCGCGGGAGCGAACGGATCGGGCAATTTTGGACCACGCCTTTGCCGAAAAAAAGCCGGTCCTGGCGATTTGCTACGGCTGCCAGTTACTCAACGTATACTTGGGGGGAACGCTGATTCAGGACTTGCGCAGCGAGACCGGAACATCCCTACCGCACCGGAAAAAGGATGTGTGGCCAATCGCGCTGAGCGATCCCCAGCATGAGGTGCGTTTCGAACCGGACAGCCGCCTGGCAGGGCTTGCCGGAGAGGCGCAAGCGATGGTGAATAGTTCGCATCACCAATCCGTGGAACAGCCGGGGCGGCAGTTGCGGGTAACGGGCAAGGCGCGCGACGGAATTGTGGAAAGCGTGGAATGGACCGGCAACGGAAACTGGGTGATCGGAGTGCAATGGCATCCAGAGCGCATGCCAGGTGACCCGTTGGCACGGCGGCTCTTTTCGGAATTGGTCCAAGCGGCGAAGTCAGCCACAAGAATCAGCGCGGCCAAGCCCTGAAGGCGTCCGACGGACCAACCGGCTATGGATTTTACGAATCTGAACATGGGGGAGACATGATCTCACTGGCAGGCAAGGCGGCACTGATTACCGGAGGTTCCCGAGGCATTGGCGCAGCGGCGGTGAAATTGTTCGCGCAGGCCGGAGCCGACGTGGTCTTCAGCTACAACTTCGCGAAAAAAGCAGCAAAACTGGTGGAGCAGGAAGCAGCCAAGCACGGTACGCGCGTGGAAGCATTTAAAGCCGACGCAGGGAAGCACGCCGATAACAAGAAACTGGTGGAACACACCATAGCGCGGCTGGGACGGCTAGATATCCTGGTAGCCAATGCCGGAGTGTGGAACCTGGAAGACCTGCCCATCGAGAACATGACCGAGAAGCAGTGGGACGAAATGATCCGCATCAACCTGAAGGGCGTGTACAGCGTGATTCACTTCACAGTTCCGCAGATGATCAAACAAAAAGCCGGCAGGATTATTCCCATCAGTTCGACAGCGGGCCAGCGGGGCGAATCGTTTCACACCCACTACGGCGCGTCGAAGGGCGGGGTAATCAGCCTGACCAAGGGACTGTCTACAGAACTGGCAAGGCATGGAATCCTGGTGAACAGCGTGGCGCCGGGCTGGGTGGCGACGGACATGTCCAATCCCGTGCTGAAAACGAAGGCCGGGCAGAAGATGGCTTCGTCGGTGATTCCGTTGGGCCGCGCGGCTACGGCAGAGGAAGTAGCCGGATCGATTCTGTTCCTGGCTTCCGACCTGGCGAATTTCATGACCGGAGAGATCTTGAACGTAAACGGAGGCTCGGTGCTGTGCGGCTGAGAACCTGCCAACTCTGTCTGGGACTGGTGCTGGCGGCGACTCCTGTGGCACGGGCGGCAAAAGCCCAGAACCCAGATACCATGGCTCCGGAAGCCAGTGAAGCCAAGGGCAGACAGATCCTGACACAATTGATCGCGGCGCTGGGCGGGCAAGCCTATCTGAACGAGAAAACATCGGAGTGTGATGGCCGGTTCGCGCAATTCGGGCACAACGGTGACCTAACCGGATATATCGAGTTCAAGGAATATTGGTCCTATCCCGACAAGAAGCGCACGGACTTTGCAAAAAAAGGAAACATCGTTGACATCTATGCCGGTGACGAGGGTTGGACCCTGGACCGCGGGGGAGTCTCTGAGGAGCCGGCGCCGGCGGTGGCGGATTTCCAGGAGGCAGTAAAGAGGAACATCAACAATGTGCTGCGCAACCGCCTGAAGGAAGAGCGCATCCTGATTCGCTTTGGCGGCAACTCGGTGGTGGACCTCAAACAGGTGGACTGGGTGGAGATTACGGACGGCGAACAGCGTGTCTTCCGCCTGGCGGTGGATCATTCCACGCATCTGCTGGTGCGCAGCGTCGTGACCATCCGGGACGAAAATACCAATGAAAAAATTGACGAGACCACGGTTTACTCGAACTATCAGGAAAAGGACGGCATTCAACTGCCGATGCAAGTCACCAAGGAACGCGATGGCCGGCGGATCTACCAGGCTTTTTACGCGGGGTGCCGCATCAACCCCGATCTGCCGGCGGACTTCTTCACGAAGCAGGCTTTGGAGAAGCGCTATGGGGACGTTGGCGGCAAAAAGAAAAAATAGGCAGAGCTACGGTGCCATATAAAATGATAGGTAATAGCCGTTGAGACACATCCTTTCTGGGCCGCCGGAACCCTGATAACTTAGTAGGTCCCAGTCCTCAAAAATGACAAGGCGCACCCACTTGCGGTGCCGGTGCGGTATTTCATGAAAGTCCTGAATCCACATCGAGGCGGGCTGAGCAAGGACGAGCGTGGCTTCAGCCTGACAGAACTCGTCGTCGCGATAGCCGTGGCGCTGGTGTTGATGGGCATCGGCATGCCCTCGTTTCTGCGCGCCTATCACACCTACCAGCTATCCAACGCGGCCTCGCAAACAGCCGACATTTTGCGCTTCACGCGCTATGAGGCGATCCGCAGAAATATGCAGTTGAGCTGTCAGATTCAACCATATGCCGGGGACCCCACGATGACGATCCTGTGGACGGATACGATCAAGAATAATCAACCCGATCCTACAGAACAGCAGATCCTATTGGGAAGTGGAGGAAACCTGGTGAACGGTGCGGGGGTGCCGGGCGTGGCCACGTTGACTGCTGCGGCGAACATCACCGGCGGAACGTTCTCGGTCCCGCCAGGCGGAACACCGATTACTTTCGATGCCCGGGGAGCGGTCAATCCTCAGAACGTCAATATGCTGTACCTGGCTAGCACCACCGCACCGGAGGCTGGATACCGGGCGGTGCTGCTGTTGCCGGCGGGGTCAATCGAGTTGTGGACCGGAGATGCGAACGGGAATTGGCAACACCTGCGGTGAGACACGAAAGAATGAGACGGGTATTCACAAATCGCGGAACAACAAGCGGCCAGTCCGGCTTTACTTTGATGGAGCTGCTGGTGGCCACGGTGATCATTCTTGTCGGGCTGGTCGCCGTGGCGCAACTTGTGCCCACATCCGTGCTGATGAATTCGAATAACCGCAACGATGGAACCGCTCTGGTCTTTGCGCAACACCAGATGGAAGCCCTGCGCGCAGTGGTCTTGAGCGCGACAACATTCTCCGATCCGCGGGGCGTGACTTGTCCCCTGGGAAATACTTGCCAACTGGGCGATCCTGCGCAACCGGGAACGCCGGTGGGAAGTCCCGTCAATACCGGTTCGGGTTCGCCGATTATTGATTTTTCGGCTGACCCGGTGGGTGGCTACAGCTTTACTTACCTCGACCCGCACGACCCCTACGGAACAGCGTATGACGTGCGCTGGGCGGTGATCACCACCACCAACGGACCAATCACTACCGGAAGGCGCATCATTCTGGGAGTATTTCGACGCGGGATGCGATCGGCGGCAGTTCCGGTAACACTTGACACCATGGTGTCCAAATGAAGGCACCGGGCGGAAATCCCCAGCAGGCGGGGTTCACACTGCTGGAATTGCTAATCGCCACGGCCGTCTTTCTGGTGATTTGTGGAGCGATCTTTGGGTTACTGAACCTTGCTCAAAAGAACTACGGCAGCGAAACGCAAATCTCAAGTTCGTTCCAGGAGGCACGCCTGGCCGTAGATCAGATTGTCACCGATTTCGACCAGTCCGGTTACCCATCGCTTTCCATGTTTTCCGAAGTTCTGCCCACGACATCTTATGCCTACGGCCCGGTAGCATGGTGGCCAGGATATACCAACACTCCTCCCACTCCGTGCCATGTGGGAACAACTTGCAATCCTTCTCCTGGGGATTTTGATCTGATCGTGGAGACAGGTGCAGGGGGCGGCGGGGTGAACTGGATCAGGTACCAGTTGCTTGGGACGACATTATATCGCTCAGTGGTGGCAAAGACTCTAGGTGTGGACCCGACCGCCGCTACGTCGACACCGACAGTGATGGTCCCTTTTATCGTGAACGTTATGAATAATCCGCCCGCGGCTCAACTTGCCGAATTGATTGCCTCCTACCCGACCATGTATCCGGGCGGGCAGCCCGTGCCGATCTTCCAGTTCACGTGTGATACCTCGACGGGAATCGTGCCTTGCCCGATCGCCGCTCCGAGTGACTTGTCCACCCAAATTCGCGATGTGGATGTGACCTTGATCGTAAGGACTACGCAACGCGACCTGCAGACGCAGAAATGGAAGTTGGTGGAGTTGAATGGCAGAGGACACCGGTCGAATCCGAATAATTAGCTGAGGTGAGGAAGACCTGGAATGAACTTTAGGCACAAATCGACAAAACGGACCGAAGCGGGGGTCGCCATGCTGATCGCGATTTTTGCCTTGCTGCTGATCAGCGTAATTGCGATTGCGCTGATCGTGTCGTCGGGCACGGAGACCGCACTGGCAAAAAACTATCGCACATCCACTAGTGCGTATTATGCGGGGCTAGCGGGGCTGGAAGAGGGACGTGGAAGGCTGCTGTGGCGCAATGCGAATTACCTGAACAATACGATTCCCGGGTTCATCCCAGCATCGGGAAATGCCTCGATGAACTTGTCGCAAGTGCTGTACATTCGGAATCCCGCGGGCGGAGAAGTCGTAGACCCGAGAGATCTGGCGGGTCCTTACGGAGACAACGAGTACTTTAACGAATTCGGAATTCAGGTGACGTCCGCGACGGTGCAGATGATCGATTCTGTTTCCGGTGCGGGAGGAGTGCCGGGACCGCAATTCAAATGGGTGCGGATCACTCCGGCAACGGAGAAATCGCTGGGAGTTGACGTCGCAGGGGATGGGAATACCAATGATAGTACTTCTCCCTTGTTTTACGATCCCGCGCATGTCGACAGGAATGGCATACTGAGACCCGGGCTTGTGAAAGGGACGGCGGGACCGCCGCCCGTTCCGCCGACCCCAACATCGATCCAAGTGCTGCAGATTACGGCACTGGCGGTGATACCACCCAACACACAAAAGTTGCTGCAATATGTAGTGCTGCCGGTCGAGTTGACCATTTCCTCGGCGCTCACACTCGCGGGTAATAATGTGACCTTCGCGGGATCGAATTCGGCCTCGTTCAAGGTGACTGGAAATGACAATCTGGTAGCCAGGACGTGCGCGAACCCGCCGGTCCCTCCGGTGCTCGCGATCGGATACACAAATTCCGCAGACAATTCAAACGCGAATATTGTGGGCGGAACGTCCCCGGGCAAGTATCCCGGTATATCGCCGCCAGTTCCGCCAAACCCAAGCGTTGGGTGGGTGACCTTGACTCCCAGTTTGCAGAAGCCAAGTTCACTGGATTCTCTGGCGCAGTGGATTACACAGAACGCGAACGCAGTGCTCCCGGGACCGAGTCTGCCGAACAACGATATGGGATCCCCTGCGAGTCCGGTGACCGTGGCGGTGCAAGGAGATTTGGACATGACTGCCTGGCATCACACCGGCTACGGGCTTCTGCTGGTGACAGGAAAGCTGACCTACGATCCCGATGCGTCCTGGTATGGGATTGTGCTTGTGATTGGGAAGGGCGTCGTCGTTGGATCGAACGCAGGGACTGGCATAATTCAAGGGGCCATGTACGTCGCACAAACGCGCGACCCAAATACGGGAAGCTTGTTGCCTGACCCAACTCTCGGAGCAACCTCCGTTACTTTTGATCCCGCCATGGACGGCTTGGGAATTCAGTACGACAGTTGCTGGGTCGGCGCGGCCGGGTTGGCCCTTCAACCCATCACGTATCAAGTGCTTTCCTTCCGTGAAATTCCACTCGGCTGAACGCCGGCGCTGCATCGCGGAAATGACCGGAGTCTGCTGGAGAGGTATACTTACGGGATGGGACAAGCGGGCGGAAATTCACTGATGCACGGCACCACCGTTCTGTGCGTGCGCAAAGAGAGCAAGGTGGTGTTGGTCGCCGATGGCCAGGTAACCATGGGCGATCACGTATTGAAACACACTGCAAAAAAAACGCGCCGTCTGTACAGCGACAAAGTGGTGGCCGGCTTTGCGGGTTCGACTGCGGATGCCATTTCTCTGTTTGAACGTTTCGAAGGCAAGTTGCAGGAACATTCCGGGAATCTGCAGAAGGGCTCCGTGGAACTGGCCAAGGAGTGGCGCAAGGATCGCGCGTTGCGGCACCTCGAAGCTTTGCTGATTGTGGCTGATGCCAAAGCGACGTTTGTGCTCTCCGGAAATGGCGACGTCATTGAACCGGACGACGGCATGTGTGCCATCGGCTCCGGCGGACCTTATGCTCTGGCCGCTTCCCGCGCGTTGCTGAAGCACAGCAAGCTGTCCACCAAGGAATTGGCCCTGGAGGCGATGCGCATCGCCAGCGAAATTTGCATTTACACCAACGCAAACTTTACCGTGGAAGAGATTTAAGGGGACACCGAAGCTCGTCGGCTTCGGCAAGCAAGGACTCGAACTCATATGGCTACCAAGACGGAGAAGGAAATAACCCTGTTTCCCGGAGGAAACGGCGCCGCTCAGGCTGATGGAACGGAAATGCTTCCGTCTCTCGATGACATGACGCCGCGCGAAATCGTGGCCGAACTCGACAAGTACATTGTCGGCCAGGCGGCGGCCAAGCGCGCCGTCGCCGTGGCGCTGCGCAATCGCGTGCGCAGACAGAAGCTGCCTCCCGAGATTGCTGAGGACGTCCTTCCCAAAAATATCCTGATGATTGGACCCACCGGTGTGGGCAAGACGGAGATCGCGCGGCGGTTGGCGCGGCTCGCAGGATGCCCGTTCGTGAAAGTGGAAGCCTCGAAGTACACGGAAGTGGGATATGTGGGACGCGACGTGGAGTCCATGGTGCGCGACCTGGTGGAAACCTCGATCGACATGATCCGCGAAGAGAAACTCGATGAAGTCGCTGATCGCGCCGAACAGGCTGCCGAGGAACGCGTGCTCGACTTGCTGCTTCCTCCGCCGCCTCCTCCCGCGCCAGGAACAGCTGAAGGGGATCTGGCGGCACAGCGCGAGCAGACGCAGCGCACGCGGGACAAATTGCGCGCGCAGTTGCGCGAGGGAAAACTGGATCAAAGGATGGTGGACCTGGAAGTGCGCGAGCGGGCCATGCCGTCATTTGAAATCATCTCCAATCAAGGCATCGAGGAGATGGACGTCAACCTGAAGGACATGCTGAGCGGATTCTTCGGGCAGCAGAAGAAAAAGCGCAAGATGAGCGTCGCGGATGCCTTCGAATACCTGATCCAGGAAGAAGAAAACAAACTCCTGGACATGGAGCAGGTGACGCGCATCGCGGTAGAACGCGCCGAGCAGATGGGCATCATCTTCATCGATGAAATCGACAAGGTTGCGGGACGCGAGGCGGGACATGGCCCCGACGTTTCGCGCGAAGGCGTGCAGCGCGACATCCTGCCGATTATCGAGGGCACAACAGTCAATACCCGCTACGGCATGATCCGCACAGACCACATCCTGTTTATTGCCGCAGGAGCCTTTCACGTCACCAAGCCCTCGGACCTGATTCCCGAGCTACAGGGGCGCTTGCCCATCCGTGTGGAACTGCAATCGTTGAAGGAAGAAGACTTTGTGCGTATCCTGACGGAGCCGAAGAATGCGCTGATCAAGCAATACGTGGCGCTGATGGAAACGGAAGGCTTGAAGCTGCAAATCACCGAGGATGCGGTGCAGACCATCGCCAAATTTGCCACCACCGTGAACGAGCAGACAGAGAACATCGGTGCGCGCCGTTTGCATACGATCCTGGAAAAGGTGCTGGACGAAATTTCCTTTGAAGCGCCTGACCTGAAAAAGAAATCAGTGAAGGTAGATGCGGCGTATGTGAACAAGCAACTGGCCGACATCGTAAAAAATCAGGATCTGAGCCGGTATATTCTGTAAGCGCCGACGATCGAAAATGAAAACTGGAAAAGGGGCGAGACCCAACACGCCGCGCCGGCCGCTTTCTTCCCTGACCATTTCTGTACTCCTTTTCTCCTCCATTCTTCTTGCCGGCGGCTGCGGTGCGCCGGGCGAACCCTTGCCCCCTGCCCCGCCGACTCCCGTAGCGATTACGGATCTGGCGGCCCGCCAGGCTGGCGATGCCGTGCAACTGAGCTTTACAATGCCCAACAAGAGCACGCTGGGCGAGAAACTTAAGGAAGTGCCGACGCTGGAAGTCCTGCGCGGATCGCTCCAGCCAGGTGGCATGGTGGACGAGAAGTCATTTCGTGTCGTCGATACTGTGCCTGGGTCGCTGGTCAATGAGTACCTACAGAAGGGCAAAGTGGAGTTTCCCGATGCCATTTCACCCCAAGAGCTAAAAACCCATGCTGGCGAGACGGTACTCTATCGCGTCCGGACTTACGTCTCTGCCAAGAAAATTTCCCCAAACTCACCGAGCGTGTCGCTGAAACTCTACCCCGTCCCGGCGCCAATCTCATCGCTACAGGTACAGTTGACCGAGAATGCCATTGATCTTAGGTGGCCGCCGCCAACTCATACCACAGCCGGCGAGCCGCTGGGGGCCGTCCCGGAGTACCACGTTTATCGAGGCGAACTTGATCCGCAGACAGCGGAAGGGGTGAAGGCGGACCCGCGCAAGGGCACCTGGAAGGCGCCGCTCCTGCAACTAGCCCCTACGACTATTGCGGAATACCACGACGTGGGCTTCGACTATGGCAAAACCTACGCCTATACGGTCCGCAGCGTCGTCGAGGTGCAAGGGATAGCACTGGAATCCAGCGACTCGCCGCTGGTGGTACTAACCCCACGGGATACATTCCCCCCAGCAGCCCCGCAGAGTCTGGTAGTGGCAGTCATGCCGGGAGCAGCGGACGAGGGAGAGGTCGTAGACCTGTCGTGGTCAATCAATTTGGAAGCCGATCTGGCTGGCTATCGCGTCTATCGCAGTGAGCAGGAAGGCACAAAAGGTGCACTGCTAACCAAGGAATTGTTGCCGACACCTGCATACCGTGATACCTCTGTGCACAGCGGCCAAAAATATTGGTACAGTGTCACGGCCGTCGATAAGGCCGGCAATGAGAGCGTTCCCAGCCCGCCCATCGCCGTGGAAGTTGTGCAACCTCCGTCGTAGTTCCGGGTTCCCATGTCGTAGCAGAGATGCTTGGTAGGATGCCAAGATCCATGCCAGACGCCATGAAGTTGCCAGGTTACCGCTGGTTTGAAGCCCTGCGGAACTCCTCTATCCGCATGGGCATTTACACTGGAGTTGCGCTGTCGCTGGTCTTTTGCGCCTGGGTGATCGTGGCGAATCGCATACCCGTCCTGGAGTCGTTTGCGCTGGCCCGAAACATCGCGGCGGTCGCGGCGCTATGCTTCTTTGCCGGCCTCCCCGCTCTGCGCTTCTTCCGCAGTCCGGCGGAGATGCTGGTTTCCGGACTGGTCGGATGGACCATACTGTCGTTCACCTATCGAATTTTGTGCGCGGTATTTGTGTTGCTGCCGGACCGCTATACCGCCTTCCATGTCTTCATGCTGGGAGCTGTGATATATCTGATCTGCGCGACGGTATCGTGGATTGGCACGATTATCTGGCGAGCGCGCATGGCCGACGACACGCGCATCCACCGCTAAGGAAGACTTTCGCGAATGAAATTCTGCCGCTTCTCACCCGTGCCTTCCGGACAAAAATCCTCTGCTAGCATCAAGTTTGGATTGATCGAAGGCGACTCCATCCGGGAAATCTCCGCGGCTCCCTGGAAAGCATGGAGAACGGCATTGCGATCCTTTCCGCTGAAGGATTGCCGCTTGGCCGCCCCGGTTTTGCCCAGCAAGATTGTATGCGTGGGACGCAATTACGCGGCGCATGCCGCGGAGTTTGGCCACGAAATGCCGAAAGAGCCCATGATCTTTCTGAAGCCGCCTTCATCCGTCATTGGACCGGGCGAATCGATCGTGCTTCCGAAGTATTCGCAGAGAGTGGAGCACGAAGCCGAGCTCGGCCTGGTGATCGGCAAAACCTGTAGTCACCTGAACGACGACGAGGATCCGCTCTCCTATCTTTTGGGCTACACCTGCGTGAACGACGTAACCGCGCGGGACTTGCAGAAGAGCGATGTGCAATTCACGCGTGCCAAGGGCTTCGACACGTTCTGCCCGGTCGGCCCGCACCTTGAGACCGAACTCGATCCCCACAATGTGCTCGTGGAAGCCCACGTCAACGGTACCCAGAAGCAATCCGGTGACACATCGTTGATGGCTTTCCCGGTGGCGTTTCTGGTGCGATGGATCTCGCGGATGATGACGCTTGTGCCGGGAGACTTGGTCGCCACCGGAACGCCCGCAGGGGTTGGCCGGCTAGCGGCTGGCGACACCGTAGAGGTCTCCGTAGCGGGCATTGGCATGTTGCGCAATCCGGTGCATTCTCCTCAGGCATGACTTCGCAGAGGTCCCCGGCATTCGGTAGAATAGACGGAGATGGGGAACGAGAGCTTACTGTAAAGGGAAGTTGCAGCGTGCCGGAAGATTCTTCGCTGATCCCCCGATCCGGATTCATACCCTGTGAGGTAGAGCGTTGAAAGATCTGCTCGCCGATTGGAAAATGCTGCTGGCGATAGGTGGCGGAAGCCTCGCCGCGCTGGCGATGATGGCTTATGCGTTTGTGCGTCCTGCTGTCAATCCCGAAGAAGAAGAACGGAAGCGCAGACTGCACCTGAACTTGATTGGCCGGATCGCGGAAGGCCAGGTTATCGAACTCGCGGAGCACGAAGCGCCGCCGGTGGAAGAGACCCGCAAACTGTTCGGCTCCCGCCCGCGTCCCAGGGCAGATACCCGGCCGCGGCAACTGGTGTCCTACAGCTACGCGATATCGGGAGTAACGTATCAAACCGCGCAGGACATCACCGGGCTGGAGAGCCAGGTGCGAGCCGAACGCCTGGTGGCGGGCCATCCAGCCAGTGTGAAATACGATCCGTCGAACCCCAGCGATTCCATCCTTGTAGCCGACGACTGGTCCGGAATAAGGTAGTTCCTCCAAGTGGCGTCACCGCCCCGTGCGGATACTGGATTCCTGCCAATTGAGCTATCCTTTGTCTGCCACCCGGAAGCGATTTGGCCAGCTTCGATGAAACACGTGATCGCGTCATTCTTTATGGTGCTGTTGATCGTGGCGATGACCTTGAGCGCCATGGCCATCCTGGTGCGCGCCACGGAATACGTCACGTCCATCGAGTACCCGCTGGCACGCGCAGGCGCCATCGCCGCGGAGCTGCTGCTTGGCGTGATACTTCTTTTGGGAACGGTGTGGCTGGCGACCCATCTGGCGGTGCTGATCTTTGCTCCCAAACAAGAATCCAAGGAGGGTGGACCCGTTGGCTGAGAAAAATCGCGTCACCTGGGAATCCTCGGAAAATGTCAAGCGCCTGGAACAGCTTCACCGCATTTCGCAAGAAGCGGAAGCGGGCGGCGGCCCGGAACGGCGCGAGCGCGAGCACAACGTGGGCAAACTTTCGGCACGGGAACGGATCCATCTGCTGCTCGATGAAGGGACATTCGAGGAGCTGGATAAATTTGTCCGCCACCGCTGCGTTGATTTTGGAATGGAAGAAGCCCGGCCGGCGGGCGATGGTTTCGTCACGGGCTTCGGCCGGATTGACGGCCGGCTTGTGTATGTGTTCGCGCAGGACTTCACGGTCTTCGGCGGGTCGCTTTCCGAAACCAACGCGCTGAAGATTTGCAAGATCATGGACCTTGCCATGCGTAACGGCGCTCCGGTGATTGGCCTGAACGATTCAGGCGGGGCTCGCATTCAAGAAGGTGTGGCATCGCTGGCAGGCTATGCGGATATTTTCCTGCGAAATACCTTGGCCAGCGGGGTGATTCCGCAACTCAGCGCGATCATGGGACCGTGCGCGGGTGGAGCGGTCTATTCACCGGCGATTACCGATTTTATTTTCATGACACGCGACACGTCCTACATGTTCGTGACCGGCCCGGACGTGATTAAGACCGTCACGCACGAAGAGGTCACCAAGCAAGAACTGGGCGGAGCTATGACCCACAACGCCACCAGCGGCGTGGCCCACTTCATTTCGCGCGACGATGCGGACTGCTGCGCGATGCTTCGCGAGCTGTTGAGTTTTCTACCTTCGAACAATATGGAAGACCCGCCGCGGCGCGCCACAAGCGATCCGGTTGACCGGCGAGAAGAATCCTTGAATTCGCTCGTGCCGGAGGACCCGCAGAAACCTTATGACATCAAGGATGTAATCCGCGCGCTGGTGGATGACGGCTACTTTTTTGAAGTGCACGAGCAGTACGCCAGGAATTTGGTGGTGGGCTTTGCGCGCTTTAACGGCCGGCCCGTAGGAATCGTGGCGAACCAGCCGGCGTTCCTGGCGGGCACGCTGGACATCAACGCATCGGTGAAAGGCGCGAGGTTCGTGCGTTTCTGTGACGCCTTCAATATTCCGCTGGTCACGTTTGAAGATGTGCCGGGATTTCTGCCCGGCACGCAGCAGGAGTTCGGCGGGATTATCAAACATGGCGCAAAGCTGCTGTTCGCATTCGCCGAAGCAACCGTGCCGAAGATCACCGTCATTACGCGAAAGGCCTACGGAGGCGCGTATTGCGTGATGGCGTCGAAGCACATTCGAACGGATGCAAATTTCGCGTGGCCCACCGCGGAAATCGCGGTGATGGGGCCCGAGGGCGCCGTCGATATCGTTTACAAACGGGAGCTGAGTAACGCGCCACCGCAAGATCGCGAAAGGCTCCGGAAAGAAAAAATTGCGGAATTCCGCCAACGCCTGGCCAACCCTTTTGTGGCCGCGGAGCGCGGTTATCTCGATGCCGTGATCGAACCAGCGGAGACCCGGGAGCGGATTATTACCTCGTTGCGCGCCTTGGAAAATAAGCGGGACACGAATCCAAAGAAAAAACACGGAAATATCCCACTCTGAAGGTGCTCGCTGGAATCCACGCTTGCAGAGGCGAACAGCACGCAGGCTACATGTTGGGCTTGGGATGCGCCGCTAACGCTTCTTTGAAAGCCGCCAGATTATTCTTGTCGATGACGGCTGTGCCGGTGTCCACCCATACAGGCAGCGGGGCACTGGGCGCGGTACGCCAGTCTTTGTACTCATGAACCACGTTGTGGTGCAGGTCGTCAGCGAAACGCACACCATAAAAACCCATGATGTAAGGCTTCTGAACCACGGTAGCCGTAATCGCGCCGCGACTGATCCAGTCTAACGTCTCCGGGTTCTTGTCAAACGCCACGATTTTCACCTTCCCGGCGAGGTCGAAGCGGTTCAGGACCTCTGCGGCACCCTCGCCGCCCGATGCTTCGAGTCCGATGATGCCGTCGATCTTTTCCTTTTTCTGTACCATGCCCGCAATGGCGTCGTATGCGTTCCGCGAGTCACCCTTATCGTCGATGGTCTGCAGCACCTTGATGCCGGGATATTTCTTCAAGGCATCATTCGCGCCGCGAACGCGATCTTCCACGTTGAGCTGGCCAGTCAGCCCCACAATCACGATGCTGCCCTGTCCGCCGAGGAGCCCCGCCATCCGTTTGGCGCTTTCTTCACCGGCGCGAGCATTATCAGTGCCGACGAACAGTACGCGCTTGGAGTCAGGGGCGTCGGCGTCGATGCAGACTACCGGGATGCCCTGGAGCACCGCGTCGTCAATCGGGCCCTTGAACAGTTGCGGGCTGCTGACGGAAACAAGTATGCCGGAGGGATGCTGTGCAAGTGCCTCCTTAAACGCCGTCAGTTCCTCGTTCGGCGAGAGGCTGGCGGGCCCCGTCATCTCCACTTTTACGCCCATCAACTTTCCAACGTCACGTAAACCAGCCTCCGCTTCCTGCCAGTACGGCAAATTTACGTTCGCTGCCACGAGAATGTAGTGTTCCTCGGGTTGGTGATACGGAGTCCCACAAGAGCCTAGCAACAGGCCCGCAATTGCGATGCGCAGGAGAGAAATCGACTTTCTGAATTTCATGAACGGTCTCCTTTGAAAGGTGTTCCCCTGGATGCTGCCGGGCTTGGGGAAGAGACCAGACGATGTTCAGCGAAAGCCTAACACAAAACAGGATAAGCTGAGTCTTTGGGTGTCACGTTACCTTGTTATGAGTGCGTCGAACCGGGGCAGACCCGCTATTTCAGCAGGAATTCCTGCAGGAACTCCACGGTCGCGTAGAACTGATAGTCGCGGTTGGCCTTCTTCTGGAAACCATGGCCCTCATCTTTGGCCCTGATGTACCACACCGGAGTGCCCTGTTTCTTCAGTGCGGCGACAATCTGATCGCTTTCGCTCACTGGGACGCGTGGGTCGTTCTGTCCTGCCACGACCATCATCGGTTTTTTGATCTTGTCGATGTTGTTCATGGGCGCGATGCGTTCCAGGAATTCGCGCATCTTAGGGTCGCGCTCGTCGCCATATTCGACGCGGCGTAAATCGCGCCGGTAGCCCTCGGTGTGTTCCAAAAAGGTGACAAGGTTGGACATGCCCACAACGTCGACAGAGCAGCGAATGCGATCGCTGTAGAACGTGGAGATCGCCAGGGTCATGTGGCCCCCATAGCTGCCGCCGGTTACGGCGACGCGCGAAGCATCCAGGTCCGGCCGGGTGGCGATCCAGTCGAACAGCGCGTTGATGTCTTTGTAAGAGTCCTCCCGCGCGAGACCATTGTCTAGCTTCGTGAAGGTCTTGCCGTATCCAGTGGAACCACGGACATTCGGCACCAGCAGGGCGATGCCAAGGACGTTCAAGTAGTAGTTGGCGCGACCAAGAAAATCGGGCCGCGACTGGCCTTCCGGTCCCCCGTGAATTTCGATCAACACCGGGCGTTTGCCGGTGAATTTTGCCGGCGGCGCATACAGAAAGCCCGCGATCATCTTCTCGTCGAAGCTCTTCCAACGGATCAGCTCCGGTTCGCGAAAGGCGTCAGTCTTCACCGCGCTCTCGCTCATGGTCCAACGGTCGAGTTTGCCGGAATTGATATCCAGTGAAAAACAGTCTCCGGGGAGACTCGCGGAAGTTATGCTGAAGGCGAGGTCATGATTGTTGTGGTGCCAGATCAAGCCGCCAACCACGCCTACCGGCAGCTTCGGCACGGGCAATTCTCCGCTTGTAGCGGTATCCACCAAGTGCAGCGTGCTGAGACCATCTTCGTTCGTAAGGAAGGCCATGCGCTTGCCGTCCCAGGAGAGAGCAAACTCGTCGACGTCCCACGACAATCCCGCGGTGAGCACCTTCGACTGCTTGGTGGCCAGGTCCAAATACATCAGCCGCTGAAACTCGGAGCCGGCGTCCGCGGTGTAATAGATTCCTTTGCCGTCTTTACTGAAACGAGGGTTGGAGTACGCGATCTTTTCATCGGCTTTGCGCGGCGTCAGTTCCATCTTCTCTCCGGAAGCGGCATCAAAGAGCCACAGATACGTTTCGTTTACCGAGATGCCTTCGAGCACCAGAACCTTTGAATCGTCGGGTGACCAGTCTTGCGGTTCCCAACCGCCGCCCTTGAGTTGCGCGACGAGCCGATCGGATTTCGGATCGGTGGGATTGATCGTCCACAAATCCGTGTCCTGGCCAGTGCGACGCGTGGAGGTGTAGGCCATTCGATCGCCTTTCGTTGACCAAGGCCCGGCAATGTTTCGCGACTTTCCATCCGTGAGCAGAGTGATGTCTCCCGTAGCCAGATCGTAGCGGTACAGTTGATACCATTCGCCGCCGCCAATGTCCCGTTGAAACACCATGTACTCGCCGGTCGTGGGTTGAAACCTTCCACCGTAAACAGGGTCCGCGGAAAAGGTGAGCTGTTGACGAGCCCCGCCGGGCATTTTCACCAGATGTGCTTGATAGGTATTGCCGAATCGCGTGCCAATCAATAGTTCGCGGCGCTGTGGATGCCAATCGGTGGGGAACGCGGAACGCGTCTCGCTGTAGCGCCCTGCGGCCTCCGCAAGCGTTGCGGGAACCGGCGGCACGCCCTCGGCCACAATCGGTTCCGGAGGCGCAACCGTCCGGGAGTCCTGAGCGGCAACGAAACCCGCAAACACAAGAACCAGCAAGAGGCCAGCGAGGCGCCTTTTCATCTTTTCCTCCTTGCAAACTGAACCCTTTCTTACACCGCGTAGCATTAGACACGCAAGCCCGGAGTAAACCGCAGCAGGCGATGCGCGCGTGATAAAATTCGACCAGTCACACAAAATTCCTTTATGTTCAAGAAAATCCTGATTGCCAATCGCGGCGAAATCGCTGTCCGCATCCAGCGGGCGTGCCGTGAATTGGGCATCCACACCGTCTCAGTTTTCAGTGAAGTCGATCGCGCCTCCTTGCACGTGCGATTGGCCGACGAAGCCTATGCCATCGGCCCCGCAGCCTCTCGGGATAGCTATTTGCGCATCGACAAATTGATCGACGTAGCGCGGAAGGCGGGCTGCGACGCCCTGCATCCCGGCTATGGATTCCTGGCGGAAAATCCCGCCTTGCCGCGTGCCTGCGCGGACGCGGGCATTACGTTTATTGGGCCGTCCGCCGATGCGATGGAAGGGATGGGCTCGAAGACCGCCGGAAAACAACTGGCTCGCCGCGCGGATGTGCCCACCGTACCAGGCACCGGCAATCCAATCGAGAGTCCGGAGGAAGCTCAAG
>Ga0210407_10000860_pt1 | contig 31176 bp, 19 predicted proteins | sample IncBWC27MmetaG_FD_150860 | JGI IMG/M metagenome (GOLD analysis project Ga0210407, IMG submission 150860) | Forest soil microbial communities from Barre Woods Harvard Forest LTER site, Petersham, Massachusetts, United States - Inc-BW-C-27-M | ecosystem: Environmental > Terrestrial > Soil >...
TCCCAGGCATTCCCGCACTTGGTGTGCTGAGCCCCGCCTTTGTGCCGCAACCGTCCTTCCCCACGGGTTTTTCACCAACGGGCTGCACGCTAGGAAATGGTCAACCTTCCACGAATAACGAACAATGCGGACTCGGATTCACAGGTAACGTAAACAGTTTGATTTCGCTCGCTGTCCCCCTTCACTGGGTTGCCGGGACCACGCAGCAATGGAACCTGACCATACAACGGGAATTGGGAAGGAACTGGTTCCTGGAAGTGGGCTATGTCGGCACAAAGGGCACGCATCTTCGCGCGACGTACGACCCCGCGGAGGCACAGCTGGTTTCGCCTCAACATCCAATAACCATCCCGGGAATAAGCTGCGGCGGCGTGCCGGCGCCGTGCAAGATCGTGGACAACACGGCCGAAAATGTCAGCGCGCGGTCACCGTATCTCGGCATTGCACCGGCTAATTTCGAAGAGTTCGCTCCCAATTCCGATTCGGAGTACAACTCCCTGCAGGTAACGCTCGGCCATCACTTCTCGCATGGATTGTATTGGCAGAGCGCGTACACGTTTTCGAAAGAGATCGATGACGTGTCCAACGCCACGGTGGCGTTCGACTCGCGCTTTAACGATCAAAACGTTGCCAGCGATTCGCGCGGTCCCGGAGATTTCGACCGGCGGCACCGCTTCGTGACCAGTGGCGTTTACCAGCTCCCGTTCTTTGCGCACAGCCAAAGCTTTACCGGCAAGGCCTTGGGCGGCTGGGAAGTCAGCGGAGTCCTGACGCTGCAATCCGGGCTTCCCTTCACACCCATCGATTCGCTGGGCGGAAGCGCGTATTCGCTCAGCAGTCCCAACCTTGCCACTCCGACGTTTGCATCCGGCTTTAGCTGCGCAAACGCCGCGACCACTGGCGGCCCTGAGTCCCGCTTGAATCACTGGGTCAACCCTCTCGCTTACCAGCCGGACGCGGTCATTCCTCTGTCCACTGGCGCTGCAGGCGACGCCACGGGTTTCGGGAACGCTTCGCGCAACTGCGTGACGGGTCCGCCACAGAAGAATCTAGATTTCACGGCTGGAAAAATCTTTCAGCTTACCGAGAGACAAAAGCTTCGGTTCCAGGCGGAGTTCTTCAACTTTTTCAACCATCCATCTTTCGCCAACCCATCGGCGCTTGATATTGAAAGCCAAAGCTCCTTCTCGCAGATCACCTCGGTGGTGGGAACACCGCGGCTGATCCAGTTTTCGCTCAAGTATTTGTTCTAATGTAAGGCGTCAAGATGCTTGGCGAAGGCTGATACAATATTTAGTGGCGGCGGAGTGCTCCAAGCTTGGCTTTGATCGGGCTTTCGGGCCCGGTTGAGCCTCTCTGGGGCTACCCCAGGGAAACGTGAATAGCTGAGATTTCGTCGCGTGAGCTCCCCTGCGCGCTTGCGCAGACAGGCTCACGCAAGGTCAGACTCGTTGGGGCACTCCACCGCGATCCGCCATGCCAAATCCCACGCTTGTAAGGATGCTGGCCACTACCTTTCTCGCCGGCGAGTCCGCCGCAGAGCAAATCATCGCGCGCAGTAGCCTCATGCTTGGCAGGAGTTGGCATTGGGTTCGTCCTCTAGCGATTCGCTACCATAGAGCTTTTACTGATCGCGTCCGTCCGCGGCATCGGGAAGTCGTTCAGTTTTCGCTGGGCGACTCGGGATTTCAGCGCGCCCTCACACAGCACTTTGAAGAATTGTCAGTGCGCCAATGGGTGGTCGAGACACAGCGAATGCAGCCTCTTGCAGCGGCATCTAGTTGGAAAATTCCACCCTTCGAATCTGTCGGTGCTCTTGCAGACTGGCTCGGCCTCAAAATCGGCGAACTCGAATGGTTTGCCGATCTCAAAGGGCGCGGATGCAAGAATGCTGGTGCCAAGCTAACTCACTATCACTATCGAATGCTAGCGAAGGATTCCCGCAGCATTCGCCTGATCGAGGCGCCTAAGCCTCGCTTGAAGGAATTGCAACGTGAAATTCTCGATCGGATTCTGGAACGGATCCCGCCGCATCCTGCCGCGCACGGTTTCATCAAGGGACGCTCCATCAGAACGTTTGTCGCTCCTCACGCGGCCCAGCGTGTCGTCCTGCGCATGGACTTGCAGGATTTTTTCCCTTCTTTACGAGGCGCCAGGATTCAAGCACTCTTCCGTACGCTGGGCTATCCCGAGTCGGTTGCCGACCTGCTTGGCGGCCTGTGCACCAATGCCACTCCTCACGACGCGTGGAAGGCGACCGCCTCCGACATCAATCCTGTTTATCTGCGGGACGCACGCCAGCTATATTCCCGGACGCATCTTCCGCAAGGCGCTCCCACTTCACCATCGCTCGCCAACCTGTGCGCCTACCGGGTGGATTGCCGTCTCGCGGCTCTTGCGAAAGTGGTTGGCGCGTCCTACACGCGCTATGCCGACGATTTGGCATTCTCCGGCGGCGAACTTTTCGAGAAGTGTGCAGAACGAGTTTCCACGTTGGTCGCGGCGATCCTGATGCAAGAGGGTTTCCACGTAAATCATCGCAAGACACGCATCATGCGTCAGGGTGTGCGGCAACACCTGGCGGGTCTCGCCGTCAATCAGCACTTAAACGTCATTCGAACAGATTTCGACCAACTCAAAGCCACACTCACTAATTGTGTGCGACTTGGCCCTGAGAGTCAGAACCGCAGCGCTCTTCCCTACTTCCGCTTGCACCTCGAGGGGCGCGTGGGCTTCGTGGAAACGATCAATCCGGCAAAAGGTAAACGTCTTCGCACAATCTGCGAAAAGATACGCTGGGGTTGATGGATCGTTCTTGAGGAACTCGCGCCGACAATCGTCGGAGTTGGTCGGGATTTAATATCCACTCAACGGAGATTGAGCGAATTTCAAGCTTTCTATGCCAGCGCCAGGCTGGGATCGGCGTTGAGAGTCGTGTCCGCCAAAATCCCCGCGCGAAAGCGCGCATACGCCGCCGCCGCGATCATCGCCGCATTATCCGTCGAGAGTGCGCGACTTGGAAAAAATGTTTCCACGCCAGCGGCTTTCCCCCGCCCCTCGAACGCCGCGCGCAACTGGCTATTCGCCGCCACTCCACCCGACACCAGCACGCTCGCAACATTCAACTCTTCCGCCGCGCGCATCGTGCGCTCTACCAAATCCCGCACCACCGCATTCTGAAACTCGCGCACCAGTCCCAGCGTCTGCGCGCTGCACAGCGGCAGCAACTGCTCAAACTTTCTCTCGCCGCGTTCCAGCGCCTCTTCGCGCGCGCGAATCTCCGCCGCGTACTCCGCGTGCTCGCGCACGTGATACAGTACCGCCGTCTTCAACCCGCTAAAACTAAAATCCAGCGCATTCCCGCGCGTCTTCGTCGGCCCAAATTTCACCGGAGCCGGAGCCGCACCCGCCGCGCCGTTCGAAGCCGCCGCTGCCAACCGGTCCAGGATCGGCCCGCCCGGATAGCCCAGCCCCAGCAGCTTCGCCACTTTATCGTACGCTTCCCCCGCCGCATCGTCGCGCGTCTGCCCAATCTTTCGGTAACGCAGCCGCCCATTCGTATCCTGCGATCCTTCCTCCTCCGGCTTCACTTCATACAAAACCGTGTGTCCGCCCGACACAATCAAGCACACTGCGGGCAATCGCGGCGCGCGCCCCGCCTTGTACGCCTCCAGAAAAACCGCGTGCACGTGCCCTTCAAGATGATTCACCGGCACCAGCCGCTTCCCGAGCGCCTCCGCCAAAGTTTTTCCATACGTAATCCCCACGAGCAGCGCGCCCACCAAGCCCGGCCCATGCGTCACGCCCACCGCATCCACTTCCGCAAGCTGCATCCCGGCCTGCGAAATCGCCTCGCGCACCACTGGTACAATCTGCCGCAAATGTTCGCGCGACGCCAACTCCGGCACCACCCCTCCATATTTTCTGTGAATATCGATCTGCGACGCCACCACGCTCGACAAAATCTCCCGCCCGTCGGCCACCACCGCCGCCGCCGTCTCATCGCACGACGATTCAATCCCCAGTATCCGCACTCGTTCCATCTCTCCACAACTCTCCCGCACTCCGCCTTTTATGCTATCACCCTGCCCGCAGCACCGTCATCGTATCAGCTCAGCCCGCGGATCGTGCGGAAGGCGCGCAAACCAACGCCGTCACAACGTGCAGCAGCTTCACACACATCAGGCAACGCCGCGCATCAGGATTTGTTCTTGTCTTTCGGAAACGCAACTCGGCTCTACTGCACCGTTAGCGTTATCGGAATTTGCTTGTAGTCCGCTCCGGTGTTCGCATTCAGCCAGATGGTGCCGGTTAAAGTTCCCGTGACAACCACTACGATGGGAGATTGCGTCTGCGAAGCCTTGTTCTTCGTATCCCCGGAATACTGCGCGACCAGGCTATGCGAGCCCACACCGGCGAAATTGAATTGCGTCTGCGCTTGTCCGTTCACGAGCGCCACCGTGTTGAGCCCCTCATTCACTGTATTGTCGAAGATGGTCACCGTCCCGGTTGGCGACTGCGTCCCACTTACAGATATGCTCGCAGTTACAGCCGTATTGCTTGCCACCTTCGTACCGGACACGGTCAACGTGGTAGTCGTGTCCGTCGGGCTGGGACCGGTCCCGCCCCCACCACCGCCATTGCCGCCGGAAATCGACGCCGCTCCGCCTCCGCATCCCATCACCAAACCAATCAAGCCGATTGCGAAACAAGCGTAAGATACGCGCAACGTCTTCCACCGAGACGGAAACAGTAGAAGCATGATCCCCATCACTGTTGCGAGCGCGCCCACGATCCACCAGGTTCCGTTCGGTCCTTCTCCCGACCACGGTTTGAAAAGCGGCAATTCAGACGTCGCCGTTGCGCTTGCCGAAGCCGCTGGCACGCTGCAACTGAACGCAGCCGTCGCCGTCTGTTGACCGGACAACATCACGGGGTTCGGCGACACCCCGCAGGTCATTCCCGAGATATACGGCGTATTACCAATCGAAAAAATCACTTGGCTCATTAGATTTGTAACGGGTGTCACTGTGAGCGGCGTGCTCGCCGACTGTCCTGCCGTCACCGTGAGTGCGATTTGTGCAGGACTCACGCTGTAGTCCGGGGTAACCACCGTTATGCTGACGGGCGACGACATCGAGGAAGACGAGGCAAAACTGGCGTCACCCCCAAAGTTGGCCCAGATCTGTTCCGTATAATTTGGCATCACCACCAGGCTGGCCTGGAGTGCCGCGTTCCCGTTCGCGTCCGTGGTGATTTTATAGGTGATGGTTCCAGAAAAATACCCGTCTCCGGTGCCGTAAAATTGTACGCTGTTGGATGGCGCCAGGTTTTTTACCGCCGTATCCACAATGGCTGTCAGTGTAATCGGGCTTCCAACAATGATGTTGAGAGGACTCGCCGTCATCGTGGTGGTCGTGCCGTTGTTCACGTTCACCGTGAACGAATTCGCTGTCGTCGACCCTGCATAGTTCGCATCACCGCTGTACATGGCCGTAAGTACGTGTGCTCCCGCCTTGGAGAAAGTGATCGTCGCCGTGGCCTGACTAAACGCGTCGCCGTCCGTGGTCCCCGCCTGTCCATTCCAGATCACGCTGGTCGTGGGAATCGCCGCTCCGCCGTCGAAAATCTGGTACGTCCCGGTCGGTGGCACGCCAAGACTATTGGCCTGCGTAATCAGGTTCAAATTGAAAGGAACTCCGACGGTTCCTAGCGTACTGTTGTCGGTTGTGCTGATCGTTGTAGTCGTCGCCAGCGGAGTTACCGTCAAACCAACGGTTGTATTGCTCCCCGTATAGCTATTGTCCCCGTTGTATTGCGCCACCAGCGAATACGCCCCGCCACTCAGCGTCGGATTGATGTCTCTCGTATATCCAAAATTGTCCAGGTTGTACGTGCCGTTGACTCGGTCCACCGCAGTTCCATTCGCGGTCAGCGTCACCGTTCCCGTCGGGCAAGTCAGTTGGTTCACCTGATCGCACGTCGGGCTGGGCGGTCCTGCTGGATTCACAACTCCGGATATGTTCGTCACATAAATCCGTATGCGGTACGGCGAGCCGTACGGCACCGAGCTGGCATTCCCGCTGATCAGACGCCCGGTCGTCAAGTCGTACAACGGCACCACGATAAACGTTTTGCTTCCTTCCGTCCCAACACTCACCGTCACCGCCGCCGAATCGCTCGGCGCGTTCGTCCCATCCCCCGCGTAGTGCGCATACACCTGATAACTCGTTCCTCCGGGCAGACTCGCTGTCTTTCCGCTGAAACTTCCGTTCGCTCCCAAAGTAAACTGATCCAACCCCTGCGTCGTTCCGTCCGCGAATTTTGCGATCAGCGACACATCCCCCGTCGCCGTTCCGGTCTTCGGCGTCACGCCGATATTCACACTCACATTTTCCGCAGTCCCGTGCGTGATTCCCGTCGCGGGCGTCAACGTCAAATTCGTCGATGTCGCCACCGTGGACACTGTCCCCCAACTGGTCGCCAAATTACTTATGTTCACCGAGCCCAGCCCGGTCGTCATGTCATAACCCGCGCCGACCGTCCACGCCTCCGTCGTCGCGCTCGTGGGCTCGACCAGCACTCCATTCACCGTAGATACGACCGAGCTGCAGTTTGCTTTTCCACCTTGACAGGGAACGCTATTCGTCCCCACGCCGACTCCTCCGTTCGGCAAAACGCTGTTCCCCTTGACCACGTCGTTGAATACGCACCCCGCCGCTTCCGACGCGGCCGACGTGCAACTCATTCCCGACTTTTTCGCCAGCGCATACAGCACATAGTTAGCGTTCCCCTGCCGCCCTGTCCCTCCGTGTGCCGCTTGATATTGATTCACCAGCGCCATCGCTCCCGCAAATGCCGGTGCCGACGCCGACGTCCCACCAACAATCTGAAGAGAAAACGTATTAGGTGTTCCTCCTGAATTGCAGCTGCCACTCAAATCCTGCTGGCAAATCAAATACCCCGTCCCATCAAAGCCCGGGCTCGCGAACAAGGACACGTCCGGCTGATCCCGGTGGTTGTCATTCGGCATCCCCGCCACGCCCATCTGCCACGCCGGCTTGCCGTATGTATTGCTCGGTCCACCGCTCCCCGCTACTATGCTCAAAGATCCTTGCGGTGCATTCGCGCCGCACCCTGTTAATCCAATCTGCGCGCAATTCTCGTTCCAAGGGATCTCCGGAATGTAACTCAGAGCCGACGTTTGCGTGACCGCAGCGTTCGAGGTGCTCCAATACGTGCTCCAGTTTTTCACCTGGTCAAAATCGGTCCCGCCCACGGATACGTTGTACGGCGTGGATGCTATGCCGCTCACGGCTAATCCTTGCGTTGCCATCGTCTCCGTATCGAAATTGTCGCAACCCGCCGAACCTCCGTCCCCCGAAGAAACAAATACTGTGATTCCCTGCGCCGCCGCCTGCTGCCAGAGCGTCTTGTAAAATGCATTTCCTGCTACGCCCAGACTGGATTCACATTGTCCGTAGCTCTCGCTCATTACATCCGCCAAGTTGTGCTCGACTATGTAAAGCGCCGAAAGGTCGATTCCCGCCGTTGATGCGGTCGACGCCGAGACCACATAGTCGACCGTCGCGCCCGGAGCTGCCGCTCCCGACCACTGCACATCCAGGTTCGCCTCACTCTCTTCGTTTGTCGACGTGATTCCCGGATCTTCTCCGTTCAGCATCACATTGCTTGCGCTGAACGTCGCCGGAAGTCCAAAAATCGTTCGAAAATCCGTTACATCCTGCACATTTAGATTCGTCTCGCCCACAATTGCAATCGTTTGCTTCGTTCCATCGTTTCTGCTAACGATCAATCCCTTCGAATTGTAAATGGTCGCAAAATCTCCCGGCCCCATTCCGTAAAATGTCTGGCCTGTGAACGGGCTGGGAAATGTGAACAGTGGCTGCAAACCCGCCTTGCCTGCCACGTGTTTTGCCTCGCCACGGTTTATCGCATAAAACTTTCGCGGGAAATTATTCAGCGACACAATTCCGCCGATCACCGGCGCCAGCGCTGCCGGAATCTGCGGGTCGCTCGCGTTCGCCACGTAGCTCTTCCCCGTCACCTGGTAATTCCGAATATCCGTCCCGAACGCCGCCCGCACCTGTCCCGCCGTCCCGGAAAACTCGATCACCGTTTTTCCGGCATACACCTTCCCTACGGAAAATCCCTGCGATGCCAGCCATTGTGTCACCGCCTGAATATCCGCATCCGCCGGCCCGTACGTCGTCCCAAACTGCTCCGGCGTCAGCCACTGGTGATAGCTCGGCGAACTTTTGTCCTGCTGCTTCGCCAGCGCGTCTTCCAGCGCCGCATCCTGAGCCTCGCTCCTCTTCAGCAGCAACAACATTCGGGTCATCGGCTGTGCGTCGGTCACAGCCCCACGATCAAACTCCGCCCTCGCCAGCGGATGCACGTTCCCCGCAAGCGTCACCCGCTGCGTGTTGTCGATTGCCCCCGCCACGCGCGGCTGTACTTGTGCTCGCACCGCCGTCAATCCAAAGGAGATCGTCAAGAACCACACAACAAGGCACTTCCGAAGGGCCATGCGCTGGGAGCTCATAGACACCTTGTGGGACCTAGGATTTGTCGTACCACCCGCAGTTGTTGACTACCTGAAGATTGGCCGTCGCTTCGTTTCCAATGCGCGCGGATAATAGCACTGGCTCTTCGTGGTGTCTAGTCGGTCAACTTACCTCTGTCGTCGCTACTCTTGCGGATATTCACTGTGCGACGCCCACCCCCCATGCCTTCTCCGGCTTCTTGCATGCGGGCCACTCTTCGTTAAGCGGCCAGCTACAGACGCAGGAATGCCTTGTGTTTCCGTGCGGAAATGCATCTATCCAGGAATCGTCAGATGGCAAACCTGAGACGGGAAATCGGGCCTTGGCCACAGCCATGTCAGGTGATTTCCCTAATCCGAATTGGGCGAATCACCGGATTGCCGTTAATCGGCAACCAGCTATTTTGCAAGGAGGAGAGTGGATCGCCTCCGTGGACAGAGCCACCACCCCATCTCCCCGATGGTCAACCGCACTGACACGGAGGCGGCCGACCCCAAGGATTGCCAGTTCGAGTGATGGGAACGACCACGCAGCGCCAGCGTCCACCAGCCGATCGAGTTAGCTCCCGAAGTAGGCGCCCAATTCGTCTTCACGCAGAAAGAGGCGGCAATGAGCAGCGACGAGGTCCTGAAATATGTGACGCAAGCACGAGCTTCCTACCTGCTGGGCATATCGGAAGCGGAACTCCGGCGCATTTCCGACGAAACAGGCCTCGGCCACGCGGAACGAGCCGGGAACGAAGAAGAGATGTACTTCACCTACGACGAATTGCGGCGAATTTGTGTGCTCGCAACGCACCAGGTGTAGCCGGGCCGCTCCACCAGCGGCCAATCGCATCCCCGAGAACAAGACAGAGAACCGGAGACAGCCGCGACGTTTGAGATTATGTCGACTCCACGGCTTCTCTAATCGCGGCTAACGGCCCGCATGTCCCAATCGTCTCGCCGCGACGTCATGGTTTACGGTTTGCCAGAAAACTCCGTCCCGCATCATCTTTCCTCCGCCACTCCCCACTTCTCTTTTCAACCACTTGCCCATTGATATTTAATTGATTTGCTCCCGCCTTGTGTGCCGTGAAATAACTCGCCGCGCCCATATCTGTTGTTCAGTTGCTTAGTTGTCGTTTGTGCATCGTCGCCAGCCCCTACCTTTTCCGCAGGAGCTGCCCGGCGTTTTGCTGGTCCATTTCCCGGAGGCCCCATGCGCGCTCGTATTCTCTCCTTGCGTTTACTTCTCTACGCAACCTTGTTTTTGGCATCCACCGGCGCCGCCCTAGCACAAATCACCAATGTCACCGCGGATCAGCAGACCCCCACCCAGGGCGTCGGGCACGACTACATCCGCTTGCTCTCGGAAACCGTCGACCCAAGCACCGGCGCGCTCAGCCTTCGCATCACTGTGCCAACGCCCAAGGGCCGCGGCTTGACGGTTCCATTTGCCTTCGCCTACGACTCCAATGGTATTGGTACGCCATATTCTTTTGGAGGCGCCCCAAACGGATACATTTTGTGGAGGCCGAATAAGGGTCTGCTTACCCAAGGGGGATGGAGTTACTCCCTGCCGATGCTCAGCTTCGGAGATGAAGCCACAAATGACAAGTTTGGTGACACCTGTTTTTGGACGCACGATTATGTATTTCAAGATCCGTCCGGCGGTCGCCACGCTATGCAGCTTGGCACAGCAAGCGATTTAATACAGGGCACCGCATGCGGTTTTGCGAAGAAAACCAACGTTCTTTCTGGAGGCGACAACTTCTTTGCGGGAACACCCACGGGAGTTGCCGGGCTAGTCGTAGGGCGAGATGGCACTCGCTACGATTTTTCGGTCACGGCACTTTCTGGTTCTGAAGCACCCACACCAGGCTCAAATATCGTGGAATATGTACCTACCGCAATCGAGGACCGCAACGGCAATAAAATAGTCATTTCTCCGGTGGGGACAACCTCAGGCTTCGAGATAACCGATACTTTAGGCCGGCAGGCCCTCAGTGCAAGCGGGTTTGGAAACACCGGAGACACAGTCTCGGTCTCGGGGCTAGCCAATCCTTTTAGAATTACATGGAGCACCGTCGCCGTTAACTACACTGTTGGCGCCCTCATCGACACATCAACTCCTTACTGTGGCGCCGGGTTTCCTCCAAATAACACTACACAGTCAGTAATCAGGTCCATTACTTTGCCAAACGGGGAACAGTATTCATTTACTTACGATAGCGACGATCCTTCCATCGCCCATCCGTTCGGATTCCTAACCAAAATAACCTACCCGACAGGCGCGTCGGTAAAGTACGTTTGGGGGTTCAATCCTATTTCAACTTATGCACAATTTGGGGGTACCGACCCAAATAGCGGAATACCCTTCTCCTGTGATAACGGTTACGACACACCTGCGGTCGTCACTCGAACCGTGAGTTTCGACGGCATTAATCCGGCGCTTATTCAAAACTTCTCGTATTCGACGCAGCCGATATCGCCAAACTCTTGGTCCTCAAAACACACGATTGTAACCACCTCGGACAAAACCGCTCGGGGAGGAACATTCGAAACGGACTACAGCTACCTGGCATTGGGTATACCAAACTCCCCCAATGATCTTGGACCCGATCCACTAGTCCCCGTCGAAAACGTAATTACCTACAAAGACTTCAACGGATCAATTCTGCAAACCGTCACCAAGGTGTGGCAAAACCAATATCTGCTCACCGATGAGACCACCCAGATTGGCTCGGGTACCGCGGCTCCTACATCATCCGTCCACAACGTCTATCTCTCAGCCGCTCAGGGTTTCCAGCTTCAGGAAAAAGACGAGTACGACTTTGGCGCCGGCGCCAAGGGCGCCCTATTGCGAAAAACTGTGACCAACTACGCCAGTTTCGCCAATACGCCAATCTTTCCCTCCGCGCCTTCCATCTTCAGCCTGCCCTGCCAGGTGATTACCTACGACGGCAGCGGCACCAATCGCGTTGCGGAATCCGACTTTTTCTACGACGGCACCAGCACCACTCTGTGCGCCTCATCGACCGCCCAAACGCTGCCCGGCACCGGCACCTACACAAGTCACGACGAAACTTCTTATGGAACAAGCGCCAGCGTGCCTCGCGGCAACCTCACAAAAACCATCAACTTGTGTCTCCAGGCCGCACCTGCATGCTCTAGCGGAAACCCAGCGACGGCCTACACCTATGACGAAACCGGCCAAATCACCTCCGCCACCGACGCCAATGGCCACCCCACGCAATACTCCCACGCTGACAACTACTCGGTCGGTACAGCGCCTGGCAACACCAACGCATTCCTGACCCAAATTGTCCGGCCGACGACCAACAGCGTCGCTCATATAGAAAAATTCGCTTACGGCTATGTCGATGGCCAATTGCGCTCCTCCACCGATGAGAACAACCAAGTCACCAGCTACCAATACAACGATCCTTTCGCCCGGCCCACGCAGGCCAACTTCCCCGATGGCGGTGAAACCACCATTTCCTACAACGACGCTCCCCCATCCCCCAGCGTCACTACCTCGCGCCTAATGAATACTTCCAACCAATTCGTTACGTCCACCACCACGAGGGACGGTATCGGCCATGTAGTGAAAACCTTGCTCACCACCGATCCGGATTGCGCCAGTGGCGACCGCAGCGACACCACCTACGATGGTCTCGGGCGTGTTTTCACTGTGTCCAATCCCTATTGCACAACGTCGGACTCAACGAATGGGTTAACGACTTATGTCAATGACGCACTCGGACGCCCCACCACCGTCACCGCTCCAGATGGCTCCACAACGACCACTTCCTATTCCGGCAGCTGCGGAACCGTTACGGACCCGACAGGCAAATCCCGGAAATCCTGCTCGGATGGCCTTGGCAGACTCACCCAAGTTACCGAAGATCCCTCTGGCCTAGGCTACGTCACCACCTATACGTACAACGCTCTCGGCGATCTCATAGGTGCCGTTCAGAACGGCTCGCGCCAGCGCACTTTCACATACGATTCCCTCTCGCGCCTGCTCACCGCCGCCAATCCCGAATCCAACACCATCACTTACACTTACGACGCCAACGGCAACCTCACCACCAAGAAAGACGCGCGCAATATCACCGCAACATACGTTTACGACGCCCTCAACCGTCTAACCCAAAAATCCTTCTCGGACGGCACCCCCGCCGCGCTCTTTACCTATGATGTCAGCAATCCCTTCAATGAGACCGTTACTAATCCGGTTGGCCGTTTGGTCGGTGAGTGGACCGGCATTAACGGACAATGGGCGAGTTGGAAGGCCTTTGGCTACGACCAGATGGGACGTCTTGCGCAGCAGTGGGATTGTTTACCGCTGGCGCCGAGTTGCCACGTATTCGGCACAACCACCGTTTATGATCTGGCGGGAAATCCATCCTATCTCACGTATCCCGATGGGCGCTTGGTCCATTACATGTACAGCAGCGCCAATCGTCCAAACCAAGTGACATTCAACAGTTTCAATGGCACCGCGGTTTACGGCGGTGCCTATAATTATTTGAGCGCGGCAACCTATGCTGCCAGCGGCGCGCCAGCAAGTCTGGTCCTTGGCAACGGCCTCACCGAAGCCACCGCCTACAATAGCCGTTTGCAGCCGTGCACCCAGGTAATCTCAAGCAGCGTGCTGACGGCACTGAGCCGCACCTACAATTTCTACCCCACCGCCAGTGGCAATTGCCATGCCGGCCAGGGCGGCAACAACGGCAACGTCGTCAGCATTGCCGATATTCTTCAATCCAATCGCACGCAAAGTTTTACCTACGACTCGCTGAATCGTATTTCTACCGCGCAAACCGCGGTAACCTCCGGCTCTGACTGCTGGGCGCTGAGTTTCGGCTACGACGCTTGGGCCAATTTGCTAGCGGCCACTCCCACGCGCACGGGATGCCCCATGACCGCGCTCAACGTGGGCGTCAATGCAAACAATCAGATAACCAACAGTGGTTTCTCCTATGACGCTTCAGGAGACACGCTTGCCGATGGCACGAATACCTACGTCTATGACGCGGAGGCTCGCATTGCATCGGTCAATTCGGGCGCAGACGTGTACACCTATGATGCGTCCGGGCAGCGTGTCCAAAAGCAGGTGGGAGGCGCCATCACGCAATACAGTTACTTGAACGGCGAGGTTTTGGCCGAATACAATACCACCACCGGCGACTGGAGCGACTACATCTACGCCGGCGGCCGCCGCCTCGCCCGCGCCGACGGCTATGAACACACTTTGGAAATCACCGGCACCAATTGCAGCAACTGTGGAGCGCAATCCTACACATTTAACATGGCCAATGCGGGAGGGCTCGCGGGGTATACCATCCAGGCAGGCGATCTCCTCATGTGGCAGCAGAGTCAGGTCACCGGAGACTCCGGCGGCATCAAGTTGGCCTTCACCAACGGAACGCCGGACAGCACCGGTGTCGCCGATCAGAATGGTGTTGCCATGGATCAGGCCGACACCAATAACAACAATGGCGGCTTCGCTTACCGCCGCGTGGATCTGACCTCCGAGGCCGGACGCACCGTCTCGAATCTCCAGTTGAACGTCAACAGCACCACGCCGGCGGGAAACTGGCAGTTCTTCTACTTCGACATGGCCCTGGTCAGCAAAGATGGCACCGTCCACCCCATCTACACCGGCGAATCTGGAGTCTCGTTGTCCGGCTCCGGCACCTCCGGCGTCACCAATGTCAGCAATCAAGTGTCTTACTATGGCTCCGGACCCTCCACCGGTTCCTTTCCCGCCGCCATCTTTCCCGGCAGCACAACCAACTACTATCACGGGGACCATCTCGGCTCCGCGCGCTTGATGACTAGTTTCAATGGCTATCCCGTGTGGTCCGCCACCTTTCTCCCCTTCGGCCAGGAATGGAACCCCCAACTCACCACCAACCACTACAAATTCACCGGCAAAGAACGTGACTCCGAATCCGGCCTCGACAACTTTGGCGCGAGGTACGATTCGTCAACCACGGGTAGGTTCATGTCGCCCGACCCGCTTTACGTTGAGGAACAAAAGATGCTTGATCCTCAGCAGCTGAACCTCTACTCCTACGTGCGGAACAATCCGCTCAATCTCACAGACTCGACCGGCATGCTCATCGATGTGAGCTGTCAGCAAGTCAACGCTCAGCAATGCTCCCAAACCGTAACCGATTTTAACAATAGAGATGGAGCGCAATTCTCTGTCACTCGTGACGACAAAACAGGACAGCTCAATGTAAGTGGCGAGGTTGACCCGACCAAACTGTCCAGCGGAGAACGCGCCCTCTACGATTCGATCACGAACAAAGACGCCACAGGCACTCTGACCGTCGTAGGCAACGATTCAAGCTTTGATTTCGAGAAGTCCACCGGAAAGGGAGCAAACTCTCTCGACAGATCGGATTTAAACGCACTCAATGGGGCAGATAATCGCCTATCCGGGGAGGTCATTTCCCACGCAGCGCTGGAGTCTTATGATTCCGCCAAGCCCGGTGTCAGTCTTGACCAGGCCCACGACTTTGCCAGCAGATTCTTCCCGGAGCTTCAGTACAACCCGCGCAACTGGACACCCTTCAGAGATTCGGCTGGTTTGGTCGCAGGCGCGAGCAACCGGTTCTATTTCAGTAGGCTTGACATCATGGTCAGAGCTAGAACGACCTTCAAAACCCCCATACCTTACGTTGACTGGAGCAAGTCTAAGTCGCTCCCGCCCCGTGACGTTACAAATGCAACCATCACTCCGTCCGTTCAATGAAGGGGTACTATGAAAAACAGAATCTATGTCTTCGCTCTTATTTTCTTATTGGGCATATCAACCATTGTAGAATCGGCGAACAAAGTAATCTCCGCTCAAGGAATGGTGATCGGACTACAGGGCACGGAAGACAGCCCTAAGTTCGAAGAGCCACGTTCCATTTCCACTGCCGTTGAAATATGGATCGCCCGCATCGACCATTGGAGCGGGGAATACAAGAATCGCACCGATAAGGAAACGATCCTGATCAAGTACTGCTACAGTCGTCAAGACGAGCATGTTGCGCTTGAAGAATTGAACCGAACTGTTTGGAAATTCGAACTCCAGGAACTGTCTGATAAGGAGAAAAAAAGTTGCATGGCTTGGGTTGCTCCAGACCACCCGTTTACCCCAACCTCCCTAGCAGGAGGCAAGAATCTTCCTAGCCCAGGCGCTTTGCCCTGTTTTCTAATGACGAAGCGGCCTGTTCCAGCTTCACCTACACCGACGACGCGCTGACTTACACGTACGACTGCCCAGTCCACTATGCTTGTTTGACCCACATAAACCTAGAGACAAACGGGACGTTTCCTGACTTTCTTAGCTCGGTAGTTTGTTTCCACTTCACGCGCAGAAGTAAAACGACCCTCGCCCCATCAATCTCTTGTCCCAACCAATCCATTCGAATAGTAACCACAGAACGATAGTACTTGACTCGCCATTCTTTCCGTGCTATCATTCCCCATGACGTTGACAATCCGCTTCCGCCAGTCCTCGCCTTGCTATCCGCCTGTTTCCCCCATGTCCTTCGCGAGCCGCCCATCGCTCACATCCTCAGCCCTCCACCCTCCCTGCCCCCGCATTGAACTTCCAACCTTGAACGCTCAGCCTCATTTTCAGCGTAAACCCTTTACAATCATATCGTATGGTCACCCTTACCCTCTAAACTCCTTAGAATCATATCGTTTCAAAAACACCAGGGTGGTGGGGTGTACCCCAGTCCGGAAGAAAGGCCCGACCTCACCACCGCTAACCCATTTACAATCAACACTTATGCGACGGCCCGTAAGTGTGGCATCTAAAAGACTTACGGAAACGCTAAGCCCTTTAAATGCAACACTTACAAAAAACCGGGGGGGGTGTTCCGGCAGGCTACTTCAACTCTGCAGCGCCTCTTCAATCTCCGCAACGGGAATGGCCCCTTCCCGGACGATCTTCCAGGCCCCGCCATGCAGGTCCACAATCGTCGACCCGATCGTCCCGCCCGTCTCTCCCGCATCCAGCACCAGCGGCAGCCGCCCGCCCAGCTGCTTCATCAGCTGCTCCGCGTTCGCGCAGGAAGGAAAACCCGAAATGTTTGCGCTCGTCCCGGTAATCGGCGCGTCAAATTCGTCGATCAGCCGCGAGACGACCTCGCTCTTCGCCCACCGCACCGCGATCTTCCCGGTGTTGGCCGTCACTTTCAGCGGCACCATCTTCGCCGCGGTCACCACCAGCGTCAGCGCCCCGGGCCAGAACGCCTTCGCCAGCCGCAAGAAATTCTCCGGCACTTCCCGCGCCAGCGACTGCGCCTGCTCCAGCGAATTCACCAGGATTGGCAGCGCCCGCGTCTCCGGCCGCCCCTTCACGCGGTATATCTCGTCCACCGCCGCCAAATTGAAAGGATCGGCCGCCAGCCCGTAGAAGGTATCCGTGGGAATGCCCACCACGCTTCCGCGCGTCAAAAAACCCGCGGCGTAGCGCAGTATTTCGATCTCAGGTTTTGTTGCAGTAACGCGCAGCAGTTCTGCTGGCAATGGTTTGGCCTTTGGCGAATTCGGATTCTCGTTGCACAGCGCCCGCCGGCGCCGCCCCTCATTCCGGCGACGCTACCATACCAAGGTAGCCTGCGCAATACAGGGCTCACCCGCCAGCCTGATCGATGAAGGGCAACGCGGGATCAAAAGCAGGTGAAAGGATCAAAACGGTTTTGCAGGACACAGCTAAAATCGCCGGAGTAACTTGGGAGATTTCGAGGCATCCAATTAAACGTGATTCCCTTTTCTATTCTCGATCTCTCGCCGGTGCCGCAGGGCGCAACTCCTGCGGATGCGCTGCACAACAGCTTGGACCTGGCGCAGCACGCGGAAGCGTGGGGTTTTAATCGCTATTGGTTGGCCGAGCATCACAACATGCCCGGGATCGCGAGCGCTGCGACCTCTGTTGTCATTGGCTACATCGCCGGAGGGACGAAGACGATTCGCGTTGGTTCGGGCGGCATCATGCTGCCGAATCATGCGCCGCTGGTGATTGCGGAGCAGTTTGGGACGCTGGCATCGCTTTATCCGGGGCGGATTGAGCTTGGACTGGGGCGCGCGCCCGGGACGGACATACTTACGGCGCGGGCGCTGCGTCGCGACATGGCGGCCACTGCGGACAACTTTCCGCAAGATGTCGAGGAGTTGCAGGGATATTTCGAGACGGCGAATCCGGGAAAGAAAATTCGCGCGATTCCGGGAAATGGTTTGCGCGTGCCGATCTGGCTGCTGGGCTCCAGTCTTTTCAGCGCGCGGCTTGCTGCCGAGATGGGATTGCCGTTTGCGTTTGCATCGCACTTTGCGCCCACGGATATGATGCAGGCGCTGGAACTTTATCGGGCAAATTTTAATCCGTCGAAACAATTGGAACGGCCACACGCGATGCTGGGGATCAATGCGATTATCGCCGACACCGACGCGGAAGCACGGCATCAATTCACATCGGTGCAGCAGTCTTTCACGAATCTGCGGCGAGGGACGCCGGGACAGATTCCGCCGCCGATTGACGACATCGATTCGTTTTGGTCGCCAGCAGAAAAAGCGTCGGCGAGCATGACGCTGCTGTGTTCGGTGGTTGGTTCGCCCGAGACGGCCGAGCGTGGCTTGCAGAAATTCATCGAAATCACCCAGCCCGACGAAATTATCGCGACCGCCCATCTTTACAATCACAGCGCACGCCTGCGCTCGTTTGAACTGCTCTCGCAAATTCACGCGAAGCTGGCAGCGGGAGCACCGAAGCAGGAAACTGCCGCTTCCCTTTCCGCAGACTAAGTCCGAATGAGTTTCCTTAAATTCTAGAGTTGTTCCAATACCGCTCCGTTAGCGTATTCGGGCCGAAGTTTGTTACGCTCCAGCTGATGGCAACCGCAGGAAAATCGACACGCAACGACAACGCGGCGGGCGCGAGTGTGCCTGGGATTCTGACGAGCCGCGACAATCGCTGGCTGAAGGAATTTCGGATGGCGCTGCGCGGGGGACTGCCGACGGAAGCGGGCGCGGTTGGCGTGGAGGGCGTGCGGCTGGTGGAAGAGGCGCTGCGCTCCGGCTGCTCGATTCGCGCTGTGCTGTTTAGCGAAACGGGCGAACGGCATCACGAGCGGCTGGCGCCGTTGATTGACCGGCCAGAAATTGCGTTTGCGGTGCTGCGAACGACGGACCGATTGTTTGAGGGGATTGCGGATACGGAGCATCCGCAGGGCGTTGCGGCGCTGGTGACGCCGCGCGTTACGAGTTTTGATGAGCTGGTGAAAACTCCCGCGACTGCTTGTTCGCCGCTGCTTGTCGTTCTGGCGGGGGTGCAAGATCCCGGGAATGTGGGGACGATTCTGCGAACGGCGGCGGCTTTTGGCGCGACGGGCGCGGCGACGGCGGCTTCCGGGCAGTCGGGGACGGCGAGTCCGTTTTCGCCGAAGGCGCTGCGCGCTTCCGCGGGCGCGGCGCTGCATTTGCCGATTCTTTCTGGGGTGCCGCTGGCTTCGCTGCTGGCTCAACTAAAAAGTTCGGGGATTCGAACGCTGGCTTCGAGCGTGCACGAGCCGAGTGAAAGTGAGCAGGCGATTCTTGCGCCGTGGGAAGTGGATTGGTGCGCGCCGAGTGCGCTGCTGGTGGGGAACGAAGGCGCGGGTTTGCCGCCCGACGTGGAACGCGAAGCGGATGCGCGGATTCGGATTCCGATGGCGAGCGGGATTGAATCGTTGAATGCAGCAGCAGCGGCGGCGGTTTTGTTTTATGAGGCGGCGCGGCAGAGAAACGCGCGGTCTACTGCGGGCATCCAAGAGCCGGTGGCTTCGGAACCGTTTAAGTTGTCGGCGGTTTCGCGGCCGCAAAGAAAACGATGAGTCTTTTTTCCAAACTTCCGGCGCCGGTGGAACCTGATGTGCCTGCGGCGCATCAGCCGCTGGCGGAGCGGATGCGTCCGCGGACGCTGGATGAATTTATCGGGCAGGAAAAACTGCTAGGGCCTGGGAAACCGTTGCGCGTGCAGATCGAGCGCGACGATATCGGGTCGATGCTGCTGTGGGGACCGCCGGGGTGCGGGAAAACGACGCTGGCGCGGATGATCGCGCGGCTGACGAAAGCGGAATATATTTCGTTTAGCGCGGTGCTCTCCGGCATTAAGGAAATTAAGGAAGTGATGGCGGAGGCGGAGCGGAAATCGCGCTCGGGACACCGGACGATTGTGTTCGTGGACGAGGTGCACCGGTTCAACAAAGCCCAGCAGGATGCGTTTCTGCCGTATGTGGAGGCTGGACATATTACGTTTATCGGGGCGACGACGGAGAATCCTTCGTTTGAAGTGATTTCGCCGCTGCTATCGCGGACGAAAGTGTACATTCTCGAAGCGCTGCCGACGCCGCTGATCGCCGAGCTTCTGCGGCGGGCGCTGAAGGATAAAGAGCGTGGACTCGGCAACGAGAGCGTCGAGGCGACAGATGAGGTGCTGTTCCGTGTCGCGTCTTTCGCAAATGGCGATGCGCGTTCGGCGTACAACACGCTGGAGCTTTGCGTGCGGAGTGCGAAAGCGGATGCCTCGGGCACGCTCGTTCTAACCTCGGAACTCCTTGAAGACGTTTTGCAGCGGAAGATGCTGCGCTACGACAAGGCGGGCGAAGAACATTTCAACCTGATTTCGGCGCTGCATAAATCGGTGCGAAATTCCGATCCCGATGCGGCGCTTTACTGGCTGGCGCGGATGCTGGAGTCGGGCGAGGATCCGCTGTATCTGGCGCGGCGGATGGTGCGGATGGCGAGCGAAGATATTGGTTTGGCGGAGCCGGGCGCGCTGGCGGTCACGTTGGCCGCGAAAGAGGCGTTTGATTTTCTGGGGGCGCCGGAGGGGCATCTTGCGCTGGCGCAGGCGGCGGTCTATCTTTCGCTCGCGCCAAAATCGAATGCGCTTTATACGGGATACGGCGAAGTTCTTGGAGACGTGCAGAAGACGGAAGCCGATCCGGTGCCTCTTCATTTGCGCAACGCGGTGACGGGGCTCATGAAAAACGTGGGCTATGGCAAAGGATACCAATACGCGCACGACCACGAAGACAAAGTGACGGACATGACTTGTTTGCCGGAGAATTTGGCGGGGCGCACATATTACAAGCCGACGGATCAGGGGTTCGAGCAGCGGCTGCGCTCTCGCCTCGACGAGATTCGTAAGATAAAATCCCGCGTTGTGACAGATTCCTGAGGTGAAAATTGATGAAGTACCTTCTTTCTCTTCTGGTCGTAGCTGCTTTCTCCGTACCACTGGCAGCGCAGAACAAGGTGACACGTCCAAAGATTACTGGTATCGACCACGTGCGAATTTATGTCACTGACGTCGACAAATCGCGCCAGTTCTACGAGAAGTTAGTCGGGGTCCGACTCAAAGGAGGGATGTGTTTCGAGAATCCCGGTCGATGTTTTACTGTCGGCTGGGGCGAGGATCAAACCATCGAACTAGAACAACTGCCTGCCAATGCGAATAATTTGCTTGCGGAGACTGCGTTGGCGACCGATGACATAAAGAGGATGCACGACTATCTCGCTACGCAGGGTGTGGTAGCAGGTCGAATAATAAAAGGAAAATATGCGAAGTATTTCGAACTTCACGACCCGGAGGGATCTCCGATATCGTTCGTTCAGCGGACGGCAATCCCGATAGACGATCCCGGTCCGGGCGACCCGCTTGTGAGAATGATCCATGCGGGTTTCGTGGTACACAATCGTCCGGCCGAAGAACATTTCTATGAAGGCATTCTTGGCTTTCGCCCCTACTGGCACGGTGGAATGAAAGACGACCAAACTGACTGGGTCTCTTTGCAGGTTCCCAATGGCACGGATTGGGTCGAATTCATGGTCAACGTTTCACCCACTGCGGATCACCACACTCTCGGTGTGATGAATCACATCGCCATCGGAGTTAAAGATATTCAGGCGACTAAGGAACAGCTCATCAAGAATGGATGGACTCCGAAGGAAGAGCCGAAGTTGGGGCGCGATGGGAAATGGCAGCTTAATCTTTACGATCCGGATGACACGCGCGTGGAGTTTATGGAATTTAAGCCGAAGGAAAAACCGTGTTGCTCGGAGTTCACAGGGACACACCCTGGACCGCAATAGTGCGGCATTTTCCAAATGGCGCCGGGTCGTGTCAAAATTCAGAGGACATCTTCAGGGGACATCTTATGACTAGGTTCCTCCTCGCGCTGGTGCTGTGCCTCGCTTGCATTCCGCTGACGGCGGAAGTGCCGGTGGCGCGCCCGAAACTTACGGGGATTGCGCATGTGCGTTTGTACTCGGCGGATTTGGAAAAATCGCGGCGGTACTATGGAGACTTTCTGGGATTGGGGCCGGGGACGGCGGGTTGTCTGGGCGTGACGCGGCCCTGCTATACGGTGAACGCGCATCAACAAATTGAGATCGTGCAGATTACCGGTGGCACGCCGGAGAATTTGCTGGCGGAAGTGGGGTTTGCCACGACGGACGTTGCGCAGATGCGGAGCTATTTGCTGGCGCATGGGATTTCCGCGGGAGCGATTTCGAAAGATACAACGGGCGCGCAACATTTTGAATTGCTCGATCCCGAGGGACACCCGATTGCTTTCGTGCAGGCGCCTGCGGAGCGATTTTTTACGGCGAAAGCGGATCAAATGAGCACGCGACTTTTTCACGCGGGCTTCATCGTGAAAGATAACGCCGTAGAAGATCATTTTTACCGCGACCTGCTGGGCTTCCGCATGTATTGGCACGGCGGGTTCAAAGATAACGATGTGGACTGGGAAGAGCTGCAAGTGCCCAACGGAAGCGACTGGATTGAATACATGCTGAACATTGGGCCGAACGCCGATCATCAGGAGCGTGGGATTCAGAATCATTTTTCGTTTGGCGTGCCGAACATGCGGGTGGCTTACCAGCGGTTGCGCGAACACGGGCTGAAGACCGCGGATACACCGGAGATTGGGCGCGACGGAAAATGGTCGTTCGATATTTACGATCCGGATGCGACGCGCGTGGAGTTCATGGAGTTCAAGCCGGCGCAGGAGCCTTGCTGCCATCCCTACGAGGCGGCGCATCCGACTCCATGATCTGCCCCTGCTCAACAAGCCGGTATCGCTGGCTGAGAACTTTTTGCTCGTGGATTTGCCTGCTGGCGGGCTGCTGCTCTTTGCCGGCGGCGAAAGCGCAGGAGCTCGACAAGCCGCTGCAGAATATCGACGACGAGATTACGGCGTTCGCATTTTTGCCCGACGGGCGGATTGTTTATGCGGCGCGGCGAACGTTTCACACGAAACTGTACGACCTGCAACACGACGACATCTGGATGCAGGAGGCCAACGGGAAAAAGCGCCGACTGCTACAGGGCGATAAATTCAATCGCGAAAAGATGACATTCAGCTACGCGGTGGATGCGTTCCGCGTTTCGGCGAGCGGGCACAATATCGCGGCGCAACTTTTTGCGACGACGATTACGGACGATTCGAGCAAGCCGGTGGATTCGTCAATGATGCTGCTGCTGGAGGAAAACGGAAAAGAGATTCGGCCGGGCGGGACGGATAGCTTGATTAAGGACGCGGGGAATGCTTCGTGGCTGGCGGACAACGCGACGCTGATTTACATGACGGAAGCGGTGAAGCCGCGAGTGCTTTTTTCGTTTCAGTACACGAACATCGCCACCGGGCCTGCTGGGCATGCGTTCGAGGGCCGGACATTCCTGGATGGCGGGTACGTGCCGCGCGCGAATGTGGCCATTGCCGTGGAGCGCGATCACGCGCAGACGGGGCCGCCGCGATTGCAACGGTTGGAGTTGCTGGCCCAGGACGATCAGGAGCTGGCGACGCTGGAGTCGTTTGCGGGTGGACTGATTGTTTCTCCGAGCGGGAAGAGAGTGGCGTATTTTCTCGACAAGGAAGTGCTCGAGGTGCGGGATTTGGCGGCGCCGAACCGCGTGGCGCGATTGCGCGTGGGTTTTGGCGTGGCCCAATGGTCGCCGGATGAAACGAGAATACTCTTGAAGCGCGCGCCCGAGAAAAAATCGGGGGATTTGGTGTGGATCGATGTGCCGGAGCTGGCGGCGTATTCGCCGGCGCAGGAAATTCCGGTTACGCAGCCCGCGGCGCGGACGATTTTGCATGCGCTGACGTTTCGGGAGTTTGCGATTTCGGCGGATGGGAAATTTCTCGGGGTGATTGCGCCGGGAAAGAGAAATTTGCTGGTGTTTGCGCTGCCGCGGTAAATGATTCGGCGCGTGCTCCTTGCGACGATAGTTTCCGAGAGAAAACAACCTTGTAGTTGCGGAGCATGCTGCGCAACTACAAGGTTGTCGTTCTTTCACGCAAAAATATGACTCCGAATGTTATTGCGCGTAGCGGAGGAAGAAACTGTCTTTTTTCCAGGTGGGGCGGTCGGGTTCGTCGGCGACGCGGAGAGCTAGAGCTTCCAGAATGGCGTTGAACTGGGCGGCGCCGGCCAGGTCCACCGGTTGATTCGCATCATCCGCAGGTCCGTGATAGCGCTCTTTGTACCAGTCATTGAAGATTTTTTCTTCGGGTGTGCCGGGGAGCCAGCCGAATTTGAAAGCGAGCGCGGGAATGCCCTTGCGAATGAAACTGTATTGATCGCTGCGAATGAAGCGGTTGTGGTCGGGCTGTTTGTCGGCTTGCACCTGGACGCCCGCGGCTTCGCAGACTGCGCGGACATCGTCGCCAAGCGTGGATTCGCCCAGGCCTTGCACTTCAAGATATTTGAGCGGGAAGAGCGGGAGGAACATGTCCATGTTCAAATCCGCGACGATGCTTTTGGCGTCCACCGCGGGATGAGCGGCAAAATATTGCGAGCCGAGCAAGCCTTTTTCTTCCGCGGTAACGGCCAAAAATAAAATGGAGCGCTTGGGCTTGGCGCCGGACTCTTTCATGGCGCGGGCAATTTCGATGAGCGAGGCGATACCCGAGGCGTCGTCCATCGCGCCGTTGTAGATTTTATCGCCGTTCACCGGTTCGCCGATTCCGAGGTGATCGAGGTGGGCGCTGATGACGATGAATTGCCTGCCGAGAACCGGGTCGCTGCCCTTCAGCACGCCCATCACGTTTTTCGACCTGGCCTGCCAGCTGCGCACAGCCATCTTGGCGCGGATTCGGACGGCGAGAGGAAAGTGCGGCGCGGGTTTGTCGGCGTTTAAGAGGTCCAGCACTTCCTTGAACGTGTGGCCGCTGCCTTCGAATAATTTCTCGGCGTGCGCGGGATTGAAGACCAGTCCCAGCGGCAAATTTGCTTCTCCCGCGGCGGCCTTGTCGGCGAGTTCCATTCTCGGCCCCAGGCGCGCGGCGGCAGTGCGCGACCAGGGGACTTCGGCCGCTTTCGGATTGGGAATGACGATCGTGCCGAGAACGCCCGCTTTGCGCAGAGTTTTGATGCGCTCCTCGCGCGATTGGTAGTGGGCCTTGATGCCTGCGGGCATGGAGGCGGGGCCGCCGGTGATGTAGACGACAATTTTTCCGCTGAGATTTTGTCCGGCGAAGTCGTCGTACTTGAGTTCAGGCACGCTTAGTCCATAACCAACGAAAACAGCGGGAGCTTCGAATTGATTGGAGCCATCGGCATGCGGCGAAAAAAAACCTTCCTCGCCGAGTTCAACGTCTTCGGTTTTGCCGTCGCGGACAAGCTGGAGGGAGGAGGCCGCTTCATCGATGCGCGCGACGTTGAATTCGACGGACTGCGAATAGCCATTCGTGCCCACGGGTTCGAGGCCGGCGCTCTTGAATTGATCGGTAACGTAAATCGCGGCGGAGGCGAAACCGTCGCTGCCGACGTCGCGGCCTTCCAGTTGGTCATCGGCCAGGTATTGGACGTGCGCCCACCAGCGCTTGCCGAGCGCTTGCCAATCGGGCGCGGCGGCCAGTGCCGAAAGCGCGCAGACTGCGATGGATGCGCCGAGCAAACTTCGGGAAAACTTCATGCGTTGCTCCTTGATGCGGAAAAGTAGAGGCGAGTAGTACAACGCACTGCGACTGCATTCGCAATCACTTTTTGTGGTTTGTGGAGAGGCGGGATCCGTTGGCTGCGATTCATCGGGAGATTGCGCGTTCCCTTTGGTGGCCCGTGGTGGTCACAGACTTTTCAATTGGGCCACTTCGCGCACGGTCAGCGAGCGAAATTCTCCCGGAGGAACGTCGAGGACCAGCGGCCCAAGTTGCACGCGCTTGATTTTTTCCACGTCGAAGCCCACGCGCTTGAACATGCGGCGGATTTGGCGATTGCGGCCTTCGATAAGGATGACTTCGTACCACGGATTGGGAGTGTCCTCGACCAGGCGAATTTGTGCCGGGGAAGTTTTCACGCGCTGCCCGTCTTCGAGTTCGATGGTGACGCCTGCACGCAGGGCGATGATGTCTTGCTTGCTGGGCTTGCCGCTGACTTTCACCAAATAAGTTTTCGGGACGTGCGAGCCGGCCTTCATAAGTTTTTGCGCTAGCGCGCCGTCGTTGGTCATGAGGAGCAGGCCTTCGCTGTTGTAATCGAGGCGGCCGACGGGATAGACGCGCTCGGGGCAATTCTTCATGAGGTCCATGACGGTGGCGCGGCCTTCGGGGTCGCTGACGGTGGTGACGTAGCCTTTTGGTTTGTGGAGGAGAAAATAGAGAAGGCGCTCGCGGCTCTTCAGCGGATTTCCGTCAACGCAAATTTCGTCGACTTCGGGATCGGCCTTCGTGCCTTGCTCGGTGACGACTTTTCCATTGAGTGTGACGCGGCCTGCAGTGATGATTTCTTCGGCTTTGCGGCGCGAGGCGATGCCTGCGGCAGCCATGATTTTTTGAAGGCGTTCTGCAGCCATGGAAGTTCGGGTCAGGGGCGAGGCTTGAAACTTTTTCTATTTTTGTTCGGGAAACGGCGGTCGGAACTTTTGGAGCCTTTTGGTTTGGCACCGCGAGGTGTGAAGCGGCTGTCTTTTCTCTGTGGACGATCACCTGAGGGTGCATGTGACGGCGTGAATGGCTTGGGGCCACCTGGGCGGAAGCGGCGATCTTTTTGCGCGGGCGCGGGGCTATCATCGTAGACCTCGTGCGAACGCCTGGAAGGCTTGGCATCGCGAGGCGCGAAGCGGCTGCCTTTTTTTTGCCGACGATCGTCGTAGGGGGCGTGCGACGGGCTGAAAGGCTTCTTGCTGTAGTTGCGCGCGCGGGGCTTTTCGCGCGGGGGCTGGCCTGCAGGGCGTTCGGGTGCGCGCTTGGTGAGAATCGGAGCGGGGCGTTCGGAAAATTTGCCGGCTTTCAAGGCCTCGATTTCTTTTTTCTCCAGCATGCGGTAGCGGCCGCGAGGAATTCCTTCGAGCGTCAGCGGACCGAGTGCGATGCGCTTCATTTTTTCGAGCGGGTGCATCTCCTTGAAAAGAACGCGGCGCAATTCTTCTTTCTTCGAATCGCGCATGGTGACTTCATACCAGAAATTCGCGGAGTGGCCGCGCGTGGCGTCGGGCTGGCGCAGCGTCTCCATTTTCGCGCCGATCTCTTTGCCCAGGCGGTCGAGGTCGGCAATCATCAGCATGCCTTTTACCTTGATGTGATAGACCTGCTCAAGGTTCGACCACTCTTTGATCATTTGCGCGGCAAGATCGCCATCGTTGGTCAGAAAGATGAGGCCGGACGCGGCGTACTCGAGATTTCCGACGGGATAGACCCGCAGCGGAAATCCGCGCAGGAGGTTGCGGAGAGTTTTGCGCCCTTCGGGATCGGCGAGCGTGGACATGACTTCGGGCGGTTTGTTGAGAATTATGTAGACGGGCCGCTCGTTTTCGCCGATGACTTGTCCGGCAGCTTCAATGCGGTCGGTGGCGGGGTCGGCCTTTGTTCCCAGTTCAGTGACGACGTGGCCGTTGACGAGGACCTGGCCGCTGCTGATGAGCAGTTCGGCGTGACGCCGCGAAGCGATTCCGGCTCGCGCGATAATTTTTTGCAATCGTTCCTGCATTTTTTCCTTTGCCTCTATTCGAGCGATTCGCTATTCGTGACCAAGGTTAGGTACTCGCCACACGAACTTTCGCAAAATACTGCCAACTAACGCATATATGCTAGCGTTCAGCAATCCAACGAAAAGCCAGAAAATAGCGGCCGTACTCGTGTGTGGGTCAACGTCCATTGCAAGCAAAGTCAAAAGCGCGGCGGGACAGGAGATGAGAGAGATCAAAATAAGAATGGGATTCATTCGATTGTAGTTCGTGAATTCAACATAGCTGCCGAGAACAAGCGCGACTGCAAAACCCAAAGTGGCAAAGCGAGGGACAGTCCACCAATCCTTTTTCATTCTCGCACCACTTCCATTTGCCCAATTATTCGCCCGCAGCGGCGGCGTCCGCTTTGGGAGCATCTTCGAGTTCAACGACAACGGCGGAATCCACGACTGGCGGAGGCGGCTCTTCGTCAAGCTGGCCCGAGGGCATGCCTTCGGAGGTGGCGGCCGCTTCGTGTTCGCGCGCGGCTTCCGCTTCGGCGAGTTCCTGGCCGACGTGGTCGAGCGCTTCGGAAGCACTGGTGTGCGCGTGCGCCTCGGGAGGCGTCGTGGTGTCGCCTGCGACCGCGGAACTGTAATCCTCGGATGGGGCGATTCCTTCGTCGCTGCCCAGGGCTTCGCGCGCTAGCGCCTCAAATTCTTTCAGGCTCGGGAGCTCGCCAAGGTCGCTCAAGCCAAAGCGCATCAAAAATTCCTTGGAAGACTTGTAAAGAATCGGGCGGCCCATCACCTCTTTGCGGCCTGCGGTAGTGATGAGTTTTTTGTCGAGCAGCGTGCTGATAACGCCGGAAGTGTTCACGCCGCGAATCTCGGAAATTTCGGGCGCCGTTACGGGCTGTTTGTACGCAATCACCGCGAGCGTTTCGAGCGCGGGCATCGTCAGGCGCAGCGGCGGGCGCAGGCTCTTGATGAAGCGGCGTACCACGTCGTGATGCTGCGGCTTGGTGTAGAGCTTGTAACCGCCGGCGACGGCGCGAATCTCGATGCCGCGGTCTTCGCTGGCGTAGCTGGTCACCAATTCGTCGAGCGATGCCTGTACCGCGAGCTTTTCTTCGTCCAGCGCGGTGGCGAGCTGGTCGATCGTCGCGGGCTCGTCCGCGGCGTAGATTACCGCTTCCAATGCTGCTTTGCGTTCTTCGTTGGTCATAGAGCCCCTTGGGAAGTACACGAGGTAAATGACATTAAGGAGGTAAAGAAAGTAGTGGAAAAGCCCGCGCCACCTCTGCATCTATGCGAACCGCAAAAACGTGCGCCGGGTTCCTCGTCCTTTACATCATTTACGTCATCTACTTCCTTTACCTCCGGTACTTCCTATCTGTACTCCTCGTCGATCTGCTTGATGCCGCCTGCTTCGTCAAAAACCATGTCGAACATTTTCGCCTTCTTCAGCAAAATGTCGCCAAACTGTTTTTCCTGCGCCAGCCCCACGGCTTGGAGCTTCACCATCTCCAGCACCGCCAAAAACGCGACGATCATCGCGTGTCGCGAGGGGCAAGCTTCGAAGAACTGGATCAAGTTCACGGAACTGGTGTCGCTCGCCAGAATTTGCGCGCGCAATTGAGCGATCATCTGGGCGACGGTGAATTGTTCGTGACGCAGCTCGATGCGTGAGACTTCCTTGCGGCGCTCGAGCACTTGCTGAAACACTTTCACCAAATCGACGAGCGAAACGACCAGATCGCCTTCGGTGCCTTCATCGTTGTACAGCGACTTGTCCGGCTTCGACCAGACGTTTTCTTCGATCTGCTGCTTCTGATACAAAAGCTGCGCGGCGTTTTTGAATTTCTCGTGCTCCACCAGGCGTTGCACCAATTCCGCCCGCGGATCGCCGCCCAGCTCTTCCGTTTCGCCGAGAGGATCAGGCGGCAACAGCATTTTGCTCTTGATATAGATGAGCGTTGCGGCCATGTAGATGAATTCTGAGGAGACGTCCACGTCCAGCTCTTCCAGCTGGTGCAGGTAGTCCAAATACTGCGTGGTGATCTTCGAGATCTGGATGTCGTGGATGTTCATCTCCTGCTTCTTGATCAGATCAAGCAGCAGGTCCAGAGGACCCTCGTACATGGGGATATGGATTTTGTAGGCCAGTTTGTCGGGCATTCTGTTTGGTGTCGCCATTTTTTAATCTCAGACCGGTCGTGAGTTTATGCGCCGACTTTCCTGATTCTTCTAGCCTTTATCATCTTCACAAACTCCACAATAGCCCAAATGATCCCACCAAAAACAAGCCAAAACGCCGCATTGAGAACGCCAACAATCAGAGCGAATCGCTCGAACTTTTTCCAAGGCTCAATTCCAGGTGCAAACACTTGAGGGCATACGGGGCAAGCCAACCCTATCCGCACTGGGGATCCAACGTACATGGAGTAAAAGTCTGCCGCCCCAGCAAAACCCAAGAAGATAAGTCCAAGCGCCCATTTGTCGGATTTACGTAGCTTCAATTTTCGGTTCTCTCAGATTTTGGTTCTTGCTTTCGCCGTCAGGATCCCCCTGCCACTTCTTTCCGCTTCTTCTCCCAGCCGAAGACGGCTTCGCGGACCCGCGCGATCGTTTGCTGCGCCACTTTGCGCGCGCGCTTCGATCCCTCATCGATCACTTCCAGAACGCGCGCGGGATGCTTCTCGTATTCCAGACGCCGCTCGCGCACCGGGGCAATCCACGTAATCAAATGGTCCGCCATCTTGGCCTTGCACTCGATGCAGCCGATGCCCGCTGTGCGGCAGCCTTCCGCCGCCCATTGCAGGGTCTCGGGCGTCGAGAACAGTTTATGCCAGTCGTACACAGGACACACGTCCGGAGTTCCAGGGTCCGTCCGCCTCTTCCGCGCCGGGTCGGTGACCATTACCTTGGTCTTCTTGCGGATGTCATCGTCGGATTCGCTAAGCGTGATCGCATTGCCATAACTCTTCGACATCTTGCGACCGTCGAGGCCCGGGACGCGCGGAGTCTTCGTCAACATTACCGAAGGTTCAGAAAGTAGCTTCAGCTCTCCAAGACCGTTCGCGACATACGAAGCTCTAAGTTGCAAAGGTGCCTTTCGGTATGCGTCAAGGAGCGTCCCTCGTTTATCTTTGTAAGAATCCGGGGCATTTGGATATATCCTCGGCCCGACCTCCGAGGCAATACCAGCGGCGGTTGCGAGACCAGCCCAACCAGCGTCGTCGGTAATATTCGGAACCTCGAGCTGCGCATAGGCAATATTGAATCGCCGAACGATCTCGCGACTGATTTCCACGTGGGAAACCTGGTCTTCGCCGACGGGCACGAAGAGCGGCATGCCTTCTTCGCTGTAAATTACAATGTCGGCAGTTTGCAGGCAGGGATAGCCGAGGAAGCCGTACGTGTGGAGGTCTTTGTCTTTTACGTTCTCGAAGGCTTCTTTGTAGGTAGGCACCCGTTCGAGCCAGCTCAGCGGCGTGACCATCGAGAGCAGCAGATGTAGCTCGGCGTGTTCGGGAACCAGCGATTGTTGAAAAATAACGCTCTTCGCCGGATCGAGGCCTGCGGCCAGATAGTCTGTGACGATTTCAATCGTGTTTTGGGCCACCGCGGAAGTGTCCGCGTAATCGCTCGTCAGTGCGTGCCAATCAGCGATGAAG
>Ga0210407_10000862_pt1 | contig 31102 bp, 21 predicted proteins | sample IncBWC27MmetaG_FD_150860 | JGI IMG/M metagenome (GOLD analysis project Ga0210407, IMG submission 150860) | Forest soil microbial communities from Barre Woods Harvard Forest LTER site, Petersham, Massachusetts, United States - Inc-BW-C-27-M | ecosystem: Environmental > Terrestrial > Soil >...
TCGCAAACTAACACACACCATCACCAGACCCATCACTGCTATCGCTTTCAAAAACTTTTTCATCGTCATCCCTCCAGCCGCAAATCTCAATTGCATGCCCCTGCCCGTACTCAACTCCATCTCCCCTGGTTCTATTCCCCTGGTGCGCACAAATACGCCGCAAACTCATCCACTGCCCGAAACCCCAGCCGCTCGTACACCGGCCTTCCCATCTCCGTCGCGTGCAAAACTGTCTCCTTCACGCCATATCGCTGCCGCATAAACGCATCCATGTGCCTCAGCAGCGCCTCCGCATACCCGCGCCCGCGATACTCCGGCAGCGTAGCCATCCACCCGATGTACGAAACTCCCTCCACAAACGAAGCCGATCCTCCCGCCACCGCCGCGCCATCCTCGTAAAGCAAGAATCCGTGATTCGGCCCTCCCCACAATTCCGAGCAGGTCAACTCGGCCACATCCTTCAGTTCCATCTCGTGACACACCACATTCAGCCGCGCAATCTCCTCCGCCATCGCCTCTCCCGCAACTTCTCGAATCACAAATTCCCCCAGCGCGCGTTTCGGCGGCAACAATTCCTCCGCCACCATCCCCGGCATGCGGAACAACTCCGCGATTCCAGAATTCCCCTCCACCTGCCCGGTCCGCAGAAACATAAGCCCAGGCACGCCTCGCGGCTTCAGAATTTTCCCAAACTCCCCAAGCAAGCCCTCGAACTCCGCGCCGCTCATCGCGGTTCTGCTTTTCGGAAACGCCAGGTTAAACAGCGGCACCGCGATCCCCGCCAACGCAATCTCCATCTCCGTATGCGTAACCCGCTTGCTCGAAGGAAACGCCTCCGCATACCCCTGCCACGTCCTAAAAAATATTTTCTCGGTGTCAGTAATCATGCCGGATATTCTATATCGCCCCGCGCCAACGGGCACCGCGGCGTTTTGCTCCCCGTTATCTGGTCGCTGCTATCTGTTCGTTTCTTACCGATTACTGATTACGCCCCGCCACCTGTGCTAACGTAAACTTCATCCACAGTCACACGGAGCAAAAAAACGTGCCCAACATTCCCCTCCGCAACGGCGGTCCCAACGCGCGCATCGCCGTCATCCCCGGCGACGGCATCGGCAAGGAAGTCACGCCCGTTGCCGTGAAATGCATCCAGGCGGCTGCAGAAAAACACCGTCGCCCACTCGAATTCGTCCCCTTCGACTGGGGCGCCGACAAATTCCTCCACGAAAACATCACCCTTCCTCCGGGCGCGGTCGAAATGCTCCGCGAGGAATTCGACGCCATCCTCTTCGGCGCGCTCGGTGATCCCCGCGTCCCCTCCAACCAGCACGCCGCTGACATTCTCCTCGGCCTCCGCTTCAAGCTCGATCTCTTCGTTAATGCCCGCCCCACCGAACTTCTCCACCCGCGCTACACTCCGCTCCGCGACATCACCACCAACGACATTCGCCTGATCGTCTTCCGCGAAAACACCGAAGGCCTCTACGTCGGCATGGGCGGCTTCTTTAAAAAGGATACGCCCGAAGAAGTCGCCACCCAGGAAGACGTCAACTCCCGCAAAGGCGTCGAACGCATCATCCGCCACGCTTTCCAGTATGCTCAATCCCACAAGCTCAAACGTCTGTGCATGTCCGACAAATCCAACGCCATGACCTATGCCGGCGACCTCTGGCAGCGTGTCTTCAAATCCGTCCGCGCCGAATATCCCGAAGTCGACTCCCGCCACCTCTTCATCGATACGCTCGCCATGGAATTAGTCCGTGACCCGCGCCAGTTCGACGTCATCGTCACCAACAATCTCTTCGGCGACATCATCAGCGACCTCGCCGCGCAGCTTGCCGGTGGACTCGGCCTCGCTCCCTCCGCCAACATCCACCCCGGCCGCACCTCGCTCTTCGAGCCTGTCCATGGCTCCGCCCCCAACATCGCCGGAAAGGGAATTGCCAATCCGTTCGGCTCCGTTCTAACCGCTGGCTTGTTAATGGAATTTCTAGGCTGGAACGACGAAGCTCATGCCCTAAAACAATCCGTAAAATCCGCCCTCAACGACAACATCACCACCCCCGACCTCGGAGGCTCCAAAACCACTAACGAAGTCTCCGACTACCTAACCAACCACATCGCCAAACACCTGTAGTGGCCAAACTTCAGATTGGCCAACCTTCAAGTAATACTTGAATCAGCTCTTCTCTGTGTCCTCTGTGTTCTGTCTCTGTGTCCTCTGTGTGAAATCTTGCCCTGTTCTTCTTCATCTCTTCTTCGCTGCCCACGCAATCACCACACCCATCAAAAATCCCCCGATATGCGCCCACCAAGCCACTCCCCCCGCCGTCGCCACTCCCAACCCATTGATCCCCGCCACAAACTGCAGCGCAAACCAATACCCCAAAATCAAAATGGCCGGCACCGGTATCAGGAAAATAAAAAAGAACGTCAGTATCCGGTGGCTCGGGAACATCACCGCGTACGCCCCCATCACCCCGCTGATCGCCCCGCTCGCCCCCAGCGCCGGAACACTCGAACCCCAATTAAACATCACGTGAATCAGTCCCGATCCGACCCCGCACAAGAGATAAAAGAACAAATACCCGATATGCCCGAACGAATCCTCCACATTGTCTCCAAAGATATAAAGGAACAGCATGTTCCCCAGCAGGTGCATCAACTCGCCATGCAGAAACATGCTGCTGAACAAAGGAAAGAGCGCCACGCTGGCAGGCGCATGCCCCGCAAGAAACGCGGGAAGGCGCGCCGGCACAGTGGCATTCGCCATTACAAACGCCTTAGCCGCGTGCGGCGACAGTGTGATCTGGTACAAAAACACCAGCACGTTCGCCGATATCAACATCACATTGACGAAAGGGAAGTTCCTGGTCGGATTGATATCCTTCAGCGGAATCATTCCGCCAGTGTACCGTGCCTAGCTCCTTTTGAGTGCGAGAGCGAAGCTCTCGCTTTTACGGAAGCGAACATCATCGCAATCTCAAAATTGGAGCCATGTTTAGTTCGCAAAAGCGAAGGCTCCGCCTCCGCACTCAAAAACCTTCAAGTATTACTTTCAATGTCGGCGCGCCGACATTTTTCCGCATTGTTACCGGTAATCCTCGCAGTACCGTGGCCCATCACGCCCCAGCAACTGGCACCCACGCCGGATCTCATCCGTGATCACCCGGCATGAGTTCTTGTCGTCGCACGCTGCTCGGTTCCCCGGCGCAACCTTCCTGCATTGCTGCTCCAGTTCGTCCGCCCGCTCCTGTCCAATCGAACGATTGCACGCCCGCGCATGCCGGTGTTCGTCACCATGCCACTCTCCGCGTCCCGTCGCCACAAAGTCCGCCCGGCATCCATGATCCACCCAAATTCCATGCTCGTCGGCTCCCCACGAATAGCCCTCCTGGCAAGCCGCCCCGCTCCGTTGCTTCACCAGTTGCACTCCGCCCCGCGCATCCGCCTGGCAGTAATTTCTCCTGCCATCATCGGAAGCACAGTAAAGAGATTGCGCCGGGCCACCAGGACCTTCTGGATGCTCCGGTCGTTCGTTCGGCTGCGCCACAAACTCCGCCCGGCAACCATGGTCCACCCAGATTCCGCGCCGATCGAAACCCCACGACACACCTTCGTCGCAAGGTGCTTCGCTGTGCTGCCGGATCAGGTCCACATCTCCGCGCGTGTCCGCCTCACAATAATGCCGCGCACCGTCTTCCGACGAGCAGCGCACAATCGACTCGCCCCCTCGATTCTCGCCCGGACGTTCAAACTCCACTCGGAAATACGCACGGCATCCGTGATCCACCCAGATTCCGCCTTCGTCATATCCCCACGAGTATCCCTGCTGGCAACTCGCCCCGCTGGTCTGTTTTTCCAGCGCGACTCCCGCCCGCGTATTCGCCGGGCAGTATCGCCGCCGTCCGTCATCCGAAGAGCAGGGAACTTGTCTCCCGCCACTCGGATTGCCTTGCCCCATCGCCACCTTGGCAAAGGGGCATACCAATGCGCACAACACAACCATCATCCTCAGAATTCGCATAGTGATCTCCGTATCCGTCAAAAACCTGGAACTGCCGTCTACGCAACCGTACCCGGCGTTCCAGCAAACCTCAATCCCTTTTTGGACAGGAGTGCCCGGAAATGCACGCGCCCAATTCACGCATTGTTCAACGTGCCCGCGAAGGAAAGTAGCGTGCCGTCCGTGTCTTATAACTTCTCCCGCCAAAATTCCTGGTTAACAGAATCTTTTTGCGCACGGCTTCATCGCTAAATCATGGGCGATTGCCAAGCACTGTAGCTCAGGCCTTCGGGCTTGAGGTTTTCCATCGCCACCAGCGCGATCCCGCCAGCATTGCGAAAAGCCTCACCCTGAAGGGGCGAGCTACAGGGCCACCGCAAATGCCGGCACTGAATGCACCTACACACCCACCAGCGCCGGAGGCGCTGCAGAGCTTACCCCAGGGCGTAAGCGCTGGGTCAGGATAGACGAATGCCTTCAAGCCCCGGAGGCGCGGCAGATCTGCTTGCGCGCACCCACGCCTCGCCACCACTCTCATTCCGCACCCGCAAAAATGTCGGCGCGCCGACATTTAAAGTAATACTTGAAGGTTTTCCCATATTGAAATTCCATTCGAATCAGCCTTCCCGCATGGATATTTCTCCCATTTCTTCCACAACTCCCCCACGCCAACATTGCGATGCTTCCTGACCTGTGGTATTCAATTTAGTCCTGCATGTGCGTCCCGCTTGCTCAGAGACTTTCCGTACCGCTCTTCCCAAGCGATCGCGCCAAAATTTCATGCCTGCCCGCGAAACGGAAGCCATCATTCTGAAGACCTTCGCGCTGGGCGAGGCCGATCGCCTGGTCAGTTTTCTGGGCCGCACTTCGGGTCGCATGCGGGGAGTAGCCGCCGGCGCGCGCCGCATCAAGAACCGCTACGGCTCGACGCTGGAACTGCTGGCGCACGTGCAGCTCTGGTATGTCGAACGCGAAACGCGCGACCTGGTCCGCATCCAACAGGCCGAGTTGCTCGAGTCCTTCAACAAGTCTCAGAGTGACTACGAGCTTTCGACCAGCCTCGCGCTGGTCAGCGAAACCGTCGAACTCGTTCTTCCGGAGCATGAGCCGTCCGAGCCGATGTTCCGGCTTATCCTGCTCACGGTGCGCGAGGTCGAGCGCCGCGGGAACGGCATCCTCCCGTTGAGCTACTTCGCGTTCTGGACGGTGCGCCTTGCGGGTTGGCTGCCACGCTTCGACGCATGTGCCGATTGTGGCAAGCCGTTCGGGGGCAAGCCGGCATATCAGTCGGCGGCGTTTCCCGGTCTGTATTGTGAGGAGCATCGTCACTCGGGCATGAAGCCGGTCTCCAGCGACGCCCGCCAACTCGCCGAAATCTTCACGCGGGAAGGGCTGGCGAAACTGGACGCCGCGCTCGAGTCGCAACCCTGGGCCAGAGAACTGCGCGAGGCGGCACTGAACTGGATCGAGCATCACACCGAGCGCAAGCTCGCAACGCGGGAACTCTTGGAGACGCCGTAAGCTGTAGTGGCAACCTTTAGGTTGGTCAGTCCGAAAAGTAATGACGAAGAGACCAGCCTGAAGGCTGGCCCCTACATAAGCGCGGTGATTAAATCGACCGCAAAGCAGGGAATCAGAGATTTTGGAGCCAACGTGAACGTTAAAGTAAAACTTGAAGGTAAGGCCAAGCCCAAAGGGCTCACCTTTCAAGAACTGATTCTCAAGCTTATGCACTTCTGGGACGCCCAGGGCTGCGTTCTCCAGCAACCCTACGACACCGAGGTCGGTGCCGGAACCATGCACCCGGAAACCTTCCTCCGAGTTCTCGGCAAGGATCCCTATCGTGTCGCCTTTGTGCAGCCGTCCCGGCGTCCGGCCGACGGCCGCTACGGCGAAAATCCTAACCGCCTCTATAAGCACTTCCAATATCAGGTGATCCTGAAACCGTCGCCCGCCAACGTTCAGGACCTCTACCTGGAGAGTCTCGGCGCCATAGGCATCGACCTCAAAGCCCACGACATCCGCTTCGAGGAAGACAACTGGGAATCCCCCACCCTCGGCGCCTGGGGCATCGGCTGGCAGGTCCTTCTCGACGGTCTCGAAATTACCCAGTTTACGTATTTCCAACAGAGCGGCGGCATCGACCTCGACCCCATCTCCGTCGAAATCACCTACGGCCTCGAACGCATCTGCGCCTTCCTGCAGGACGTCGAGAGCGTCTACCAGATCCGCTGGACCGCAGACAAACTCTACGGAGACATCCGCCTAGCGGAGGAGCAGCAACTCTCTGAGTACAGCTTCGACCGCAGCGATGCCAAAGCTCTCCGCTCCGAATTCGAACTCCACGAAAAGGAAGCCAAGGAACTCCTGGACGCGTGGAAGAAGCGGGACGAAACAGTAGGTACCTCCCCCGCCGCCCTAAAGCGCTTCCCGATCCTCGCTGCCTACGACCACTGCCTCAAGTGCTCCCACCTCTTCAACCTGATGGACGCCCGCGGGGTAATCTCCGCCACCGAACGCGCCGCCCTGATGCAGCGAGTCCGCACCCTCTCCTGCCGAGCCGCAGCCGCCTACCTCGAACAGGCCACCGGCGCCGCTCCCAAACCCGGGGTGCGCGCATGAACAAACCTTCAAGTATTACTTTCAATGTCGGCGCGCCGACATTTGGAGTGCGAGGGCGAAACCCTCGCTTTTGCGGTGTAAGGTGTAACGAAGTTTTCCCATTTTGGAACGACACGCACGGCGACCGATCAATGAATCTGACAACAAATCCTTCGCGCAAACCTTCAAGTAATACTTTAAATGTCGGCGCGCCGACATTTTTCAATGCTGAGCCCGGCGACCCCGCTTTTGTAGTGGCCGACCTTCAGGTCGGTCGCCGCACCCGCCAGCTCTCAGGTCGTAGGGCGGTGTCTCAATGACCGCCGCCAAGAAGGGAACCAGTCGCAAGAGTTCTATGCCCAAGTCTGCCAAGTCTTCCGCCATGCCTGACCACCGCGTCGAACTCCTCTTCGAAATTGGCGCCGAAGAAATTCCCGCCGGCATGCTCCCCCGCGCCGTCAGCGAATTGAAGTCCATCCTCGAACGCCACTTCGCCGCCGAAAATTACCAGCAAGGCGTCACCATCGAAACTTTCGGTGGCCCGCGCCGCCTCACCGCCTGGGTCCTCGGCTTGATCGCCAAACAAGCTGACGTTGAGAACGAAGTCACCGGCCCGCCCAAGTCCGTCGCCTACGACGCCAATGGTGCCGCCACCCGCGCCGCCGTCAGTTTCGCCGAACGCCAGGGCGTCCCACTCCACGCGATCTACCTGGTGCAAACTCCCAAGGGCGAATACATCGCCGCCAAGGTCACCAAGCGTGGCCGCACCGCCCACGAACTCCTCCTCGAAATTTTGCCGCGCGTCATCCACGATCTTCCTTGGCCGCGCACCATGACCTGGACTGGCATCGAAGGCGCCCGCTTTATCCGCCCCATCCGCTGGCTCGTCGGCGTCCTCGACGGCAAGCCGCTGAAGTTCTCCTTCGGAGGCATTACCGCCGGTGATACAACCGTCGGCCACCGCTTCCTTGGCAAGCCGCAAATCCGCGTCCAGAACTTTGCCGACTACGAAAAGAAGCTCCGCGCCAACGGTGTCATCGTCCGCCCCGCCGAGCGCCGCGAAAAAATCGAACGCGAACTCGCCAGCTACGTGAAGCGCACGGGCGTCCATGTACACCCGGATCCCGACCTGCTGCAACTCGTCACCTACCTCAACGAGTTTCCGCACGTCATCGAAGGCAGCTTCGACCCCGCGTTCCTCGAGCTCCCCGACGAAATCCTGATCACCGTGATGCGCGGCCACCAGAAATATTTCGCCGTCGAAAAACGCAGCGGGGAACTGGCCCCGCATTTCCTCGCGGTCATCAATCTCGCCAAGGATTCCCAGGGCCTCGTCCGCGCCGGACACGAACGCGTCCTGCGGGCCCGCTTCGCCGACGCCCGCTTCTTCTGGGAGTCCGACCAGAAAGTCCGCCTCGCGGACATCCTTCCCAAGCTCGACAAGATCACTTACGAGTCCCGCCTCGGCAGCTACTACGCCAAGGTCGAACGCATGCGCGCGATCGCCCGCTGGCTCGCCGAGCAGTGGTTTAACCTCGGCATGATCCAGGCGCACGTGGCTGATGCAGACCGCGCCGCGGAACTCGCCAAGTGCGACCTGGCCACGGAAATGGTCCGCGAGTTTACGGAACTCCAGGGCATCGTTGGGGGCCTTTACGCACGAGCACAGGGCGAACCCGAAGTCGTCGCCGACGCCGTTTACGACCACTATCGTCCCGTGGGCCTTGACGATCCCATCCCGCGCAATCTCACCGGCTGTGCCGTCGCCCTTGCCGACAAACTTGATTCCGTCGTCGGCTGTTTCAGCGTCGGGGTAATCCCCACGGGCTCGAGCGATCCGTACGCGCTTCGCCGCGCCGCCCTCGGCATCGTGAAAATCATTCTCGACCAGAAACTTCCCGTATCTCTTTCACTCGCGGTAAGCGCGGCTTCCAAAGCGCTGCTCACCAACCCGCCCAAGAAGACCGTCACACCTGCGCAGGAGCAGCAGATCCTCGAATTCCTCCTCGACCGCGCCAAGTTCGTCCTCAAGGAAAAGTCCGGCTACGCCTACGATGAAGTCAGCGCCGTCTTCCGCGCAGGGTCTGACGACCTGGTGGACGTCGAGAAGCGCCTCAAGGCGCTGAAAGCCATCCGCAAGACCCGCAACTTCGAACCGCTGGCCGTTTCTTTCAAACGCATTCGCAAGATCCTCGAGAAGGCGAATCTCCCGGCGGGCGACGTGCAACCCGTCAACACACAACTCTTCGAGAAGGACGCCGAACGGAATCTCTACGCGGCTGTACGCAAAGCCGCAGCCGCCGTCGTCGTAGATAAGCGACTGGGGAAGTATCAGGAAGCGCTCGAAGAGATTGCCGGCCTTCGCAAAGCGGTCGACGGCTTCTTCGAAGAAGTGATGGTGATGGCCGATAACGAAGCGGTCCGCAAGAACCGCCTCGCCATGCTCGCGGAAATCCTTCGCGAATTCACCACCATCGCCGACTTCTCCGAACTCGGTGGCGAAGGGTAGCAAGGTTTTGTAGCGGCCGCCTTCCGAGGCGGGCGCTTTTGAGTGCGACAGCGAAGCTGCCGCTTTTGAGGTGTAAGGGGCAGCGACCAAACCGAACTCCGGAGTCGCTGTCAGCACCTCGAAAGCGGAGGCTCCGCCTCCGCACTCAAAAGTACAACCTTCAAGTATTACTTTAGATGTCGGCGCGCCGACATTTTTGAGGGTTGAAATGTAGTGGCCAGCCTTTAGGCTGGTCCGGTTTTCCCCGGAACCGACCTGAAGGTCGGCCACTACAACAATCGATCTTCCGGCGAACTGAACACGGCGCTCCAATCTCAATCGAGCGCCGCCTCACTCGCCAGTACAGGCAGCTAAAACTCAAGCGAGGCATACAGTGAAAAAGTGGGTCTATTTTTTTGGTGCAGGTAAATCGGAAGGCGACGGGGAATGGCGGGATCTCCTGGGTGGCAAGGGCGCGGGACTCGCGGAGATGACGCGCATCGGGCTTCCCGTTCCTGCGGGTTTCACCATCTCGACCGAAACTTGCGATTACTTCTATAAGAACGGTAAGAAGTATCCCAGCGAACTGAAGAAGCAAGTGATCGATAACGTCAAGAAACTGGAGAAGGTCACCGGCAAGAAACTCGGCGATCCGAAAAGCCCGCTGCTCGTCAGCGTGCGCTCCGGCTCGGCCCGCTCCATGCCCGGCATGATGGAAACGATTCTCAACCTTGGGCTTAACGACAAATCCGTCGCGGGTCTTGCCGGTGCCACGGGCAACGAACGCTTCGCCTACGACGGCTATCGCCGCTTCGTGCAGATGTATTCGACCGTCGTGATGGGCTTGTCGAAAGAGGACCTCGAGCACCGCCTGCGCGCGATGAAGCAGCGCCTCGGCGTCAAGGACGACACCGCCGTCCCCGCCGGCGGATGGAAAGAACTCGTCGCCGAGTACAAGCAATACTTCAAGGAAAAGGCGGGCCATGCGTTTCCCGACGATCCGATGGAGCAACTCTGGGGCGCGATCGGCGCTGTGTTCGGTTCGTGGATGGCGGAGAAGGCCGTCACCTATCGCCGCGTGGAAAAAATCACGGGCCTCCTCGGCACGGCCGTCAACGTCGTGCAGATGGTCTTCGGCAACACCGGCGACAACTCCGGCACCGGCGTCTGCTTTACGCGCGATCCGAGCACCGGCGAAAAGATTTTTTACGGCGACTACCTCACCAACGCACAAGGTGAAGACGTCGTGGCCGGAATCCGCACTCCGGTGCGTCTCGCCGAACTGCAAACGATCATGCCGAAGGCCTACGCGCAACTCGAAAAGGTTCGAGTAAAACTTGAAGGTCACTACAAAGACATGCAGGACATGGAGTTCACCATCGAAGAAGGCAAGCTCTATATGCTGCAGACGCGCACCGGCAAACGCACGCCCTCTGCTGCCTTCAAAATCGCGATGGACATGGCCAACGAAAGACTTATCACCAAGGAAGAAGCGATTCTTCGCATCAAGCCGGAAGACATTGACCGGCTCTTCTATCCGGTGATCGATTCCAGGATAGACAAGAGAACGCTCAACGGCAAAATCGTGGCGCATGGCATCGATGCCGTGCCCGGAGCCGCCGTCGGCAAAGTCTGCTTTTCCGCGAACGAAGCGGAAGAGTGGGCCGCAAAGGGGGAGAAAGTGATTTTGGTCCGCCGTGAAACCAGCCCCGAAGACGTGGGCGGCATGGCCGTCGCTCAGGGGATTCTCACCGCAACCGGCGGCAAGACTTCACACGCCGCCGTTGTCGCTCGCGGCTGGGGCAAGTGCTGCATCGTCGGTGCGGAAACGCTGGACATCGACTACAAAACCAAGACGATGAAGGATGGCAAGAGCGGCAAGGTCGTCAAAGAAGGTGAATGGCTGACGCTCGACGGCAGCGAAGGCGTGGTCTACGCCGACAAACTACCCCTCGTGACGCCGCAATTCCCGAAGGCCTACGACACCATCATGAAATGGGCTGACGGCATCCGCAAAATCGGCGTGCGCACCAACGCCGATACGCCGCAGGACGCACGCAAGGCCATTGAGTTCGGCGCCGAAGGCATCGGCCTCACGCGCACCGAGCACATGTTCTTCACCGACTTCGAATTCCCGGAAAAGGGCGTCGAACGGCAGCGTGCGATTCAGGAGATGATCGTCGCCGACAACCGCGAGGCCCGCGTGAAGGCGCTCGACAAGCTACTGCCGTTTCAGCGGCGCGACTTCATCGGCATCTTCGAGGCGATGAATGGCTTGCCTGTCACGATTCGCCTGATCGATCCGCCGCTGCACGAGTTCGTACCGCACGAACTGGAGAAGCAAAAGGAACTCGCAATAGACCTGGGCATCCCCGTGGAAGTCGTGACGCGCCGCGTGGAGCAGTTGCACGAAGCCAACCCCATGCTCGGCCATCGCGGCTGCCGCCTGGCGATCACCTATCCCGAAATTCTGGAGATGCAGGTGCGCGCCATCATCGAAGCGGCCATCGAATGCCAAAAGAAAAAGGTTAAAGTAATACCTGAGATCATGATTCCGCTGACTCTCGACAGAAAAGAGATGGCGATTCTCGATCAGGCCACGCGCAAAGTGGCGGACGGTCTGCTCAAGGCCGCCGGCGTGAAGATTCCGTACACGGTGGGCACGATGGTGGAGTTGCCGCGCGCCGTTTTGCTGGCCGACGAAATCGCCGAGGTCGCCGAATTCTTCAGCTTCGGCACCAATGACCTGACGCAAACTGTGATGGGACTCTCGCGCGACGACGCGGGACGCTTCCTCCCCGACTACGTGGACGAGAAGAAGGCCGGCATCTTCCCCGGCGATCCGTTCCAGACCCTCGACATCAAGGGCGTGGGCATGATGGTCCGCATGGGCATCGAAAAGGGCCGCAAAACGCGTCCTAAACTGAAGATTGGCATCTGCGGCGAGCATGGCGGAGACGCCGAAAGCGTGAAGTTCTGCCATCAGGTTGGCATGGACTACGTCAGCGCCTCGCCCTTCCGCGTGCCCATCGCGCGCCTGGCCGCGGCACAAGCCGTAGTGGAAGAAAAGAAAGCCGCAAAGAGCAAACGCAAGTAGTGATTTTGAGTGCGGGAGCGGAGCTCCCGCTTTTGCGGTCTATCCCGGAGACCAAGTGATACATTGGTCTCGAACGTTAAACCGCAAAAGCGGAGGCTTCGCCTCCGCACTCAAAGGGTCTCCTCGTGCTCCATGGTTTGCGAGTCGCGGCTGCAATGGTGGCGCTCCTGCTCGCGGGGAGCTTTTGCGCCGCCGACGGGCCACTCACTCTGCGCGGCCGCGTGCTTGACGAAAACGGGCAGCCCGTCGCCGGGGTTCAAGTAATACTTGAAGGTTTGGGAAAGCCAAAATTTTCCACGTTGACCGACGACGCCGGCTACTTTTCCATTCAGAATCTCGCGTCCGGTGAATACACCGTGCAAATGGAGAAGGTGGACTTCTTTATTTTGCGCGGGCAAACGATTCAACTGGCGCCGGGCGCCATGGAATTTTCCTTCAAGCTGAATCACATCCAGGAAGTCCGCGAAAAGGTCGACGTGGTGGCCGACCCGAATCGCATTGAGCCCACCGAGACGCCGCAATCGGCGACGCTCACCTCCACCGAGTTTTTCTATATTCCGGTTCCCAGTGCCCACGACTACCAGCAAAGCCTGATCGCCCTGCCGCAAATCGTTCGCGACAACCAGGCCCTGCTGCACATCGCGGGTGCGCGCGCGACGCAATCGCAATATCTAATGGACGGCTTCGAAGTCGGAGATCCCGTCAGCGGCGCGCTGACGATTCCAATCATCGTGGACGCGCTGCGCACCGCGGAAGTCGAAACCGGTAGGTTCGGCGCGGAATTCGCTCACCCCGGCGCATCAATCCTCAGGTTCGAAACGCCCGACGGCGACGACCACTGGCGCTTTAACGCCACCGATTTTGTTCCTGGCATCAGCGTGCAGCAGGGCGTGCGCTTCGGCAACTACTATCCGCGCATCACGTTTTCCGGGCCACTGGTGGCGGGAAAACTCTGGTTCCTGCAGTCGTTCAGCCTGGATCACACGCTGGACATCGTGCGCGATATCTCCACCGGCAACAACACCAGCGAGCAGTGGAGCGGCGATTCTTATTCGCGATTGTTGTGGCATATTGCGCCGAACGACAGCCTGCATTTCACGTTTCTCTACAACAACGAGAGCGCCACCAGCGTGGGACTCGATTCGCTGAATCCTCAATCGACCACACTGGATTTGCCCAGCAACCGGATTTTCGCTTCGATTAAAAACCAGTTGTGGTGGAACCACACGCTTTTCGAGGTTGGCTTTGCCGAAGATCGCACCAACCGTGATTTCGATCCCCAGGGCGACTTGCCGTATCAACTGCTGGTGAACGGCGCCGCGGGGAATTTCTTTCAGCGCGCGGATCAATTGAGCAGGCGCCACCAGTTTTTTGCCGACGCCATCCGCCCGGGCACGCATTGGCACGGGCTGCATACATTTTCCGCGGGCACAAATATTTCGGGGGTGCAGTTGAATCAGTCCAGCACGCGCGGTGAAATTCAGGCGTTTAACGCGGCGCAGCAACTGGTGCGGCAGACCACCTTCACGGGCAACGCAACACTCGACGTGGACAACACGCTCGCGGGCGCGTTTATACAGGATAATTGGAGTCTCAGTTCTCACTGGGTGGCGCAAATCGGCTTGCGCGGTGATTGGGACCAGTTCGTGCACCAGACACTGGTGCAGCCGCGCGCCGCCGTGAACTACCTGCCGTTCGCCGACGGCCGCGGAAAATTCTCCATCGGCTGGGGCATTTACAATATCCCGCTGAATCTTTCCGTGCTTGGCCAGACGCAGGACCAGCAGCAAGTGGATACGCTCTTTTTTTACGGCAATCAGTGCGCTCCGCCGCAGACGGTTTGCACACAGGGCCCGGCAACCAGCACATTCGTGATGCCCACGCACGGCCTGCAACAGCCGTTTTTCGATATCACCAGCGCCGGTTGGCAGGAACGCATCTGGAAAAAAACAATTCTCTCCGTGGAATTGCTGGCGCGAAACGGTCATCGCGAACTGGCCTTCGAGACGTTGAATCCGGCCCAGCAGATCGGCAGCGTTTTTCTGCTGCAATCCACGCGGCGGGATAAATATCGAGGCGCGACGGTTTCCGCACGGCACACCTTCGAAAAAGGCGCGGTGCTCTTCGGCAGCTACACGCGGTCGCGCGCCAACACGGATCAGGCTCTCGATCCGCAACTCGGCTTGCTTTATTTCGCGCCGCAACAGGGCGCGCCGCTTTTATGGGACGCGCCGAACCGTGCGCTCAGCTGGGGCACGGTGCCAACGCCGTGGTGGGGAATCGATTTCGCGTATTTTTTTGAATACCGCACGGGCTATCCCTTCAGCGTCGTCAATCAGCAGCAATTCCTGATTGGCGCACCGAACAACACGCGTTTTCCCGATTACGCCAGCCTCAACGTCAGCATCGAAAAGAAATTTCGCTTCCGCAAATATCTGTTCGCGGTTCGCGGCTCCGTAATCAATCTTACCGACCGACAGAATCCCAACGTGGTGGTGAACAATATTGACGCCGTCGGCGTTACGCCCGCCTTCCTGAATTTTTCCGGCGGCCAGGGTCGCGCATTCACCGGGCGTCTACGCTTTCTGGGGCGGCGGTGAGGTGGCGTGCGTTTGATGTTAGAATCTGGGCACTCTTGAGCGTAGGATGCCTATTCCTCAACCCCAAAAACAATTAAGTCCCGCGACCAGAGACCTGGTAGAAGCGCTCTACCGCCGTCTGGATCTGGTGGAAAGATTGTTTCGAAGCGATCCACGGATGGAACTGCTTCGAACAATCGGCGATTCCGGTGAACCGGCCGCAATTCCCGATCTTTTGCCGCTGGCCTTGACAAGAAGCAGCGAGATCGCTCGTCAATCAGCAAGGGCCGTTGAACGGCTATTGGACTGTATCAAGCCGGCGGAATACGTGCGGTTTGACGAATATATCCGCGTTGGCGATATCGACTGGAAGTGGCGTCGGGAGGCCTGGGCCGAATTCCGGGTTCCAGATGTGAAGCGGTTCGCGAAGCTGCCCGAAGGTGCGGCCTCTTTCCTGGGAGTGGTCAGTTGCCACTCGAGCGGTTATATCCGGGAGTCCGCCGTCCGAGAACTAGGGAACATCCAGAGCGGTGCGGAATTGCCGTTTCTTCTTCTCCGTGCTAATGACTGGGTGGAAAACGTCAGGGAAATTGCTTGCGCTCTTGTCTTGGCCAGAATTCGGCCCGGATACGCCTCCGCTTTCCAGAAATGGTTGCCTCTGGTGTTGCGGCTGCGCCTCACCAGAAGAGGAAAGAACGAAGAGATCATTGACCGGGTTAGGGAGCTGTTCCAGAGACCGGAGACTGCGCACCTTCTCGAAGAGGGGCGCAATTCCGGAGATCGGCTGGCGAGGCGGTTTTTTTACGAAGCCAGTCTTGGTGGGGTCCATGAAGGCAAGGACGCACTCTTTGCAACTGCACTGCAGGATAGCGATTTCCATATCCGTGTGATGGCCATACGAACGCTCGAGCACAGGGCCCCGAGCGCGGAAGCGCAAAAAGCGCTCGAAGCGGCGGGGCGCAGTCCGTTTTCTGTCGTCAGGCATCATGCATTGCGATCCCTTGCGGAGAAATATCCAGACGCGGCGAAGGCCGAACTTCTGCGAGCCCTCCTCGACCCCAATATTTCGGTTCGCGAGGAGGCGCAGTTTTATTTGAACAAAGAAGGTACGGTCAACCTCCGCGATTTCTATCTGTCGAATGTTTCCACTTCAAGTGGGAAAGCGTTAGCCGCGAGCCTTGCCGGCCTCGGCGAGGCAGGGAGAAAAGAAGACACTGCCTTAGTCAGTCAGTATCTGGCTGCGGAGCGCTCGCAGGTCCGGGCCGCTGCCCTTCGTGCGATCACCAGGCTGGACCCAGCGTACGACGCTGCGATTTTTCTGGCGGCACTCTGCGATAAAAGCGCAAGGGTGGGGCGCGTGGCCGTCCTTGGGCTGCGGAAGCGCGTCAATTCCGTGGGTGGGGCGGGATTGTGGGCTGCCTACCTGCGGTGCAAGAGTTCAGCAAAGAAACGCCGTGTACTGTCTCTGATCGGCCGACTTAGCAAATGGGAGGGGCTGGGATTATTGATCCAGGCATTGGGCGACCCAGATGCAGGCACGTCTGAGGCTGCGGCGCAATATAAAGCGCGTCTATGGCAGCGGTGGAATCGCAGTTTCGTTCCGCCAACAAAGTCCCAGGCAGAAAATCTTCGGGCAATCCTCGAAACTCACAAATTGCTGATCACCCCCGAAGAAAAACGGCATTGGGAAAACTACCTGAGGGACTTTTGATGTAGACAACCTTGGGCTTAGAACGCTAGCGAGGGCAGCGTTACCATGGGAGATTGGGGCGGCTTGGCCATCCTTCCTTCGTCAGGGCACGCTCTGAACGGGGCCGCTACTTTTTTTAGGAGAGGGGAATCGTCGCGGGAGCGGGATTGGAGCGGGCGCTCTCGATGGTGCCGCTGACGGCTGTAGCGAAGTAAGTGTAGGTTACGCCATTCGCGGGATGCTGGTCGGTGAAGGTCAATTGGGTGATCGGGGTGGTGTTCAGTTGCTCGTATTTCCCGGTGGATTCGTTTCTGCGGTAGATGTTGTAGGTAACGCCTGGAGTGGTGCTGGCGACCCAGGTGAGTTTCACCGGATGCGGTGGGCGATAGAAGAGCAAGCGCGGCGCGGTGGCGATCCCGCTGGTTACGAGAAACCACGTCACAGAAAGCACCACGGCCAGGATGACCGAAACGCCGGCGACGATTTTGGTATTTCGCGCCACTCCCGCGCGGCGCATCAGCAAGACCTGCCCCACCACCAGCACCACGCAGATGATGCCGATTGCACCAAAGGTTCCAATCCACAGAATGCTGGGCGGCTGCGGGGCCAGCGGCGAAAAATCCGGGAATCGGCTTTTCAGCCAAGGGTCAAGCCAGATATTTTCGATGGTAACCGCAAACAAAATGGAAGTCAGCAGCCAGGTAAGGCTGAGCGTTAGTGACTTCCGCATGGGCGGCTGGAAGCTGTGGGAAGCCATATGTTCCCTCTGCGCGACAGGGGACGCCCAGACTGTAATGCAAATCTGGTGCAGGTTCCAGTTAAAAAGCCAGGTCGAGCGCTCTGCCTTGCCGGACGTGCTACCCTTTCGTGGGTTTAGGCGTTTAAGAATGCAGGGGATCGGGTGTGCTTGTAAGGGGCGGAAAAAGAAATACAGTCCAGAGAGAGGCTCAAATGAGGATTTCGGAAAGAGTTGTCCGGCTGGTGGGGCCGGGAATTTGGTTGTCGGCGATGGCGTTTGTAATCGTGGCGGCTGGGCAGCCTGCCCGGGCGCAACAGGCGACGGAACCATCACACGGAGTTGTGGTGGGGAACATAGACCCTGAGGTGAAACCGGGCGACGATTTTTTCAGGTATTGCAACGGGGCGTGGCTGAAGCGGACAGAGATCCCGGCGGACCGGGGGAGTGTGAGCGTGGTCCTGGCCTTACGGGATAAAAGCGACCAGCGAGTGAAAGCACTGGTCGAGGAGGCGGCCAAAGCGAACGCCGCGCCGGGCACGAATACCCGCAAGATTGCCGATCTTTTTCACTCGTACATGGACGAAGCGGGAATTGAAGCGAAGGGAATGGCGCCGCTGGAGCCGCATCTGAAGGCCATCGCAGCGATCCAGGACAAAAAGGCGCTGGCGTTTGCGCTGGGAAAAACGTTGCGCGCGGATGTGGACGCGTTGAATAACACGAATTTTCACACGGCGAATCTGTTCGGTCTTTGGGTGGCCCCGGACTTCAACGATCCGGAACATTACGCCGCGTACCTGATGCAGGGCGGGTTGCAATTGCCTGACCGCGAATATTACACGGGCGAGAGCGACCGCATGAAGAATCTGCGCACCGCGTACCAGGCGCACGTGGCGGCGATGCTGAAACTCGCAGGATTTTCGGATCCGGAGGCCCGCGCGGCGAAAATTGTGGCCTTGGAGCATGCGATCGCGGAGAAGCACCTGACGCTGGCGGAAAACGAGGATGTGCACAAGGCTAACAATCCGTGGAAGCGGACGGAGTTTGCGGCCAAGGCGCCCGGATTGGACTGGGCGGAGTATTTCCGCGGTGCGGGGCTTACGAAACAGGAAAACTTCATCGTGTGGCAGCCGGGAGCGTTTGCGGGCGAATCAGCGCTGGTGACGTCGGAGCCGCTGGAGACATGGAAAGATTTTCTGGCCTATCACATGATCGAGGCGTACGGCGGCGTGCTGCCGAAAGGATTCGCGGACGAGCGGTTCGCGTTTTTCGGTAAAACACTGCAGGGCACCACGGAACAGCGGCCTCGGTGGGCGCGGGCGGTAACGGTGGTAAACGTGTGGCTCGGCGACGCCGTCGGGCAGTTGTATGCGAAGCAGTATTTCCCGCCGGAATCGAAAGCGCGCGTGGAAAAGATGGTGGCGAATATCGAAGAAGCGTTCCGCAAACGGATTGACGCGCTGACCTGGATGGATCCCGCGACGAAGGCAGAGGCGAAGGCGAAGCTCAGCACACTCTACGTCGGTATCGGCTACACCGAGCATTGGATGGACTATTCCGGCTACGACATCAAACCCGACGACATTTTCGGGAATCTGTGGCGCGGAAACCTGTTCGTCTACACCGCGGAAACCGCGCGCCTCGGAAAGCCCGTGGATCGGCAAGAATGGACGATGACGCCGCAAACGGTGAACGCGGTGAATCTGCCGCTGCAGAATGCGCTCAGCTTCCCCGCGGCGTTCCTGGAGCCGCCCTTCTTCGACGCGAACGCGCAGGACGCATTTAATTACGGGGCGATCGGCGCGGTGATCGGGCACGAGGTGAGCCACACATTCGACGCGGAGGGCTCGGCGTTCGACTCGAAGGGCAGGGTGCGAAACTGGTGGACGCCGGCGGACCTGGCCCATTTTGAAGCGTCAACGCAAAAGCTGGTGGAGCAGTATGACAAGTACAAACCGTTCCCCGACCTGGCACTGAACGGCAAGCAGACGATCGACGAAAATATTGCCGACGTGGCGGGAATCGCGGCGTCGTACGACGCGTACCACGCGGCTCTTGGCGGGAACAAGGCCGCGGAGCAGGCCGGCTTCAGCGGCGACCAGCAATTTTTCCTCGCGTACGGCCAGACGCGCGCAAGCAAGCCGCGTGAAGGCGCGCTGCGGCAGCAGGTGCTGACCGACCCGCACTCGCCATCGGAATACCGCACCGACGCGGTGCGAAATATCGACGCGTGGTATCCGGCATTTCAGGTGAAGGAAGGCGAGAAGTTGTATTTGAAGCCGGAAGAACGGGTGAGGATTTGGTAGCGAGCAGCAAAGTGAAAAACAAAGTTTTCACAGGGGGGCACGGATGAAACCATGGAAATCCATGTTCGTTTTTGGTTTGCTTGGGATGCTGCTTGTTTTCCTGACTGCCAGGTTGCGGGCACAAAACGGAACGGTCAGTTCTCAACAGAGTGTGTCCGGCAAACGAGATGGGCAACACGACTTTGATTCGCTCGTCGGCACCTGGAAATTCCACCTGAAACGATTGAACCGGCGCTTGGTAGGCTCCACGGAATGGGTGGAACTCGACGGGACCACGGTCTGCAGGAAAGTCTTGGATGGTCGTGGGGAGGTCGAAGAAGTGAATGTTGAGAGCGCGGACAAGCACACACATATCCAGGGATTGGCTGTGCGTCTTTACAACCCGGAGGCCCATCAGTGGAGCATTTACTGGGTCAACGGAGCCGACGGTATCATGGAGCAAAATCCTATGGTCGGGGAATTTAACAACGGGCGAGGGGAATTCTATAACCAGCAAGTTTATGAGGGTAGAGCGATCTATGCCCGATTCATCTGGTCAGGCATCGACACGAATTCGCCACGCTTCGAGCAGGCGTTTTCCGCCGATGGCGGGAAGACTTGGGAAACGAACTGGATAACCGATCAGATTCGAGAGAAGCCGTAGAGGCTTAGCGTCGACAATTGCTGGGCCGCGCGAGGGAAACAACTGCGCGGAAAGATGGATTACCTGGTGGAAGCAGGCGCGGCGGCTTTGGCGTGAGCGACGAGCGCAGTGAATCGAGCGTCGCTGCGCAGCGATGAGAACGCGGGATTCGCTTCCAGAGCAGCGAAATCGCGGAAACCGAGGTCAAAGGACTCTCGCATGGTGGTGAGAGCTTTCTCCTTTTCGCCGTTTCCCACGTAGTAGGAACTTAGCCAGTAGCTGTTGATGTTGCTCTTGGATGTTCCATTTTTCAGGATCGTGGTGATCGCTTCGGCGTAGAGTCCCTGCGCGGCGAGAGCCTGGGAACGGCCTAGGTTGGCTGCGTTCGAGTTCCCAGACAACTCCTCACATCGGTCAAAAGCAGCCATCGCCTCGGGGAAACGACCCTGAAGATAGAGAGCCCTCCCGAGATGGTATTGCGCGTAGCTGAGCGCCGGATTGAGGCGGATGGCCTCTCGAGCCGCTTTTTCCGACTCGACAGCTTGCGGGGGAGTTTCATATCCCAAGGCCCAGGAAAGCATGTCCCAGGCAAGAGCGTTGTCGGGTTCCTCTTGAACCGCCAGGCGAAGCTCGCTGATCGATTGCGCATATCTGTAATTCACTCCGAAAATGCGAGCCATGGCAATGTGCGCCTCGGGCATTTGCGGGTCGATGGTCAAGGCCTGTCTGGCCAGCTGTTCGGCGCGATGAAGATAGGCGGGATTGGAATCGATGTCGCGATAATAGTAGCCCTCCACATGCGAGAGTCCCGCCAAGGCGGGAGCGTAGTTGGGATCGAGTTTCAACGCGGATTCGAAGTGCTTCCGTGCGGCTTCCAGTGCGGTGGGTTGATCTTCATGCACCAGCAGCGAACGGCCTAACAGGAATTCCTGATAGGCCTCGGGACTTTGCGTGTAACGACGGAGAACGGCCTGCTGTTCTTGCGGGCTGAGATGCAGGTTAAGGGCTTCGGCGATTTTGAGGGCTGCTTGTTCCTGCAACGAAAAAACATTTTGCAGGTCGCCGGTGAAATCATCGGCCCAGGTCTGAAAACCGGTGTTGGAATCGATCAGTTGAACGTTGATGCGGACCTGGTTGCCCGCTTTGCGGACGCTGCCTTCGAGAAGGTAACGAACATTCAGCTGGCGGCCGATGTCAGAGGCCGTCTTGTCGGCGGTTTTAAGGGCAGTGACTGTGTCGCGCGAGGCAACATCGATCCCCTTAATTTTGGAAAGCTTGGTGGAGATTTCGTCGGCCATGCCGTCACTGAAATACGCGCTATCCGGCTCGGTACTGAGGTTTTTCAAAGTAAGCACGGCGATGGAAGGTCGAGCGGCGGATACTGGATTGCCCGGAGCGGAATTTTTTCGATACCAGAACAGGCCGGCAATCACCAGAAGCAATACAACCGCGATTCCGGCGTAAGCGGAGAGGCGAGAGGGCACAGCGCTGGCAGGCGCGGGTACCGGCTCGGAAGAAGCGGCGAGCTTCTGGCGGCCACTGGAAATCTTGGCGGGCTCGACTTGTTCGTCTGGTGGATCCGCGGAAGGCCGCACGGCGGAGCGGCCGGAAGATTCTCGGCGCAGGCGTTTGAGGTCCACGCGAAGTTCCGCGGCGGACTGGCAGCGGAGGTCGCGATCCTTTTCAAGCCCTTTTGTGATGATGCGTTCCAGTTCGGCCGGAGCAGCGGGGTTAAGCCGCGCCGTTGAAGGCGGAGCGCGGTGCAGAATGCTGTCGAAGATAGCGGCGGAAGTGTCGCCTTGAAAGGGAAGAACCCCCGTGGTCATTTCGTAGAGGACGATAGCGAACGAAAAAAGATCGCTGCGCGCGTCCAACGGTTTTCCAAGGGCCTGCTCCGGCGACATGTAAGCGACGGTGCCAACGGCACTGCCGGGACTCGTCAGAAATTCGGGCGCCAGGGTTTCACCCGCGGCATTGCTGCTGGTTGCGGAGTTAGGCGAATCAGTTTTGAGTTTGGCGAGGCCGAAGTCGAGAATCTTGGTGTGGCCGCGCGAGGTAACGAAGATATTCGCGGGCTTGATGTCACGGTGAAGAATTCCCTTGGCATGCGCCGCGTCGAGGGCATCGGCGATGTCGATCCCTATGGCCAAAAGATTATCAAGCTCGAGAGGGGAGCCGTTGATCAGGTGTTTGAGCGTGCAGCCTTCCATGAACTCCATGATCAGGAAGGCGCGGCCGTCTTCTTCGCCGATGTCGTAAACGGTGCAGATATTAGGGTGGTTCAGCGCAGAGGCGGCTTTGGCTTCGCGGCGGAAACGCTCGATGGTGGCGGGGTCTTTGGCGAGCGCTTCGGGAAGAAATTTGATAGCGACGAATCGGTCGAGGCGCGTGTCCTCGGCTTTGTATACGACGCCCATGCCCCCACCACCGAGGTGTTCCAGGATTCGGTAGTGGGAAAGAATCTTTCCAATCAGGGGATCGGTGCCTGGCATTGCAGCAATCTTAGGTTGCGATGGTGGGCAAGTCAACGAAGGTTGGGCGGCGAATAGACGTCAATCGTCAGTTGAGGGACTAAAATAGACGACTCTCATTTCGATTTTGCAAATGTAAACATTGGAGTATCTTTGAGGAAAGTGCGACTACTTGCCCTATTGCCCTTGACACTATTTCCACTTGTGACGGTCTGCGCCCAAAATTGTCCAGTGCGTAGCCAAAGCGGTCCAGCCGAGGCATCTGTAGCTTCGACACTGCATGGAACAATCCTCCGCCACGACGAGCTTCGAGAATGGTTTGGTCTCAAGCTTGAACAACCGGTGTGTGGACAGGATGAAATTCAACTCGTTTTTTCTGATATCAAAGCGCAGAGACGTGCGGAAACGTTCCGTGAATGCGCAGTTTCCGCCTCCGGTAAATTATTCGATGTTCCGACAGGTTACTACTCGGCGGAAATCGCAATCTCCGACCCGATTCTGGAACCTGACTCTACTTGTCATCCATTTGCGGTCAAGCCGGACCTAACCACCATTCCCATTCCAACCGATTTGAAAAGTTTCCATGCATCCATAACGGTGGACTACCGAGGCAAAGGTCATATCAAGGTGAGTGTTTGGCGGAGCGCAAACAAAGAAGCGCTCCAACCGTGGCAAGCCTTCGTGTACTACCTCCTAACAGGCGGTCAGGATGTCTTGTGGTTTAGCTGCCACGACGGTTTCAGTATTCGTGGGGTGACTCAGACGCCCAAATCACGAGATGGATTCGTTGGAGACGCAGGTGCACCGGGTACAGTTCTTCAAGACATGCGAGGGGTCAATACGGTGGAGTTTATCTGCACGAAGCAACCCAAAAACACCCCTTCAAAAGAAAAGTGAGCGCCTGATTAGCTTGAATGTATTGGCCAGATTACGGGAGGAGCGGTTGCTGAGAGATTCGGCGTGGGTGAGGGGCGCAAAGACGGCGTCACGTTGCAGTCTACTCATGAGCGCGCCGTCGGGGCCGTGGCCCTTGCTGCGAAGCTGCGGCGGCGGAAAGGCGCTTCATCCCGTAGAGTGCGCGATCGGCTGCCGAGAGCAGTGTATCGATCGAGTCTCCGTCGTCCGGGAAAACGGCAGCGCCCGCGGCCGCGGAGATGGGCGGGTTTTCACCATCGGAGGCGATGCGATCGCGGATTCTTTCGGCAATCTGCTGGGCCTGCGCTGCAGTTGTCTCCGGAAGCACCACGGCAAACTCGTCGCCCCCAAATCGCGCGGGAGTGTCGATCTGCCGGGAATGGGCACGCAGAACCTCTGCTAATCTGCATAGAGCCCGGCTGCCCGCCAGGTGGCCGTGCGTGTCGTTGAGCTTCTTCAATCCATCCAAATCGAAAAGCAGAACAGCAAACGGCCGGCCTGAGCGCCCATGTCGTTTGATTTCCAATTCGAGTGCTTCGATCAGCCGCCGATAGTTGGCAAGCCCGGTGAGGGGATCGGTGCCCACCAACTGCTGTACGCGTTCATCCGTGCGCTTTCGCTCTGTGACTTCCGCGGCGAGGGCCAAATTTGTTACAGCGACGATGCCCACGAACGATTGCACCAGCAAAAGAGAGGTGTTCAGAGTCTCCCTGGAAAACGGGCCAAATCCGTGCATCGTGCCCCAGACGGCAATGCCCGCCAAAACGCACGTAGCGGTCGCAGCCTTGCGACGCCCAAAGCGGAACGCGGCCCAGATCAAGAATGGAATGGAAAGGTATTCGAGAGGGTAATTCCTGAGCTCGGCGTGAAAGGGCCCCCCGAAGACAATCCCGGCGGTGAAAAACAATCCGAGGAACAACAGAGCGAGCTCTATAATTTGCCGACGAGTCCAATCCAGGCGTGGATTTTCTTTCCAAAGAAGCACAAGAGGAGTCACAACCACCGCGCCGGCCCCATCGCCGAGCCACCACGTGCGCCAGATGGAACCAAACTCTCTCCAATCCGCGAATCCCGACAAGGAGAGGGAGGTGACACCGACCGTGGCGCTGATTATCGTGCTGGCCATCCCCGCCAGGAACGCAAACTTGAAAATATCCTGGGCCCGTTCAAACGCCTGTTGGCCACGGGCAAAGCGGGTTACCAGGTAGCAGGCCACCACACCTTCTAGTGTATTTCCCGTCGCAATGCAGGCGGATGTGAGGACCGTGCCCGCTGTGGTCAAATTCGCAAAGAATGCGCCCAGAAATGCGCCTGGCCAGACGCGAACGCCGAAAATCAAGAACGCCGCCAGAGTAATGCCTGTAGGCGCCCACAGGGCTGTGGCACTGGGGTTGACGAGAGCAAACCGAAGCCCCAGCTTGGCGGTGCCGAAGTACACCACCGCCAGGACGGCGACTATGGCCAAATCTTCGTGCTTTTTGCCCATAGCTAGCTCGGTCTATGCGTTCCGTTGTTGCTAAAGACGGCTCTGACTGACAGTCAATTAAGCCATCGCAGGAGGTTTTTAATCAACGGAACGGTGAACCAGCTGTACCAACGTGAAACACCTGTCCGAATGGGCAGGTGCGGTTTTCGGGTTCAATCCTGGAATTTGGAAAAGAGGTTGTTGAGGGATTCGGCGAGGGTGGGGTGCGCGAAGACGGCGTCGCGGAGCGTGGTATAGGGGAGTTGGCCCATCATGGCGATCTGGAGTTGGCCCATGATTTCGCCGCCTTCGAAGCCGAGAACGGCGGCGCCGATGATTTGATTGGTGGAAGTGTCGACGATGGCCTTCATGAAGCCGCGGGATTCGTCGACTTCGAGCGCGCGGGCGACGTAATTCATGGGCATTTTGGCGACACGGATGGCGCGATTTTGCGCGCGGGCTTCGGCTTCGGTCATGCCGATGCGACCTAGCTGCGGGTCGATGAAGACGGTGTAGGGCACCATGCGATTGTTGGTCGTGGCGCTGCCTTTTTCGATCAGATTGGTGCGCAGGATGCGGAAATCGTCGTAGGAAATATGGGTGAAGGCGGGGCCGCCTTTGATGTCGCCGAGGGCGAAGATGTCTTTCGCGGAGGTTTCGAGCCGTTCGTTGACGGTGATAAAGCCGCGGGCGTCGGTTGAGATTGCGGCGGCGGGGAGATTCAGCGTGTCGGAATTCGGAACGCGTCCGGTGGCGACGAGGAGATGCGTGCCTTCGACCTTGCGGGATTTTCCGGCGGCACGGAATGTTGCGGTGATGCGATTGCGGGAGCGGAAAACTTTTTCAATTTTGGAGTTGAGGTGAATCTGGATGCCGTCTTCCTGCAGGATCGTGGCGACAGCTTCGGCGACGTCCTGGTCTTCGTGGCCGAGAAGCTGCGCGGCGCTTTGGATGATGGAGACGCGGCTGCCGAGGCGGCGGAAGAGTTGCGCAAACTCCAGGCCGACGTACCCGCCGCCGAGAACGAGGAGATGCGGTGGGACTTTGGCGAGTTCCATGACCGAAGTGCTGGTCAGAAAGGGAACTTCCGCAAGGCCGGGAATGTTGGGAATAGCGGGGCGGCATCCGGCGTTCAGGAATGATCGGTCTGCGGTGAAATGGAGTTCGCCGCGTTTGGGGGTGCGGACGGCGATGGATTTGGGGCCGGTGAAGGACGCGACGCCGTAAATCAGATCGAGGTTTTTGGTTTTGGCAATGCGATTCTCATTGCCGGAGCGGAACGAATTGACGATGTCGCGCTTGCGCTTGCGGACGCGTTCCATGTTGATGCGCAGGGCGCCGGTGTGGACGCCATAATCTGGGCCGCGGCGCGCGAGATAGGCCACGCGCCCGCTGGCCACCATGGTCTTGGTGGGGGTGCAGCCTTCGTTGATGCAGGTGCCGCCGACATGAATTTTTTCGATGAGAGCGGTGCGCAGGCCAGCATTGGCCAGCGCTTGGCAAAGCGGAGTACCGCCTTGGCCGGAGCCGATAACAATAGCGTCGTAATGCTGCGGGGGAGGCATAAGGGGCGACCCCGAAAAGTTAGGACAACGGGGCCAGCACTGTCAATTGTTAGAAAACAGAAAATTGAAAATGGAAAATGGTGACGAATGGAAGCAGCGCGCCAAGCAGGACTGCCTTCCCGCCTAAGCCTGGAATCGGCTAATTGCCCGAGCCGTTGGCCCAGGAGCGTGCCTGCTCAAAAGAATCCTCGGTCAGCCAGACGACTGAGTCTCGCTCAATGACGTGACTAAAGGCCTCGTGGGCTACGGACCTGTCCTGGAAAACCGTGGCCATCTCCGCGAGGCGGTTGGCGTTCAGGTTATCGAGTCCGTAAGCTGTCTGAAGATTGGCGAAACCCAATTGCAATTTCGCCCAGTCGGCGGTTTTCATCTCTTCTATATCACTCCCGCAATAACAGGCGATGCCGCTGACGACCTGAAAATAGACGATCGAGCTGGCGGGTTCGGGGCGCGTGGAGGCGATTTCCTTCGCAAACGCCGGAATTTCGCCGGGGTCCCCATACCACTGAGGCAACAAATAATTCGTATAAGGGCGAAAGAAGTGATAGTAGTCGGGTTCGAAGGCCAGCGCCTGATCCAGCAATTCTCGCGTGTCGGCCTTTTCCCATCCCTCATTTTGCGCAATACATTCCATGACGAAATACCACTGGGGGTCGCGGTCCTTCAGAGTTGCCGCCTCGAGCAAGGCCTGTTTGGCAATCGCAGTTCGCACATGATATTGCCTCCACTGCGTGTTGGAGACGGTGTCGGCATAGCCGGTGCCGCGGGCGAAATCCGCATACGAGACGTAAAATTTGGCCAAGGCAATTCTTGCGCTCGCGGAATCCGGCCGGGCGGCCTGCCACTTTTTCAATCTCTCGGACTGCCGCTGATAATCGGAGTCCCCCGGCACAGCAGCATCCGGCATCCAGACCACCGAGTTAAAGAAATTCATGTTGCGCCAGGCGCCGGCGATAAAACGGCCCCGCGCCAAGCGGTTGTTTTGGGCGAGGGATTCGAGTTCGGCGTAGTTGCCCTGCTCCAGCAGGGTGTGGACCCGCTCCCCATACGCCATTTCCGCGGTATCCGGAAACTCGGGAAGGGCAGGCGCAGGGGTGCCTTGATGGCCGCGGCCATAGGCGCGAATGGTCTGCATGACGGTATCCATTGGCACGGCCGGTGGCGCCGCTTCCACGTGGCCGCAGGCCGCCAGCCCGAGAACGGGGACAATCAGGAGAAGCAAAAAAGCCGAGCTTGCGTGTCGGGCGTTGCGGATGAAAAGCATAGGGCGATAGTAAGGAGTTGGGTAAGACAAAGAAACTGTACTAAAGGGCTACTGGGGCGAAGGGCGAAAGGGGGCGGAAAGTGCTGGTAGAAAGGTACTAGAAACAGGGGGCAGAAATCGGTACCGCTCTGCTATTCGCGCAGGAGGGGGTTGCCGGTAAGATTCATGCAGATGGGAAGCGGTTCGTGTCTGTGGTGTCGACTCCGGGTCCCGCACGGCGGCGGGCAGTTGACGGCGCGAACCGGAACGACAGCCGGAGGAAAGACGCATGGCGATTATGCATTGCCGCAGCATTGAGCGACGCCGGACGGCGCGCGCCGTGGTCAGCATCCAAATGGTAGTGAACGGTTTTAGCGAAACGGACGTGCCGTTTAAGTTTTCGACTCGAACGGTCTCTGTGAGCCAGCACGGCGGAGTGATCCTGCTGGAAGCGCCGCTGCCCGTAGGGCAGCAATTCCAGATGGTCAATGAGTTCAACAACCGCAAGGCGATCTGCCGGGTGGTTTCGGTGCGGCTGGGAAAAGACGGAAAGCTGCACGGAGCGTTTGAGCTGCACTGCCCGGAAGGCAATTTCTGGAGCATGTCCTTTCCGGCGGCAGGCGCGCGGCCGATGAAGCGGGTGTTCGTGGCGAAGAGCGTGGTGCGGTAGGGAAGGAAGTATTCAGTTGTCAGTAAACGGTGATCAGTAAGAGGCGAACAGATAGCAGCGATCAGGAAACGGAAGTCGAAAGTTCAAAGAATCGCTATTGCCGAATGAATCCGTGACCGTAGCCCTGTGCGTCTGAGTAAGTCCCCACGATCTGTCCTAAATCATTAAATCCAGTGATCGATGTGGCCCCGGAAGGAAGGGCGTTTGGATCGTCAATGATCACAAAACTGCCGTCGGTGTTCCTCAGATACCCATGCTGGCCGGAGTTTGCATCCTGGAAATTTCCGACGATTGCCCCACTCGCGTTAATAAACATAGCGATAGAGCGTCCAGCAATTCCCGGTGGATCAAAAATGGTAAATGTTCCATCTGGTGCGCGCAGAAAGCTGTGAGAGACATTGCTGTAAACGGCGCCGACTATCGAACCGCTGGAATTGATGCAGCGTGCGTCCGTGCCAGCATAATTGGGGTCGCCATTTGAGGGGGCTGCCACAAACTCGAACCTGCCATCGCTGTGCCTGACAAATCCCGACGAAGGGCCTACGGGATCAAAAGTGCCCACTGCGTCGCCCTCTGCGCTTAAGTAATTAATCCCTCCCCCTGGCGGACCGAAACCAGGCTGGAATGAGATAGGAAGAAGAATTAACTGACCGTTATGTGAAACCATGAAAGGATACGAAAATATGTTGTCCTCATAGAATCCAGCAATGTCTCCTGCGTCATCGATGGACGTCGGCGTTATTCTAATGGCCCCGGGAGGTATGTCGGCAGAGGTGAGCGGAGAAGAAAACTGGCCGTCGCTTCCGCGGGCGAACCCTTGCCACAGACCGGGAATGGTGAGAACGGCCACGTAGGTCCCAGCGACGGCGCCGAAAGAATTTATGCTGGATATGCAGGTCCCTGCACCGTAGCCCTTCAGTGCTGCAGGGTCGTCTACGGTCGTGAGAGTTCCGTCCGGAGATAGCACGAATCCGTGGGATACAAAGCCTGTGTCCGTAAAACACCCGACGACGGTGCCGTCATTCCGAATGGCGGTTGGACGCGTACCCATGAATTGGTTTGTGGGAGCCCCCAGTATGTCGATTGTTGCGTAAGTTGGAATATGTGGAGAGGCCGGCTGGCTGGCGGTGTTGCAGCCGGCGGCCAGCACCATGAGCAGCGGGATTACGAAGAGTCGCGGACCGCGCCGTGCGTTAGCGGAAATTGCCATTGGAGAGCGCTTTGGGCACATGAGAGTAGGGCTCCAAGCCATCGTGCGCGTGATAGCTTTTGAGAAGAGCTGAAGGGTGAGAGTATACAGTCGATCTATTAAATCGCAAGTTATAAAACTGTGAGAGGCCAACGCTTGGGTTTCTCGCCGAAAGGCACTCGGGCGAATCAAATGAAGATGAATCAATTGGGAGGCTTGTGCGTGGTGCTGGTGGGGACGCGGAATCCGCTGAATGTGGGGGCGGTGGCGCGGGCGATGAGCAATTTTGGGGCGATGGAGTTGCGCGCGGTGCGGTGAGGACGGGAAGTTATCAGTTATCAGTAATCGGTAATCAGTAAGAGGGGAACACCAGCACGAGGCAGTCCTCAGGTTCTTCGGTTCAAATATTCCTTCAGGGTCGGGGCATTCGGAAAGAGTTTTACTCCCACCAGAAAATGCAGAATCGCGCCGACGGCCATGACCGACGGTACTCCGATCATTAACACCATTAACAAGCGATCATCCATGACTTTTTCTTTATGGGCGACGTAAACGGTGCCGCCGTGTTCGGTTATAGGATCCGTCTGCGTAGTAGTAGGAGTCGGTGAACCATTATGAATAGCCTTGCCATGTAAATAGAAAAACGTCACTCCAGTTAGCCAAACCGCCACAAAAGCGACGGTGAACGCGCCGCGAAGGAATCGCTGCCATCCCGGATCGGCTGGCTCAGGGGTTGGCGATACCGCGGGAACCTGGGGAGCATTTGTTTGACAGTCCGCGCTAAATTGAGATTCCGACTGGCGGACGAGCCCGATTGAGGAAAGCGCGTTCATGAAGCCGATCCCAATACCAAACAGATACCAAGGGAAGAAGCCGGGATTCGAAGGGGGGAACTGAGGAGAAGCGGCATAGAGAAAGACGCTGGTGAGAAGAAGAGATCCGGTGGCCCAGACGAATTGCTTTGATTCGACAGGCTGCCAATGCCAACCTCTCGAGCTGCGATTCTTCATCGAGGCGGAGAAAAGCACAACCATCAGAATCGCGGCGAAGCTCAATTCCTGACGAATGGTGAAATTGCTCCCGGTCATGAAGAGAATCATCATGGAACCTTGCCAGACGAACATAAGCTTGAAGTCGAACGACATCTCGGACCATTTGCGCGGGTAGTTCTCTGATTTTGGAGAGTTGAACAATGGCATGAGGCTAAGATACTACTTCGAGGTTTGAGGCCCGAAGACGAATTGTTCCGTCTTTGCGAAAAAGTCTATGGCAGATGTGAGCGATAAGGTAGTGGTGAGCGGGGAAATGAAAAATTTGTGCGTGGTGCTGGTGGGGACGCGGAATCCGCTGAATGTGGGGGCGGTGGCGCGGGCGATGAGCAATTTTGGGGCGATGGAATTGCGCGTGGTGAGGCCGTACGAGAAGGCTTGGCGAGAGGCGCGGTCGGCGGTGGGCGCTG
>Ga0210407_10000863_pt1 | contig 31053 bp, 23 predicted proteins | sample IncBWC27MmetaG_FD_150860 | JGI IMG/M metagenome (GOLD analysis project Ga0210407, IMG submission 150860) | Forest soil microbial communities from Barre Woods Harvard Forest LTER site, Petersham, Massachusetts, United States - Inc-BW-C-27-M | ecosystem: Environmental > Terrestrial > Soil >...
GGTAGACCATCGGCTTCATCACCGCGCCGACCACCGAAACGGGCTGGCTGTTCTGCTCTTTCACGAAGACGGATACCTGCGGATGAGTGACCAAGCCGTTTTCGATGAGCAGCTGTTCCATTTTTTGTTCGAGCTGAAACGGCGTTAATCCCGCCGCTGTGATTTTCGACGGAATGAGGGGATACGAGATATCCCCGGCATCACCAACCCGGACGTCGCGGGAAAGTTCCGGCACATCGAACACTTCGATGTGCAACAAATCGCCGGTGCCGACCGGAACGTCGTGGGGCTTGGTGCGTTCCTGCGCGGCGAGTTCTTGGATTTTCTCGTTGGTTTGTTGTGGCGTCTCGGTTTTTTGCTGGCCGTAAAGTGCCGGAACGGGACACAACAGGAGCAGGGACAAGAATGAGGCAAACTTCGCTATGGGCCAGTCCGCAACGCGCCGGACGGCGAATTTCATTGCTATCGATAACATCGCAAACACTATCCCTTAGCGAGTGCGCAACTGTCAACCCGCGAAATCCAGTAGAAAAACACTCGGCGACAACGGGAACAGCTTAACAAGTTCTAATGTTCACCGGTGTCACTTTTGCTTGGAACCGTGATCGTTTTGGCACGCAAGTGACCACCGCAGCGCCAGGTTTCTCATTGTGTTCGCCCGCGCTCACGCATTTCCATAGAAAGTTGTGGCAAAGAGCGTCGCGCTGACGCGAGGTCGCCGCGCGCATCATGACCCGTGCACGTGCACGGCACCGTCATCAACCCGATTTCAAACCGTCTCGGGCTCGCTCTCGTCCTCGCGCTCGCGAACGCGTTTACGCGTGCGCACGGCGGCGCCCTGTGAAGGCAGGGGCGAGGTGGTAGCCAGATGGGCTTGCAGAAGAAACAATAAAGCGTTGGAAGGAATGTGCAGGTTGAAATCAACCATGCTGTGGAGCAACAGCCCGCAGAGCGCGGTGATCGCCCCGGCATGAACGGCGCGCGAAAAATGGCCTTGTTCGGCGGTGAAGCATTTGCGGGCATCGCGAAATAAAATCCACAAGAATGCCAGGCCGCAGAGGCCGCCGAGGATGCCCGTTTCAGCGAGCAGTTCCACGTAATCGTTGTGCACGTGGTCCACGATGTAGCCGTCATACGCAATTTCGTAACGCGGGAACACCGCGACCAACGAGCCTAGTCCCGCGCCCTCGAGGGGATGATCGAAAAAAATATGCGTGGCGCCGCGGATCATCGTGCCGCGCCGCCCCAAGGAGACGTCACCCTGATGCAAGGTTGAAAATCGTTCGATCGCCCTACCGGCACCCAGCCACGCCACCAAAGCCAAGGCGGCGAATCCCACAATGGCTAGGGCCACCAACCGCGGACCTTCCGGCGCTTTGCGTAGACGCGCCAGCAGCGCCAGCACTGCGACTTCAAATCCGAAGCTGACGATGCCGCCGCGCGAGCCGGAAAGAATCATCGCGCCGACGGGAACGATTGTGAGCAATCCGGTCAAAGGAATCATGTCGCGACGCAATCCGCGGAAAACCAGCAACGCCAAGCCCGCTGGAAGAGTAAGTTCCACAAACCCGGCAAAATGATTGCGGTTCACGAACGGGCCGAAGGGATCGCCGCCCGCGGTCAGCGTCCGGAGTCCGTAGATTTTCGCGTCGGAGGCGAAGTGCTGCACGATCCCCAGCAGCGATACGGAGAAGCACAAGAGGATCAGGAACCATACGAGGTTCGTCAAATCGCGGCGCTCGCGAAAGACTTGCGTCGAAAGAAAGAAAATCAGCAGGTATGCGGCGAGCTTTAACAGTTCCACGCGAGTCAAAAACGGATAGGGTGTGGCGCGCAGAAGGAGCTGAGAGAGTCCGATTGCGAACAATCCCGCGAGCGGCCAATTCAGGGGACTCCAGTGAATCTTGATACGGTCATCGACAAACACGAGCGCGGCCCAGCCGATGAATAGCAGGCTCGCGCCAATCTCCAGTATCGAGCCCGACCAAACTTCGACCGCACCAAAGGCCAGCACGGCAAATGCAAACAGAAAAAACAGGCCACCGCGGATCACATTCATGGCGACGGGTTCCCCTGAAATTCCTCGGGAATCAATGAGACGTCCGCAATCCAAACCGTGCCGCTCAGCTTGTTTTCAAACAGACGGCTGCCCGTGCGCAACAGGCGCAGCAGCAGAAAATGCGTTTGCGCGCTCGTCGTCACGTCCATGTCCAGGGCGGTCCAGGTGTGAGAGCCCACGAAATTTTCAGTGAACGCATTTACCGCTTCGTCGTGATTGGGGTCAATGAGCGAAAAGCGTATCCCGCTTTCGGTGGTGATCTCTGAGGTGCGCATGTCGGCATGAAAATGATAGGTGTGCCGGGGTTCGACCGGAACATACTGCGCGGGTTGGGTGAGTTCGAGGTTGGTGCCGCCGCCAAAATCCAGCCGCACGGAGCGCACGCCGGACGAGGGAGGTGCGGCATCGAAATCAACCGCGACGCCAATGGGAGAGTTCCACCGCCAGCCCAGTCCGCCATTGCTGAAGTCGCCCGAAAATCCGCCGTTCCACACCAGCGAATGATCCAGCGGTTCATCCTGCGGTAATCCGGCCGCGGTGAGGGCTTCGATCCACACCTGTTTGGCTTCGGCGGAACGATCGTCCAGAATCAGCTCGTCGAAAAAGGGAAAAGTTCGCGGCAAATCCACGACCTTGCCGAGCGAGAGGATGCGTCGCCACACGGAAAGCGCGGCGTCCGATTGGCGAATCGAAGCGAAAAAGTTCAACGCTTGAATGTAAGCGTCCACATCCGCGGGCAATACTTGGTCCAGCAGAATATTTACATCGTGGCTTGATCGCCACACGCGGGAGATCGCAAGCGTGAGCAGCCTGGGGTCCGATCGCACGGCGTGGCGAATCTCGGCGTAGCCTTCTGCTTCTTTTTCCTGACGCAGCAGAAAATTTCCGTAATTCCACGCAACTTCGGCGGAGAGCGGGTACACGGAGCGCGCGCTTTCAAATGCGTTCTGTGCGCCGCTTAAATCTCCATTGGCCTCATAGGCGCCGGCCAGGTTCATCCAGAAGGTTGCGGAGAGCGGATCATCCTGCACGGCGCGTTGGTAGTCTGCGAGCTCCTGCTGAGGGTCGGCGTTGGCGAAGTCGAGCTGGCGGTAGCGGCCCAGAAGGTCCCAAGCGTCGGCGTTTCCGGGTTCGAGCGCCGCGCCGCGCTCGATTACCTCCAGCCGCGTGGAATGAATGCGATGGAAGGCGACCCAAAGCCTGGCCGCTTGGTAGGAGAGCAGTGCGCCGGCCGCCAGCGCAAACACCAGAATTGCCGCTCGTGGTGGGGCCTGCTGGAGTGTCGGCTGCACAGAGCGGTAATGTCCTATGACTATCGGTGTTTCCGCAAGGCCAAATTCAAATCTGTCCGGAGCGAAATTTTACGGTAGGCGCGCGTGTCTGCGGGCGGCACAACTCCTGTCGCCGGGCACCCGCATTGGTAGCGGCGTGGCGCGCGATCCATCGAGGGCGGGAATCCGGTGCTTATTTCTGGCCGAAGCGGTAAATGAAACCCACAGAGCCGCGATAATTTCCTTGGCTGGTGCCGCCATAGTTGGTGGCATTAATCTGATAGAAGCCGGTATGTTCGTAGTCGAGCTCGATCAAGCGAATAGTCCAGCGCTTCGTGAATTTCACGTCGAAGCCGCCTCCACCCATCCAGGTGCTGGCCCAGCCCCAATGACTGAACTCATTGAAGCCTCCCTGCGCCTCCAGGTTGTAACCGGAATAGGCCGGGCCGACTAACACCTCGCCGAATGGAGTGATCTTGTGGCGATGGCCCAGAGGATAAATTCGCGCGCCAAACATTAACGTATAGAGCTGGGTGTTCCCGTTCACGCTGTTGATGTTGTAGGCCCCGGAAAGATCGGCGCCGACGCTCAACCAGCGGAAAATGCGATAGTCGGCGTACATCGAAAATCCGTTCATGTTCAGCCGGTGGCTGTCGGCCTGCAGCAACGACCTGTACATGTACCCGCCGCCCAATTCGAAATTCGACCGGGAAGGTTTTTGCACGTGCGGTTTCGGGATATGTGGGAAATGAGGACTCGGGTCCACCGGCTCGGGACTGACGAGCGTCGGACTAACCGGCAGAGGACCGTACAGCGATAGCTGTTGCGCCGAGACACGCAGGCCGAAAAGTGCCAAAAGAAATAAAATTCCCGCTACCTTTTTCATCAACAGCGCCCTCCAGAAATGGCGTGGTACCCAGTGCTTTTCGCGGTGCGAGTTTTCAGATGCGGGCGGCCGGTAATACGTTGGCACGCGGCGGCTCACTAGGATAGATGGAAAGGCCTGCAAAGTGTAGTGCCGGGCCCAAATCATCTGCAATCGCGGGAGGCCAGATTAAGGGTCGCGCGCTTGCCCGCTTCAGCGGTTAGCAGACTTGAAACGAACCGCTCGTCGGAGCAGGGATTACCCGCGCAAAAAAAAGGCCGCGCGGCCTGTAAGACAGGGCGCGCGGCCTGATCTGCGGATGAGTTGAGTTTTATTGCGTGATGGTCACGTTCACCGTGATCGCTGTCTTGGTGAGGCCTCCCGAGGATGGTGTAATCGTGATAGTTGACGACTTGGATCCTCCCCCTGGTCCTCCGCTGCAGCCCGCCACCAGCACGAACACCATCATGGCTCCTGCAAGTCCAAGCCGCGTGCGGAATCGCCGGGGCTCGGGAAGCAGGAAGAGCAGGCCGATCGCCATGATGATGAAGAGCACCTGCCGCAGCAACGCGGAGGGCGGCATCTTCATGGATTGCGGCGGCACAAGGAACGCCGCGGCAGTGATGGAGCCGCTCGCCGTGGCGCCTGGAGCCGGCGCCGCGTTGGTGGTCGGCACAGAGCACGAGGTAATCATCATTCCGGTTCCGGGCGTACAAGCGAAAGCCACGGCTCCCGTAAAGCCGCCCAAGCCGGTGACGAGCACTGGAAACGAGCCGGTCGCGCCTTTGGCCACACTGATGGCCGCGGCAGAGGCCGAGAAGTCCCACGCTGGACCGGATAGCGGCACGGTGTCCATGGCGCCACCGGTTTGCGTAATCGTGAGGCTGCCCGCGACCGGCCCTGGCGGCGTAGCCGCAACGGGGCTGAAGGTAACCGTCACAGCGCAAGCAGTTCCTGCCGGGGCGATTACGATTGGGAACGCGCCATTGTTGCAAGCGGCGGTGTTGGAGGTTTCTGTAAACACGCCTGGCGCGGCAGCGATCGCCGAAATGCTCAGCGGTGCGTTGCCGTTGTTGCCGATCGAAACGGTTGCGTTAGTCGATGTCATCAGCAGAGCGCCCGGCAAAGTGAGAGTGGTGGGCGCAAAAGTGATGTTAGCTCCAGTGGCAGTGCCCGTGCCGGTTAGCGTCACAAGCATCGGGTGATTCAGACCGTCCAGAGCGTCAAAAATTTGCAGCGCCGTGGATTCGGCCACGGGGCCCGATGGTGTGAAGGTCACTCCAATTGTGCAAGTAGCGCCGCCGGCGATTGACGTTGTGCAAGGAGTGATGCCGGTAGCGGTTCCTGCAAAGTCCGCGGAGTTGCCACCCGTCGTCGTCGGCGGAAGAGTCAGGCCGATGGCCGATCCGGTGTTGTTTGTAATCGTGACGTACTGTGGCTGCGAAGTGGCACCCACCAGCTGTGTTCCGAAATTGATGTTCGTTGGAGCCACGCTAATAGTTGGTGTTAGCGTTAAGTCCGCCACGAATGCATTCGAGTTCCCTGCAGAGGCCTTGAACAAAGTTTGGTACGCCAGAGTTGTGGTTGGAAAATCCGACGTTCCGGCTTGGCCATCCACGTAGACGTTACCCGAGCCGAGGGCGAGACCTAGTGCGATATCCGCTAGAGGTGGGTTCGCGCCTACGCCCTTGCTCCCACCGAGGAAAGTGGAGTAGACGAGCTGCGCTTGCGCGTTGGCTCCCGCAGGATTCACCTCGGTAATGAAAGTCGTTCCCGCAGAGTTTAGTCGAGACGTCTGATACGCGCCTTGGGTTATGGGAAAGTCCGTCGAACCGCTGAAGCCAGTCACGTAGGCATTGCCGGACGAATCCGTTGCGATCGCGTCGCCAAAGTCGCCATTGTTCCCACCGAGCAACGTCGAGTAAGTCAATGAGCCGGTTGTGGTGTTTACGACGGAAACAAACGCTACGCCGTTGATGAGACTCGGAGAGGTCGCGGGCGGCGCAATAGGAATCGTCTGGCCGGCCGGTACCGTAGGGAAGTCGGACGAATATGTCTGTCCCGTCAAGTAGACAAGATTGTTCGGGCCCAGCGCGATCGCTTCTCCCAGATCTGCTGTTGTGCCGCCCAAACAAGTGGAATAGGTCACTGCAGGCGTAGCAACGTTGATTGCCGAGACAAAAGCAGAGCCAACGTTCCGGCATGGCTTGACTTGAGGGCCGCGCACGGGGAAATCAGTTGAAGTGGTCGTGCCCACAATGAACACCTCGTTGTTTCCTCCAAGGATCACTCCGAACGCATAGTCTCCGAAGGGGAAGGCGACGGACGGGTTTCCCGTGCCACTGCCACCAAGATAAGTGGAAAACACGAGTGACGCTGGGCCGTTGGCGGCGCTCGGATTGACCTCCGTCAGAAACGCATTACCGTCGGGGCTCGTTTGAGCGAAGAGCGGGTTCATGGTCGGAAAGTTCGTGGATTTCGTCACGCCGACTACGTAAGCGTTTCCGCTCGTGTCCACCGCGATGCCGGTGCCGTCATCAAAGGTGTCGCCGCCCAAATAACTCGAATACCCCAACTGCGCTGCGCCGGTATTGCCCGGGATCAGCTTGGTGACGAACGCGGCGCCGCCTGTGCTGGTTCCGGCTGGCCCGGGTTGCCCAATCTTCGCATTGGTAGTAACGGGAAAGTCCGGCGAAAAAGTCCGTCCTGTAACGTAAATGTTGACCGGGCTGGCGGTATCCACGGCAATCGCTTGCGCAAGATCTCCCCCGTTTACGCTCCCCAATCCTCCCAGGTATGTCGAGTAGAGAAGCGAGGTTCCGGTTGGATTCAGCTCCGAGACGAAGGCGGTTCCGAACGTTGCGATGTCTCCCGGCGGCGTGCTTGGCTCCGGATTCATCTGCGGAAAGTCTGTGGAAAATGTTTGGCCAGCGAGGTAGGCGTTTCCCGCCGCGTCGAGCGCCAAGCCAAACGCCAGGTCGTCGGTCGTGCCGCCGAGATAGGTCGAGTAGTTGAGAATCGGATCAATGGTCAAAGGCTGGGTGTGGTCATATTCCGCGACCGAAAAGCGGATCTGACGATCGCTGGCGATCGAATAAATACCCGCTATTTCCCGGCGCTCGCCGTTCACTTCCTGATAGATCACCGGCTTCCGCAGTTCGACTTTGCCGCCCGCCACGTTCATCAATACATCGCCCCGCGAATCAATTTGCAGTTTGCGCGCGCCGCCAATATTAAGCGCGATCACGTTGGGATCCGCCCCCGGTGCGACGATGAAATCGTATTCCAGTCGCTGTTCACGTCCGTAGAACACCAAATCCACTCCCGGATAGATTTCGCGATAGCGCACCGCTTCGTACGAAGGAATATCCGTGTGCCATTTCTTCGGATCGCCGCCAATGAAGTAGTCCGTTTTTCCCGGCAGTGGTTTCGTTCCGGCGATTTCAGCCGCAGGGTTCGCTCCTTCGAAGTGCATGCGAAGTACCGAGGTTTGCGCCGTGACATTCCGCGTGCGATGCGCTCGCGTCGCGAGCGGTGCTCCGCCCTTTGCTGATTTCGCGCTGGCAGCTGACTGGCGCAAGGTGAGGACCGCGTCCTGGCTCGTCAAGAACAATTGATAGCCCTGGCCGTGTGCAAGGTAGCGAACTTCCGCGGCTGTCTGCCCCTGGTTGGCCTCGAATGCAAGCGGCAGCCTGACATACGCGCGCGTCAAATCTTCTTTTTGCGCGGAGGAGACCGGCGTCGCAGCTTGGACCGAGGCTGCTGAATGATTGCTCGCAATGGACTGGGTTGAATGCGCCCGGCGCTGCATTCGCATCGCCAAAAATAAAACAAGGATGGCCAATGGCACGCCGGCCATGATTGCAATTCTTTCCAGCGGGGACTTCGTCTGCATGGAGTTTCTCCTCAGTCTCTTTTTTCTGAAATGAATTTCGCTGAATTAAAAAGAATCGTGGCAGCGGCCCAGTCGACGGAAATCAGAAAAGCGTCATTTTGCGAAGACGCGATTACCCACGGGCTCTGGCGAAGGCGTCGAATCGTGGGGGACGGACACGCCATTTGAACGTGGATGGTAGCACAGCTTGTTTGGACGGGAAAACTCAGGATGGCAGACTATCCCACTACATGGTATTCAAAGAGCTACTCTCTTTGAACAGCGACTAAATCAATGGTTTTCTTGCTAAACGGACGCGGACTTCCACAAATGCAGCTTTTGTGCCTGCTTGGCGAGCAGATCGCAAAGATCAGGCAGGCGCGCGGCATCTTCATGCGCGTGAAGCGCACGAATGGGAACGCTGGGGGCCAGGCGCGCGAGTATTTCGAATTCCCTCGCGCGCATGCTGCGATCGAGAGTATTCGTCGCGAACGTATTGGGGACCAGCGCGAGGAACGCCCTCTGCGGCGTGAGCTCTTCCACTAGTGGGGCAGGATCACCGCGTCGTTCGCCCAGGATATAAATCGCAGCCAGCGGCAAGGCGTGTTGCGCGAACCGCAACTCCTGTTTTCCCAGTGACAGGCAGCGCTTTTCGTAATTCGCGCTGAATTGCGGCAGCGCATCCCGGGAACCGTACAGTGATTCCACGGACTCGGGCCAGAGACACAGATATGGATAGGCGGGATGAATAAAGAATGATCCGTCGCGTTCGGCTAGCGCGACGACGTCATCGGACAAGATCGCGTGGCCACGGCGCGCCAGCGCCGCCGCCGTCGTGGATTTTCCGGCCCCTTCGGATCCCACAAACGCCACGGCTTTTTCGCCGAACGCCACCGCGCTGGCATGCAGGCACGTCACGCCCCGCAGCCGCAGCAGGATCCCCAATACCGGTCCCAGCAGATATGTGGCCGTGTCTACCATCGCCAAGTTGCTGGGCCAAGTCGCCCAGACTTCCGAGCCCTCGCGATCCAGCCAAAATTGCGTCCCATCGAAGTAGGCGAGCCGCAAATAACGGGATCCCTCAGCCTTCCAAATTCTCAGTGCCGGGTTTCCCGCTGCGTCCTTGTACGGGCTGTCGTAGCTGAGCTCTTCGCGACTGGGTGGAATTGCCCCGCTGCTATAGGGCGAAGCGCCGAGTTGAATCGCTACGGTACGTTCGTTCAATGACTCAAACGGAGAATCATTTTGCCCTGGACCTACGGTTGTTAGCTCAGGAATGGAGAGGTTGCAGCGGAGCAACAAGCCGAAGACGGCGTAAGTGAAATTCACTGCGGTCAAAGGCCAGAGTCCTTCGACCGACAGCACAAATTCTCAACTGAACTTTCCAAGATGCTCCTGACCTGCGGCCACCGCACGCGCTCCAGAGAGGTTACTGCGCCCGTTCTCTAACTTACTTCTGACACTCGCGGGAGTTCCTGCGCGACTAGGCGTGTGTTCTTACTCGTGGAAACACTCCGCCGTCCTGGGTTTGGGAACCCCCGACTTTCTGAGTCAATTCCTGTACGGTTCCGTACTTGGTTATGATTGGAGAGGAGTACGGTTTCTTATTATCCCGTTTAACGGGCTTAAGCATTGCGGACCTCCGCACGAAAGTTATACCGAACCTTGCGCGCTGACTGCAACCAAAAGTTAAGGCAAAGCGGGCGCAAAGCGGAGTGAGCCCGCTCCGAGTTCGTTTCATTTCGAAACGCCGCGAGTAGTGACTTGTGAACGTAAGAATCCATTTCGCCGTCCCATGTCACCTGATCCAGCCATCCTGCTCGCGCTTGCCTCAAATGCTCAACCAAAGGGCTGCCCGCCAGAGGCGTCTTCGGCCGCGTGCGCACACTTTCAGGCAATCGCCCCGCCACAACCTCGCGCAACACCTGTTTTTCGAAGAATAACGGGAAAGGTGGAAGCGCCAGTAGGAAGTTCACGACCCGCAAATCCAAAAAGGGATGCCGCACCTCAACCGCGAAGCGTGTAACTCCCGGATTTTCCTGCTCGAACATGGAAGACCACTGCGGCAACGCGAGCGAAGCGTGTGCCTTGGGAAGGATGGGGTGGGGGCGGGCAGTCGGAAGCTGGCTCAGTTCCTTGGCCCGGTTCCTCAGGTTCAATCGACGCGCAAAGTCTGGTACAAGCCAGCCCGGAAACACCGGCGCGGTTGGATCTTTTCCGAAAAGACCCCGCACGCGGCGTTTCAGCCCTGGAATCACCGAAGGCCGCAGCCAGAGATAGCGGAAAGATTCCCGGAACAGGCTGCCCCATTGTTGATTTCGCACCAGGTCTCGCGCAAACGGCCACATCTCAAAGTGCATCAGGTTGTCGGCGCCTTCGCCTGAGAGCACCACGCGGCAATCCGGAGCGATGGTACGGAATTGGTCAAACAGGCCCGCAAAAAATGGATCGTCAACCGGTTCGGGCGACCTGAATTCGGGATCCTCCCACCGTTCGAACGGACGCAGCTCATCCATCGGGATAGACTGCTGCGGGATCTTTAGGAATTCCGCTACTTCGCGCGCGTAGCGGCCATCCTGATCAGGAATCAAGGACTCATAGACGACGGTGTAGGCGCGCAAATCCTGCGCGCCGCCGGCGCTGGCGGCCAGCTCGCGTGCGATCGTTGCGATCGTCGCCGAATCCAGGCCGCCACTGAGCAGTATCCCGACACGATCCACTCGCATGCGATCCGTTACTGCCGCTTGCAGTAGTATTTGAAAATGTTCGACGTAATCTTCTGCGCGCCGGTAGCGGATGCGCCCTTCCGTGGGCGGTGACCAGTAGCGCTGGATACGCAGCCCCTCGGCGCTAACGGTCATCGCATGCGCCGCCGGAAGGCGCCGGATGTCGCGAAAAGTGGTGGTGGCGACGTCGCAGTTCAACCCAAAGAGCAAGAAGTCGCCGATGGCGGCATCGTTCAGTTCATCGGAAACGTCGGGATGCTGGCGCAAGCAGTCGAGCGTGTTGCTGAAAAGAAAAAGCTCGCCCAGCGCGCAATAGTAGAAAGGTTTTACGCCGAAATGATCGCGCGCGCAAAACAGCCGTTTCTTGCGCGCATCCCAGATCGCGAACGCGAAATCACCGCGCAAATGTTGCACGCACTCCGCGCCCCAGGCCGCATAGGCGCGCAGAATCAGGTCGGAGTCGGTTACCGCTCGCCCGGCGGCGCCGCGGCCCTGCTGCTCGAGCTTCTTATCCAATTCCTCGCGGCAATCAATGCGCGCATCTGCGGTGACCCACAGTTGGCCATCGAGGCTGGCGGGCTGGCGCTCGATTTGCGATGGGCGCGCGGTGTGCAGCATGGTGTGGCCCAGGCCAATCGCGCCCTGAGACCACGTTTCCCGCGCGTCCGGCCCGCGAAAGGCAAGAAAATCCGCGAGCGCCTGCAACAGGCCCCGATCCACTGGCGCGCCACCGCGATCGTAGATTCCCACGATGCCGCTCACTCGGTTCGCGCCTCCAGGGGCGAGATCGGACCGTCGAATGGAATGAAGTGCAGGTGCTCCGCGCTCGCGTCATTTAATACCACCGAATCCACTTCCACCCACGCGTGCGCTTCGAAGCGCTCGAATTCCTTGCGCGCTCCAATGAGCAACTCCGCTGAAATTCCGCGCCGCCGCAGCAGCGACCACAGAACCAGCGACTGCTCCAGGCAATTCGTGCCGAAGAAAACATTCCGCGCCGCCGCCGCTGCCATTCGCGCGATCAATTCCGCGGGTTCTCTTTGCGAGGTGCTCTGCCGACGCATGGTTGTATTCGCGGATGGGGCCAGCCATGCCAGGACACTCTTCCAGCGGCGAAAGCCCGCCAGCCGCAATCCCAGCGACGTGGCGAGAAGTCCGCCAGCCGCTTCCAGCGCGATGCCGCGCTGATAACCGCTAAGCCGCCAGAACTTTCGCCAGCGTTCCGTCATGATTGCCATATCGGCATAAACCTCGCCAGTGTCCACAAAGCGTGCAGTGTCATTTTGAACCCGCCGGCCGGAACAAAGTCGCGCTCGTCACGCACCGCCCGCCACGCCACGTACCTCGATCAGTCCTTCGGTCCGCATGGTTTCCAGTAGCGCCAGCAGATCGTCGCCGCAGCGAGTCTCATCCACGTCATATTCTTCGAGCAAGGCGTTGCGCAGCTCTGTGATGCTCGTCGGTTCTTTCAGCAGATCCCAAACACGCGCGCCCACCGGATTCATTCCGTAGTACACGCTGTTCTTCAGGTTCAGAATCGCCGATTCCTCACCGAGAGGACACGAAACCTGTTCCGGTGCGGCTACAACTATCGTATATAAGGAGAGAGGTGCGTCCATTACGGCCGCTCCCATAGTATTGGACTGGGGCAGTTCTTCCGCCAGCCAGCTCGCCGACGGTAGACGGTTCGATCCGCACGCCCTGTGGTAATCGACTCGACTGGCCCCATTCTACTGTCACTCGCCCTGAACAGCAATGACGGAACTGGATTCGCCGCAGTGATTTCGGTTATAACGACCGAGATGTCTTCGCCTGCCATTTGCGTTGAAGCGCTTGAAAAGTATTTTCCGCCTGCACATTCTGGTTGGCGTGCGCTGCTGGATCCCGTCGCGCGTCCTACGGAGCGGGCCCTCGCCGGGATTTCCTTCTTGGTCCAACCCGGTGAGGCTGTCGCAATCGTGGGGCCGAATGGCGCGGGAAAGTCCACCTTGCTCCGCATTCTCGCCACCCTGATTCTGCCCACCCACGGCCGCGCGGCGATCTCCGATTGCGACGTAGAACGCCATCCCTCGCGCGCGCGGCGCCAATTCGGCTATCACACCGGCGGCGACGAGGGCTTCTACATTCGTTTGAGCGCCCGCGAAAATTTGAGTTTCTTCGCGGCCATGAACAACATGTCGCGCGTGGAAGCTCGCGCGCGCATCACTCTCACCGCCGAACGCATGGGCATCGCCGCGGAACTCGATCGTCAGGTACGCACTCTTTCCACGGGCATGACCCATCGCGTGGGTCTCGCGCGCGCACTCCTCCACCAGCCCGCTGTGTTGCTGCTCGACGAACCCACCCGCAGCCTCGACCCGCTGGCAGCTGCGGATTTCCGGCGGTTACTGAAAGACGACTTGGTGCGCCAGCACGGCACCACGCTGCTTTTCGCGTCGCACACTCTGAGCGAGGTCGCGGAAATCGCCGACCGCGTGCTGTTGCTCGAAGCGGGACGCATCACGGCTTTTGATTCTCCGCGCGGGCTGTGCACAGCAACCGGCGCCGCGAACCTCGAAGATGCCATCACGCGTCTGGCAGGTCATGCCGCACCCGCCGAGGCGCAGCCGTGAATTTCGCGCGCACTCTGCGGAAAATTGCCGCCTTCTTCGCGCGCGATTTTGCGATCGCTCGCGGATATCGCGGGGCGCTGCTGCTCGAAACGCTCGAAGCCCTCTTCGGTGTCGCCACGTTCTACTATCTGTCGAGTTTCGTTGCGAGTCCCGAGCTCTCGAGCGCGCTACCCAGCGGCAGCAATTACTTTGCGTTTGCTCTGGTGGGTTTCGCGTTTTTCGATTATCTCAGCGTATCGCTCACCGCCTTCGATTCCAGCATCGAGGAAGCGCGGCAGAATCGCACGCTGGAAGCTTTGCTCGTAACGCAGACTCCGCTCCCGGTGATCCTGGCGGGCTCGGCGGCGTATCCCTTCACGGCGCTGGCGCTGCGGACCTGTGTCTATCTTGCGTGGGGCGCGCTGCTTTTCGGTTTCACGCCGCGCACGGCGAATTGGCCGGGAGCTGGCGCGATTCTTCTGGCGTCCATTCTTGCGTTTGTGGGGTTGGGAATTATATCGGCTAGCTATTCGATTCTTTTTAAGCGTGGAAATCCCGTGAAGTGGCTCGTGCTGGGAGTTTCCGGCTTGGTCGGCGGGGTGATGTATCCCATCAGCGTGCTGCCGGGTCCACTGCGCTCTCTGGCGCGCCTGATTCCCGTCACTTACTCGCTGGAGGGAATGCGCGCAGCATTGTTGTCTGGCGCAGGATGGCGCGAGCTGTGGCCTTCAATAGCGGCACTGCTTCTTTTCGCGGCGCTCCTGATCCCGTTGTCGTTCTTGATTTTTGCCTGGGCGCTGCGCCGCACTAGAGTTACCGGCACACTCACACACATTTGAAACTCGGTCGGCGGCCCACTGATTTTACAGACATTCCGGAGCGACGAGGTAGAACGCTTCAGGCGAACATCGGTTTAACAGGAAGAACACAGCGAGTGCAGCTGCGTGGAAGCGAACTACCGGGAAACGCTGAGCCGGCGCTTTACCACCACCGAAATCAGTCCCGCTCCAATCAGCAATAACGATGCTGGCTCCGGCGTCAGAACTGGCGTGATTGTCAGAGTATATCCCCCGGGCCCGGTCGGAAAGTTAATCAGCGGAATATCCCCGGAAACGTTCAGCATCGTTGGCGCCGCTTCGCTGCCGCTCGTGAACAGGGAGATGTTAGACCCATCTGGGTTGATGAGATCGAACACGTCGCCTTCGTCAATCGTCAGCCCTCCGCCAAATGCTATGTCGTAAAAGGTGATGGTGCCCGCAGGATCCGCACTTCCGTCAACCATCAAATCAATAGGCGCGACCTCGAACGCAAAAACCCCATCAACGTTTACAGGGTCAATGGTCGGATTCACAGGAAGATAGAATGTCGCCGTTGCGGCGCCAGGGCCTGTGAGGACGTAGTACAACTCCTGGTTGCTATCGGCTTTCGCTGTGCCGACGGCGATGCAGGCGAAAAGCGCGATGAGCGCGGCACGTCGCAGAACTTGTCTCATAGTCTACCTCGTCTCCGGGCCGGAAAAGCCCAAACAACTCGGACCCGCACCATCTTGATGCAATCCGCCTTCCAAGAGTATTTGATTTAAACCGTTAGGAATCAATACCCAATTCGTGCCAAAATTGCTGATTCACGATAAATCTTCTCAGAATGGCAAAATCTCTTCCAAAACGACTCGCCCTGGCTCAGTGTCCCCGGACCAGTTGGTCCGGAGTTCGCCGCAGTTTCGCGAGAGATTCGGCCTCTCTTTGTATACTAATGAGTATCGAAAAAGGTCCCCACTGTCGTTCCGGGCGATCAAGTTGGAATCGTGCCGGATGTTTCGGCTGGGCTTGTGGCCAGTCGCCGTGTGCAGTACAGTTTTTGCATGGGTGAACAGGCCTGCGCTATGAAAGTTCCGTTGCTGGATCTGCAATCCGAATATGCGGAGCTGCGCGATGAGATTCTTCCGGCGCTCGATCGCGTCGGCCGGAATGCGTCGTTCGTGCAGGGCGAAGAGGTCGAGGCGTTCGAGCGCGAGTTCGCCGATTTCTGCGGCGTCAAGCACTGCGTAGCGCTGAGCAGCGGGACGGCCGCGCTGCATTTGGGCTTGCTGGCGCTCGGCGTTCAGTCGGGCGACGACGTCATCACCACGCCGAATTCATTTCTGGCGACCGCGGAAGCCATCACCTATTGCGGCGCGCGTCCGGTGTTCGTTGACATTGACCCCGCCACCGCGAATCTGGATTCCCGGCTCATCGAGCGTTCCATCACGCCGCGCACTCGCGCCATTCTGCCCGTGCATCTCTACGGCCGCCCTGCGGACATGGATCCCATCCGCGAAATCGCCGCGCGACGTCACTTGCGCATTCTGGAAGACGCGGCACAAGCTCACGCCGCGCGCTACCGCAGCCAGCGCGTCGGATCGCTCGGCCTGGCCGCGGCGTTTAGTTTTTATCCGACGAAAAATCTGGGTGCTTATGGAGAGGGTGGCGCGCTCACGACCAACGACGACGCCATCGCGAAATTCGCGCGCGCGGCGCGTTCTCACGGCCAGACCGCGCGTTACGATCATGAATTCCCCGGCTACAATTACCGCATGCAGGGATTTCAGGGCGCTGTGTTGCGCATCAAACTGCGCCGCCTGCACGCATGGACGCAAAAGCGTCGGGAAATTGCCAAGGAATATCGTCGCCTGCTCGAAGGCGCGCGTCTGGAATTGCCGCACGATGATCCGCGCGATGAATGTGTCTACCACCAGTTTGTGATTTACGTGAACAACCGCAATTCCGTCATAGCGCAACTGGCCGCGCGCGGCATTGACACTGCCGTGCATTACCCCAAGCCCATCCATTTGCAGCCCGCATACTCCTCGCTCGGCTATCCCGCCGGAACATTTCCGCACACCGAACGTGCCTGCGAGAGCGTCTTGAGTCTGCCGCTATTTCCCGGCATGACCGCCGAGCAAATCAGCTATGTGGCTGCCTCGGTACTGGATGTTGTCGCTAGGAAGTAGGAGTCGGACCGCTCGGTCGCGATAATCCCGGGACGCTCGGACCTGCTCGCGCCTCGCTCTTCTTTCGCGGGGCACGCTAGCCGAGTTTGAAGGAGTGCCAGTTCAGGCCCGCATGAGGGAGCGTTCCAGGCACGAGCGAGCCGATGGACACATCGGCAGGAGTCCGCCGGAAGGGTTTCCGGCGGATTTTGGCGGGTACGTTTCGTCTCAACGGCAGGTTTCAGGCGCGTACAACGAGGCCGCGTAATTAGCCGGCAACAAGTCCGGAAAAGAATTCCTCCAGGTCCTTGCGCCGATCAAGAGAGGTCATATCTTCCGCGTCGGCATAGCGCGTAGTCATTGCAACACTGCTGCAGCCCAGTAACTTTAGGCAATTGGCGATACCAAATCTCGCCGCATAGTCGAATGCCGTCGTGCGTCGGATTTCATGGAAAGTGACGTGCTCCGCAATTCTCGCTCGCTTCGCGGCGGATTTCAAAAAACCGATTAAGTTATGGTCTACGTTTCCGGCCGCATTCGGAAACAGCAGCCTTGAAGAGTCTTTCGCGTCTCGTCGCGCTAGCAAGCGCTTCACGAATTCCGCAGGCAGAACAATCTCGCGTTCTACCAAGCGTTTCGGTTGCCAATTGAGATGTGGCTTCGCTTTGACGTGAAATAGGCAGGTCTTGGTATCGATGTCGCTGTACTCCGCCGTCGCCACTTCCATGTCGAGGCATGCGGTAAAGCGGAAGAACGCAAGACGTATTCTTTCTTCTGCCTTCCTCGCGATCAATCCATCGGCATCACCTTTTCGTACGATCTTCGCATCCATGATCGCTGTCCGCTTCTCCTGGGCGTAAACGGTGGGCTTTGTCTTTACGGCCGCCGGCCATTCTTTTCGCGAGAGCAGTTTCGTCTTTTCGTATTGCCCAAGGAAGCTGTCTAGAAGCGCTAGTCGCCCCCTAAGCGTGAAATTTCGTTGACCTGAGCGGCGTTGCTTGAAGTTCTGCTTCATCCGCGACAGATACAAAACAACATCGTCACGGACGATTTCGTCCACGAAAGTCTTTCGGCAGGACGCGCTGAAGTCTTCCAAGGCGCTTTTGTACGTTGCGCGTGATGCAGCGCTCAAGCCGCGTTCCGCGATCATAGCGAGGTGTCGGGTAACCGCATCACTAATCAGGACACGCTCCGCACACTCCTCATCGCCGGAGCTTTCCAACGGCGGTAATCGGACTTCTTTCCACCGCTCCCGAGCTGCGAATTTTTGGTACCGCAAAAATGCCTGCTCGAGTCCGCGGCCTAATGACGTAACGCGGCTGCCAAACTTGTCGGCGGGATGACGAATGTAAAAAGTGCTGTTCTCGGGAATTGGTATTTCCGAACTTGAGGTCGTTCGCCGGCACTTGTGCGGCCGGCCAGCCTTGAAAGAGATCTTGTAAAGCGAATTCGTCAGTGTGCCACTTTCATTCGTTCCCCTGACGGATACCGCGAAGGTTAACCTGCGTGCTGGGCTCACATTTCAACTCCACGCCGACAATAGCAAACCCAAATTTAAATGTTAACGTAATTTTCGACAGACCGCAGCTAGCTCCGAGCACCAACCATTTCGCTGTCGTTTTCTTCGAGGCTATCCCGCCGGAACATTTCCCCACACCGAACGCGCCTGCGAGCGCGTCCTAGCCTGCCCATATTTCCCCGCATGACCGCCGAGCAAGTAAATTACGTCGCCGCCGCTGTGCTGGAAGTCGTCGGCAAAAATAAAGACGCCGGCGCGACGTACCAGGCCTCAGGCACATTTCATTGAGATCTCAATCTGTTTTGGCGAAGGAAACTGCTACAATCACGTTTTTCACCAGTGCAATAGGAGGAGCCTATGGCCACCAACGAAACCAAGAAATGCGCACATCCGGTTTGTACCTGTCAGGTCACTTCGGAGAAGTATTGCAGCCCGCAGTGCGAGGCAATGGAAGATATCCCGGACGTGGATTGCAAGTGCCCGCACTCAATCTGCGCGGGTAGAACGGAATACGCGGCCCACGCATAATCATCGAACTCGCGTTCATTAGTACTGATCCGACGAAGAACCGATGCCTGGTGGTGTGCCCGTGAATCGTGAGCAAACCGAAGCTTCGCCATGAAGCGGAGCACGCAATCTCCGTGACTCGTGCCAACTGGAGTCGCACACAGGCCGAGTTGACAGAGAGATGTGACGGACCCGTTACTCTCCAAGAATGGATCGTTGCCGGACCTACTTTGCTTTCACCTTGATGTCTCGATCTTCGCCGCCTGCCACACCGACTGGCGTTTCAACCGCCGGACTATTCGATACGCAGAATATCCAGGATGTCGAGTCGGGCGATGCGGCGTGTACCGGCCCAGATACTTCCCGACGCAACCAGAGCAATCAAGAAAAACGACAAAATCAACGTAGCGAGATCCACGGACTTCGCACCCTGAACGAGGTTTTCCAGAAATCGTCCGGTAAGCATCGCGCCGGCGAGTCCGAATGTCGCTCCCGCCACAACGGTAAGCAAGCCCTGCCAGAGCATATTTCCGCGAAGTCCGGCGGGTGTGGCGCCGAGGGCAAGACGCACACCCATTTCATGTGTCCGCACCGCGACGGCGTAGGAAACGACTGCGTAAATTCCAATCACGGCCAGGAACAGCGCAAAGCCCGCGAAGAATAGAATTGCGGTGCGATAGAATTTCGGACGCGCGACGGCGTCCGCCATCCTCTCCTCCATCGTTTTCACTCCGAATACCGGAACCTGCCTATCCACGGAGCGGATCGTATCGCGAATGGCCGGCAGCGAATCTTCGGCCCGGCCATCCACGCGCGCCACGAATGTCGAAACGAACCCGCCCGGTGACTGCGCTGGAATGAATATCTGATTAGAGTGCCCGGTGTCCATCGTGTCCGTCATGTAGTCCATTCCTGTGACGACGCCGATTATTTTCCGTGGCGTGCTTTCCCCGATGGTGACCTCGTGCTCCAGCACGCCTGCCGCTGAACCAAATTCTTTCGCGAATTGTTCGTTGACGACAACAACCTGGGCGTCCGATCGTACTTCCGCATCCGTGAACTCGCGCCCATAGAGAATTCGTCCTCCCATCGTTTTGAAATAGTCGGACAATACCGGAATCATCGTAGAATTCAATTTGGCTGGACGCCCGTCGAATCCGAATGGCCCTCCCACAAAACCGGTGGCGTCAAGCGGAAGGAACTCTGTTTCGCTCGCGCTACGAACGCCCGGGAGCAGTCGGATGCGATCGAGAACCTCTTCAAAATAGGGAAGCTGGTGCCCTGCGACGGCACGCGTTGTCCCGTCCAACGACACGCTCACCGTTACCAGGCCCTTCGCAGCGAAGCCGCGCTCGGTTTTCATTAGGCTGACGAACGCGCGCCCGACCGAGACCGAAGCCGTCAGCAAAATTATCGTGAGCATCACTTGCGCGGCTATCAGCGTTTCCCGAATCAGTCGCGCGCCGCGGCTGCTGCTGGCTGCGCGCGCTCCATACGCATGAATGCGGCCCGCATTGAGTGAAGGCAAGGCGCCGAAAAACATGCTGCTGGCAATGGCCGCCGCGACCGCGAAACCCAGCACACGTGCATCGAGGATTGAGTAAGATTGCGTGGATAGTGGCGCCGGCTGAACTTTTGTCGCTAGCGAAGTCGTCCACCACGCGACGAGCAGTCCGGCCATGGAAGCAACGAAAGAAAGCATCAGGCACTCCGTCAGCAATTGCTGTGCGATTCTCGCTCGGCTTGCCCCCAGCGCTGAGCGTATGGAAAGTTCCGTGGCGCGGTCCGCGCTGCGCGCCAGCAAGAGATTCGCAACGTTGGAACAAGCGATGAGCAGGATCAACACTACGCCGGCCAGCAAAATCATTGACGCGTTCTTCACTGGACCTGCGAGTTCGTCTTGCAGCGAAGTCATCCGCGGATAATGCTCGGAGTTCCCAAGCTCGGCTCGCCGCGGCCAGAGGCGGTCCGATTCCAGCGCGAATGCAGCACGGGCTTGCGGCCAGGTGATGCGCGGTTCTAGCCGCGCAATCGTTTGCCAGCCGTTATTTCCTGGAGAATAATCTGCGGCGTACCAGAGGTCGCTGTTGTTCGGATAATTAAATCTGGCAGGCGTTACTCCAATGACGGTCAGTGGCGTCCCGTTCATGCGAATGGTCGATCCAAGCGCTCGCTGGTCGCCTGCAAAGAGCTGTTGCCACAGTCCGTAGCTGATTACCGCGACAGCATTTTCCCCCGGCGTATCCTCGCCGTCGCGGAACCATCGTCCCAGCACCGGCTGTACCCCGAGGACCGCGAAGAAATTCCAGGACGTGTAGGAAAGACGCGCTCGCACCGAGTTCTGCGCTGCGCCAAGATTCACATCGAATTGCTCGATGAGTGCGACATCCGCAAGATAGCTACGCTGCTGCTGCCGCCATTCGTGAAATTCTTTTGCGCTGCTGTGCGGCGGAAAAAATGTTCCCAGTGAGACCAGACGGCTGGGATCGTGGAAAGGTAACGAGCGCAACAGTAACGCGTTCACCACACTGAAAACACCGGTGTTTGCGCCAATGCCGATGGCTAAGGCCAGGATTGCAAACCCCGTTTGTCCCGGACGGTTCGCCCAAAGCCGCAGTGTGTACCGGGCATCCTGAAACAGATCACGCGAAAACTGCAGTGGGATTGATACTGCCAAATCAGTTAGAAGACGGACCCAAAGCTTTGCGAGTGCGAAGCCACCGCTCGAATCCGCAAGTTCGTCGCGAAACTCGCGTTCCATCGGCCCGGCATAATCATCCTGAAAACCGGCTGGATAGAATTTCAGCAGAAACCGGTACAGCTTCAGCGAAAAAGGCGCGCTAGGCATGTTTAGGCAATCCAAATGTTGCCGTTGCCAATTGCGCCAGTTCGCGCATGCGAGCGGCTTCCGCCTGCGCCACCTTGCGGCCGTAGCTGGTGATCCGGTAATAGCGGCGCCGCTCGTCGTCGAGATGCGCGTCGGGCCGATCGTCCGACTCCTCGATGAGTCCCAGCTCGAGCATTCTGTTAATGGATCCGTAGAGCATGCCGGGGCCCAGTTTCAGCTTGCCGTTCGTGCGGAGGGCGATTTCGCGTTTCAGGGCGTAGCCGTGTCGCTCGCCCTCGCCGAGTGACAACAGGATGTGGAAGAACGCTGGAGACAGGGGGGGAAGATGGTTCGCGGCATGTCGGTCGGTGGGAGACATAGTAGTACGTAAACAGACATAGTATTTCTCTGGGCGGTCATTTTGTCAAGCGCACGATCTTCCTCGAGGTGTCCCTGGAAGGCTCGCTGACGGATCAGGAGTATTGCCGGTGGATTTACAGCGCTTCTTTGCGCGGATTCGGTGATTCAGGAGTGTCGCGATTGAGAACCTGGGTAAATCCTGCTACGTTTCCGGCGCCAGCGACGTTGGACGCGCGTTCGCGCAGCATTTGCGCCAGGCCGTCGAAAACTTTCGAGCAGGAATCGCGCAGCGCCTGGTCGGCGGAGCGCAGCAACGATTCGATACCGTTCTGGCCGTGCTCATTGAGTCGCCGCACGGAGGCCATCACCCAGGAATCGGCCGTGGTCTGCAGGCGATCCTGAAACTTGCCGGCAGCGTCGCCGCTCGCGCGCTCCAGCTGCGCGTTCCATTCGTTCTGGTGCGCGTCGCGCTCGGTGCGAAAACGCTCGAGCGCCGACGCAAATTCCGCTCCCAACGCCGCGCGCCCTTCGCCAACGCTAGTTTCCCACTGCGACTCCATCTGCGCGCGGAAGCGCTCGACGGTCGAAAAGCCATTCACGTCCAGTTGATGCAGAAGCTGTTGCGTGGCGTGGTCAAATTCCTCCGCGCGTTCGCGCCGCGTGGTCGCGGTCGTTGCGGCAAACTGCGTGGTCTCGCGATCCGATACCTCGTGCAGCAATTGCCCGAACGAAGCCGCCGCGGCTTCGGCCGCGCGATCGAGATCGCTGCGCGTGCGCGCTGTCACTTCCCCTGCGACGCCCTCCACTTGCGCCCGGATTTGCCCCAGGTGCGCCGCGGATTGCGCCGCAAGTTGCGCCTCGAATTTCTGCGCCCCGTCCGCGCTCCTTTGTCCAAATCCCGCTTCAGCAGTCACAAAGGATTGCTCCACCAGCGCCTGCAAACGCGCTCGCGCCTCTTGCTGCAGCCATTCGGAAGTATGCCCGATGGACTCTGCCGCCGCGTGCGACGCGCGCACTCCACTGGCGTCCAATTCCTCGGACCATTTCACCAGCGCATCCTTGCGCGCCGCTTCAAAATCGGCGTGCAAGCTCGCCAGCGTCGCGGCGACCTGCGTGGCAACTTCGCGCTGATTATTTTCAGAGACTTGGCGCAAGCGTTCGCGGTGCAATCTCAAGCTATCTTCGAGCTGCACTTCGCGAGCTGCGAGTTCGTGCAAGAGCGCGGGCACGCGCTCCAGATGCGGCGCGAGTTTCGCCTCGGCCTCGGCCACGGCGCGCTCCTGAAACTGGTGGCTGAGCGAATCCAGCACCGGGACCGCCCGCTGCGCAACGTCCGCCGAGAGATTTTCCATGCGGCGATTCATTTCCGCCGTCTGCGCGTCCAGGATTCTTTCCAGACGCCGGTGCAGTTCGTTCACCGTATCGTGACTGGCGGCTTCCAGCTGCGCCGAAAATTCCTCGGTGCGGTTGGCCACTTGCTTCACTTCGGCCAGCGAGCTGCGCGCCTTCTGCACTTCCTGCTCGAGCGAAGACTGAATTCCCGAAAACGTTTCGCGCGCCTCGGCGGCGGCTTGCGCAAAAGGCTGGCGCAATTCACCCAGCCGCTCCGTCATTTTCTGCTCGGCGTTGCGCAGCACTTCCTGCGAGCGTTCCGAGAGCTGGTCAACCATCCGCTGCAGATTATTGTCCAGCGACGAATGCAACAGCTCGTTCCATTGTCGCTGCGCCACCGTCATTTCCGATTCCAGGCGCTGGCGCCAGACGGCCACCGCGCTCTCCTGAGCCGCGATTTCTTCCTTCGTCGGCCCCACCGCTTTCGAGCTGCGCGCGGCATCGGCTGCTTCCAGTTGCAGCAGCACCCGCGCCACCTGGCTGGTGGCTTCCTGTGCGTTGCCGCTTTCGGCCCGCAACGCCTCGGTCTGGCGAGCGATCTCGCCAAGCAGTTCGCGTGCGTGCCCGAATTTTTCGTCGAAGCCTGATTGCAACGCGCCCAGCGCTTCATCCTGCCTCGCCGCCACTTTCGCGAAAAATTCCTCGCGCGCAACGGCCTGCAGCCTTTCGATTTCGAACTTCCACTTCGCGAAAAGTTCCTCGGCGTTGCTGTTCCGCTCGCGCGCGGTCGCTGCTGCGGTCTGCAGCACTTCTTCGCGGGCCTGCTCGGCCGCCGCCAACACCGCGTGCTTGGTCTGACGGTCCAGCTCCGCGCGAAATTCACGCAGCAGAGGATTATCATCCGCCGGAGCAGTTTCCGCCCGCTGCGCTACATCAAGCGCCAGCTCCTGCACGTGGCCAGGCGCAGGTTCAGACGCCGTGTGATTTTGCCGCGAATCAACTCTTGCTTCCGTTCTGAATTGGTCCATAAAAATCCCGAGGTTCCTCGCCGCAATGTCTGTCGCCGATGGTTCGTTGAAGCGTGAGATCGATCCTGCAGGCAACGTTTCAGATTCCGCAGTCCCCGCGGCCGCGCTATTCCGTCCAGCAGCGTCGCGCCCTCGGATATTTGCCGGGCTTTCCAGCTCCACGGCAATCTGAAAGAAATCGCGAATTGAGTGCGGTCGCTGCACCCAGGCGACGCGAGCTCGCAGTGTAGTCCGGGAATTTTCCGTCGAGTTTGCGCTCGCATTCGTCGCCGCGTTTGCATGCGCTGCGCCCCGCGCCACGCTTTGCGGCAGATCCAGCGTTACCCACGTATTGCGCGGCAGATGGTGCTTGGAAGTGTAGCGGCATCCATGCAGATTGAACGCCAGGGTGGTGGTGCGTTCTTCGAAAGGCTGGCCGAGCAGGTCTATCCCACGCACGATTAATGGCAAAGATTCCGAAAGTCGTTCGCTGCGGCGGCGTTCTGTGCTGGGCTGGTTCAAATCCACTTCTCCACCGGATTCGCTGCGGGTTTCCGCGACGCGCTGCCTGGCGCTCCGCGCGAAACGCCGAACGACGAATTACGCGAAGCGATGAGCGAAAGAATAGCACTCCTCACGGGGCGAATCGAGAAAAGAAAGCATTCCAGAATAGGAATTCTGCGGAGGGGAATACGCGCGCGGCGGCTGCGGGTGACCACAGCCGCCGACATGCCAAAAAATGCTCTACTTCTTCTTCTTTTTGCCCACCGACGTATCCTGCCCGCCACTCATGGCGTTCAGGCCATCCAGCGCGTCCTTGCAAAGCTTGCCGGTAGCGTTGTCCGCCCCTGCATCAATGCACTTCTGATAGGCTTCGGCGGTTCCCGGGGGAATGATATACGTCATTTTCTCGCCTTCTTGCTTGGTATCAATCGTCGCGGTCAGCGCGCTTCCCAGCATGTACCACGTGATCTGGTCCTTGGGGTCGGCTTGGGAAGCTTTTTGCAGCGGCGCGACTGCCTCCTTCATGCGGCCCTTGTTGCTGAGCACGATGCCGAGGTTTTTCCAGCAGGTGGCGCCCGCCGCGGGGTCGAGCGCGATCGCTTTGTCGCAGGCGGCGCTCGCGTCCGCGAATTTGGCTTCGGCATCTTTCGGATCCGTGGACGACGCTCCCACGTTCGCCAGGTTGGTCGCGAGCCCGGTGTAATATCCAGCGACCGGCTTGGTATCAATCGCCTTCTGAAACGCATCCGCCGCGTCGGCATATTTGCCGGCGCATTCGTTCGCGGATCCCAGGTTGCCCAGGATCATCGCGCGGTTATTGACTTCTTTCTCTCCCAGGTTCTGCACGGCTTGCGAAAATTCGCTGGCTGCCGTCGTGCAGTCGGTGGCGCGCTGCGCTTGCAACGTCGCTTTCTGGTCTCCCGTCGCTGTCTTGATTTGCGCTCTTAGATCGTTGCCGGCCCCCAGCGCCGTCACGCCAGCGTCGAAATGCTGCTTCATCATCTTGAATTTATCTTCCGTTTCTTCCTTCTTCTTGGCTTCCTCCGGATGCGCCGCAGCCGTTGACGCCACCACTTGCTTCAGGTCCAGCTTGTAATTATTTTCTTGCCCGTCCGTGACTTGAAATTTTTCCGCATAATTCAGGCTGGTCAGCGTGATGACGTAGATCCCGCTGCGCATTCCAAGCTGCACAAATTTTCCGTTCTTGTCCGTCTTCACGGTGTAGGTCTGGCCCGTCTCGGGGAGCTTGATTGTCACCGTCTGGTCCGCATATGGCTTTCCGTTCGGATCCAAAATTTCGCCGTTGAGTCTGCCTGTGCCTTGCGCCAGCGCCGTCGCGGCCAATATCGCCACCAGCACCCAGGCTCCCAGGATGGAAATCACTTTTCGCATGTGCATAGCTCCTCCGCCAGTGAATTGCCGCAGCCGATTATTCTTCAACCCGTGCTTCCCGCGCCAGTGGCAGACCGCCGCGTCCGGCAAAATATGTTCGGGCGCAAGCGGCCACTATCGCATATTCCGTTCGCGGATTTTAAGATTTTTCTGCGATGGTCATGACGATTCCAGATATTTCAGCGGCCGGCGTCCGGCCCTCCCGGCCCAGGATTTTGCGGCGCGTTCGCCCGCCGCGCGGTGTAAACGACCACCCCCACGCCGATGGCGATTTCCAGGCAGCCGCCGACAACCGCGGTATGCCAGCCCCATCCCAGCGTCAGCCAGAAGATGGAAACCAGGAAAGCGGGAATCGCGATAATCAAAAATCCTCGGTTCATTTTCGCTGCGTTCCTTGCCGAGCGCGCGCCCACCGCGCTGGCCGTGCCAGCCTGTGAGGCCCGTTACAGCGCATTTCCTGTCTCGAGAATCTTTGTGGGTCGTGGCTTTAGTTCATCCTGAGAGCCTGCCGGTGGCAGGCCCGAAGGGCCACGACATTAACTGCGCTGAATCCGCGCCGCTTTACAGCTTGCGGAAAAACGCTCAAATTGTCATCCCGTAGGCGCCTTTTGCCGGAGGGATCTGCTTTTTCCTTAACTTCTGCGCGAAAAGCAGATCCCTCGCTGCGCTCGGGATGACACCCGCTCCCCTTTTTCCGCAAACTGTATAGCCGCTGAAGTTTCGGTTTTGCAGTTCCCTCGAGTTCGCTACGGCCGATACGTCGCCGCAGTCACATCCGATTCCCACACCGTAATGCTCGAAATTGCCGCGCCGTTCGCCGTCGCATGCATCTGCTTCGCGGTTTGCTCGTAAATATGCCGCGCGATATTTTCCGCCGAAGGGTTCAGCACATCAAACGGCTTCAGCTCGTTCAAATATTTATGATCCAGCGAACGAATCACGCCTTGAATCACCTGCTTCAAGTGCACGAAATCGTAGAGCAGTCCAGTCGCATCCAGTTCCGCGCCGGCCAGCGTCACGCGCACTTTGTAATTGTGCCCGTGCAAATCCTCACATTTTCCCTTGTAGTTCCGCAGATTGTGCGCCGCGGCAAAGGTCTCGTCCACACTCACTTCGTACATCGGCCTTCCTTAGTCCGGATGGTTTTCCATGAATCGCTCGACCTCGGCGATATCCTGCGTGGTCGTGTAATCAGGCAGGGATTCCAGAAAAATTCTACCATACTGCATTCGCGAGATGCGGTTATCGAGGATCACCAGGATCCCGCGGTCCGTCTTCGAGCGGATCAGCCTACCGAATCCTTGTTTCAGTGCCAGCACCGCTTCCGGCACTTGATATTCCGCGAACGGATTGCGTCCATCCTCTTGCAATGCGCGCACGCGCGCCGCGACGATCGGATCGCTGGGCACCGCGAACGGCAGTTTATCAATGATCACGCAGGAAAGCTGCGTGCCGGGAACGTCCACGCCCTGCCAGAAGCTTGCAGTCGCAAAAAGCACCGCGTTCGGCGTCGAGCGGAAGCGTTCCAACAGAATTGACTTCGGCGCGGTGCCTTGCAACAGCATCGGAAAGTTCACGCGCCCGGAAACCAGTTCATGCACGCCGCGCATCTGCGCGTAACTGGTGAAAAGACAGAACGCCCTGCCCTTGGAAATTTCCAGCAGTTTTGTGATTTCCTGCGCCGCGCGCCGGGAAAATGATTCGTGCCGCACGTCCGGCATGTCCGTGGGAATGTAGAGCAGCGCCTGCTCGTGGAAATCGAATTCCTGCGGCAGCACTTTTTCTTTCGCGGGCTGCAGCCCCAGCCGCTGCTTCAGAAAATCGAAGCGTCCTCCCACAGCGAGTGTCGCGGAAGTCAGCACCACCGTGTCGAATTGCTCAAAAAGTTTTTCGCGCAGGATTTCGCTCACGTCAATCGGCGTCGCCGTCAGCACGATGCCCTTGCCGCGACGTTCGTACCAGTAGACGTAGCTTTTTTCTTCGCTCTCCAGCAGGAATTCGAATTCGCGCCGCAAATCCGCGCCGCGCCGCGCGAGCGTGATCACTTCCTCGGGCTTAGGATTCAGCGCGGAAAGCTCCGTCTCGATGCGTTTCACTGCGGCGGACAGATCCTCGAACGCTTCGTGGTTTTTCTCGAGAAACGATTTGCGTTCCGCTGGCCCGAACGGGTAGCGCCCCTCGCGCTCCGGAAAATGCTCGAAAAATCCGCGCGCTCGTTCGCGCACCCGCAGCAGATGCTTACGCAGCGGCGCCGCTTCAATCTTCAACAGGCGCAGCATGGCTTCCGTGTCGCGCACCAGCTCTTCGAATTGGTAGCTCGATACGCGCCGCCCGAAATAATCGCTGGCCACGTCCTCGATCTCATGCGCCTCGTCGAACACCACCGCGGAATATTCCGGCAGGATCGAGCCGAAATCATCCTGGCGGATCGCCAGGTCCGCGAAAAATAAATGATGGTTTACGATGATCAGGTCTGCTTCCTGTGCGCGCTGTTTCATCGCCGTCAGGAAGCAGCGCTGGAATTCCGGGCACTTCTGTCCCGTGCAAAGATCGCTGCGCGCGTCAATGCGGTGCCACAATTCCGCGTCGTCTGGCAGAAACGTCAGCTCGGAGCGGTCGCCCGTCTCCGTCAGCTTTTCCCAGTCGCGGATCTGCGCGAACCAATCCACTTCATCAATGCCTTTCAGCAGCGCTTGCCCCTCGAACTGGTGCACCTTCTGCCGGCACAGGAAATTGTTGCGGCCCTTCATCAGCGCCGCCTTCAGGTTCGGCGCAAAATGCTTCTGCAGGAACGGCACATCCTTGTTGAACAATTGTTCCTGCAAGGACTTCGTGGCCGTCGAAATCACCACGCGCCGCCCGCTGCGAATCGCGGGAATCAGATACGCAAGTGTCTTGCCCGTCCCGGTGCCCGCTTCGATGATCGCGTGCTGGCGCTTCTGAAAAGCCTCATCCACGATTTCTGCCATGGCCAGCTGCGACGAGCGAAATTCGTATCCCGGGTGCCGGCTCTCAAGCAGTCCGCCAGTCCCAAAGATCCCCTCGATCGTCACTTCTTCGGATTTTGCAGCGGCAGCAGCTTTTTTCGCCATTGGGTGTGGTGGCACAACGACCGTGGCACAGCCACTCTTGGCTGTGCGGGCTGAACGTTAAAGATAGCACACGCGCATAAGACGAAGCGCTGCGGGAACTAGCCAAATAGCAATCATCCGATTTATCGCATATCGTGGAAGGGTCGCACGCGATGCGCTCGCGGGACGGAACTGCCGATGTTCTTTCTCAAGAAGCCCGGTCCAGAAAGGATTCACGAATTCCTCGCCGCGCAGAAAGATCAGCGCTTCTCCTACGAGCACGTTGGGGCGTCTCGCACGGAAGTCCCCGGCGGCTACGTTGTGGACCACAATCGAATTCAACTGGGCAAAGGCCACGTCGTTTTTGAACGAGCCAAAAATGCGATCAACCAATGGAAAATGTTTGATATCGCGTGGCTCGAATTGTCTTGGCCCGACACTCCGATCGTAGAAGGCGCGACGGTTGCCATCGCTGTCTCTCATCTTGGGTTCTGGTCGCTGAACGCTGCCCGGATCGTCTACACGATCGAGGAACACGGCGCACTCGAAAGGTACGGGTTTGCGTACGGCACTCTGCCGGACCATGCTGAAATGGGGGAAGAACGCTTCACCGTTGAGTTTCACGCCGACGACGAAACCGTTTGGTACGACCTTTACGCCTTCTCTCGGCCGCACACTTTGGCGCGTCTGGCGCTTCCATTCACGCGATCCTTGCAGAAAAGATTCGCATCCGATTCGAAGAAGGCGATGCAGAACGCAGTGCGCGCATAATTTCCAGCGAGCTACTGATTTTCTGCTTCCGAATCCCGCGCCCTCCCGTATCGCGCTGCCGGCAAATACCTGTACCTCCACCTGACCCCGCAAAAGGTACAGTTCACAAATAATTTTGGCTATTTTTGAGCTCTGTACCAGTCCTGTACCAACGCACAAGTGTTTCGCCGCCGCGTTCCTGTTAGTCTCGAACGGAAAGCGAAAAAATGAAAACGCATCAAAAATCGCGCCGCTTTTTCTACCGCCGCGCACACCTCTTCTCAGGCGCTGCCGGCCCGCCCCGCCGCTCATCCATCGCGAATCGCATGATTTCTAATCGCTACTCCTATGATTTATTAGAACCACGCGTAAATCGCAGAAAACGAACAACAGCGCCCCATTCTAATCGCTACTTTTTCGGCCTCCTTACCTCTCGCCCGTGCACCTGCAGCCGCTGCGGACTTTTCGCCGAAAAAGAATCCCGTCATCCGCCCAATCCCGAGATTTCTAATCGACAATATGCGGTATTAGAACCACGCGCAAATCACAGAAAGCAAACAACAGCGCCGCCCTCTAATCGCCAAAAAACGCGTAGTTGCACTTTTCGTTCACGCACCTCGGTTCACCGCTTACCGCCCACCGTTCGTGGCAACGCCGCCTTACGTGTTAATGTAGAACCCTCGCACGCGCGCTGTGCAACTCAAATGACCTCCAAGCTCCCCTCCATCGTCATCGTCGGCCGCCCGAACGTGGGCAAGTCCACGCTATTCAATCGCCTCACAGGCACGCGCCGCTCCATCGTCACCAACGAGCCCGGCATCACGCGCGACCGCATCTACGGCACCGCGAACTGGGAAGGCCGCAGCTTCGAAGTGGTGGACACGGGCGGCATCGTCCCCGAGGACAAAGCGGGGATCCCCGGCGAAATTTTGCGTCAAGCCAGCGTGGCAATTAAGAATGCGACGCGCGTGGTGCAGATTGTTGACGGACGCGTTGGCCCCACGCCGCTTGATCAGGAACTGGCGCAATTGTTGCGCCGCGCCGGCAAGCCTCCCATCCTCGCCGTCAATAAAGTGGACACGCCGCAGCAAGCCGTGGATTTTTCCGCGCCGTTCTACGAATTAGGCGACGAAGTTTTTCCCATTTCCGCCGAACACGGTTTCGGCGTGGACGTCCTGCTGGACGCTGTAACCGAGGAAATTCCCAAGGGCGAGCCGGAACCCGAAGCGCCGCACGTTAACATCGCCATCATCGGACGTCCGAACGTCGGGAAATCCACGCTGCTGAATCAACTCGTCGGCGCGGAACGCTCGATCGTTTCCGCGGAGCCTGGCACCACCCGCGACGCCGTGGATACCGTCGTTGAGCGCAACGGCAAAGCTTATCGCTTCCTCGATACCGCCGGAATTCGCCGCAAAGGCGAAACGAAG
>Ga0210407_10000864_pt1 | contig 31044 bp, 32 predicted proteins | sample IncBWC27MmetaG_FD_150860 | JGI IMG/M metagenome (GOLD analysis project Ga0210407, IMG submission 150860) | Forest soil microbial communities from Barre Woods Harvard Forest LTER site, Petersham, Massachusetts, United States - Inc-BW-C-27-M | ecosystem: Environmental > Terrestrial > Soil >...
CGCATTACTCCCCGAAGGCGGCGGATGGCTCATGGTCGAGTTCGGCGCCGAATCCATCCCCGGCGCCGAGATGCAGGCCCAGCGCCTGATCGACGCGCTGCGCCGCAGCCCCAATCCTCCAAACGTAAAGCTCTACTCCGGCGCCAACGCCAAGCGCGTCTGGGAAGTTCGCGAGTCGAGTCTCGGCGCAACCTCGCACGTCCCCGGCGAGCCCCTCAACTGGGAGGGCTGGGAAGACGCCGCCGTCGCTCCCGAAAAACTGGGCGGATATCTTCGCGACCTTCGCAAGATGATGGCCGAGTTCAATTACAAAGGCTCGCTCTACGGACACTTCGGCCACGCCTGCGTCCACACGCGCCTCAACTTCGATCTGCAATCGAAAGAGGGAATCGCCAAGTACCGCCGCTTCGTCGAAGAAGCCGCCGACTTAGTCGTAAGCTATGGCGGATCCCTCTCGGGCGAACATGGTGACGGACAGGCGCGCGCCGAACTCCTTCCGAAAATGTTCGGCCCCGAATTAATGGAGGCCTTCCGCAAATTCAAGACCGCCTGGGATCCCGACTGGAAGATGAACCCCGGCAAGCTGATCCATCCCAACAAGCTCGACGAAAACCTCCGCCTCGGCGCGAACTACTCCCCCTGGGAGCCGCAAACTCACTTCCAGTTCCCACAAGATCATGGCAGCCTCTCGCACGCCGCTCTGCGCTGCGTCGGCGTAGGTACGTGCCGCCGCGAAGAAGGCGGCGTGATGTGTCCCAGCTGGCGCGCCACGCACGACGAAGAACACTCGACCCGTGGCCGCGCCCACCTGCTCTGGGAGATGACCCAAGGAGAAGTCATTCGCGACGGCTGGCGCAGCGAAGAAGTGAAGCACTCCCTCGATCTCTGCCTAGCCTGCAAAGGATGCAAGAGTGACTGCCCCGTAAGCGTGGACGTCGCCACCTACAAAGCCGAATTCCTGTCGCACTATTACGAAGGCCGCCTCCGTCCCTTGAACGCCTACGCCTTCGGCAACATCGACTTGTGGGCACCTCTGGCGTCGAAAGCCCCAGGCGTGGTCAATCTCACAACCCAACTCCCGTTCCTGCGAGACATCGCGAAAAAAATCGGAGGCATCCCCGCAAAGCGCCGTATCCCCCCTTTCGCACCGCAGACGTTCAAACAATGGTTCAGCTTGTGTAGGGGCGGACGCATTCGTCCGCCCCGCGAGCGTCAGCGAGCGTGGTCAACAGTGTCGGTTGATCCCAACGCGTCAAATCCATGGGAAGACAGCCACGAAGGGGTGGCATTTGAAAGTCCTGCGCCGCAAGGCCCGGAAGAAGGTCCCGATGCCCCCGAGTCCCATGCGGACGACATGCTCGCCCCTCCCGTTCTCCTCTGGGCCGACACCTTCAACAACTACTTCCTCCCCCAGACCGCCCGCGCCGCCGTCGAGGTCCTCGAAACCGCCGGATTCCGCGTCCTGGTCCCGCAAGCCAATCTCTGCTGCGGACGCCCCCTCTACGACTTCGGCATGCTGGACCGCGCCGAACACCTTCTGCTCGAAATCCTCGACCAACTCGAGCCCGAAATCGAAGCCGGCATCCCCGTAATCGGATTGGAACCCTCTTGCGTAGCCGTCTTCCGCGACGAACTCACAAACCTCCTCCCCCACGACGCCCGTGCGCAAGCCCTGAGCAAACAAACGTTCCTGCTGAGCGAATTCCTGGAACAAAAGCTGACTCCCGGCGCGATCCTACCTCAGCTAAACCGCAAAGCCGTACTCCACGGCCATTGCCACCACAAATCCATCATGAAGATGACCGCCGAGGAATCTCTCCTGCATCGCCTCGGCATCGACTTCAATGCCCCAGCTCCGGGATGCTGCGGCATGGCCGGATCCTTCGGCTTCCACGCCGAGCACTACGACATCTCGCAAACCATCGGAGAGTTGGAACTCCTTCCCGCAGTCCGCCAGGCTCCTGACGACTGGCTGGTCATCGCCGACGGCTTCAGCTGCCGCGAGCAAATCGCCCAAAATACGACCCGCCACGCCCTGCACCTCGCCGAAGTCCTTCAACTGGCCCTCCACCCGAGCGCGCTGGACAAAGACGACCCTTATCCCGAATCACGATCCGTCCGCGAGCACAAACAAGAAATCCACGCCTCGATGACCCGCGCCGCGAAAACCATAGGAGCCGTCGCAGCGGCGGGACTCGCCACCTGGCTCCTAACCCGCAAACGCTGACATCTCAGGAGCAAATGTGGACCGCCCGGCCTCGGTTGAACGTCGCGCGCAGCTCGACAACTGTTGCCAAATCAACAATTTACGTCAACCCTACCCCAATCCCCACCTTTCTGGGACAATAAATGAAGAGCGACACGCCTCTGCTCTAGTAGTTCGCCACCGAGTCTTTCCAACAGAGAACTGGGAACTGAGAACTGCCCCATGGACCGCGAACTCACCAGCATCGTCACCGCCGCCCTCACCACTCAAGCAAAGGTCACTACCGAAGCGCCAGCCCCACTCCGCGGATCGATTCTCGTCCTCATCCAATACGACGTCTGCGAAGAGATCCGACTCGACGTCATTCGCCAACTCCTGCAGGCTCGCAACGCGCAGGCCACCTTCAAGAGCAGTCAGGCCCCCGGATACGTCCGGTACCAGCGTCCTCCCGTTGCCGACCGCCTTGAGCCCGTGGTCCTCGATTCCGGCGAACGCCTCACCGGAGAGATCAAATACTTCGACTATGGCGTAGTCAGCCTGGTCTTCGAACTTCCCTTCTCTGGCGACTGGGGCAAGCTCGTCGAACTCTCCGCTCACTGGACCTCCGACAGCAGCTTCGAAAAGCTGGCCTCGCGCGTCATCCACCAGCGGCTTGAGCGCGCCGCCCCCGCGCTCATCAAGCCTTACAAAGAAGAAGACTGGCTGCAGGAAGACTATTTCATCTTCCACGTCCGCGAGATCGATGGAACCCCGACCGCCGACACGCTCCTCGCCGCCCACAGCGACGAGATCGCCCAGGTCGTCCGCGGAGAAACCTGCACCCTCAGCGACGGCGAGCGGCAGGAAATTCTGCAGTCCCGCATCTCCTACTATCCCACCGACCTAGCCGTCATCGGATGGAATGCCGCCTTCATCTACGACACGCCTCCCGGCGCCGAAACCGCCATCCAACTCCTGCAATACGCAAACTCCCAGCTCTTAGAGTTCCGCCATTACGACGAACTCCTCACCCGCGAACTGGAAAGCGTCTACGACTTCCTCGAAAAAGGAGGCACTGGCCTCTGGTCCCGATGGCGCACCGCGCGCGCCGCCTCGAAACTCCACACGGTCCTGCTCGACGTCAGCGAACTCACGGAGCGCGCCGACAACGCCATCAAGTTCCTCAGCGACATGTTCTCAGCGCGTCTCTACAAACTTTGCGCCCAAAAGGTCGGAGTCCCCGACTACAAGGACCTGGTCAAGGGAAAACTCGACACCGCCGAAGATCTCTACCGTTTCATGATCGAGCAGTTCAACCAGTCTCGAGCCTTTGTCCTTGAGCTGATGGTGGTAGTCATTCTGATCATCGAGTTGATCTATTTCTTCAAAGGCCATCCCATCTAGCCGGAATTACGGCCGGCCCGCCCGGCTTTTCGGCGGCCTGAGTCTAACGGGCTGCAGACTTTTCTTTCGCCCCTTCGGGGCTTGTGTTTCCTTTCGTCACATCACTCACGGCTTACGGCGTGGGCTGCATTCCTGCGCTCCTTCGGAGCTGGGGTTGCGGTCTGGGGCGCCTTGCGGTGGGACGGAGTTTGCTCGGGTGTTGCTTGCGAGTGGGAAAGCTCGGTTTGTTGCGGTGCGGGCGGCGGGGTTTTGAAATCGTGCGGGAGAATTGCGGCGGGGGACTAATTCTGGCCCGCGAAGCCCAAGCCGCAAGGCCGCCGTGCGACAAGATGACAAAAATTTGACGATTCTATGACATTCTCCGACCGCTCCATGCTCACAATCCGTGCGGGAAAGAAGTAGGGGAGCGTCTTTGCCGGGCTCATGACAAAGGAGAACAGCATGTTGCGCTTACGGAATTGGAAACATGCGGCCGGGATGGCCGCCCTTGTTTTGACTTTTCTACTGCTGGCTGCCAGCAACGGGCTAGCGCAGCACTATCAGAGAACCGATCTCACCACCGACAACGCCACCGTCTCGCCGACAGCGCCGAACGTCGATCCCAACCTTGTAAATCCCTGGGGAATGGCGCGCTCGTCGGGCTCGCCCTGGTGGATTTCCGACAACGGCACGGGGTTGTCGACGCTGTACGACAGCACCGGCTTGCCCAAACCGCTTGTCGTTACGATTCCAGCACCGAATGGACAACCGGGTGGAACACCCACTGGGACGGTATTTAACTACACCGGCGCGTTCGATGTTGGTCCCGGGCAATCGGCGTTCTTCCTGTTCGCCACCGAAGACGGCACCATTTCCGGCTGGAATCCCGGCGCGAATCCGACGGCCGCGATCATAAAAGTGAATCGTGCCGGAAGCGCGATCTATAAAGGACTCGCGCTGGCAACCCTGCCGTCCGGGGCGCCACGTCTTTACGCGACCAACTTTCAGAGCGGTGAAGTCGAAGTATTCGACCGGAAATTTCACAGGCTTGGCCTATCCGGTATTTTCCTCGATGCGAATCTTCCGCCCAATTACGCTCCGTTCGGCATTCAGAACGTGGGCGGCAACATCGTGGTCACATTCGCGCATCGGAAACCGGGCTCCCACGATGAGGACCACGGCCCAGGACTTGGCTACGTTGACGTGTTCGACGTTTTCGGAAACCTCCTGCTGCGACTGCCGCATCGTTTCCTCAACGCGCCCTGGGGCGTTGCTCTGGCGCCAGGGGATTTCGGTCCCTTCAGCCACCGGCTGCTAATCGGCAACTTCGGCGATGGTTTGATCCATGCGTTCAACGCGGTCAGTGGAAAATTGGAAGGTACGCTCCTGGACTCGACCGGCGCTCCGCTGACGATCGGCGGACTGTGGGCGTTGAGTTTCGGAGGCGATAACCTGAATAGTGGCTTAGGCAACCAATTGTTTTTCACCGCTGGTGCGAACGATGAAACCGACGGAATCTACGGCATGATTACCCCAACCAGCACCGAACAACGAGGCAATTCTGAATAGTGTTTAGCGGGTCTGACCGACGGGTGGCCCTCGACCAGCGAAGGCGAAGCCAAGTGTAGGGACGGACGCCCTCGTCCGTCCCGGTCGCTAAAGCGACCGTGCCTCCGAGGGTCCATGGGCACGCCCGCCATCCCGGCGCCAGTCGCGTGAGACAGCTGAAGGCCGCTGTCTACGCCGCAGATGCGCGGCCGGCATGGATCAGGTCGGCGACCTTCCTTAAATCACGAACAAATTCCCGGCGCTGTTGCTCGCGGGCCTCGCTGTCGGGCGCGCGCAGGATTGACGCTGGGTGCGTCGTCGCCATGATGTAGAGCGCGAGATGGCTCTTCATGAGAATTCCACGCTCGCGCGTGACCCGAAAATCCTTACCCAGCAGCGCTTGCGCCGCGCTCGCTCCAAGGCAAACCAGCACTTCGGGCCTCACAACCTGCAACTCAGCCTCAAGCCAGGGACGGCATGCTTCGATTTCCGATTGGCGAGGCTTTTTGTGGATGCGGCGCTTGCCCCGCTGAGCTGCGACCCACTTGAAATGCTTGACGACGTTGGTGACGAACACGTCCGCACGGTCGATTCCAACTTCGACCAATACCTCGTCGAGCAATTTCCCTGCAGGCCCAACAAAGGGATGGCCAGTTTTGTCTTCACTGTCGCCGGGCTGTTCGCCGACAAACATCACGCGCGCTGGAGTTCGACCTTCCCCAAAAACAGCTTGCGTGGCATTTCTCCACAGATCACAAGCCTTGCACTTGGGGGCAGCCATCTGCAGAGCCGCTAGACTCGGGGACGCTGGAATAAGATCTGCAGCCGTTGTTGAATGCGCCCTACTCGATGCTTTAGTTCCTGAGCCGCGCAGGCGCCTTGTCCGCTCTACCCTCATTTTAGGTGCCTTCCAACTACACCGAATCCTCCTTACGCTGAGCGTCGGTTTCCTCGTTGCGACGCTCACTAACCACTTCCCCGCCTTCGGGTTCACTGGTCGGATCTTCTGATTGTGGAGGCTGATACTCGATGCTCTCAGCCGATCGTTTGCGAGATTTTTCCGGATCGGTTGTGATCATTAGTTTTTCCCCTGATCTGGCGAAATACCGTTGTATTTTGGTTGTCACGATGGATGGATCAGGTTGGCAAAAAACCTCGGCACACGCAGGAAAAGAAGCTAGTGCCAGATAGGATTGGAAGGGAAGGGCACGACCAGGAACGCGCAAGGACGCACGCTTCTGCCTAGTCCCGCGACTGCGAATGCGGATTGCGGGACGATGCGACTTTGGCAGTCGTGATTGCGGCGGCAGGGGACACGGTCGCTTCGCAACCGGGACGGACGAAGGCGTCGGTACCTACAATTTGCGTTTCGCTTTATCCCGACACAAGCCACGGCTAAATTAGAAGAAGGACACACAAATCCCGCACAGCGCGATTCAGGGATTCATTGGCTGGAATTGGCCGATTCAGTCCGACTGTAGCTTTTCAGGAGGCGTTTGCCCGGCGGCGCGCCTTTCGAGAAATTCCCTCGCGCCCGATAGCTTGCCAGCGGCCACCAACCGCAAATGGGCAACGTGTTGTCGAATCAACAGGCGAAGTTCGGACATGACCAGCCACGCCTCTTCGTTCTTCGCGGTGGTTGCGAGCGTGCACAAGTGGCGAATTTTATCTTCTAATCGTCGATAGAACACATCACAACCTTTCTAATAGGACGCGCGGCTGAGTTGCCATAGGGGAGAGGCCGTATTTCCAGATGGACGACCTTACGTTGAGTACTGGTCCTTGGCGCCAGTGGAATGACTGCCGGGTTCGTCGATTGATAGAAAATTTGCGCGGGCTTTGGTGGGCCCACCAGGATTTGAACCTGGAACCAACAGATTCCGCGACATCAACTGAAAACCAATGGCTTCAACGATTTCCCGGCAGTACCGATAGGCAGAATGAGGCCAATTTAGGCATGGTTGTTACCAAAGTTGTGACCAAAAAATCGCTCAAGGAATGGCGACGCGCGTTTTCGCCTTCCATTCGCCAAGCGGGCGTATAATCCCCGCTGCATGTCCCGCCGTCCCGACCCGCGCGAAGTGCTTGCTGGCAGCGGAACGTGTTTTCGCCTTGTATTCGCCCTCAGGTGCGCCCTACAATGAATGCAGGAATGGAGGACTCACACTATGACGGTTACAGAATATAGGGTCGGCGACGTGAAGTGTATCGATGACGGCAGGACTAGAGGCGTGATAATCGGATGCGACGGAGGGAACCTAGTAAGCCTGGTCTTAGATGATTCCATTCCGCACAGGCTAACCGACGAACTTGCACGAACGCTGGAGAAGCTGAAACTCAGCCAGGTGGTGGTTCAGAAAGGCTGGTGAAGTGCAATGCCGCGACAGAAGATCGATCTCGCCGTCGTGCGCGCGTGCCTCGACACGATCTGCCCGAAGTGCGGCCAACGGATCACGCCCAACAAGATTGTGCGCGTTGACTTCGAGCGGCAGAAGTGCCCGGCGTGTGGAGAAGTGTTCGAAGCGACCAGGGGTAGAATGAGTCATGCAAAACGAACGGACTAAAGTGGCGGTAGCGCCTGAAAGCCCCAACGAAATTGTGCTCGATGTATCGATCCCACGGTCCGCAGCCGATTATTACCATGTTGAAGAATCGTTCGCCGCTCTCGAAGAAGATTTACGATTGCGATGGCCAGTGCAGAGCGTCCGTGATTCGAACCGACGACGTAACCCTGCCGACCTGAGGAATTGGGTGATCCCCATCGCCATCAGCCTGGCATCGCCGCTCTTAAAACCGATGGGCGAGAAGCTGCGGGATGAAGTGTTCGATTGGTTCCACAAGCGCTTCAAGTCAAAGGCAAAGAGACCAGGAATACGCCGCAGGGTAGCAAGGGCGCTCTTTCGCCGGAAAAAGAAAGCCGGACCGCCGAAGCGTCGCCGCTATCGCAGCGGCAAAAGAACAGGCGACAAACGATAAAGAAGGGGAGAATTCGGTCCTGCTGCTTGAACAGCCCCGCCGCGCCGTGTACCATTGCGCGCAATCGTAATTAGCCCGACACGCCTCTTGATCCTGTTCGCTGTAGACGTTAGGCTGCCGGGCGTTCATCTTCATACGCGAGCACAGCAGTGGGAAGCGCGGCGTTCAACAAGATCATCTTCCATCAGGGCGGTCGGTGTCTGTACTGCCACGTTCGGTTCACCGGAGACACTCCGGCCACCAGAGACCACATCCTGCCGGAGAGCATAGGCGGAGCGAATTTTGGCATCAACATCTTTGCCGCGTGCCGGTCGTGCAATTCGCAGCGGTGTGACATTCCTTTCAGGACCTATTGCAAACTGTTAAGCCCTACCCAGAATCGGAGAATATTAAGACATCTCGTAAACCGTCTTCTTGCCGATGATTTCGAGGGTGAGCGCGAAGACGGAGGACTCTCTTCCTTTTTAGGCGGACTTGCCGAGCACCATCCCCAACATTGGCGCTATCTCGATATCCAAGAGAGATCTCCGGTTCGCAAAAGATACGCTGCAAAGAATCGACTACTCCCACGAAACCCTGTCCTGATTTTGAAGGCTGCGCTGCTAGGCGCGACAGCATAAGGTGGCTGGTCCTGCGAAGAAGATGACCCCGGTAACTTGCCCGGCCCACAATGGAACCTCAAAATGGGTGCTGGAGTCTCTATGGCAACATCTGCAAGAACGCGAACCACCATTACAACGAGGATTGATTCACCAGCCCCGCGCCGCCGCAAGAGGAAGAAAGAACTCAGCGTGGGTGCCGTCGTCCTGATAGTTCTTGCGCTGTTCATCTTCTTCAAGATCGCCAATCAAAACCACGGCCCCGTGCGGCTGCAGCCTGCAGCACAACGAGTGCGTTAGAAGACCACAGGCTTGTCACGGCGCACACCAGAAAACGACATTCCATTCCCTGGACAGATGTGGCTTGTAGTTGGAGCGCTAGCCTTTTGCGTTTGGGTGCTTCAGCACGAGCTCGGTGCTGTTATGCTGATGGGATTCGTCGTTGCGACACGGCAACAAGTTACCGCATGAAGTTTGTGAATTGGCCGAAATCGCCCGTGAGTGTGAGTACTTCGCCGTGCTCCTGAAGGCATACATCGATGACAGCAAGGACGAGAGGCAGGAGCGGCTCGCCGTCGCTGGAGCGTTTCTCGGTTTTCATAAGAATTGGAGCGCTCTCAGGAAGAAGTGGAAGAAGCGACTCAAGAAAGACGGACTTGAATATTTCCGTTCCACCGAGTACTACAGCCTTCGTGGACAATTTGAACGGTACCGCGATCCAATCAAATATCCGAAGCCCGCTGGCAGTAACGCAGCAAAGCAACTGCGCAATGATCTCGACAGCATCATTTGCGATTCTCATGTAGTTGGGGTTGCTGCCTGCGTTCCAATCCGCCTCTATCGTCACATCCGCAACGAAGGGCGCTTCGGAGCTGAGTTGCTGCCAGTAGATCCATTCGACTATGCGATCCAGGAGCTGTTTTTGCTTTGCGCGACTGAGTTGAGACAGCAAAAGAGTGAGCATCGCGTAGCCTTTATCTGCGATGAAAGTCCAGAGTCGGCGCGAATTGCAGAAGTTTACACACTTTTCAAGCAGATCAATCCGTTGTCGTCGGAATTTATGGGCGGCCTTGTTCATCAGGACGACAAACATTTTCCTCAACTACAAGCCGCAGACCTTATGGCAAATATTGCGAAAGAGCGATTCACTGAGTGGCTTGTGGATCGTAGCAGTATTGTCCAGAATCAATCTCTCGCAGAACGGCTCAAAAAGGTCTCTGTGAGCCGACTGAGCGTCCCCGAGAGACTTCGATTGATTGAAGGTTTAGAGCACGAGAGGTTTACTCGCGGCTTCAAGTGAACGGGGTATAATTCGCGGCCGTCACTATGTGGACGGAGAGCGAACGGTCTTCGCTCTCGCTGGGCCGCCCCTTCACTCCTGACTGCTTACCAGAAGGTCATGTGTCTTTCAGACCAGATTCTTCGCCTTTATCATGACAACTTGAATAAACTCTAGTCCGAAGATAAGCCCAATGCGTCCCACTTCGTCCGGCGGAAGGCCTGGATGAGCCCCAGCAGAGAGAAATCCCCAAGCCGCAAGAAACGCCGCCTCCTCATCGGCAGAAAGGAAGTTTTCCTCACGGAGAAACACAACTTGATTTTTCAGTCCGCTACCCGCTTTTCGCGATATTTTCTTTTCTACAAGAGCGACAGCATCTTCGACGCCCGCCTGAAAGGCACTTCGAGACTGCCCCATTGAGACATGCATCTTGCCGCTTGAGAATTGATCTTCAGCCTCTTTGAGATGCGTAGCAATGACATCTTTTCTAGCAAACGATGATGACGCCAGGTTAGTCAGGACTCGATTTCTCTCCTGAGTGACACTGATGGGGCCTTGAACGGACACTAACTTCCTATCCGATACTTCGAAGCCGTCGAGCAGCAACATGAGCCTCAATTCTTCTTGCTCAACAGTGGGCTCCGACTCTGTCATGGCCATCACCGTCAGCTGTTTTAGCATCGACTTTTGGTCGACAGTGGATAAGTACATCATTACGCCACGAACCCAGTGCGCAACTTGTCCACCCTGAAGATGGCGAACGATTGTTGTCCAGTTGAAGTGTTGCTTTATCGCCTCATCGATTAGCCAACTGGGAAAGTTCCACCCGAAGAGTAATGGTTCCCAAAATTCCCGTATTAAGAAAGCAGTGTCGGTGTCTTCGGGCTCCAGCGACCGAAGGACCTTCATGACATTAGCTAGGGTGCGCTGCGATATATCCGGCACGGTCACCCGAGGATATCAAGAAAACCTTGACAGCCACCAAAATGCCCAAAGCATAGAACTGTGGGCGACTGGCGACCGAATCTCTGACGACACTGGCTTCGGCCATGCCGAAATCATTGAAGTAGATGAATCTCAAGTTGGTCGCAATGGCGTCCGTCAGCGCCTTGCGCTCGTGGAGTTCTTCGGTGGTATAGATGCGCATGGGCCCCTCCGTTAGTTCTTTCGGCGTGCCACGATCCGAAGCTGGCTCAGCAACCACCTGGGCAGATTATCGACCAGCGACGGACTCGGTCCACCTACGTCGCCACCAGCGACGACTACTCCAATAGCGCGGCCACGCTCATCGATGATTGGCGAACCGGACATTCCGTGCCTGATTCCACCTATAGCATTCTCGATAAACAAGTGCCCATAACGCATTCTCTCCACGGTGCAAGATGACCATTCACCCTCCAGTGTTAGCAACGAAGCTTTTCCCGATGCGCTCTTCCCGATGCTCAGAGCTGTCGCCTGCTCGGTGAATTCCTCATAGGCTTCGGCTTGCTCGACGAGTTCCTGATTGTCCGGACTACCAAGCACGGCGATATCCGCGATGGGATCGACGAATAGGCACTCAGCCCATACAGTCGGTTCCTGCCCGAGCGGTCCGAGTAACTTCTGATAGGTGATCTCCTCCTGATACGACACCGCGCACGCAGGTGGCAGCCAGGGCAGACAGTGCGCAGCCGCGACCACCAGACGACCAAGGATGGGCGCGAGACTGCCACGGACCGGAGCACAAGGTTCTGCGATAAATCCGCGACCATCCCCAACTTGAATGACGGCCTTGCGAAGATCAGCCTTCATCGCCACTACTCCTCTTTCTTTGGCGTGGCCGCACTCGGGGATTGCACTTCGTCAATGAGTCCTGCGAGATAACCCAGCACACCCTCTTCTATCTGTGGCGTGTACTTGCCCTCGAATGGTCCGACGCTTACCTCGATTTGCAGATGGGTATGTTCGGCTTCATCGGCTTGTTCCGGCGTCGCATTCAGCGGCTTCGTCCTCCAGGCCGAGAACCGCAAGATATAGCAGTCATCGTCACGGAATCCCTCCTCGCACTCCAATGAATCCGCGTCTACGACTGAGAGCGGCACCGGTTTTTCCTCATCATCCTCGACCGTGATATCGACGCTGACCTCACTGTCCTCATCAAGTAGCTGGCTCAGCTTTACCTGGAAGCTGGATTTCAGTTCCTCTTTGTCGCTGGCTGGCTTGTTGTTCTCAGGCATCTCGTCCTCCATACCTTCACCATAAACACCCCTGTCAAGTGCTAAATGGCCAACCGCGAAACCGCCTGCTGGACGCGGCTTTCGAAGGATCGTGCCCCTAAAATGGTGCAGGCTGGAAATTGAATCTTGCTGATAGCGTGACTGTTGTAAACGTTGCCGCCTGAAACGAAGGATGGTGTATGAGAGCAGGAAGTAGTGTCGTGCTGGTGGAGGAAAATGTGGGAAGTAGTAGAGCGCAGGCGAAGCAGGAAGTAGTGTCTTGCGGGGGGAAAGATACTGCCTCGCGCGGGGGAATAAGTCCGGGAAGTGAAGTGAGGTACCACCCTGTTGCTTGGCGATTGTTCGATAGAGGGATGGTCGAGGGGGTTGGACCAGGGGGTAGCCTTCGGCAAAAACGTAAAGTAGTACTAACCCTGGCTAATCAGTTTGCTGTCCGGCATCATCCCGGCTTGCTCTCACCTTGCATCTGATCGCGCGCTCTCCCACAACACTCGCTGCGCATCTTGCACTGCCCTGCCAATCGTGCGCCGAAGTATTGCCGATGTGCCGCTGAAAGCCGTGCCAGTTGCGGCGTTTCAGCGCTCGCTCCATTTAATGGCACGAAACTTTCCGCGATAAATCTGAAACCCTGTCAAGCATTTTTTTGCCGATTTGTTTTCATGCAGTTGCGTAGTGCCATGTAGTGCCACAACGCACGGCTCGGTGTATTGTCGCACTCGCACCACACAAACCGCACGACTGGAGAAAACAAAATGGCTCACGACTTGGCAGTGATCAACGGGAAGCACGCAATGTTCGTTGTCGGCAAGCGCGAAGACGTCTGGCACAAACTAGGCCAACGTTGCGACAGCGCAGTGAACTGGGAACAAGCGATGGGACTGGCCGGTCTCGATTGGCAGGTAATCAAGAACCAGAACTACGCACGGAATCCGCAGGGCAAAGTTGTGGCAGTCAGTAGCTATAGCGTATTCCGCGACATCGACGGTGCAGAGCTTGCCGCCAATGTAGGGGAAGGCTTCACGGTCAAGCAGAACCGAGAGTGCTTTCAGTTTGTAGACGATCTCCTGCAGGCGAATGGTGGCGCGCATTACGATTCCGCTGGCGCGCTCGGCAACGGTGCGACGATCTGGTGCGCCGTCCGCGTGCCGCGTGCCGATATTGCCGTGAACGGCGAAGACAAGTCAGAAAGCTATCTAGTCTTCACCACGGCGCACGATGGCTCGATGGCCCACACTGCAGCGCTGTCCAGTGTGCGCGTGGTCTGTCGAAATACTCTGAGGCAAGCTCTGTCAACCAACACCGGCATCCTGCGAATCAAGCACACGAAAAATGCGAATGCACGCTTCGAAGATGCCAAGCGGACGATGGATGGTGTGGTCATGGATGCGAAACGCCTGCAGGACAAGCTGCAGATGCTGGCCACACGTAGGATCACACGTGAGTCGATGACGGCTGTGATGGACAGGCTATTCCCTGCACCGAAGGATGAAAAGCAGAATACAACTAGGCGCGAGAATATTCTGGCGGATGTTCTGAACCTCTACGAGTCAAACGATAACAACGCCTTCCCTGCGATCAGAGGCACAGCTTACAACCTGCTAAACGCAGTCACTGAGTACACCGATCACTACCGTACTGCTCGGATCACGGATGCGCGCGAAGGCTACTCCATAGAGCAAGCCCGCGCGGAGAATGCGGTGGTGGGAACAGGTGAACGGCTGAAGACTCAAGCGCTGGAAATCATCCTGGAAGCGACTGCTGGCGCACCAGTCCACAGCGTAATTCAGTCGAGGCCGATACCTGAGAGCGGCAGCCTGCTGGATGCTGTGCTAGCGAACCACGTGGCCTAGATGCTCGGTGCGACATGGGCACGGCATCCCCCCAGCCGTGCGCTTGATGCACCTAGCATCGGAGAAAATTAGATGACACAATCTGTGATTGAATTCCCGCTGTCACTCTCGGAGAAGTACAGGCCACAGCGCATCGGCGAGTTTGTAGGACTGGAAAACGCTAAGCGCATCCTGGCAAACTTCACGGCGAAGCCCTACCAGAGTGCATGGCTATTTCTTGGGCCTTCCGGTACCGGCAAGACCACGATGGCGCTGGCGCTGGCGGCTGAGCTACCTGCAGAACTACACCACATCCCAGCCAAGGAATGCACGCTGGACGCAGTGCAAGAAGTTTGCCGACAGTGTCACTACTCGCCGCGCCAGCCTGATGACTGGCGGCCGGTACGCTTCCATCTGGTTCTGATCGATGAAGCAGACCAGATGTCGAATGCAGCGCAGCTTGCCTTATTGTCTAAGCTGGATGCGACTGCCTTCCCACCTAACACAATTTTCATCTTCACCTGCAACGCCGTAGATAGTCTGGAGAAGCGCTTCCTGTCCCGTTGCCGGACGATTGAATTCTCTAGCTACGGGATGGCTGCAGAGATTGCCGGTCTGCTGTCCAAGATCTGGGAACGGGAAACTAGCGGCGCAACGGCACCGAACTTGCAACGGATCGTAAAGGATGCCTGCAACAATGTTCGCGATTGTCTCATGTCGCTTGAGACTGAAATTCTTGCCGCGTAGTGCCAGATGGTATATACTGGCACTCCTTTGGAGGAAAACATGCAGAAGACTCGACTAAACATTTATCTCAGCGAACAGCAGAAGGAAAAACTTGACAAGCTACGGGCGAAAACTGGCGCACCCATGTCTGAGCTGGTCCGCCGTGCGATTGATCTGTACTTGAAGAAGGAATCGTGATCGTGGAAGGTGGTCTAAAAAGAATTCGGCAAGTGCCACGTTATCAGTGGTGAATTTTTCAGCTTGCCGGTGGTCTGGAACCGAACGTATTACGACCGGGGAGGGGCGAGTATGAGGGTAAGGATTTACGTGAGAGTGTCGAAGAAGACGCTGAACACCGATAATCAGCTCCACGATCTGCGCAGGTTTGCCGCGTCACAGGCAGGATGGGAGATCACCGGGGAGTATGTCGAAGCGGTGAGTGGATCGGGACTGAAGGAGAGGAAGGAATTCGACAAGATGATGATCTCTGCATCGAAGGCCGAATTTAACCTGCTTCTGTTCTGGAAACTAGACCGCGTGAGCCGCGAAGGCATCAGCACCACGCTGCGGTATCTTGAGAACCTGAAAGCTTGGGGCGTAGGCTGGCGCAGCTACCAAGAACCGTGGCTGGATACCGGAAACGCGATGGTTACCGGCATAGTCCTATCTGTGATATCCGCGATGGCCCAGCAAGAGAGGCAGACATTGATTGATCGGACCATGTCCGGATTACGGACTGCCAAGCGCGATGGCAAGATCCTGGGCCGTCCTCGCCGTGCCATTGACTGGGCCCAGGTAAACGAACGGGTGGCGAACGGCGAGTCTGTGCGCTCGGTGGCGCGAAGTCTAGACGTGAGTCACAGTCTTTTGTTGAAAGGATTGCAGGCATGAATGCTCGGTCATACAAAAGCCCAAGAGCAGAGGACTAAAAGCACGTATCTCGACGGTGCTGAGCGACCACGCGGTCGCGAATACTTGGTGGAACCCCGTCCAGTCTCCCGAGTTGGCTGACTGAGGAATGCTAAGTCCAGAAAATCCAGCCACTACTCTAGGACCATCAGAGTTCGGGGGAAATATCAGAGACCATGCACGTTTCGAAACCTTCTGCCACACAAGTCCGAGCATGCTAACGCCAACCCGCATCCGAGGCATTGGTCGGCCTTGGCGGAGCTGGTAGGGGAAACCGTATAAAGAAGTCGAACCGACTCATCATTTCCAACAGAGTGGCAATCGTCACTCTTGGGCTATATTTAGTGCTTCGGCAATCACCCACCCTTCAACAAACGCAAAAGGATGGGCCACCCGGCGAATATTGCACTACCCATGTCGCCCAGATACAAGACATAATAGGCAGCAATGCTGGATCAACTTTTTGTCGCAATCTTTCTTGTCCTCGCAGCACAGTCCGCGGCGCAGACAGCATCCGCCGACGGGAAAGAACAGGGACCCCCGGCCCCCCACTCCGCAGCGATCAAATCGAACGCTCCTTCAGTATTCGAACTTCTCCGCACGCGATACCGCTTCGAGAATGACGGGTCTGGACGTAAAGAAGTCATAGCCAAAATTCGCGTCCTGAACGAGATGGGAACTCTCCAACTCGCTGAGCAGACCTTCGAATACCACCCGCTCACCGAAGAACTTCAGATTCTCTACATCCGGGTGAGAAAGAAAGACGGAACCGTAGTAACCGTCGCGACAAACACTATACAACGACGGCCCAATAGTGTGACCCCGAAGTATGACCTCGACGAAAGGCATGTCAGGATTCCACGGCTGGTTGTCGGCGACCTAGTGGAATACCATGCCGTAACCGTGATTCACCGCCCTCTCGGGCCTGGCGAATTCTGCGTCAATCACACTTTCCAGCCGAGCGATGTGTTAGATGAGCAACTGGAAGTTAATGTTCCACGAAGCCGCGAACTTAAAGTGAAAACTGTACAGAGCGTCAAAGCCTGGGAAACTACTGACAGTCTGCGGAAGGTTTACCACTGGGAAAATCAAAACCCAGGACCTCGCCGAGTCGCTGCAAAACCTTACGTGCCCGGTCGCACGCCCGATGTTCAGATATCAACCTTTCTTACTTGGGAGGAGGTTGGGCGCTGGTACTCTGCACTGGAGAGAACCCACCGTGCCCCATCACCGGCAGTCAGAGCCAAGGCGGACGAACTGACGCAGGGTCTGAACAGCGACCTCGAAAAAGTGGAGGCACTCTACAATTTCGCGGCCAAGAAGATCAAGTACATCAGCCTCGTATCGCTCGGTATCGGAGGTTACGAGCCACACTCAGCGGAGGAGACAATTCACAACGGATATGGCGACTGCAAAGATAAGACTGCGCTTCTGAGGGCACTGCTAGAAGTCGAAGGCCTGCATGCTTCATCGGTGCTGATCAGCGCCGATCGCAAACTAGACCTCGACATACCATCCCCGTGGTCTTTTGACCATGCAATCGCAGTGCTACAACTCGGGAAGAACGAAATCTGGATGGATCCATCGCTTGCCGTTTTGCCTTTCCGAATGTTGGCCTATCCTCTGCGCGGAAAGCAGGCCCTTGTGCTGCCAACGAACGGAACGGTCCATTTCGAGACAACCCCTGCCGACGCTCCGGTGTCGAACACCTGGTCTGAAGAGATCGCAGGCACAGTCGGCCAAGACGGGACCTTGCATGCTACTGTGAAGATTACCGCTCGTGGCGATGGTGAACTCCCTATACGCCAGGCTTTCATCGGCCCGGTGGAGTCTGTCTGGCCCATCACGGTTCAGGGAGTGGTCAATGGAATCAACCGGAAGGTCGATAAGATCGACAACGTGAAAATCAGCGATCCCACACATACCAATGAACCTTTTACGTTGTCGTTTGGGATCAGCAAGCCACACTTCTTCGATCTCTCAATGGGCGCAACCCAGTTTAAGCTGCCGTTGTCGAACTTCCCCCTCCCGCCTGCTGAGAAGGAGGGCGTTGCGGATGCCGGCGAATATGCTTACAAGATTAGGCTAGAATTCCAATCAAACATCGATGTCATACCTCCACAGCCTGTCGCTATAAACAGCTCCTACGCTGCGTATGATGCAAAATACAGACTGGACGGAAATGCGCTGATTGCGGAAAGGAAACTGTTTATACATAGGGATAAGCTACCAGCCGCCATCGCCGAAAACTATGACGCGTTCCGAGAGAAGGTGCTCGCTGACGAAGCGAAACCCATCACTCTGCAAGGCGTCGCAAAACGTACAAGAGATACAGAGTAAAAGAAAACGATGATTGGCAGTTTCACATCACCTTCCAGTTAGCTAGGCAGGTCCCCCATTGTCCTTTTTCCGCGTAGAGCGAAGCGCAAGCCAAGCCCCGAGCGAATACGCGACCGAGTTGACCGCTGGCATCGTGTACACCAGCACTCCAAGGCATTCCGTAGTTCCACAACCATTTTGGCTAACTGGGAACATACCCTCTTTGACCGCCACGATCCATGAGGCCCAATTGGGGCGATGAAAGGTCTGGTCGAATGTTCCGAGAACTAGCCAGATAAGGCCGGGCATCCAGACAAAGCAGGCTGTGCTCTGAAGCATGCGGCGGTTTGCAAGAAAGCCGAGAATAAGGCCAGGCCCCCAGACGAAAGGTAGGTACCAAGCTTGCAGAGAAACCGGGATGAATACCGCATCCATGAATATAACGAACACTAAGCTCACCGCCATAGCCATCATGGCGTGTTGAGCGAGTTGAGCAATGGTTCTTTTCAGACTGCGAGCCTCCACAGCTATGCAATCGTATCCCGCCTACTTTGTGGAAATCAAAATTCATTTCGTTCAATCCGACGAGCCTGTCACTGGATTAAGAATCACTTCCCACTCTCCAAGAACAAACGCCTTATCATACTCGGCGAGGGCTTCCTCACCTGGATTGAACTTCTCTGTTGGCGGCAGCGTAGGCTCCTCGTTCTTGCCCGTAACGGAAGCGGAATTACAGTTTGAGGATGTGGGAAGCTGAACAATGTCCCCAGACTGTATGTCGCATTGAAGTCTATGGCCACAATTCGGAATCTCGGTAGGCGCTCCGTCGTCAGGGTATGGCCCCCCCGTGGTACCGGCCACCAGGGCTTCAGTTGGGTTAAGGAGGTTCCCTACGTAAGATTGCGTCGGGATACCCGTGCTCACGAAGCCACCAGGAGCGCCGGGAGACACGTAAATAATTTGGCTGATGGAGTTGAGATTGTCTTGGGTGATCGCACCGCTTGCCACCGCTGTGTTGAACGCCTGAGCCCCACCGCTGAATAGGACCAAGACTACGTTTTTGTTCGCCGTAGTTAGATTTTGGACAAAATTTGCCATCACCGCCGTGCTTCCGTTGGGACTGACAAAAGCCTGCGTTGCCACACTTTCCAGCCCACCTGCTATACCTCCGCCCCCACCTTCACCTACGGAACTGTCATATGGGAACGCGACTGCCGCACCCGTCTGAGCAGAGTACGAATTAAGGAAGCTGTTATCCATGTTGGTGTCAATGCCAGCTCCTATGCCAACACACGGGTCGTTGCTTGGATCAGGCGCGGTTACGGTTACGCAGTTGGCGTCGGAGCAGCCGGGATCGATGCCTAGGCCGCCACTATCGTTCCCACCGTCGCCACCACCTGCATCTCCACCACCAGCGCCCCCGTCGCCGCCAGCGCCGCTATCGCCACCACCACCGTCGGTTGGGGGATCACAGGTCGCATCGTGGGCTTGGACTCCGCCACGGTTAGCAGCAACCTCTTCACCGCAGAGACCAGAAGAATCAATGAGCCTCAAGGGGTTGTTATTTACGTATGCGTAGCGGTTCCAACTTTGAGGATTCGTCAAAACAACCGCCGCTCTTCCCGCTGGATCCGGGGAAATCCAGCGTCCCTGGCTGGAGCTCTGACGACGCGCCGGGAAATCGTAAAGACTGCTCACCGTATCTGAATCCTGCCCAGTGTACGAAGCGTCGGCAGCGCCCACGCTCGGATAGGTCGCATACTGCTCCCCGAACGGCGCGTAGGCCGCGCTGGAGTACATCGTTCGCGAGGCCGTGGACGTCAACCGAGAGCTTCCAAGCCAGTCAGAGTGCCTATAATACTGCAGCCCAGCGGTGGTGTAGATTGCTTTGGCACCTCCCGGTAATGAAACGAATGCCTTGACCAAAGTCTGCCCATTGCACTTTGCAATTTTTCCGCTTGGTCCGTAGACGAATTCCGTGTAAGAACCGCCAGCATTGTTCTCGACCATGCGGCCCAGCGCGTCGTAGGTAACAGACACCGTAGAACCGCCCGATGGAGTCGCCGTAGCCATCTGTCCGAATCCATCCCACGTATAGGTGTTAAGGTTGTCTTTCGTGAGATTTCCCTTGGCATCATAGTATGGTGCCGGGATGCCGGGGATTGCGGAAAACTGGTTTGTAGGTGGCGAGGTCCAGTAGGTTGGGAGGAAGCTCAAGCCCCCGTCACCTGGCGGAACGTTCTTGCTGATGTTTCCGAAAGAATCGTACGTGAAGTTCTGCACCCAAAAGGTTCCGCAAGTCACGTTTGAGACGCGTTGGACATCATCGTACCCGTATGTGCACGTTTGGCTATCCGATGTGCCAGGAATCTGGTCGTTGATAACTAACTTCGTGAGCGTTCCGTTGGCGCTCCAAGTCAAAGTTCCCTTGTCTGCGCTGCTATTCACGTTAAAGTTATAGCTCTTCATTCGTCCGGTATTGTTATCCCAGGTGAAGACATCGTTATCCGCAGAACCAAATCTAACAGCCTCCAAAGTCCCTAAGGGCCCGTTGCTATTCCCAGGCGAATAAGTAACGTTCGTTACAGGGTTCTGACCAGACGCTGCATTGACCAGGTTCGTCCGTCCCTCGCTGTCGAGTTTGTACGTGATTTGCGGAATCAATGCAGCCCCAGAACTATTCAGTAGACTCAGCGTGTTCAGCGCACCATTCGCCCAATAACCGGCTGTGGTGTGGTAGTAACCGCCCGAATGGGGAGTCGACTCCCACACGTCCGTCACCTGACCCCGTTTGTCGTAGCTGAAGTACTCATCTATATCGTGACCGCCGTTACAATTCAAGTCAAGCACAGCTTCGACAACTCGGGTTTTGCCGTTCTGGATTGGCATCCCGTTGTTCGAAACCTCTCCGTATATAAAATTTTTGCAACCGCTATTGGTACCTGCTGCAAACATATGGTTTACTCGACCAAGCAGATCTATTCCATAGCACGTGTGCACGCCCGCATTGTCCACTTTCTCTACTAAGAAGCCCGGAGCCGTTCCGCTTCCGCAGGTCGATGTAGCGGTGTCGTAGATGTAAGTCATAAGTCCCGATTCAGGGTTGGTTTCCGTCATCAAACGTCCCAGCCAGTCGTAAGTGAAACTCCGGTTCTGCTGGCCGGTGGTAACCTGAGCGTTTTGGGCAACCGTCAACAGATGCCCGAGAGCGTCGTAGGTGTATTTCGTCCAATATCCTGTCTGAGCCGTATTTTGTGCGCAGGTTCCAACACCCGGCAGGGTTCCGGACATCTCGCAGACCGACCTCAATCTGCCGAGGCCATCATATTCGAATTGCTTCTGAAACGCCTGCGTGCCGTTTGGTGTCCCACTCACTTTCTGAAGCACATCATTAGCAGTATAAGTGTAGTTGACGGTGCCGCCGCCGCCATCGATAATCGTCAGCACGCGGCCCAACGCATCATACGTCCTTGTGGTCGCAGCGATGGTGGTGTTCTGCGAGGATGGGCTTGCTAAAGCCGTATAAGGCATTGTGAAGCGATATGGTTGGCCGAGGTTATTGTAGTCAGTTTCGACAGTGTCGTAGTTGCTGCTTCCGGGAGCCTGCAACCGCTGACCAAATACTGGTCTGCCGAATCCATCCACCGTGCTCAGCGAGTCAGACGCCGAGGTGCCGCCATTGAAATTCTGCAACGCCGATTCAACGCTAGTCGGACTGTACGACAGAGTTGACTGGTTATTCATCTGATCTGTCACACTTGCCGGTCGCCAAAAGTTGGCATCAGTAGAGTAATCCGCAGAAGTATAATTCAAGTTTTCATCTTGCAGTTGCGTGGAGACTCCGCCCGTACAGTTCCACGTAATGGCACGAGAGAGGCCTAGCGGCTCATTGATCGTTGTGACAAACGAATTCCCACACGAAATCGTTGAGTTTCCTTGAGGAGTGGTTCCATAGACGAAAGTTGTCTGAGCACCAATCACGTCTGTGGCGACTTTGGGAGTTCCAGTGTCGTAGTACGTGAATGTTTTCGTTAGGGTGGATGTGCTGTTGCTTGAAGTAGTGATGGTTGTTACGTTCCCGCGTGATCCGCTCACAGCCACATGTTGTGGCGTCCCCGACGTCCCGGTGACGCCTGTTTGATCGTATCCATAGGTGTTAGAGGCGATCTTCACCTGCGAACCGCTTGACCAGTCGTAGACTATAGTTGAAGCAGGTCTATTGAGGATGTTATTGCCCAGACTAGCGTATGTCGTCACCGTTTCACGGATCAGATTCGTGTTACCTGGCGCGGCCCCAGTAACGGCGCCATAATCGTACTCCTTTGTGTCAGTGACCAAACCGCTGCTGTTAAATGTAGTTTCCGTTAATCGCGTCGAACCGCCTGCGGGTTGGGCGTAGCGATCCGTCTTAGTGATGGGCGAGTGTACCGACGCCGTGTTGCAGTTAGTAAAGTTAGTGTTGTAGCACGCATTCGTGGTCAGCAATATGTGGCCAGACGAAATGGTGCCCTGATATACCTGCCGTTGAGTTTCATACATGCTGTATGTCGCAGTAGTGGTCGCCGTCGTTGTCGTGCTGTCCTCGACAAAATTCATAAAACTCTGATTGCCGACCGGATCGGTGACCGTTGTTGTCCATGTTGAGCCGGGACCCGGCGTACCGCTACCTGTTAATGAGCGCAAGTACTGCCAACAACCGGTGGGGATTGTGCCCGCGCATGACGCAGTGGGGCTCAGCATTCGCGTCAGACCTGCCGTCGAACCGTCACGGTTTATACCCGTACCGTGTAGACCACCAATGTAGGGAGTGTACGTGATGGCGCCGCCAGTAGGCAGTGTCAGTGACGCTATCCGTCCCGTGACGCAGGACGAGGTGCCGTTTTGCAGTGCACAGCCTGATGGTCCAGCCTCATACGAGAATTTGTACTCAGTCCCATCCGGCAGCTGTATGGTGTCCACCAGATACTTCGCAAGCGGGCCGTACTCTCTTATGGGACTGCTGTCGGCACCAAAGCCGAAGGCCGTGGCTACGGTGTAATTGACATAATTCATCCTGTAGGAAGCTTGAGCACCGGAAGGCGCAGTATACGTAAAGGTCGTGGGACTCGGAGCTGTCCCCGAAACAGTCAGAACGGGTACGGTGCTAGAAAGCGTGTCGAAGTACTGCCCGGAGTTGTTGGAGCTGATCTTATTACCATTTGTATCTATGAAGGTCGTCTGCCCAACCTGGGTGCCATTCCGAGCAGTCACTGTTGGGGTGCTCACATTCACGATGCTGATTAAGTAGCTGGTTCCGTCTGTTGAGGTACCCGTCCCGGAAGGATAGGTCGTGGGGACCGCACTGCAATTCGTGTTTGCAACCGTTCCCCCGTTCCAGTAGCTGGTATAACCCGGTGAAGCCAGCGCAAATGGGTGAGTGGTTCCTGCCCGGTCGACGAAGGTCCAATTTTGGTATTGATAAACGGTATACGCGAGGACCGGCGGGCCGATGTACGGAGGTGGAGGCTGATAAGTGCAGGTCCAAGATGATACTGAGTACGTTATATACCCAAAGGGTGAACCGGTTTGCCAGCCAAAATTTGGCGTTGGCGTCCATTGAGTAACGCCGTTTGAGGTCACCGGATTCCAAATGGAGCTGTCATACGCGAGATCGAAACTGAATGGTACCCCACGGCCCGCTTTATGCAAAATGGGGATGGTGAAGTGCATATTCAGATTCCCGAGGTTTACGCTGTCAAAGGGGCCGCCGCCAAAGCTTGCGAAGGACGGAGTACCCGTTGCTACCTGCGATACCTGCTGCGCCGTTGCGAATCCACCCAGTAGGGCGATTATCAAAGCGAACTGCTTCAGTGACAGCTTCATCATCTTCCTCGCTTGTTTCCAATCTCTCAATCACTTGACTAGTTGACGGCAAATATCGGTAGCTGCAAACCCGTGTTGAAGGCGGCGCCGGAAATCGTGAGATCAACCATGAGGACGCCTTGCTGATATCGCTGGATGTGCGTGGGAACAGTGACGCGCCCGAAGTTCTGATAATTCGCGAAGTCCACCTCAATTGGTAGATTTGTTGTCCAGGAATTGTCAGGATGTACGTTGTAGGTGATCGCCACGGGCAGGAAAGTTGTTGCGTCGAGGTAGAAGTCCATCGTGCTTAATTGTTGTGGACCCACTGAGGGTACAGACGAAGGCGTCAGCACCGGCTGATACAAGTAGGACCGGAGATGCTGCACGCTAGCTCCGTTTCGCGTTTCCGGGCCAACGTAAGAGAGCACGGCGTTTTGTGCAAGTGCTAAAGAACTGAGGACCGGGAAAAACCAGACTGAGTCGGTCCAGCAATTCTGTGATGCAAAGTGACCCGACGAATTGTTTGGGTTAATCCACCGTCCGATTCCTATGCCTGTCTGCGCATCGCGAATCTCAGTCCGTGTACCGTCGGGCAGAACGAGGTCCATTCGGCTTTCTGCCGTACCCAAAGCCTGCAGCGTGGCAGTTCCAGTGTCTGTTCCATTCCATGTCACGCTTCCTGTTAAGGTCACATCACTAATGACAACGGTCCCAGTCATAGCGGCAATGGATTGCGCCGCAATCGCCAAGGCTTGCGGGTCGCTTGCGGGTTGGTTTTTTCCGAACAATGGCACTGCACAGCTGAGGCAGTAAACAGCAAGCAGCAGAAGTGGGAACTTTGACATTTCGAAACTTCCTCCCAAACAAGCGTGATGTGATCGCTCACATGCCTAGCAACACGTCCAACTTAGTTTCAATACTGAGGGAAGCAGCGAGGAAGAGTTAACGGGACTGAGAATCCGCCGCTCTAACTGGCCGATCCTGCTCGCTGTTGTGCGGCAGACAGTACTCGCGATCGCCTGTGGAAATCAACAGAGACTCGACCGTTGTTACGAAATACGAAATCTTTGTCGAGAATCGGAGAACAAGTCTAGCATCGCGACTGCGTCCAGGAGAGCGTGTTGTCCGGATTCCGTAACGAACCCGTTTCGCGGGAGTGCCAAGGCTGCTCCGCTTTCGGCTGCGTCCCTCCCACGTGCTGCGTATCAAGACTTGTGCGCATGCTCCGGCACTCCACCCAATCAGCCCACTTCTTTTAGTCATGCCCTTTCCTTGTCCGATACTCTGTTGACCTCTCCCTTCTTACGCCCGCAACGTCAAACCTGGCGTGCAATTGCCACACGGCATGGAACTTGTCCCAGCCGCCGCGTTGTCCCGACTGCGTGTGGCTCGATGCTAACTCTGTGTGTCTCCCATGCTCGTGCATGACCGATGTCCTATAACAGTGCGGTTTTGCACGCCCCTTGTCGCCGATGTCGCGTGGACAGTGTGAGTTAGCCCCACTCAGAACGATAAACCAGCAACAATGCAGCGATTGAGGCCCTGTGCCGGGTAATCCCCCCTGGGAGCAAGCCGCCACCGTCATTAGGCGGCAGGTGCCCGGAATCGGCGGCGATGCTTATCTACTCACGCTCCGGTCTTTTCCACCCTCGCATCAATGGCGGAGAGTTCTACGACTGGCTATGCAACGTTTGCAACAGTCGCGGTAGAAAGCAAAAAGCACTTGACACACCCCCGTAATCTGGTGACTGACCACGCGAATTGCACGTCGTAGTCGAAGGGAGATAAGCATTTCTCTACACCAAGATTCCGGAATCGCAGTCCGGGAAGTGAAGCAGCTTCGGGGACTTATCTGGTCACTTCACTTTGCGGACCCGTACACAGGGTACTCAGGTACTCAGGGTACACAGGGTACTCACGGTATTCAGGTATTCAGATACACAGGGTATGCAGGGTATTCAAAGGAACTCAGGGGTCGAACTGTCGTTCGACGAGATAGCTTTTCTTTTTGTGGGTGGACAGAAATGGGAACCATCAGTCTCGATCAACATCTTGACGCTGCCATCGAGGAAAATCGCGCCCTATTCGAATCTCACGACAAGATGGAAGCCTATCTCTCACCCCTCTTCACCTTCACACGTATTGCAATGGGGCACCCCGAGATGACGGATCTAACCGCAGACTCGGCCGCCGCAGTGGTCGATGCCTACCTGTTACGCAGAGGAAATGTTAGTGCTGAAGAGGGCTGGACCGCCGAGTTCGACTCCGCCGATGCTCGGGCGATGTTCCTGCAGGTTTGGGATGAGATTCGCTGCCTGCCAGGCGAATCCTGGCTGGATGCAGCATGGCGTCGCGTGAACCAGCGCCGCGCCTTCGAAGCAGTCCGGAAGCTGCCCGAGTGCAAACACATGACCGGTTACGCTCGCTTTTTAGCACTGGCCGCCGAGCTCCAAGAAATGCGCGGCGATCAATCCATTCTCCTACCTTGCCGTGACGTTGCTAAGGTCCTGGGTGTGGACAAAGGGACGGTCGTCGCGTACAGGAAGCTGGCCGTCAAACATGGCTTCCTGCAACAACTAAAACATCATCGGTACGATGGCGGGCAGAGCGAAGCAACTGAGTTCAAGTTCAACCTTGACCGGCTGGGCCGCAGCGATCAGGGCGGCTAAACGGATAACTGGCGGATGAGGGTATGGCTGTGGCGCAGGAGCGCGGAGTAAGGAATCAACAAGGCTGGCTAACCGCGTAGCTGGCAATCACCGAGACGCAACGAGAGGAAAAACATGGGGATTAAAAAATTCCCCTGGACGTTTATGACGTTCGGGTTCGGAGAACTCTTTGATGCGTGTTCCTGGCGATACGGTGAATCCCGTGGCCGTTGTGGGGTCTACGAACCCTGGCATCCTCACCGTCGCCCAGGCGGCGCAGGCGCTCGGTGTATCACAGTCATGGATTAGACGGCATAAGCTCGAACTGCCACTCACTAAACTCCCAGGTCGCATGGTGCGCTTCAGTGGCCCCTTGCTTTCCGACCACATCCTTGGGACACTGTCGCCAGGGAAATCGTTGAAGCCGGGAAGGAAGGTTATGCTTTCTCGGTATCAGCGAGGCAGTGTTCGGTTAATCGGTAAAGTGTGGTACGGGATCTACCGCGAAGACGTGAAAACATCGGACGGAAAAATCGAGAGACCGCAGCGAAAGATCCGACTCGGCACTCTGGCAGAACTCCCTACCAAGAGCTTGGCCAGAGCGAAACTGGCAGAGATCTTGGCAAATCTACAACCAACCACGCAGATCACTTTCCGGGAGTTGGTTGATCGCTGGAAGGCCGCAGAAGGACCTACGCTGAAGGACTCAACGTTCGACACCTACAAGAAGGTACTCATGGCTCGCGTCATGCCTACTTTTGAAAGTCAAACTATCACCAACATCAACCGCGAGGTAGTCCAAAACTTTCTCGCAGGAAGGGCTGCGAACTTCGGTAATAGTACGCTAAAGAGCATGAGAACCGTCCTAAGTCTCACGCTGGGGTGGGCTAAAAATTGCGGCTGGATTCAGGCCAACCCATGTGAGGGCGTGAGACTGCCGCGCGTCACTGGCGGCAGGAAGGTGATCCGCACGGTTCTGACCTGGGAACAAATCCTGGCGCTGGTCGCGCGCTTGAAGGAACCGTATACGACGCTCGTTTTGTTTTTGGCAGTGTCTGGGCTCCGGATCGGAGAAGCGATTGCGGTCAAGCGCTCATCCTTCTCTGGTAATTTAGTACTCGTTTCTCGCCGGATCTACGACCGGAAAGAAGACGATGTAAAAAGCCGGAAGGGAGTACGCGGGTTGCCGTTGGACCCAGCGCTGGTAACGCGAATGTTGCAACTCGGATCGGGTGAGTGGATCTTCCGGTCAAGGAGAGGCACACCCATCAACCCAGGAACGCACTCAAGCGCTACATCAGGCCAGCGGCCAAAGCACTGGGAATCCATATCGGGGGCTGGCACGATCTCCGCCACACCCTGAATACGACCTTACGGCGTGATGGTGTCGATCCTGGCGTGCGGGCGAGAATCCTCGGGCAATCCGGCACTTCGTTAGCGACGGACATTTACGACCATCCCGACGCTAGCGATTTTGTCCAGCCTCTGGCCGTTGTTGCGGGGAGGTTGTTACCAAGTTGTGACCAAACCGGGGCAAAGAACAAATTGGCGACATAGAATTTGTCAACTGTATGGGCTTTGGTGGGCCCACCAGGATTTGAACCTGGAACCAACAGATTATGAGTCTGCTGCTCTAACCGTTGAGCTATGGGCCCGAGAGGCTGACTCTAGCATATCAAGAGCAGAGGTCGGGGAGCAGGGGCTAGGAAGAGCAGAGCCCAAGAAGAGCAGAGCCCCTGAGGGCGGAGGCCAGTAATCAGACTCCGCCAAACTTAAGAGTTCTTCGACGGATCCCTGAACACTGGCGCCTGAGTATTGGTTTAATGCGCTGTCGCTTTCTCCGCCCCCAGGCCGGTATTCGAGCGCACCAGCAGTTCGTTGAATTTTGCCTGTGAGGTCGGCTCTGAACTGACCAGCGTCCCGATGATGGCGCCGAGGAATCCCAACGGAATACTCAGGATGCCGGGATTTTCCAGCGGGAACCAGGCTTTCGCCTGAATCAGATGGCGCGCGGCCCCCGTAACGGTCGGCGGATCAATTCCCATCAGGCTCGGGCTCACCAGAATCAGGCCAATCGACGCCAGCAGACCGACGGCGAGTCCTGCCACTGCACCCGCCGTGTTAAACCGCCGCCAGAATATGGACAGCACAATCACCGGCAGATTCGCCGACGCCGCCACCGCAAACGCAAGCGCCACAAGAAATGCTACGTTCGCTGTTTGCAGTTTGATCGCTAATGCAATGGACACTCCGCCCACCACAAACGCCGAGATCCGCGCAACCAGCACTTCCTCGCCCGACTTCCGCTCTACTCCGTTGTGGATGACGTTGGTCCAGAAATCGTGCGAGAACGAAGTGGTAGCGCTGATCGTCAATCCGGCAACCACAGCGAGGATCGTTGCGAACGCAATCGATGAGATGAAGGCGAAGAAAACATTCCCCGCCAGAGCTTGCGCGAGTAAAGGCGCGCTCATGTTTGTGCCGCCATGCCCCTTAATGAAATCCGGGCCGACGATCGTTGCCGCGCCGAATCCCAGGAACGTTGTCATGATGTAGAAGCTGCCGATCAACACCATCGCCCACACCACGCTATGGCGCGCCGTCTTCGCGTCAGGCACTGTGTAGAACCGGACCAAAATGTGCGGCAGGCCCGCCGTGCCGAAGATCAACGCCATGCCCAACGAGATTAGATCCAATGGCCCGTACGGAGGCTTGTATCGCAGCCCCGGCTGCAGGAAGTCTTGCACCACTACGCCGCCCTTGGCATCGTGATACGTCACATGCCCGATGGCGCCGAAGAACTGTCCAAAGCTGAAGTGGAAGTGGGCCATCACCAGAATACTGAGCATGATCGTTCCAGCCATCAGCAAGATCGCCTTGATGATCTGCACCCAGGTCGTCGCCAGCATTCCGCCGAACACGACGTACACGATCATCAGGATGCCGACACCGATCACGGCCTGGTTGTATGTTACGTATCCGCCGAGCAGCAACTTCACCAGCGTGCCCGCTCCCACCATCTGCGCGATCATGTAGAACGTGCTGACAGTCAGCGTGCTGAGCGATGCCATCGCCCTCACTGGCCGCGGCTTCAGACGATAGGCCAGCACATCGGCCATGGTGTATTTGCCGGCATTGCGGAGAGGTTCGGCGATAACCAGCAGCACAGTCAGATAAGCCACCAGCCATCCTACAGAAAAAAGAAATCCGTCATATCCCTGAAACGCAATGATTCCCGCAATGCCCAGAAACGACGCCGCACTCATATAATCGCCGGCGACCGCGATCCCGTTCTGCCATCCTTTAATCTGGCGGCTTGCCGCAAAGTAAGCCGATGATCCCGCCGACCGCCGCGACGCCCAGTAAGTGATCGCCAGAGTGACCGCGATGAATACCAGGAACATGATTAATGAGATATTCATGACTCACTTGTCTCCCTTGCCGGTCTTATCCAGAATGTCCTTGGCGAGACGATCGAAGTTATTAGCGGCCTTCATGTAGAGGGCGGCGATAATCCACGCCACAACGAACTGCGAGAGTGCGAAGAGGTAGGCCAGGTTCACCTGCCCGATTACCTTCATCGCCATGAATTTCGGCGCGTACCCGACGAGCACCGGCAGCGCGAAGTAGTAGACAAGGAAGAAGATGAATGCCGGCACGATGAATGTCTTTTTGATCGCTATCAAGTCTTGAAATTCTCTGCTGGCTGCGATGCGGTCCCAGACTGATTGGGACGGTGTGGGTTCCTGACCCGGCTTTACGATCTCTGAGTTTTGGGCGGTGTTTGCCATAAGAATCTCCTTCACGCGCGAGCTGCAAACTTTTCACTGAAAGACGACGGAAAGCCTGTAGCGCGGTTGACGGACAGATTACTCCCTGCTGTCAAGTTTCTGAATGGGTGGGGCGTCCTGGGGTGAGGGCCGGGTCTGTGGACAGGTCTGCTGGGCTTTGCCGTCGCAGGACAGCCAAGGCGGCTGTCGCCACATGTGCAGTGGTGACGTCCGGATTTCGACGGCTGTGAAAACCTTGCGGACTAGACCTTCGCCGCCTTCGTCATTTTTCCGGCGGCCGCTAGCTCTGCCAACGAGGGGATCGATTCCGGCTCGGTCACCTTGCGATCGGGCATCATCGTGCCGCTCTTGAATGCTTCGACCAACATTTCAATCGCCAGGTCCGTGTTCGGGCGAATGTAGATCGTTGCCGCCAGACTTCCGTTTCGAACCCAAGCTTGGCCTGTTTTCGGCATCCCGTCGCAGCCCGTTATGGGGATCTTCATCCAGCGCGCGCGATCGGACTCGGCAATTTCGCTGAACGCTTTGCGCGCTCCCATGGCCATGCTGTCGTCTTGCGCGCCGACCAGATCGATGCGGCTGTGCTGCGAAGTCTGCAGGCGCAGCCACGAAGTCATCGCCTTATACGAACTCTCCTCGGTCCAGTTTGCCCGGAGTGTCTTCACTTGAACATTCGTGGGCTTGCTTTTGTTCATCCCGATCGAGCGTTGTTTCGCGGCGGAGCTGTTGTTCGGTCCTTCGATATATAAAACCGACCCGCCGTTCGGCAGGAGAGCAGCGAATTGCATTCCC
>Ga0210407_10000866_pt1 | contig 31011 bp, 29 predicted proteins | sample IncBWC27MmetaG_FD_150860 | JGI IMG/M metagenome (GOLD analysis project Ga0210407, IMG submission 150860) | Forest soil microbial communities from Barre Woods Harvard Forest LTER site, Petersham, Massachusetts, United States - Inc-BW-C-27-M | ecosystem: Environmental > Terrestrial > Soil >...
CAGTCGACTTGCCGACAGACCTGGAGTGTTTTCCCCTCCGGCAAACCGACGATTCGCAGCTCTATCATTTTTGGGACAACACGTTGATCCTGGCGGACACCAACTGGAACCTTACCTTCAGCCTGGCCAACCGGAAAGGGAAGCGCGTTGGAAGCTTCACCTTATATCGCCGGAGCAACGTGTCTCCGCTATGGATTGATTTGAGCGTATTCAACACCACTGGGTTTGCCAGCGCGCTGGGGGAAAAAGTTGAATCCATCCAGAACGATTGGCTGACCCAGGACCGGGACGAGCTCACGACCGCATACGAATCATCTGCCGCGAGTGATTGAACCGAAGTGACTGATCCGAAATTGCGACGTCCTGTCTAAGCCTGGGCGGGCCTGCCAACGTTCTGGTGGCACGCAGCCAAACTCCTGCGGGCCTAAGTTTGCGCGTGGTGCCGGACATCGGCGCCGCGGACCCAGAAGATAACGTCTTCGGCAATATTGGTGGCGTGGTCCGCGACGCGTTCCAGGTTCCTGGCCACCAGCAACGTATCTAAGGCGTGGCGATGCGTTTCCGTCGAATGGGTCATCGCTTTGTCGGCAGCCTCGAAGATCTCGCGGTTCATGTTGTCCACCAGGTCGTCTCGTTCCAGGACGGTCTGCGCCAGATCGGCGTCGGCGGTGAGGAAAGCGTTCAGCGCTTCGCGCACCATGCTGATGGTGAGTGCGGCCATCCGCGCGATGTCCGCGTTCACGCTCGACTTGGGATGACGGGCCAGGTCCATCACCCGCTCCACGATATTGACTGCCTGGTCGCCGACGCGCTCCAGATCGGCGTTGATCTTGATGCAGGCAATGATAAAACGCAGGTCCACGGCCATGGGCTGCTGCATGGCGAGCAGGTCAATCGCCAGCTCGTCCACTTCGCGCTCCGCGGCATTGATCTTGCCTTCATCGCGGAGCACCAGCTGGCACACGGAGCCGTCCCCCGTCTGGTAAGCGCGGACGGCGCGCTCCACCGCCTGTTCCGCCATGCCACCCATGGTGAGCAGCTTCTGCTTGAGGTCATCCAGCCCCTGATGGAAGCGTGTGCGTGTCATCCGAACCTCCCCGTGATGTAGTCTTCAGTCCGCTTGTCAGAAGGCTTGGTAAACATCTTCTCCGTCTTATCGAGTTCCACCAGGTTCCCCATGAGAAAAAAAGCTGTGTATTCAGCCACACGCGCGGCTTGCTGCATGTTGTGCGTGACAATGACGACGGTATACTGCTGTTTCAAATCAAAGATCAAGTCTTCGATTTTAGCAGTGGAAATCGGGTCGAGGGCCGACGCGGGCTCATCCATCAGAAGAACGTCCGGCTCGACCGCCAGCGCGCGGGCAATGCACAGGCGCTGCTGCTGCCCGCCCGAAAGGCTGGCGCCGGATTTCTTCTTCAGCGAATCCTTTACCTCGTCCCACAGGGCCGCCTGGCGCAACGACCTCTCGACGATCTTATCCAGTTCGCCATGGTTACTGAATCCGTTGAGTTTCAGGCCTGCGGCGACGTTATCGTAAATGGACATGGTGGGAAACGGATTGGCTTTTTGGAACACCATGCCCACGCGCCGCCGTACCCAGACGGGCGAAACGCCCTTGCCGTAGACATCCAGGTCGGCAATCTGGATCTTGCCTGCCACGCGCGTGTTGGGCAGGGTCTCATGCATGCGGTTGATGCAGCGCACGAACGTGGACTTACCGCAGCCGGAAGGCCCAATGATGGCGGTGGTGTGCCTGGGCGGGATCTCCAGATTAATGTTGTAGAGCGCCTGGGTGCTGCCGTACCAGGCATTCAGGTTTTCTACGCTGATGTGACTTTGCTCGTCCATGAATTAGCCCGACTCCCTGACTCCGCGGCTGGTGACTAATCTAAAGGCCACCGTCGTGAGCAAGATCATAGTGATGAGGACAAGCGCTCCTGTCCACGCCTTGCTGTGCCAATCATCATACGGTGAAGTTGCGTATTTAAAAATCTGTACCGGCAGGGCCGCAGTAGGCTGGTCGAGCCTGAAATTCCAATAGTCATTGCCTAATGACGTGAACAGGAGAGGGGCGGTTTCGCCGGCGATGCGCGCAAACGCCAGTAAGATGCCGGTGATAATTCCACCTTTGGCGCTGGGCAGCACCACCGACAGCGTGGTGCGCCACTGCGCTATGCCGAGTCCCAGGGCTGCTTCCCGTATGGGATGAGGAACCAGCAGCAGGACCTCTTCCGTGGTGCGGCTGACAATGGGAATCATCATGATTCCAAGGGCCACGGAGCCTGCGGTCAGCGAAAAGTGCCCCTGCTTGAGGACCACGATGGCGTAGGCAGTCATCCCGATCACGATGGAAGGTACACCGTTGAGCACGTCCGCGGTAAACCGGACCACATTGCCATAGCGGTTGCGTCCATACTCAGCCAGAAAAATACCGGTCCCGACTCCAAGAGGCACTCCAATCAGGCTGGCGAGTCCCAGGATCATCAGGGACCCGGCCAAGGCGTTGGCTACGCCGCCGCCGGTTTCGCCCACCGGCTTGGGAAGCTGGGTGAAGAAATCCAGGTTCAGGCCGCCGATTCCACGATAGATCACGGTGCCCAGGATCAGGAACAACGGCACGGTGACAACGAGCGCACCCGCAGTGATAGTCCCCAGGGCCAGATAGTTCTTGCAGCGCCGGGACCAGCTGATGTCATGCGTGGTCAAGTCAGGCAAGGGACCTCGCAGGCATGCCGCGCGTAACACTCCAGACCAACAGACCGGCAAGCGCATTCACAACCAGCGTTAACGCGAACAGTACCAATCCCATTTCCACCAGGGCGCTCAAATAGACATCGCCCGTGGCCTCCGCAAACTGATTGGCGATCACACTGGCCAGGGTGTCTCCCGGAGCAAAGAGGGAGCGCGCAATTTCCCCCCGGTTGCCGATCACCATGGTGACCGCCATGGTTTCACCGAAAGCGCGTCCCAGGCCCAGAATGACGGCCCCCATGATTCCGGGCCGCGCATTGCGTAGTACTGCAATACGCAGCATTTCCCATTTGGTGGCGCCCAGCGCCAGGGCCGCTTCGCGTTGCTGCCGCGGCACGGCCACAATGACTTCACGGCTGATGGAGGCAATGATGGGAAGAATCATGATGGCAATGACGGTCCCGGCGGCCAGCATGCCGAAGCCAATCTTGGGTCCCCCAAACAATCCGGTCCAGGCAAAATAGCGGGCCAAAAAGGGCTCCACGTAGTAGCGCATGAACGGCACCAGCACAAAGATGCCCCACAAACCGTAGATCACGCTGGGAATGCCGGCCAGGAGTTCCACGCACACGGAGAGGACTGCGCGGATTTGGCGGGGGCAAATCTCCGTCAGGAAAAGGGCAGTACCTACGGACAGCGGAACAGCGATTATCAGGGCCACCAGCGAAGAAACCACGGTCCCGTAGATGAATGGGAGTGCGCCGAAATCTTCGACGACCGGGTCCCAGATGGTCTTGCGCAGAAAGCTCAGGCCAAATTTGTGCAACGACAGGCGGGACTGCGTGATGAGTTCAAAGAGTATGAGTCCCACGATTGCCAGCACCGCGAGAGCACAAGCAACGACCAGGGCGCGGAATGCCCCGTCAGCGAGAGCGCTGCTGCTGGTCCGAAACCTGGTCTTGGCAGAGGAAGAGAGCTGCTGCGGTTGGTTGTACCCAGCCCCGCTGGAAGCGCCGCCCGCCGGTGTTTCCGGCGGGGAGCCACTCGAGACACGGTCCTGGGGAAGCGCGGGCATTCGCTGGAAACCTACCAGATCATTGTTAAAGAATGATTAAAAACAGAGCGCCGGCGGACCGGCGCTCTGGAACACTATCTATGTTGAAAGCCTACGGCAGAACGTAAGTTAGGCTCACGGAGCGCAAGTTACCTACGGCCTGGGCGACCGGCAGCAAGACCCAAGCTGCGTTGCCACCGCTTGTTCATTGGATCGCTTTGATTCTGGCTTTGACCTTTTTTGCTACATTCTCAGGCAGCGGAGCATATTGAAGGGACGATGCCATGGGCTCGCCTTTGTCCACCATCCAATTCAAAAAGTCGATCATGACTTTCTTCTTGCCGGCGTCGCTCCACTGCACCGGAACCAGCAACCAGGTGAAGCTGGCGATCGGGTAAGAAGTCTTGCCCGGAGCGTTGGTGATGGAAACCCGGAAATCGTCCGGCATCTCTTGCACCGACGCTGCTGCCGCCGTTGTGGACTCCAGGCTGGCCTTTACAAACTGTCCAGCCGCATTCTGGACGCTGCCAAAAGGAATATGGTTCTCCGTCGCGTACAGCAGCTCTACGTACCCGATGCTGCCTTCGGTCTGCTTGACCGTTCCGGTCACGCCTTCGCTGCCCTTGCCTCCCAGACCAACCGGCCAATTGACCGCGGTGTTCTTACCGACTTTGGTCTTCCACTCGTCGCTTACCTTTGAGAGAAAGTCGGTAAAGATGTAGGTGGTGCCGCTGCTGTCGGAACGGTGCACGACAAGAATCTCGGTGTCCGGAAACTTCACTCCGGGATTGGCTTTCGCAAGGCGTGGATCGTTCCACTTCGTAATTTTCCCCAGGAAGATGTCCGCCAGAACGTCAGGCGTGAATTTGAGGTCTTGCTTCACACTGGGAAGGTTATAAAAAGGCGCCACGGCGCCCAGGACCGTCGGTATGTGCACAAGCGGAAACCCTGTTGCCTTAAGCTGTTCATCCGACATGGGGCCATCGCTGGCGCCGAAGTCCACGGTCTTGGCCTGGACCTGCTTGATGCCGCCTCCGCTGCCGATAGACTGATAATTGACCTCGACCCCGGGATGCAGCTTGTGATACTCGCTAAACCACTTTGAGTAAATTGGGTAAGGGAAAGTAGCCCCCGCACCGGTCAGTTTGCCGCTAAAGTCATCGGTCTGAGCAAACGCTCCAGAAAAAAACAGGGCTAATGCCAGCCCTGCCAGCCATTTGAGTCGCATTTGTGCCTCCAAGGATATTGATTGAATGGGTTCAGCGTCACTTTAGGGCAGATTTGTTACAGAATGATTAAAGGAAGATGAATAGGAAATAAAATTGAGAGTGACGCCCTGCCCGAAAGCGTCGGATTTGCGCACAACACAAAAGAAAGTGAAGTCACTCTATCGTGTGCGGAACAATCAGTCCGTATTTGCGCAAGAAAACTTTCGGCTCATGCTTTTGGCAGCGTAAAGAAGAAGGTAGACCCGTGTCCCACGACGCTTTCAACGCGCACCGTTCCACCGTGGTTCAGCACGATATGCTTGACGATCGCCAGACCTAATCCTGTGCCGCCTGTCTCGCGCGACCGGGCTTTGTCCACGCGGTAGAAGCGTTCGAAAATGCGGGGCAGATGCTCGGATGGAATGCCAGGACCAGAGTCGCTGACAAAAAACTCAATCCTGGGCGGTTTTTCGGTGGCGCCAATCACGATCTTCTTCCCGCTCTGCGCGTAGCGCAAGGCGTTGCTGATCAGGTTCGCAAATACCTGGTGCACGGCGTAGGAATCGGCCACTACCGACGCTTCCGGGGCCTCGCCGACGCTCAGTTCCACGCCTTCTGCTTCGGCGCTTTTCTGCATGGCCGAAGCGGCTTCCGCAATCAACTGGTGGACCTGGTGCGGCCGCAAGTCCAGCTTCTCCTCGCCGGACTCCACGCGCGCCAGGACCAGCAAGTCTTCGGTGAGCCGGCCCATGCGTTCCGCGTTTCTGCGAATCACCTGCATGAACTCCTGGGTGTGGCCGCTCAGAGGCTCACCGGACTCGAGCAGAGTTTCCGCGTAACCGCGAATGGAAGTAAGCGGCGTACGCAGTTCGTGGGAAACGTTGGCGATGAAGTCCCGGCGCGTCTTTTCTACTCGCTCAATCTCCGAGATATCGTGCAGCACGCTGACTACTCCGCCATCCGGCAGCGGTTCCGCGGTAATGGAAAAAGACTTAGACCCGGCGAGCGACGAGGCAATCGTGGTCTGTCGTTGGCGTCCGTGTACGGCAGTGCGAATGGTGGCGAGAAAATCGGGATGCCGCACCAGTTCGGTTACTGGAGCGCCGATACGCACAGGCCGGTGTACGATCTCCGAAATGGCCTGGTTCGCCCAAAGAATTCTCAAGTCATGGGAGACGGCAATAACCCCGTCTTTCATGCTGTTCAGAAGGGCCTCGAGTTCGGAGCGGCTTTCGCGGATGGCCGCGAAGTTCGCCTCCAGGCGGCGGCCGGTGCGGTCCAGCGCCACGGCGACCTGGCCGATTTCGTCGCTGCGGTCTTCGGCGATGCGCGCAGACAAGTCGCCGGCGGCCATCTGTTCGGCGAACCGCACGATGTTCCGGAGCCGCATCGAAACATTCCGCGCCACCAGCAGGGCCACCAGCAAGGCCAGGACCAGCGATGCTATCGTCGCCGCGAGCAGGGTCTTTCTGATCTGGACCACATGGTCCCGGATGGAGGCCAGGGGAAAGGCCAGCCGCGCTATCTTGTCTCCGCTGGGGACTGCGACATAGAGGAATTCCACTCCTACGGTCTTGCTCACTCTCGTCGAGCTGCCGGTGGCGCCTTGCAGGGCGGTTTGAACTTCAGGTCTGCCGGCATGGTTTTCCATGGTACTGGGATTTGCTTCCGAGTCGGCCAGCACAGTTCCGTCCCGCGCGATGATGGTGGCGCGCATGCCCGTAATATGCGACTCTTCGTCTGCCATCTGTTGCAGTGAATGCACGCGGTCGTTTTGAATGCGCAAAGCAAAGCTCTGGGCATTCTGGGTCAACAGGCGCTGGATGTCGCTGCTTAATGAATTGGTCCAGGTGTAGCGGATGCTGATGTCCAGAATCAGGGCGGCCAGCGCAATCACCATGACCAGTGCCACCATCATTTTGAGGAAGATCCGGTTCCTCACTTGGCCGCCTCAAACTTGTAGCCAGCGCCGCGAACCGTCTTCAGGTATTTGGGGTGCTCCGGATCAGCCTCGATCTTCTCCCGGAGCCTGCGGACGTAGACGTCAACCGATCGCGGAGTCACAAATGAAGTTTCACGCCATACTGCGTCCAGCACCTGGTCGCGAGTGAACACTCTTCCCGGATGGGAAGCCAGGAAGTGCAGCAGGCGGAACTCCGTGGCCGTGACCTCCACTGGTTTGTTCCTGACAGTCAGCGTCACCGATTCGCTGTTCAATTCGAAATCGGGCATGGTGATGGTCGTCGTGACAGGCTGTTCGAAGCGCCGCAACACGGCCCGTACGCGGGCCACAAGCTCACGCGGACTGAAAGGCTTGACGACGTAGTCATCGGCGCCCAGGTCCAGACCGCGCACCCTGTCTTCTTCGGAGGTGCGGGCAGTCAGAAAAATTACCGGGAAGCGCGCCACGTCTTTGCTTTCGCGAATTTGCCGGCAAACCTCAAGGCCGCTGCTGCCGGGCACCATGATGTCCAGCAGAAACAATGCGGGTGAATTCTCTCTCGCCAGAGCAAGGACTCTCTCGCTGGAAGGGCAGACACGGACCGTAAATCCCGCTTGTTGAAGATGGTAGCGGATGAGGTTGGATATGTCCGGATCGTCTTCTAAAACGATGATCGTCTGTTTCACAGGGTTTCCGGTGTTGCGCAACGTACGATTCTATATCCGAATCATAAAGTCGCGCGTTAAATGCATTTCACAATCGGGACGCGCGCAGCTCTCGGCAACTGCTGCGCCCCGGTCCGCCGATTTGTAAGCGGCTTGTGTGCGCTGTTAGAGTTATTGTCGTGAACCGTTTTAAAACCTTCTTCTTAACCGCCCTATTCGGTGCGGCGATTTCTCTGTCTTCAGTTTCCTATGCGGGCGAGGCCGCCGCTGTACTGCCTCCGGTCCCGCCGACGGTGGATTCAATTACCTCTACGGAACTACGGATGCACCTGGAATTTCTGGCGTCCGACGAACTCGGAGGCCGCTACACTCTGGCGCCGAACTTCGCGATATCGGCGAGGTATCTGGCTTCGCGCCTGAAGGCCTACGGGTTCCACGGCGGCGGCGACCACGGCGATTTTCTGCAGACGTTTGAGGTGATTGCCTCCACACCGGAGGTCACCGGGAGCACGCTTTCCATCACTCTCGGCGGCCAGTCCACCAGCTACAGTTTTGGCGATTTCTATCCTTCGTCAGGCGTGAGCGGCGAGGCCAGCGGACAGATTGTATTTGTCGGCGCCGGGATCTCCTCGCGCTCGCAAAACCACGACGACTATGCCGGCCTGGACGTGAAAGGCAAAATCGTTTTGATTGCTCCAGGTGCTCCCGCGGGAGTGGACCTGTCCCGACTCGCGGAGAATGAAAGCGGAGAGGAAGCGGCGCGCGCACATGGAGCGGCCGGCGTGCTGCAGATTCCTCCGCAGCGTTTTGCCGAATTCATGAAGAACAAGACGTTTCGCGACCGCGCGGCCGGTCGTGAGTCCGTCCAGTTGGCCCGGGCAGCAGACGGGAAACTGCCGTCCGCCACTTTGGGGCCTGAACTTACCGACAAGCTGCTCGCGGCGCTGGGGCTCGACCTGAAGGCGGTCTATGAGGCGGCCAAAAAGAAAGAAGCCCTGAAGCCGAAGGCCATGGACGCCACTGCTCACCTGGTTTCCGCATTCCGCCAGGCCCGCGTCACCACGCAAAATGTCGTGGGAATAATGGATGGCGCCGATCCTCAGCTCAGGAACCAATATGTTGCTTTCAGCGCGCACTACGATCATCTGAAGACCGGCGATCATGGCGAGATTTATCACGGCGCGGATGATGATGGTTCCGGCACTACAGCAATCCTGACCATCGCGCACGCGATTTCGCTGGATCCGCCCAAGCGCTCTGTCATGATCATCTTTCACGCTGGGGAAGAGCTGGGTCTCCTCGGTTCCGAATACAACACGGACTTTGCCCCCGCCGTTCCCCTGGACAAAATCGTGGTGGACCTGAACATCGACATGATTGGCCGGTCCAAGCCGCCCGGTGACGACGCCAAAGAAGACGAACATCTCACGGACGCGCATACCATCTATCTTGTCGGCACGAACCGCATCAGTCCGGAACTGCACAAGATCAGCGAGAGCACGAACGCCGAATTCCAAAAGCTCAAGCTCGACTACCACTACAACGACCCCAATGACCCGGAGCGCATTTACTATCGCTCCGACCATTGGAACTATGCCAAGCACGGCATCCCCATCATTTTCTATTTTGACGGGGTGCACGTGGACTATCACAAGCCCACGGACACCGTGGACAAGATCGATTTCACCAAGCTGACGGCCGTTACCAGGCTGGTATTTGAAACCGGCTGGCGCGTTGCCAACATGGACCATCGCCTGTCCATTGGCGGAAACTGATTGCCCGGCCGGTTGCGCGGGGCCTATTCCGCGCGGCGGGCCAGCACCAGCGTGATGTCGTCCGGCGGTTCCGTAGAACCGATCCAGTCGTGGACGGCCGCAATCACCTGGTCGGTGATCCGCTGCAGCGACAAGTAGCGGTGGATGGCAACGGTTTCCACCAGCCGTTCTTCGCCGAATTCGCCAAATTCATTTTCCGGTTCGGTGATGCCGTCGCTGAACGCAATGAAAATATCGCCGGCGTTGAAATCAACCGTCTGCTCTTCGTACTCGATGTTGTCGAACAATCCCACCACCATCCCGCCGGCATCGAGCCGCCGGACTGAGCCGTTGGGCGCCAGGATGATCGGGGGGAGATGGCCGGCGTTGGAGTAGGTCATACGGTGGTTTTCACCATCGTAGAATCCCAGAAAGAGCGTCGCGTATTTTTCCATCTGCGTGCTGCGAAACAGATGGCGGTTGAGCGCCTGGAGCATCCGTGCAGGTGATGGAGCTGTCCGGTGTTCGGCCAGGGCCGTACCGGCGGATTTCCGGCTGCGGGCCACCGCCGTATCTGCCGCGACGAGGGGGTCTTGTTCATAGGCACGGACTGCCGAATGGATGGTTGCCATGAGCAACGCCGCCGAGATCCCCTTGCCGCTGATGTCGCCCACGGCAATGCCGAACCGGTCCGGACCGAAGGGCAGAAAATCATAGTAGTCGCCGCTGACAATGCGGGCCGGACGGCAGACCCCGTGCAATTCCAGCCTGGCCGTCCCGGTGACGTCGCGCGGAAAAAGCTGCGCCTGGACTTCATGGGCAATCTCCAGTTCGCTCTGCAGTCTCTCCTTTTCCTTTTGTTCGGCGATCAGCTTCTGCAAGGACGCGGTCATGGAGTTGAATGCCACCTGTAGCGCGGCCAGCTGGTCATTTTGCTTCACTTCGATGCGGTGGGTGAAGTCACCGCGATTGATCCGTTGCGTCGCTTCATAGAGGTTGGCCACGGACGCAGTAATCGCCCGTGTCAGGCGCAGGCCAATGAACAGCGCTACCAGGACCATGAGAAAAAAGAGACCCGCAGAGACGACCACAAAGGAAGTGATTGTGTCGGTCCAGTCTCCCAGGTGTTCGGAGAGCCGCATGTAAATCAGCGACGGCCTTGTTGTCCCGGCCAGCAGCGCGATCTTACCTTCTTTCTTGCCGGTAGACCAATCAACCACCGGGACATAAGCCGCAAAATCAAACTCCCGGTCCAGAAAATTCCGCGCTGCCGGTATCGTGCCGGAGGTGAAATGCTTTTCGACTGGTAGTTGTGACGGGAGCAGCCCCGATGTGTTATATGGCCGCGGATCCGGAGAGGGCTGACTATTGTCGGCGCCGTTGTCCTCATAATAGGAAAGGGTGAGACTTCCAAACCCGCTCGCAATCCGTCCCAGGAGTTTCTCGTCCAACGGTACGGTCGAAGTAACAAATTTCCGGTTTTGCCTGGTGTCGGAGAAATCCACGGCGCGCAGATAGAAATGCCCTTGGTCTATCACCAAACCGCTGAAGCTTTCTTGCAACCACTTGGGAGCTTCGGAAATAGATACTTTGCATCCCGGAAAGTGTTCGTTGTGTGCGGCTATTTCTTCGGGGGCAGCGCCGTGCCGGGTGATCTGCTCTGCCGCAGCGCTGTTGGTCGCAGCCAGTCGCTGCAAGTGCGATTGAATCTCTGAGACAGTCAGGAAAGTGGCGAACTGGCCAAAAAAACGCCCGCCGGCGAATAAGGTCATGGTTATGACCAGCGTGATGGGTACAGCACCGATGAACAAGTACGTGACCAGCAGTTGGTTGCGCAAGCGCCACATCACATGCCTGCGAAACCAGCGCAACGCCACCAGCAAAACCAAAACGCCAACCAGCAGGCCCAGGAAGTTGATCCAGCCGGGCAATGACGTGGCCGCGGTTGATTTTCCCGCGAGCTTGAGGACCCAGTTCAGCAGGACCAGAAGAAGGTCAATCGCCGCCAGGTATGCGGCAAAACGGGCAAGGCGCGACCGGGGCACCAGACCCAATGCCGTTACCTTGCGGACGATTTTGAACCAGAGAGACAACCTCAAGATTATAGCGAGTCGCGCCACGGCAGGCGGAAGGCTTCTAGGAAACCGGCGTGGTGTTTTCGGGAACCACAGCAGGCAGAACCACCGCGGGCTTGATGTCCGGCTTTGGCTCCGCACTGGTCTTTATTGGCTCCGGACCAACGGCTGCAAGATTGGCGCCGGCAAGGACCATCAGTCCTGAGAGGAATGCCCAGAACATCAGCGTCACGGAGGTCACGAACGGGCCGTACACTTCCTTAAAATTCAGCCACGGCAGGGCAAGTACGTAGAGATATCGTGCCAGTTGCCAGAGGACTCCCATGGCCACGGCCGCCGGCAACACCTGTCTTGGGGAGACTTTCCCGTTCGGCAGAATCCAATAGACAAAGAAGAAGATGCACGCGCTAGCGACAATGGCGAACATCTTCAGCATGATGAAGACTGCTGTCTGAAAGACGACATTGCGGCTGTTGACCAGGATATAACCCAGAATGTACTTATTGCCGGCCGCGAACGCCGTGGAAAGCAGGGCGAGCAGGCCACATCCAAAGGCCAGCCCGAAGGAGACAAGCTGATTGCCGAGGTACGACCGGTTCCTGGCGAAACCCCAGATCCGGTTGAACGCCACTTCCAGCGGCAGAAAGACACCACTCGAAGTAATCAGCAGAAGGACAGCTGAGGCGATCTTTACGTGCTTGCCGTGGCTGCTGAGATTCCGCACGACCAACTCCTGCCCGGCGGGTAGATGGTCTCTGAGGAGGTCCATCATGGTGTCAAACATCAGTTGCGAGTGAAGAACCCCGCGGATCAGCCAAGCCATGAGAACTAAGAATGGAAAAAATGACAGGATGGCATTGGCGGCCACGGAGAACGCAAAAGTGTGCGCTTCGGTGTGCATCAGGTAACGCAGAGTGGGCCAGCCCCGTTGCAGGACCATGCTCCTCCAGGGTCGCAGAAAATAGGTTGTGGTGATGGGTTCCTGCGGCGATGCTGAGGGAGTGTTTTCCATGGGGTCTGCGAAGATCGTATCAAATACCGGAAGCATGTTGCGGTGGGCAGCCTATGCCGGGCGAATGTCCGCTGCTTCGGGCGGCCGCCGCACGTCTAAATAAAACGCTTTACAAAACGCGGAGTTACTGAATATCATGCGTTACCTCGCGGGGCAAGATCAAAGTGGGCTGAAAGGAGTAACTATTCGTGAAAGAGAAGGGAACGGTGAAGTGGTTCAACGGAGCCAAGGGTTATGGCTTCATTTTGCGGTCCACGGGAGAAGAGGTGTTTGTTCATTTCTCCGCCATCCAGGAAAATGGCTACAAGACCCTGAATGAGGGAGAAACGGTGGAGTTCGAACTCCTCAAAGGGCCCAAAGGCTTCCTGGCGGCGAACGTAATGCGCGGCGGCGCGAACTGATTTAATCGCGCGCTGTTTCCCGCTTTACATGATTTCCAGCGAGATGATCTGCGCCGGCCCGTCTTCCGCGGCTTCAACATAATTGACGGCGACACTGCGGTTTTGCGGTCCGCAACTGAAGCTTTCCGCCCGGATCACCACGACTTTTGCCGGGTCCGCCGCCAAAAGCTGCAGCGTCCCGCTGCCGGTCAGGACGGTGAATTTGACCTCCGGCTGGTGGGAACAGTCTACGTTCACGAGTTTGCCTTCCGCATGTGCCGTCTTATAGATATTGTCCCGCTTTGCCGCCAGGCCCTGCGAAGAAGCGCCGCTGTCCTCCATTTCCTGCAAATGGCTCCGGGCGGCAATCGCAATCTGGGGCTTTTCGCTGTTTTGCAGGCCGAGGAACAAAGTCCTGGCCGTTTCAGACTTGCCTTGAAGTACGTACAACTCCGCCAGGTTCACTGCGTAGGTTTCATTACCCGGGCTCAGGCCCAACGCGGTTTCATAGGCGGTGGCGGCAGGACCGGTCTTGCGCTGGCTCATCAGCGCGAACCCCAGCAGCGCAAAGCCATCTGCCATTGCTGGATTCAATCGCGTGACCAGGGTTGCTTCTTTCTCCATCTGGGGCCAGAGAGACGGGTCCTGCTTTTGCGCCATCAGCATGGCCCAGTAATAATGGACCAGCCAGTCCTGGGAGTCCTTCTCCGCCGCTTTTTGGAAATGCAGCATGGCTGCGTCAAAATCCCCGCGGCGCAGGAAACCATAGCCCAGTCCGCGATGCGCAATCACGTTCTCCGGGTCCTGCCGCAGGACCGTCTGGAACTCCTCGATGGCCTGCTCCTGGTAGTCCGTTTCGTGCAGGTGCAGATCGGCAAGCACGGCCGCGGTCCCCAACTGCGAGATCGGCGTGGTCACAAAGGATATCTTCTCCAGGCCATCCGGGAGGGGCTGGGAAATCGTCTTGACGCCCGGCTTGTGAAAGAAATCGGCAATACTGCTGTCAAACTCGCCGGGCTCCATGCCGAAGGCGCGCCGCATGGCGTCGGCCACCGGCACGTGATCGTTGGTGAGTTTAAAGTAGGTGATGGCGTCCTTCAGCCTGGCGTTGCTGAACAGATAATTCACCACCAGCCAGGATTGCGCGTAGAACAGCGTGCGATGGTTGTGATCGTCGTTGTAAACCGGCGAACCATGGGTGACGGCGAACAACGTCGTGGCCGGCATGAGGGTTTCATCGGCCAGGACCGACGAAACGTATTCGGGGTTCAAGCCCAGCACGGCCTGCTTCTGGTCCACCTTGATGGTGGAAAAGTACTCGGCAAAGCCTTCATCAAACCATGGCGGCAGAGCATTGCCGACGGTGCTGTGCAAGAGCAGGTGGGCATACTCGTGGAATACGGCACGCCAGCTGTTATTAGCCTCCAGATTGAGGACAATGTAATTCTTGTCCTGTCCTTGCTGATAGAATCCCGCGACAGTGAGAGGCCGGTCGCGGAATTTGGGAGCAAACTGGCTGATCTGCTTCTCGTTCCTGAATGCCACGATCTGCAACGGGATGGGTTGGGCTACATGCTTGCCCAGAAATAACTGGGAAAACACGGAACGCATCTGCTCAAACTGGAGCGCTACTTCGCGTCCGCGCCTTTCGCCGCCATCCGTCAACACGGAGAAATGGGACGATTTTACTTCCACCCACTGGTCCGCTGCCCACATACGGGCAGGACCACCGGCAATGATCACGGAAAGAAGGAACAAAACAAGGCGGCGCGACATCCATGCACCTCCCTCCGAACAATCTACAGGAATTCTGGACGGAAACAAAGCGTTCCGTGGGAAGAAGGCGGTTCGTCAGCGGATCACCGGCAGGGAGCGCGTCTCTCGCCGGATGGTCTCTAACTGACGCCGAGTCGGCTCGATGAGCTTGAAGCCATAGTGAAATCCCTCCCGGAAGTGGACCGTGGCATTAAGCGCCAGGGGCTCGGGCGCGTCGGGAAACTGGAATTCCACTTCGACCAGCTCGCCCAGGGGAAGGTCGTACGGCACGGTGGCCCCCAATCCGCCTTCGCTGATGTCCTTGGTGCGGCCGTAGATTCGTATGTTCGTCCGGATAATCAAGCGGAGGTCAATCGCGAAGCGGGCGTGTCCCCGCAGCGGCCAACGGCCCTGAACGAAATTACGCATACACAGGAAACATTACCATGGCGCATTGGCTGCCGAGGAGGAAAGGTTACCTCAATCATCGTCGTCAGATTGCGCTGGGGATTGCGCCGCCCGCAGCTTTTCCAAGGCCCACTGGGCATGTCCCGCTAGGACCGGGTCGGCGCCGGCAGCCATTTCTTCCAGGCGGGGGACGAATTCCTTTCGGCCGCTGTTTCCCATGGCAATCGCCACATTACGCTTCAGACCGGCATATTTGGCGCGCTTCACCGGAGATTCCCGGAATGCCTCCTGGAACGCCTCTTCATTCATTTCCGCCAGCCAGTCGAGATCGGGATGAAATAACCCCGGCTGGGCCTGAAACTCCGGCGCGAGCGTAAACGGCGCATTACCCGGCTTGTTGTTCCACGGGCACACATCCTGGCAGATGTCACACCCAAAGACGTGTTGCCCCAAAGCCTCGCGAAGGTCCAGGGGAATCTCGCCGCGCTTTTCGATGGTGAGATAGGATATGCAGCGCCGCGCATCGAGCTTTCCCGGAGCGACAATTGCCTGTGTGGGACATGCGTCAATGCAACGTGTGCAGCTTCCGCAGCGATCCGGCGCAGGCACGCCGGGGACCAGATCGAGCGACGTGAGAATGACTCCCAGAAAAAAGAACGACCCTTGTTTCTGATGGATGAGACAGGTGTTCTTTCCAATCCAGCCCAGACCGGCGTATTTAGCGTACACACGTTCCACGATTGGACCGGTGTCCACATAAGTGCGGGTCAATGCTTCCATTTTTTGCTGCAAGGCGAGTTCCTGGATCGCGCCTTCGACTGTCTGCAACCGGTCTTTGACGGCGTGGTGATAGTCTCTGTTACCCCAGGCATACCGCGAGATCCATCCACGACTTGGATCGTGGACCTGGGTCGAATAGGGTTGGTCCGTGTTGTAGTTCAGTCCGCAGACAACCACGGAACGTGCCCAGGGCGCCGCATTCTTCGCCGACGCGCGCCTTAGAGAGCCGGTTTCGGTGCGCTTCTCCAGGTAACGCATCTCTCCGGCGTTGCCTGCTTCAATCCACTCGCTGAATGCGTCCAGTTCGGCGAAATCCTCTTCGCGCAGGGAGGCGATGCCAGCAAGTTCAAAGCCTGCTGCGGCCGCGGCCTGGGTAACCGCTTGCGAAATCTGGTCGGAAGAGATCACGTGTCTGATTATCGCTCATCGGCGGGAGGGAGGTTGCTTGCTGCGCGGTCTCAGATTCCCAGTTTCTTCACTTCTTCGTTGTAGTACTTCCGGTAGAGAATGTCCCATTCCTGGGTGCCTTCAATGATGGTGCGCTTCTGGCTTTCAATCTTCTGGCGCGCGGCCAAATCAATTCTCTCTTCCTGCTTCAGCAGTTCTTCCAGCAGCCGTCGAATCTCCATGCGGATGCTGTTGCGGTCTTCGACAAAGTCCACCTGGTCTATTTCAGCCAGCGCGTCCGCGGCCGTGTGCGCCAGCTTGTTGACTTTGTCGCGGGACAGTCTCACAGGACCGCCTTGTATTTTCGCACCAGTTCGCCTTTGACTTTCTTGAACATCTCCTGGTAACTGGCGCCGGCCCGCTGCATTTCGTCCTGGTATTGCTCCAGGATCAAACGGACCTCATCATTAATACGGTCTTCGAGTTGCAGCTCTTCCAGCAGCGCAGCATTGAGCGCCTCGGAGACGCCGGAGACGTTCTTCGTCTCAATGAAGTCACCAGCGATAAGTTTCTGTGTTACCTGCCGGGCCAGATACCCGACATATTCTTTGGACAAGAGCATGCGTGTTGGGGTGTATGTGATTGAAAAGAATAGTGTAGCACACCGCAGTCTGGAGGGCCCTCAAGGCCGAAGCCGGCAGCTCAAAGGATGCGACCTGATCTTTTAATTCGTGTTCAACAACAGAAGCTTGAACTACATTCCTGACTAACGCCCCATTCCGGTTAACGGAACTCGTTGTTTTGTATGCGTCTTTTCCGCTGAAGTCTGGTAACTTGAGAACCACCCTTTCGCATGAAACTATTGTATGTACTCGGCCCCGCGCTGTGTTGCGTGGCGCTGGCTCAAGGAGCCTTGCGCGCCGCCGCGGAGCAATCGCTGCCTCTGCCTGATCACCCGCGTTTTGCCTTCCAGAAACTCTCGGAGCAACTTAGCCTTGCGACGGAAACAGTGACCTGTATGGTCCAGGACCAACAAGGCTTTCTCTGGATCGGGACTCAAAACGGGCTGTTTCGCTATGACGGCGCCAACGTCACGGAGTTCTCAGCAGCGCAGGGACTCAGCAGCATGCGTATTGTCCAATTGATCGTTTCACCCAAAGGAGAGGTGTGGGTTGCCACCGAGTTCGGTATCTGGAGATACGCGCGCGGCCGTTTTGAAGAATTGCTTTTGCCTGGCGGACACAAAATCCACCCCGCCTCGCAGATGGTGGCATTGGACAACGACAACCACGCGTATGTGATTGTTGACGACGGTGGGGTGCTCCGGCTCAATGTTGGGAACCCCGGCGATTTCGGAATGGTGCAGACCGAGCCGGTCAGCGAGCTGGTTCGTGCGCCCGATGATTCCATCCTGGTTGCATGGAAGGCCGTTGCAGGGAAGACAAAAGTCGGACGCATATCGCAGCGCGGCCAGGTGATTGAGGCCTTTCCCGGAGAGTTGCCCGAGCCAGAGGTGTTTGCTCTGGTGATGGATGGTTCGGGAGATGTATGGGCACGGACCGCCAGGCATTTCAGCCGCTGGGATCGCGCGCGCAAGCGCTGGATGAACGACGATGCCGGGATTCCCGGCGCTGTTGATTTCGGATATCCAACGGTTGACGGCAAAGGTGAGATTCTCCTGCCCACAATCCGCGGCCTGTACCGCCGAAACCATGGACGATGGGAAGTGATCAGCGAAAAAGAAGGCCTGGCTACGAATGCCGTTTTCGCCGCCTTCGAAGACCGCGATGGGGCGATCTGGGTAGGATTTGGCGGCGGCGGCGTGGAACGCTGGCCTGGTCCCAACGAGTGGCTGGGCTGGTCCAAACAGGAAGGATTGCCAGACTCTGTGGTGTGGACGATCGCCCGGGACCATCAGCGCCGCTTGTGGGTCGGTACCAACGATGGCCTGGGCATGTGGGACCCGCTCCAGCACAAATGGAAAATCTGGAGGGCAAAAGACGGCCTGGCCGGGGGAACGGTCCGCCAGGTGCTTGTGACGCCTGACGACAGTTTGTGGGCGCTCTGCATTCCCGGCGGTCTCACCCGTGTGGACTTGAAGACCCTGCGGCTGCAGCCGATCAAGGCCCCGGAGCGACCCAAGTCTCAAAATCCCGCTTACGCCAGGATGGCGGCCTCGCCGCGTGGCGGCGTGTGGGTGGGCGGCGCCGATTTCATTGACGAATATAAAGTGGCAGCCGGCCGCGTTACTCGCACTGTCATGCCGATACCGCATGAGGCCGAACTTGCCGTGTCCGGGCTCAGCCTGTCCCCGGATGGAGTAATGTGGGGCGCTGGGCGCAAGGGAGTAACGCGCTTTGACGGAAAACGCTGGCGGCTCATTACCGCGCGTGACGGCCTGTTGATGGACTTTGTCGATGTCATCCGTGCCGTCAGCGGGAGTGAAGCCTGGGTGAACTACTTCGAGCCCAAAGGGGCAACCCGGATCCGCGTTGGCAAAGATGGACGGCTGGAACTTAAACACTACAGTACGCGAGACGGACTGGCTTCGAACTCGCTGTATCTCATTGCCAATGATCGCAACGGCAACGTGTGGCTGGGTGGGGACCTTGGTTTGTCCATCGTGCATCCGGATGGCACAATCACCAACCAGGACCGGAGCTCGGGGCTCTTGTGGAATGACGTGAGCGCCGAAGCGGCGTTTGAAGATGCGGATGGCGGCCTCTTCATTGGCACCAGTCGAGGATTGGCCTACCGGCGGCCGAATACGCCCGCCACAAAGAACACGGTCCCGTCTACGGTGCTCACTTCCGCCACGTTTGCCGGGAAAGAAATGCTGTTCTCCCCCAATCCCCAGATTGTTTACAAGAACGGCACTTTCCATGCACATTTTGCCGCGCCGGCATTAGACGGCCCAACCGGCTTGCGCTGCAAATATCAACTCCACGGTCTGGAATCCGAGCCGGTTGAGACAACTCTGTCGCAGGTGCGCTATACAGCGCTGCCGGCGGGAGATTTTCTGTTTGAAGTGAGCTGCGGCTCCGCGACCCGCGGCTGGAGCTCGCCGGTGACCTACAAGTTTGTGGTTCTTCCGCCCTGGTGGCAACGCGGCTGGGCCCGTATTGCCTTTGGCGTACTGCTGGTCCTGTTCATTCTGTGGATCATTGCGCTTCGCACTCGCAACCTGGAGAAGCAGAGGCAGCGCCTGGAGGAAGCGGTCGCCGCCCGCAGCGCCGAGCTCTCCGCCGCCAACAAGCGTCTGGAGGAAGCATCTCTCAAGGACCCGTTGACTGGAGTCCGCAACCGCCGGTTTTTCGAAGTCACCACACCCCGTGACGCGCAGCAGACCATCCGCGCCTACCAGACAGCCAGCTCAACCGAACCTCCCCGAGACCGCGACCTGGCCTTCTTCCTGATGGACCTGGACCATTTCAAAAACACCAATGACACGTTCGGACACGCCACCGGAGATGAAGTCCTGGTCGCCGTGGCCCGCCGCCTGACCAGCGTGATCCGCGACACTGACGTGCTGGTGCGCTGGGGAGGCGAAGAGTTTCTGATCGTGTCCCAGGGAACCAGCGCGGAAGGGGCACAGCATGTCGCTCAGCGCATATTGGACGTAATTGGAGAAAAGTCCTTCGAAACCTCTGACGGGCACACCGTCCTGCTGACATGTTCGGTCGGATGGGCCGTATTTCCCTGGATCGTCAAGGTCCCCGTCGCGGTCCCGGTGGACGAGATCATCAAACTTGCCGACCGCGCTCTCTACCAGGCGAAACAAGACGGACGGAACCGCGCCGTTGGCCTCTATCCTGACGAGAAGCTGGAGGAATCGCCGCTCGGACAACAAAAGGCCAGACCGCGAGCTGTCCAGGTAATGGGGCCTGCTCCCGTGATGCCCCGGCCAGAAAAGAGAAGATAGTTTTGGAAACTGGGCAGGCAAGGGCTCGCGCTCCGGAGATGCCCGCATGAAGGGGTTTTTGCAATGGATCGCCACAGTGACGGTTGCATTGATCGTCATCGTGGGAGCGGAACGCGTGCCCGCGCTGAAACGGGCCGACACCTTCACTGAGCTGCACCGCCAGCCCCTGGTGGCGGTCACCCTGGCCGTCACCATCCTGGGTTTCCTGGTCTTCATGGGCGGGGCGATTTATTGGACGATCAAAGACGGCGCACCGGCCGGCGCTCAAGAAAACGGGGAAACCGGAGAGGCCGGGAGGAACCTAATGCCGGTTGCCGGCCAGCGTCCGTTCTTTTTCTGGTATCGCTTCTGGGGAAAAATCTGGGCGCAAGGATTTGAAGACCACGCCTCCTTCGCCGAAGTCAAACAGGCGCGCCACGGCTGGTGGGGTAATCCGCGCTGGAGAAGAAATTTTGTGCTCCTGGCGAGCGGCCTCACCATGGGCCTTGGCCTGTTCGCTTTCATGGCTGTGCTCGCCCCGGTCGGGATCAAATTGCTGATCGGCGCTGCCGTGCTGTACGCCGTCGTACGTCTCATCTGGGCCTTCTCGCGCGCGTAACCCGAGCCGGTGAGGTTAGCCGGCGACGAGCTAGAACGGGTTGACCTCGGGCAGATGAATCTTCAGCTTATAGCAAAGGAAGAGAACCAGGATCGCGCCCAGTGTGGAAAAAATCAGGCCGGCGGGATGATAGCGCTCGTTTTGCGGGCGCGAAAACATGTGGGTGACGGCGCCGCCGAGGATCGATCCGATGATGCCGAGCACGATCGTCCAAAAGATCGTCATATGCACGTGCATCACCGATTTTGCAATCACCCCCGAAATTAACCCGATCACAACATACCAGATTAAGTGAAACATGTTTTTTCCTCCAGCGTTTGGCTGCCGGGTCCCTTTTGCTGAAACGATTCTACTATTCTTGTTCCACCATAAGCCAGAGCATCAGGAATCACGGGAAGACGGGACGTTTTCCGTGATTCTTGTCTGCCAGGCCGGTATTTTTCCATTTTCCCACAATATCTTTGTCGCTGGTTCGTCTACAACAGTAGATGAAGGAGACGTTGATCTTTGATCCTGGAGCGCACGCAGGGCGGGCAAGACCAGCGGATCGCGGAAACGGTTGCGCGCGAACAGGCGCGGCTGCGAAACTTCATTCGCCGGCGGGTGGCGGACCGGGGTGATGCCGAGGACATCCTGCAGGAAGTGTTCTACGAGTTTGTGGAGTCCTACCGTCTGCTGAAGCCGATCGAACAGGCCGGCGCATGGCTGTTCCGCGTGGCCCGCAACCGGATAATTGATCTCTTCCGCAAGAGGAAGTTGGGATCACTGAGCGATCCGGCTGCAGTCGACGATGAAGGAGAGGCAGTCCTGCTGGAAGAGCTGTTGCCGTCTCCGGACGCCGGTCCCGAAGCAATCTACGCGCGCCAGGTCCTGCTTGAAGAACTGGACAGCGCCGTGGATGAGCTTCCGGAAGAGCAGCGCCAGGTATTCATCGCCCATGAAATTGAAGGCCGCAGCTTCAAGGAACTGGCTGCCGAAACCGGGCTGAGCATGAATACGCTGCTCTCGCGCAAGCATTATGCGGTGCTGTATCTGCGGCGGAGGCTTCAGGCCATCCACGAAGAGTTTACGAGAGAGTGAGGGCGTCAAAAATGAGAAGTCGTTGGATCGTGCGCGGAATCAAGATAGTGCTGATGATGGCAGCCGGTTTCGCGCTCTTCAGTTTTCTGGTCATGCGTCTGTGGAACTGGCTGGCGCCGGGAGTTTTCGGATGGCATCAGATCAGTTACGTGCAGGCTGTGGGGATCTTCATCCTCAGCAAGATACTCTTCGGCGGTTTCCGCGGCGGCTGGGGCCATGGCCGGCATTGGCGGCGTCGCATCACCGAGCGCTGGGAACAGATGACTCCCGAGGAGCGCGAACAGTTTCGCATGGGAATGCGAGGCCGGTGCGGCCAGGCCGCCGCTCGCTCCACGGTTGGCCGTGGGGCGACGCAAACTCCCGGAGTGGAGTCGCGATGAAGAACGGGCACGGAACCAAGTAGTCAAGGAGTACAGAAGTTATGAAGCATCTATTCGCCTTTCTGATCCTGATCATTTCCGTTGCAGCACGGGCCCAGGAAATTCCCCTGGACAGTTGCCGCCAGCTGCCGATCGTGAAAGTCACGGTCGGTCACCACCAGTTTCAATTCCTGCTCGATACCGGCGCCGGCATCACGGTGTTGAACCAGAAATCGTTTTCCTCGCCTGAGTCGACCGAGATCATGATGGACTCCTGGCAAGGCGCCGCCGTAACCAGCGCGCGCGAGGTTGTCCTGCGCGACTTCACGGTCGGAGAACAGTCGCTGGCCAACTTGAAGCTGCTGGCCATTGACCTGGCTTCCCTGGAACGCTCCTGCCTGAAGCGCGTGGATGGCGTGCTGGGCGCCGACCTGATCGCCCGGCTGGGCCTGACCATTGATTTGAAGAACCACGTGGCCAGTCTCGAGGGAAACTCGAAGACGCCGGAAGCACGAATCAACCAGCTCGAACAGCACCAGATGGCCTGCGAGCAGGCGTTCAATCGCTCGGATGAAAAAATGTTTGAAGATTGCCTCGACCCCAATGTCGTGCTGCTCACGTCCAAAGGCGACTACCACGGACGCAAGGCCGTGATGAAACACTTCAAGGAATCGTACTTCGGGCAGGATCCGCCGGTGCTCATCTCGATTACGCCGCGCGGCTGGCACGCCGTGGGCGGTGTGATCTGGACGGAATACGACATGTCGGTCACGGTGGGCAGCCAGGTCATGAAAACCCGCGGCACCGCGCTCTACCAGAAGACCGGAGAACGCTGGCTCATGTCGAACATGAATTATGCGGTCGCGGAGCCGCCCAAAGTAGCCGCGGGCGATAGGTAACAGAGAATAATTTCTTCCGCGCGCTCTTCACGCTACGATTTTCTACGGCCCCGTCTCTACGCCCAGTTTCTTTCCTGGTCCGCGACTATCCGCGTAAATCCGCGGTCAAGGCCTGTGCGAGTACACGCGTACGTAGTCCACCAGCATGCGTTGCGGGAAGGCCGTGGCGTCGTCAGGATTGCCGGGAAAATCGCCGCCGACCGCAAGGTTGAGTATCACGAAGAACGGATGGTCGTACACCCAGCGTTTGCCTGCCGGCAGATCGGCCGGTGTCCTCGTCGAGTAAAGATGACCGTCCACATAGAAGCGCACAACCTCCGGTTCCCATTCGATGGCAAAGATATGGAAGCGGTCCCGGAACTTCCCGTGTGGAAGGTCGTAGGTTGCCGTCAATGGGTTGCGGCCGGAATATCCCGGCCCATGCAGGCTGCCGAAGTTGGTTGACGCTTTCGAACCGTTGGCCTCCATGATGTCAATCTCGCCGCACGCCGGCCATCGTGCGGTTGCGATATCGTCGCCCAGCATCCAAAACGCCGGCCAGATTCCGCGTCCCGATGGAATTTTGATCCGCGCCTCAAACCGGCCATACTGCTGGCTGAACTTTCCGGCAGTCTTCATGCGGCCGGACGTGTAATTGCGTTGAACACCGTCCGGACCGGTGAACTGCTCCCGCACCGCCTCAATCACCAGCTTGCCGTTCTCCTGACGCACGTTCTGATCACGGGCCGTATAGTATTCCAGTTCATGATTGCCCCAGCCATTGCCGCCAGTCACCACGACCCACTTCGTTGCATCCGGCGGCGCGCCCTTGGGGCCGTTGAATTCGTCGCTCCATGTCAACACCCACTGCTTGCTGACGTCCGAGGCAAATGACGTCGCAACCGAAACCGGCTGTAACCGCTGCGGCTGCGGGGCCTGCACACAAACCAGAATGAAGGCGGCGAATACGCTGGGTTTCATTTGTGGTCGTTCACTTCAATCCAATACCCGTCGGGGTCCTGAAAATAGACCTGATGCACGCCGTCCGGCCGCACTCTCGCTGTCTTGCCGTCACCGTGAACGCTCTGGCGATAGGGAATGCCCAGGTGATCGAGGCGGGCGACGAAATCGGAGAAAACAGCTACCCGGAAGGCGAGATGAACGTTGACATCGTGCTCCGCCGCAGAGGTCGCACCTGCTATCACGTGAAGCTGGTCGTGTGCGCCGATGCGGTACCAGATGTGCCGGCCATCGTGAAACGGCTCGGGAATCCTCTCCAGTTCCAGGACCCTATCATAGAAGTCCGCACTCTTCTGCATGTCGCGGACGTACACCGCCGTGTGGTCGAACTCCGGCCGTTGGTTCGCGGGCCCGGATTGGGCCGCGACATGCGAAGTAAGTGAGGCGGCAAGCAACCAGACCAGGATGATTTTCTTCATCCCGCTATTTTACAGACCCCGTTCGTGTTTGCCGCAGTGCGTTGAACATATTCGTTCCGGCGTCCCGCAGCCAATTAATTCTTATTGACGAGCGGCCGGCCGTTGATAGAGTTCAATCGTGTATCCGTCGGGATCTTTCACGAAGTTGGTTCCGTCGACGATGCGAGCGGGAGGATAGCCAGCCGCTGCCACACGCTCGGCCATCTTGCGGGCGTTCGGAACGACAATGGTGATACTACCGAACTCCGTGGCTCCTGGTTTGATTTCGCCTTTGCGAATGACGATCAGCGTGTCCGCGCGGACGTCGCCGGTCATACCAAGAAGATACTCGACGGGCTCACCCTGGGCGGGAACCTTGGCATCGACTTTCAGTCCGAGAACTTCGGTGTAGAACTTCTTAGAGCGCTCCAGATCGCTGACGCGAATTCCGAGACCCGCCACGCGAATAGGCTTTACATCGTCAGGCATGGCAGGAACGGCGGGAGCTGCTGTTTGCGCCAGCGCCGCGGCGGCGAAGACGCTGCCGAGCAGGCTGGCCGCTGATAAGAGAAGCGAACGATGGCTCAAAGCATTTCCTCCCAAAGGTTACTGGCGGTTGTTGGTAGAGCTGGCGGGGGGTGGAAGAATTACGGCGTTCGGTCCCGCCTGGACCTTGGCATTGGGGTCAATGACGATGCCATCGACGATCTTGATTGGATACGCCGGTTGCGCAACTTCCTTCGGCGCGATCGCTTTGTAGGATTCAACCGAAGCCACCTCTTTGTTTCCATCCGGCGCCATGACAAATGCAGGCAGAGCGTCGATGCGGAGCGCGAACGAGATGTGGGTCTTCTCGCCTCCGGGTCCGGTCGGGCTGTAGTCGGCATTGCGGCGCAACGCGTAATAGACCGCCGGCAACTGCACCCACGTCAGCACCTCGATGACCGTACCACGGGCGTTCACCCAACCCTTGTAAACCGCTTCCCATGGGCGATAGCCGCCGACATATCCTGTGAGGGAGCCGTCCGGCTTCATCTCCAGATCCACCCGTGCGCGCAGCAATTCCAGATCGCGGGTGTACGACGGGTCCCGCAACATGATGTCCGCTGGAGCCGTCGAGATGATCCTGCCGTTGGCTGTGCGGGCTGGGAGTACGCCTTCATACCTCTGGTGGGGTGCGATGCGGAAGGTATAGTCTCGGGCAATGTTGCCAAGGCCGTCCTTGACCATCTTGTCGTTGCTCATATAAAAGCCGACCTTAACGTGGTCGTCGTTCATGGGATCGGCGCCCTGGCCGGCCACCACGATGACCGTGGTCCACGCGCCATTCCGCATTTCGTCGTTGAAATTGAGCGCCCCACTCGAAAGCCGGTGCGGACCGCGATAGGTCTTCCAGCACCCGAGGGCCTTATAGAAGTTGTTGTCTATGCCCTTCTCGCCCGTCGGGCTGGTGAAGCCGGTTTTCTCATCACCATCCAGATTGATACCTTCGGCAATCGTGCCCGACATGCTCTCCATCCCGGGATCGGGCGTTGTGGTCGGGTTGACATAGACGTTGGCCCGGTCCTTTCCTCGGAAGGCCATCTGATTCTGGCCGTGAACGGGACTGCGCGTCGGGTTAGCGGGATTGCGAAGCCACTTCGCCTCTTCGAGCGTATATCCCGCATCCACCAGGACTTTGACCCAGTCGGGCGACGGATTGGTCCCTTTGGGACAGTCGGTCCCAGGATCAATGACGCCGGTCTTGGCGCCGTAGTACATCGCCGGCTCGTTCCATTCGACGACGTAGGTCTTCGTCCATTTGACGGACGGGGATCCCTGCTGCGACACGGCGGAGCCTGCGAACCCGATGGTTATCACTGCCGCTGCGGCCGCGATCAAGTATCGCTTCATTGCAGCCCCCTCTCTCACGCGATGACTTCTGTAATTGGGCGCGCGGTTTTCATCGAGCCGGAGCCGAACTCGCCGACCGGGGCCCCGACCAGCTGTTGCGCTGTCAGCGAGACGCGCGTGACTGATTCGCCCACCGCATGGACGTGCTGACCAGCCTTATGCCTGCCGCCGGCCTTGCCAGCCAGGAACATCGGGATGTTGTCGATGGAGTGGATCTTGGCGTATCCCGTGTCGCTGAACGCCATGATCAGGCTGTTATCGAGCAGGGTGCCTGCACCCTCCTTGATACCGTCTAATTCAACCAGGAAGTCGCCAAAGGCCTGCATGACCATGCCGGCAAGCATACTCGTCTCCGGCTGGTAGCCGAGTTTGGCGTCGGTGGGTTCGTCATGCGTGATCTGGTGATAGATCTTGCTCTCTCCCGCAACGTAAGTTTCCGAGAGGCCCGCGGTATGGACGAAGTTGAACACTCTGGTTTGGTTGCAGGCCAGACCCAGAGCCAACAGTTTGGCCATGGCCCTGGTGTTGGCGCGGACGGAGTCGACCGAAGCCGACCGCGACGTCTCCTTGGGTGCCGTGGGCACTACGCAAGCCTCGCATTTCTCCGGTTTCTGAAGCTGGGTTGCCAGCTGGTTCTCCATCTCGCGGACGGAGGTGAAATACTGATCAAGCTTAACCTGGTCGGACTTGCCGACACCTGCCATGAGAGCCTGGCGCTGGTCCTTAATCGCAGAGAGCACACTCTGACGAAGCATGATCGAGGGGTCCGGCTTCCAATTGTCGCTATTGGGGTCCTGAAAGCCGGCGCCGAATAGCCTGGTGTAGAGGCTGAGCGGCGTGGTTTCCGGCATGGCGAACGTAACTCCGGTGCGTGTCGAATAACTGACAGGTTGACGGGAAACCGATGCGTCGATGTCGAGGACTTTGAAGCGAGTGGATCCACCGATGGCATCGGCGATCGTGGAGTCGAGAGAGGGACCGTCAAACCGGCCTGACGCGGCCGGCGCGATGCCGGAAAGAATCGACGCATGGCCGCTCCAGTGGACCAGGTTGGGTCGCCCGTCCCCGATCGCACGGAAGCCGGAGAAAACCGACACCTTGTCCTTGACGGGCTTCAGCGATTCCAGCTCCGGCATGATTTCATAGCCATAGCCAGTCTTGCTGGGGACCCAGCGTGTGCCGCCCGTAGGGGTGTCTGTCAGCCCGAGCCCCCAGAAATAAGTGCCGAACCTGACCGGCAGCTTTGCTCCATCGGCGTACACGATGCCATTGCCGTCGAGGAACCGGTCGAGGATTGGAATGCTTACGCAGACAGCTGTACCCTGCAGCATGCCACGTAAGAATGAGCGCCGATTGAAACGCAAGCTCATGGAGCTACTCCTTTGGATGTTTTAAGGGGCGCCTTTTCGGCCGCCGCAGTTGAGGACATAGGCTCGGCTCCGCCCGGAACCACGACCTTGAAGAACTCGGGACTGGACGCGATCTGTACGATGAGATCGGGAAGGCGATATCCGTTGCCGGCGAAAGCTTTGGTTTGGTTGAGGAGATAATCTTCGTCCTGCGCGTCTGCCTCCCGGCCGGCGCCGTAGGCGTAGACATTGCGCACCAGACAGTCGGGGACCCTTGGGTCATCGCGTAAAAACTGGCCGAGACCCTGTGCGCCCTCGAATTTCGCGCCGTTGATTCCGGCACTCACATCGATCGTCGCCCCGTTCTCCGTTGTCCGCAGCTGTCCCAGTCCATCAAAATGCTCAAGCGCAAGCCCCGGTGGATCGGTGCGACGATGGCACACGGCGCAGCCAGTGTTCTGCATGTGATCGAGCAGCCGGGCGCGAACAGTCCCTTTGCTGCTGTCCCGAACCCTGGAGAAATCCACATCGGCCGGAGGATCCGGGGTCTCCGTGCACATGAAAATTTCATACAGCTTTATGCCGCGCTTGGTGGGAGAGGACGTTCCCGGGTGAGCGAAGAGGGACAGAAAACTGACCTGGGTGAGAATACCCGACCGCTCCGCAGACGCCGGAAACGTGTAGGGGGCCCAGTCGCTGGAGGAAGTGAACGGTGTACGGTAGACCGAAGCCAATGGGCGGTTAATAAAGGTGTCGTTGGATGTGAAAAGGTCGCGATAATCCGCCTTTTTGCGGACCAGCAAGTCGATGGCCGTCTTGAGAGTCTGTTCCTTGGCGCTATCGGCTACCGACTGGTTGAACTTGGGATAGATCGCCGGGTCCTTGACCAGGTTCTCAATTCCATCGAGCTGCAGCATGTCTGTGAAGAAAGCGCGAGCGCCATCCTCAAAACGTGGAGACTCGACCATGCGATTGAGCTGTTGTTTGAGGCCGGCGTCGGTGTGGATGGCCCCGCTGCGCGCAGCGGCAAGAAGCTCCTGGTCCGGTGACGAGTCCCAGAGGAGGAACGACAAGCGGGCAGCTTTGGTGTAGCCGTCGAGCCGGTATTGGTGCGGATGGGCCGGATCGGGTTCGGCAGTCTCCACCCTGAAGAGGAACTCCGGAGCCAGCAAAAGGCTGGTCAACGCAAGTTTCAGCCCTGCATAGAAATCGTTCGACTGTTTCGCTCCCGTTGACGCCGTGCGCAAGCGGGCCAACGTTTCGGATTTTGTCAGAGGGCGGCGAAAGAGTCGCTCACCATATCTTTCTATGAAGAGACGGGCGCAAGCGTCATCGGCCCGGGCAGGATCGGCCGGCTTACATGGGACCGAAGCAGCTCTTTGCGACACGCCCAGCACCTGGTCGGATATGGAGCTTGCCAGGACGAAGTACTGTTCGAAACCGGAAGACGTCAGCGACAGCTGGGCGCTTCCGATGGCTAACAGTCTATCGACTCGCTTTTCCGGCTCGAAGCGCGCGTTGATCTTGATCGCGGGACCGAAAACATCAGCGATCGTGTGCCGATACTGGGTCTCGGTAATTCGGCGAAGGGCTACTTTGACCGGCATCGCCTCGCCGGACGCCGGCTTCGGAGCTGGGACGGGAGGGGCGGCGAAAGCGAGTGCTCCGATGAAGGCGCCAATACCCGCCCAACGTGCTTTCTTGGGAATAAGCAATTTGAGTTCCCCCGTAATGCGCTGGAAGCGCCAAGCGGGCCGCCCGGGCAAATTCCAATTGGCCTCGGCCGTAGGGGTTCAGGCGGCTGCACTAATGTAGTACAAGATCGTTGCAACTTGCAACAAAATTACGTATTGCTCCTTGAGTTGGAGGCCGGTTCTGTAGCAAAATTGTTTACGAAGCTACCGGCATGAAGAAAATCGTCAGGGAGGAAGGTCCCATTCCTGCACTCAAAAAACGCTTTCAAAAGCTTGCCTCCTACCGTCTGCACAAACTGGCCGGCATGTCCGACCGGTTCATTGAGCTGCGCTATCGCCGTAAGTTCGGGCTGCGTACCCCTGAAGTGGGGATTATGGCGGTGGTTGGAGCGTCGAGTCCGGTGAGTTTTAAGATGACCTGCGTCGAGACCGATCTGGAAAAGAGCAAAGTCAGCCGCGTTGTGGCGCAGTTGCTCAATAAGGGTCTATTGAAGAAACATGAGGACCAGGCCGACCAACGCTCGTTTCACCTTACCCTGACGGCCGCCGGCAAAAAACTGTATTGGGCCATGTATGCTGACGCCCGCGCACGAAATGAGGAATGGATTGCCGTTCTACCTAAGAAGCAACGGGCGCAATTCCTAGCGTCCCTGGAGCGCCTGATGCACCATTCGCGAAAGCTCCTGGAGGAAGAACGCAAGGCCGGCGCTGCCGTTCGCCCGACCCGAAGCGTCAAAGCCTGAACGAGCACAGTCAAACGCACAGTTATCCTGCTGAGCGAGGCGGCAGGACCTCGAAGCCCTCACCGCCTCACGCGCAGTTCAAAAAAGGGACAGACTACGAGTCGTCCCGCTTTGCGGACTAAGGTCCTTCGATTCCTTGGCGATCAGGGCTTCGGATCGAGTTTAAAACCAGTAAAAACGGAAAAAGCGGCCAGCGCCTAACCCATTGAAAACACACACAATTCTCCCATTGACTTTCGCAAGGGCTTCGCGGTACCATGCGCGCCGCATTCGGAGCAATTAGCAGTGAGCAAATGGCAATATGAAGAAGCAATTGGCAGTTAGCAATTAGCAAAACCCGGGAAACATCCGATACAGCCAGCCCCGCCCAGGCGGGCCGCAGAGAACGATCTTTGAAAACCTAAAGCGAGGAAAACCATAGAACCATACCACTGATGACACTGATTCTGACTGATCAAGAACATCAGCGTTATCAGTGTTATCAGCGGTATGGTTTTCCGATCGCGGCGATCACGTGCGATGACGGCGATCACGGCGATGCCCCCTGTTCTTCCCCTGTTCGCTCCCTGTTCCTCCCCTGTTCCTCCCCTGTTACGAATCGACTTCGTCCGGGAAAAAGGTTCACGAAAGGCCCGTGGAATCGAGGTTTTGCATGTCTGGAGTATCCAAGCACTCGCGTTCTCCCCTGTTTTTTTCCCTGTTAGCAGGGGAGCGGCCGAGCGGTTGAGGCGCCCCGCAAAGTCCGATGAATCGGCGCTAATGTACCACTCGAGGGTGAATTGTCAACCGTCTTCGCGCTCCACCGCGAAACAGCGGAAGAACGGCCTTTTCATGGACGTGAAAAGGGATTCATGAGCAGCTGGCCTCAAGCCAACAAATTCTCGATCTTCACCGGCAGTTCCCGCACGCGAACTCCCGTTGCGTGATGGACCGCCGCCGTGATGGCGGCGGCGAATCCAGCCA
>Ga0210407_10000867_pt1 | contig 30996 bp, 25 predicted proteins | sample IncBWC27MmetaG_FD_150860 | JGI IMG/M metagenome (GOLD analysis project Ga0210407, IMG submission 150860) | Forest soil microbial communities from Barre Woods Harvard Forest LTER site, Petersham, Massachusetts, United States - Inc-BW-C-27-M | ecosystem: Environmental > Terrestrial > Soil >...
CCATCACGACCTCGCCCTTGCGCAAGTCCTCGCCGCGCGGCCGGATGAACGATCGCTCCGGCGCCGTCGCGAGTATCTCCACAGTGTCGCCTGAGCCGCGAGTCCGCTCCACCTGGATTATCGCGTCGGCGCCATCCGCGATCGGCGCGCCCGTCATCGTGCGGATTGCCTCGCCCGCATTCACTCGACGCGTCGGCGTCTGCCCCGCGCCGATCGTCTCGACGACCGCGAGCCGCACCGGATTCGCCTCCGACGCCGCGGCGATATCCGCCGCGCGCACCGCGTACCCGTCCATCGCCGAGTTGTCGAAGCCCGGGATATCGCGCGGCGAGCGAATCTCCTCCGCCAGCACGCGCCCGCACGCGTCGAGGATCGGCGTCCGCTCCACGCCGAGCGGCGCCACATTTTCAAGCACGATTTGGAGGGCCTGATCCGCGCTAATCATTGGAAGAACGATACGCGCGTTTCAGCGAAGATTGAACAGCGGAGAGCGGGACTCAGAACAAACGCGGTAGAGCGCCAACGGCGCGAATGCACGTCATCTTAAAAAATCGGCGCGACTGCACGTCATCTAAAAAAGTTTAAAGAGAGCTGGCGTGATTCTCGATCGGAACGCGCACGTTGTAGGTCCGCTCGTACGGAGGAACCACGTCGCGCAGGATCGCCGGGTTCAGCTCGTGCAGATGGCTCAGCGTCGTGCCGTGATCGAGCGCCACCCGGCTGAGCGGCGTGCCGCCCTGCACCCGCAGCATCTCGTATCGCGGCGGCTCGTCGAGCTTCACCGTCGTCACCCCGTAGGTGTCTGCATGATGCGCGATATAGGCGACCGCCATGAACCGCCCCAGCAGTCCGCGCGTCCGCCGCGGCAGCCGGTTGCCGAACCGCTCCATGTTGGGTCCGCGCAAAGACCAGTAGCGGTTGATCGCGCGATCGCCGTTGTTCCACGCGACCAGCGTCATCGGCCAATCGTCGCCCGCCCGGTCATGCAGCGTCGCCAGGTACTCGGCCGCCGCCTTGGTCGACATCACCGGGTCGCGGCGCTCATCGACGTAGTTGTCGATCCGGAGCCCGTAGCGACGCGCCGTCTCAGAATTGAACTGCCAGGGACCCTTGCCTTCCCTGGAAAACTCGCTCTCGGCAAACGCCAGGTAAACCAGGTCGTCGGGCAGTCCGTAGCTCCTCAGCACCTTAACCATGTCGGCCATGTAGGGATGGCTTTGATCGAAGGTGTCCTGCAGATGGTACGGCGAGCTGACGATATCCGAGATGTAGCGCCGGACGTACCGATTCAGCTGAATCGGGAACGGGGCAACCGGCCTGGGGAGCGGCATCACGAACTGCGAGTCTATCGGCTGGGCGCCCGCCTCGGCCGGACTCTCAAGCTCGAAGCCGCTGCTCTGGCCGCCAAGATTCGCCGGCTGAGCATCCGTCACTGCGGGGCCATCCCACCCCTCGAACTCTTCTGCAAGTGCACGCTCCGACGTCCCACCGACGGCAAGCAGGACTGCCATCAGCAGCGAAAACGTCAGATAGATAGACTTCGTCTTTACCACTCGGTCCTTCCCCAAACCTCGCCAACCCTACCGACCGTGCCAACCGGGATCAACCCATTCGCGGTGGATAAGCTATTAAAAAGTCTAATCTATGATAGGCTGTTTTTTGATTACTCCTTGTGGATACTAAGGAATTTGCCCGTAATCGTGCGCTTCGCACTGCAAATTTATCCAGCCGAGTTCTTATGTTACCTTGCCTGAGCAACGCTGACCGAGGACTCTAGCCCGAGATATCCAAATTGAACCTTTGGCGCGACATCATCGACAGCCTGACCGATGCCATCCTTGTGCTTTCGCCCACGATGGACCCCCAGGTCGTCAATCCCGCCGCCGAGACGATGCTCGGCGTCACGCCCGTCACCGCCTCCACCGTCGCCGACCTCGTCCGGCAGAACGAATGGCTCGGTAAGATGGTCTCCACCTGCCTGGTCAGCGGTCAGGACCTCGGCGACCCCGAGACCGTTCTGACGATTGGCCCGCGCGAGCTGACCGTCCGCGCCGAGGTCTCGCCGCTGACCGGCGCCGAAGAACTTCCAGAAGACCCTCCACAAGCTCATCCCCGTGGAGCCCGTCCGGCCGCTGGCGTGGTCGTCCTCCTCCATGACCTCTCGCATGAGAAAGGCGCCGCCGAGGCCGCCTCGAGCGGAGACTTGAACCTCCGGCTCTCGCCGGCCGGCCTCGCTCATGAGGTCAAGAATCCACTGACCGGCATCAAGGGCGCCGCCGAGTTGATGGCCGGGATGTATCCCGACGACGGCCGCGCACAGCAGTACTGTGAGGTGATCCTGACCGGCGTCGAGCGAATAACTTCACTGGTCGAGCAGGTGCTCGCGGTCAGCGCGCCGGGCCGGATGGCGATGGCGCCGGTCAACATCCACCAGGTCATTCACTCTGCGATGCGCATAGCGGGCCTTCATCCCAATCCTCCAGCCGGCTTGGAGATAATCCAGGACTTCGATCCGAGCCTTCCCGACGTCGTCGGCGATTCCGGCGCATTGGAGCGCGCCTTCCTGAATCTGATCAAGAACGCCGTCGAGGCAATCGCCCCATCAGGCACAATTCGCCTGCACACAAGAATCGAAACCGAATTCCGGATGACGGCGGAAGGCCGCCGCCGCCAATTCCTGCGCGTAGAAATAAGCGACACCGGCCCCGGCATCTCCGAAGATCAACTCTCCCAGCTCTTCACCCCGTTCTTCACGACGAAACCCGCCGGCACCGGCCTGGGCCTCGTACTATGCCAACGAATAATCGCTCTCCACGGCGGCCGCCTATGGGCCCAACGCGGCGGCGTCACTAAAGCGCCCAGCGCATCGAAGGAAGCTGGCGCATCAAAGGAGGGAATGACCTTCAAAATCACTCTCCCAGTAGTAACCCCCGAATCCCGCCCCGGATAGAAAAATACTAGTGGCACAGGCGTCCCTGCCTGTGATGACGGCGACTCCGTCGCCATCCACGATCACACCACATCCTGCTCGCAATTTACGACGCGCTCGCCAGCGCAATCCCCACCTCTCCTTTCGGGAGAGGTCGTCCGACGACATCAATGTCGTCGGACGGGTGAGGGCGTAAGGCGCAAGCTCAATTCGTCCGGTCCGCATTAGAATCCCCGCACGATCTTCCCATTTGCCAAACCTCGGTGACCCATGAAAATCTGAAACCGATTTTCAAATTTCGAAATCAAGAATCAAGGAGGTCCGGTTATGGCGATAGTTCAGACTTCGTTGTATCGAGTGCGTCAGGGCAAAAATCAGCAATTCCTCGTGGACGTCGCGGTTGCCAAGAAAATCCTCGAGCGCCTCGGTGCGCGCGTTCGCGTGCTCAATCAGATCATTGGAACCAACGCACCGTGCACAATCTTCATCGCCGAATCGGAAGACTGGAACGCCTACGCCGAACTTCAAACCAAGATGGAAACCGATTTTGAATGGCAGAAGGTCGTCGCGAAGGCCGTCCTCGACAATCGCGACCCGGTCGCCGACCCAATCGGAACCGGCCTGTCGATCGACATCCCCCTGGGCTGATCGATCCCGATCCCCGCCTCTCCCTTCGGGAGAGGTCGTCCAACGCGGGGAAGCGATGCTCCCCGCCTCCGAAAAAAACTAGTGGCACGGGCGTCCCTGCCCGTGGATCGATGCGCGAGCTTCCTGCTCGCGCCACCCGCTTTCTTTTTTTGTGTCATTCTGAGCGAAGCGAAGAACCCCGGATCTTTCTCGACGCCCATCACACCACACCATGCACGCACCGCCGACACGCCCGCCACTCGCGATCCCGCCTCTCCCTCCGGGAGAGGCCGACGCGCGCGTACACGCGCGTCGGGTGAGGGCGCACGCCCCAAATTCACACCGGGGCCACCCTTCTTCGCACTCTCCGCGTTTCCGTCCAACTTCAAACCCGACGATAATCTCCCTCGATGTTGTCCTCCACGCGCCGACGCTCTCTCCTCGCGATGCTCATCGCAGTCCTCGCGATCTCCTCCCTCGCCCACGCCGACGGCCCGCACTTTCCCAAACTCACCGGCCGCGTCGTCGATGCGGCCAACATCCTCTCTGTCGCAACAAGGTCCCGCATCGACGCACTTTCCGCCGACCACGAGCACTGGACCGGCGAGCAGGTCGTCGTCGTAACGATCAAGTCTCTGCAAGGTTACTCGATCGAAGACTTCGGCTATCAACTCGGCCGCTATTGGGGAATCGGCCAGGCGTTGCGCAATAACGGTGTGCTTCTGATCGTCGCGCCCCACGAACGCAAGGTCCGCATCGAGGTCGGCTACGGCCTCGAGGCCACGCTGACCGACGCGCAAAGCCGCCTCATCATCGAGCAATCGATTCTGCCCGCCTTCCGCCGCGGCGACTTCGACAGCGGAGTCCTCGACGGCTTCGATGCGATCCTCCGCGTTCTCGGCGGCAATCCGCTCGCCGTGGAAACGGCCGCGCCGCCGCAGTACCCGCATCTGATCAAAGGGGCTCCGTGGCAGGGATTGGTCGGGCTCTTAATCTGGGCCCTGTTCTTCTTCGGCGGCTTCGGATTCTTCTTCGTGATGTGGTTCCGTCATCGCAACGACCCGCCTGACTATGCAAGCTATCGAGGCGGCAGCAGCAGCGGATGGTCAAGCGGCGGCTCGAGCGGCGGCAGCTCAAGCAGCGGCGGATTCTCGGGAGGCGGCGGCAGCTTCGGCGGCGGCGGCGCCTCCGGCTCCTGGTGACCGCTTTTTCGTGTCATCCCAAGTGAAGCCGAGGAACCCCCTGCTTCCAAAAAGGTGCGTCTGGAGTAATGATAATGATGAAGTAAGCCGGGCTCTCGACGAGCCGAAACCATCTTTACTCGACCATGAGCGAAACCGGAAAACGCATCAAGCTCCAGCTCTTGCTCAACCCCAAATGGCGAACACCCGAGGGAATCGCGCAGGTGAAACGGATCGCGCAGTCACTCGGGATCTCACCTACGGTCGCGGGCGCAGCTTCCGTTTCGGCTGAAATGGAACCGGAGCCGTTCGAGGAGCTGTTCGCAACCAAAGCGACTCCAATCCTCGCGCGGGAACCCAACGCGACGGACTTCGGTACTTCGGGAGGTTTCGCCTCGGCAAATTTAGCCGTCCCCGATACCCTGAGCGAATTCGTTCAGAGCGTTACCGTCGCCGCACCTTCTATTCGCCTGAGCTAATCTGACGAAGCTGCTACACCTGTTGCCAGGCCGCAAAAGCATCCACCAAGCCGGCGCCCGCCGCCCCGTTGTCACCGGGACCCGCCGCTACCGGCACGCCATTGTCGCTACTGGAGGGATTGGCATTGCCGACCAGGACCGTGCGCGCAGTCCTGCGCAGGATCGCCTTGATATCCGTCGGAGTGAGCTTTGGATTCTTCTCCAGCAATAGCGCGCAGACGCCCGCGAGCTGTGGGGCGGCTGCCGAGGTTCCACTGAAAACCCCCCAACCATCGTTGGGCGTGGTGCCGTCAGGACCTGGACCGGCGGCGCATACGCTATCGATTTTGCTCCCTGAAGGAACCGGCAGCATGATATAGGCCGCACGCGGCAGTAGTCCCACCAGACCGGAAAAATCCGGCACATGACGACCGGAGTAGATTTTGCTGTCGAACGAGCTGGCATAGTTCGATGCCTGCATTTGGCCGGCTTTGTCGACATACACGCCGCCCGCGGAAATGACGTCACTCATCATTCCCGGAAATGAGAAATGGCCATTACCCGCGGAGAAGACGACAACGATGCCATTGGCGATAGCCTGCTTGACCTCGGCTTCCAACGCGGCGAGGCTGCTGGGCAGATCCGACATCTGCTTCCCCTGGGAATCGCGAAGGTCGTAGCCCATGCTGATGGTGATGATGTGGGGCTGATGCTGCAATGCAGTCTGAAAGCCCTCGAGCAGGCTCGCGCCGCCGTTCGGATTGTTGTCGTCGCCGAGTTTGATCCCGATGAAGGTTGCGTCCGGCGCGACCGAAAACAAATTGGTTGATTCGCCGGTCCCGTGTCCATTCGGATCGGTAGAGTCGCTGATCGCGCCCGGCGCGAGGTCAACGGTGGAAGTGTATTTATTGGCGGCAAAGAATGGATGAAGCGTATGCGCGAAGCCGCTGTCCACCATCACCACCCGGATGCCTTTTCCAGTCGTGCCTGCTGCGTGCACTTTAGCCGCGTCGAGCAGCGAAGGAACATCGCCCGGCATCTCGAGATGAAAGTAGCCGACCTTCGGCGGAGTCGCCGAGGGAAGATTAGCCAGGGCGGGTGCCGCGGCCAGCATCATTGCCTTTGGCATTGGCTGACCCGCAAGGCGCGCAGCTCGCGCTCGGGCCTTCGCCATGTAAATGTGCGGCCACTGGATGTAGGCATCGTCGATCAAGCTGCTGAGAGCGGAATCGGGATCCCAAGGCGCATCCGGCGTCGGAAAATAGACACAATCCTGCGAGTACCCTGCCTCGACATCGAGCGCGATCCTGGTCAGGCGGGTGCCGAAAGCTTTTTCATAGGTTGCGCGGCTGCATCGCATCGAGGCGCTGTGCGGACCGCGCCTGGCGAGGCGAAATCCGCGCTTGTTAAGCTGATAGATCGCCTCCTCCATACCGAACGGATCGGGAACGAATTCCCGCACGGACGCCATCGAAAGTGGCGCGGCGCACTTCGTGAGTCCGAGAGCGCCGGTCGCAGGACGGAATGTGATAGCGACCCGCAATTCGTCTTCTGCGTTGGCGATCGGCAATTCCGACGCTGCTGAAAGCGCAACCACGTTTCGGCTATCGGGTAATTTCGAACCGTAGGCGTACATGGGTCCCCCCTCCGATCAGATCGTGTCGTGTGACTGTTTGGAGGCGGACGCTGACAGTTATCCAAGCCTTAAGTCAAGCGGACCCGATTACATTTTGATGACATTATGTTGTGAACAGCTCACCTGATTGACGCTCGATGCGGAGCGATGTTATACGCAGGCAAACTTGTACTGCCTGCTGACCGCTTCGACCTGGTTGTTGCCAGGGTGCTGTCCGAGAAATAGTTGAAAGCAACCGCGAGGAACTAACATGCTGGCCGATTTTCTCCTTTCAGTTGCGCAAAAGCACGGCGCGGAAACGATGCGAGGCGCGGTAGTTCTGGTCTCGCTGAAACGGCCGATCGACGATCTGATCCGCGAGGCTGAAGCGCTCGGACCCTATCATCGCGGCACGCGTTCAGACTGGTCGCACTGCTTCCTTCTCGCCGACTCCTACTCGGGGCCGCAGACCCCAATCCTCGATTGCACCATTCGCGGCGATAGTTCGGAGATCCTGTGGGACACAAACCTGCAGGAGTTCCTCGCCATTCTGACCAAACCGAGCGGCGGAATTTACGCGGGCAAGGTCGCGGACTACAACGATCCGCGCGTCGATCCCTGCGGCGTCAAGCTGATACCTTCGTTGACCAGCGCTCAACGCGCCGCCGTTGTGAGCGCCGGACAAAACCTCGCCAAGCAGGGCTATCACTATGACCTGCCGGGACTATTTCGAGAATTGGCGCGTTTGACAACCGGCATTTCAGTGCCGGCGGGACAGAAGTTGCTCTTCTGCAGCGCCTTCGTTCAGGCCGCCTATCGCGCGGCCTTGGGCGAGGCGGGCGACTTCATGCCGCCGAGCGTCCCCAGCACCGACGTGACTCCGGACGACATCTGGTACTCCACCCCTTGCATCAGGGAATTCGCCCAGGCAGCCGCGCCCGCCCTAATGGTTGCTGCTGCGGGTCCGGTCATTCGGAAGAGCAGGACCGAGCGGCCGGCCGGACTGATCGTCCCAAAGACGACCAGCGCGAATGTCGATTCGATTGCGTCGCTCTCGAGCCCCGCAGTCACAGGTCCGATCGACATGCGTTCCGGGAGCGCGCCGATTGCAGAGATCGATCGCGCCATCGCCATCATCGAGACGCGTCCGCAACTGTACAACTCAGCTCTCATCTTGCAGGCGCTCCGCTCGGCGCGAGCGGATATCGCGGAAGCCGTCGACAAGATGCCGTCGGGCGGAAATCCGGATTCGTTTTTTGGCTCGGCGGTTCTGAGCGCGCTCAACGGAAATAGTCCGATCGTGGAACCGAAGAGCGTGCCCCTCGACGATATCGTCGGATGGAATCAGTACGAAGATCTCGACGTTGGATGGATCGGCAGCTTTATCGATTACCTCACAACCTCGCGCGATCCGTTCCCCACCCATCTGGACGATCAACACCGGGGTGTGAATCCGGTTATTCAGGTAACCCAGGACGAAGTGAAGATCGCGATCGCGGGCGATTGGGGAACCCGCAACGAGTCCTCCGCCGCGATTGGGCAGAATATCCTCGCGAATAAACCGGACATCACAATTCATCTTGGCGACGTTTACTACGCGGGAGAGATGGACCAGGAGCGGCAATTTGTATCGGACTGGCCGGCTGGTACCAATTCGAAGTATCCGGCCTTCGCGCTCAATTCCAATCATGAGATGTACTCGGGGGGCCAGGGCTACTTTCGCGTTGCGCTGCAGAGCGCGAAGTTTTCCGCACAACAGCGCTTGAGTTACTTCGCGCTCGAGTTGCCAAAGTGGGTCATCGTCGGACTCGATTCCGCCTACGATGCGCCGCACAAAGTCTGGCAGCTCTACCAGACCGGCAGCCTCAATCAGGTCCAGATCGATTGGATCCGCGGGGTAACCGCCAAGGCCCGCGCCGCGCGCAAGAAGATCGTCGCCCTCACGCATCATCACGGTCTCGACGTCTCTGGCGTGATGGTCCCGAATTTCTTCAACCAGGTGATGGACGCGTTCACTGTCGATGCCGACCGGCGCGGACCTGATTACTGGTACTGGGGCCACGTGCATGGCGTGCTGCTGTTCAATGCGCTTCAGATCTCGAAGCAGGTTGTCCTGCGCGGACGATGCGTCGGCCACGGCGGCGTACCCTATCGCGAATTCTCCAGCCTTGCGCCCGAGACGATGGAATGGTGGGAGACGCAGCACGCACCAGCTCCCGAAAGCGAGCGCCTTCTCAATGGCTTTGTCTTGTTGACGATCAAAGGCGACTCGCTGTCAGAGACATTCATCGACGAATTCGGCCATCAGCGCTGGCCAAAAAGTTGAGCGGCTCGCGATCGCAGTTTGGTTCCCATGCCCGCCGCGCAACCCTCCCCCCGCTAACCACCCGCAACCCGCCATCATCGACATGCGGACCCAGCGCATCCGACATCGCCTCTCCCTTCGGGAGAGGCCAACGCGCGAGTACGCGCGCGTCGGGTGAGGGCGCAAAACGCGTGCTCAATTCACGCCGACGTCACCTTGTCGCGGATCCGGCGTCTCTCTCTTTTGCTGTCACTCCGGTTCTTCGTGTCATTCCGAGCGAAGCCGAGGAAAACGGGCGAGGTAAGACGACACCGCCGCTCCCTATCCACCCAACCAACTCAAAAGGCGCAGCGCGCCGCATCCCGATCTTCATCTCCCACAACAAACATCGCGAAATACCGCCGCGGCATTTCGCTCCGTGTGGATACCGGGTGCAGGGGTCAGCCCCTGCCGCCAGCCGCGCAGGCGTGACTAAGATTCCTCGTCGCTCATTGACTTTACCACTGTAGTAGTGTACTCTGATTCTATGTCTTCAACCCCGTCCGACTTTTCCGACCATCCTCAATTGAATTTCTCAGCCACAAAAGCCAAATCCCAACTCCGCCGCATCCGCGAACTCGCCAAGATGGCAACTGCCGGCGGAGTTGAGAATGTCAACCTCGGCGAAGATAAAGCCCACCAAACAGGCAGCCTCTCACGACGCTTCTCCCCGTTGGCCACAAGATCGCACATACTGTTACCATTAGTACCCGTGAGCACTACAGCAATGGGCGCAACCGTATCGAGTCCTAACTTCGACCAGCCGGTCAAAGATCCGGGCACCGGCGCGGCGGTCCTTGTCGCCGACGACGATCCCGCGATCCGCCTTGTTTTGAGGCATCGCCTCGAAGCCGACGGCCTGCGCGTCGAAGAGGCAGCCGACAGCGCCGCGGCACTCGCCGCGATCCGCGCCAACCGCTTCGACGTCGCGCTGCTCGATATCATCATGCCCGGCGCCGGCGGCCTCGAAGTCTTGTCCGCCGCGCACGCCGAGGGCGTCCGCACTTTGATCATCGTGATCACCGCGGCGAGCACGATGAACAATGCGGTCGAGGCGATGAAGCGTGGTGCGCACGATTACCTGACCAAGCCGTTTGCAAATCTCGACCTGGTCGCCGCCGCAGTGAAGCGCGCGGTCGAAGTCAGTGCGCAGGCCGCGTCGCTGAGTCGCCTCAAGGACGAGGTCAATCGCCAACTGGTCGGCGGCGAGATAATCGGCCGCGCGCCCGCGATGCAGGAAGTCTACAAGCTCATCGGCCGGGTCGTTACCAACGACGCGACCGTCTTGCTCAGCGGCGAAAGCGGGACCGGCAAGGAACTGGTCGCGCGCGCGATCCACTTCAAGTCCGCGCGATGGCGCTCGCCGTTCGTCGCGGTCAACTGCTCCGCGATTCCGCAGGGCCTGCTCGAAAGCGAACTGTTCGGCCATGAGCGCGGTTCATTCACCGGCGCGACCGAGCGCCGCGCCGGCAAATTCGAGATGGCCGACGGCGGCACGATTTTCCTCGACGAGATCGGCGACTTGCCGGTCGAGCTGCAGCCCAAGCTGCTGCGCGTCCTGCAGGAGCGCGAGTTCAACCGCGTCGGCAGCGTCGAGACGTTGAAGATGAAGGCGCGGGTGATTGCGGCGACCAACCAGAACCTCGAGACCCTGGTCGCGCAGCGCAAATTCCGCGAGGACCTGTACTTTCGTCTGCGCGTGATTCCGATCCAGATGCCGGCGCTGCGCGAACGCCGCGAAGATATCGCCGAGCTGGCAAATTATTTCGTGAGCAAAGCTGCCGACGAGATGGGCGCGCGTGCCAACACGCTCAGCCCCGAGGCGCGCGCCAAGCTCGAGGCGTCGAATTGGCCGGGCAACGTGCGCGAACTGGAGAACGCGGTGATGCGCGCGGCGCTGCTCGCGCCGGGCACCACAATCCGCGCCGAAGATATCGAACTCACCCGGCCCGGCGGAGTTGGCGCGGGCGCCACTCTCGATTCGGACGGCACCCCGCTCGGCGACATCATATCGGCGCGCATCGCAGGATGGTTCGATTCACCGGGCGGCGACGAGCCGCGCGACTTGTACCATCGACTGGTCGCGGAAATCGAACGCCCGCTGGTCGAGCTCGCGCTCAAGCGTGCCGGCGGCAACCAGGTGCGCGCCGCGCGGATGCTCGGGCTCAATCGCAACACGCTGCGCAAGAAAATTACCGACCACAAGATCGTACTGACCAAGTTCCCCGGCGCATGACAATAAGATCCTCGCGCGCTTCGCGATGAAGCTGCCGTCGCATTTTTACGCGATGGTCGATCCGGCGTTTGGGCACGAGCCGGTTGCGCTCGCCGAGACGATGCTCGACGCCGGCGCCCAAATCTTGCAACTGCGCCTGAAAGACGTCCGGTCGCGCGACCTGCTGGCGGCGGCGCGCGCAATCGCCGCGCTATGCCGCGCGCGCGGCGCGACGTTCATCGTAAACGATCGAGTGGATATTGCGATGCTCGCGAATGCGCACGGGGTGCATCTGGGGCAAGACGATCTTCCGCTCGATGCGGCGCGTCGGATCGCGGGCGCAGGTGCAATAATCGGCGTCTCAACTCATACGATCGAGCAGGCACGCGCGGCGGAGGATGGCGGCGCCGACTATATCGGATTCGGGCCGATGTATCCGGGCGGGCTGAAAAGCATCGTCTCGGGCCAGGGCCTTGAGAACCTTCGCGCGGTTCGCGCCGCGGTCAAAATTCCAATCGTCGCGATCGGCGGCATCACCGAGGCGACGGTCCCGGAAATTCTAAGCGCCGGCGCCGACGCCGCCGCGATCATCACCGACGTGCTCGCCGCGCCCGACGTCGGCGCAAAAGTCCGCTCGATCCTCGCGATACACTAGTCAGCTTCCTCGCGCCGGGTCGTTGGCAAGAGTCATCGGAGCCCGGCCGCTCGCGCGATCATAAACAACCCTGCACCGATGACGACGGCTCCGACTCCTCGCGCGACGCGCTCACCGGCCGGCGCGAGACGTTCGACACTGATCGCTGCCGTCACGGCAGCCATCACCCGAAGATCCATCACCCCTACGACCAGAAGGATCGCGATCAGACCGGCACAACACTGGCCGCAGTGGAGGCCGAGGCGCAGGCCGTGTCTCCAAGCGGTGGCACATTCGGCGGGCATCGTGCGGCCGTGCCTCGGCATCTCCCGACAGCAGGCAAGATGACGCGCTTTCCACGCGGTGAGCTGGAGAGCACCGGCGACCATCACGACGACGCCGACCGCGATCGGTACGATGCGCGCGAGCGCCGAGTAATTCATCTCGACTGCCGCGAGCGCGACACCGAGCGGAAAGGCGGCCATTCCGAAGACAGTCCAGACGAAGAAGTAACCCACGCCCACGAGCGCGGTCAGCCAACCGAGGCGCGTCTCGCCCGTGCTGCCAACCGCGTTGTGGTAGCGCGACAGCATCGGGACCAGCGACGGCAGCATCATCGCCACCATCATCACGATCCACATGCCGAGGAACGACGCCGCGGCGCCGAGCCACGACTGTCCCGGCATCCGCACCCACGCCATCGACATCGTCCAAGCGCCGGGCATCGGCATCTCGCCCATCGCGGACATGGACGCGCACCAGACGATCGTTACCGCGGCGCTGGCAGCGAACAGCATCGCCGAGGCGGCAAGAAACGCTTCCTCGGAGGCGCGCTGGGAAGCCCAACGCGCACCTGGCTCAGCCTTTGTTGTACTCGTCATGGCGGCGCCACCATGCGCCGGTCTCGTTGCGGCCCTTGGGTGCGCGATCGAACCACTGGTACATGCCCCAGAGACCGTCGAGTCCGCGTGCATAGGTGGAATAGGTGTGGTAGACGACGCCGTCTTCGAGCGCGAACGCGCTCATGCCGGGCCTCTCGCGCGCGTAGGTGGCCAAGTCAGTTCCGGTCATGGTTGCGTGCTTGGAGGCATTTCCTTCACTGCCCGCTTGCGGCTTCACGAACGGCTTGTTGGGCCGGTAGTTGTATTCGACGCTCCCCTCGCGCTGTTGCTCCTCGGTGACTGAGACGTTGAAGTCGAAGTTGAAGTCGGTGCCGAAGGAGGACGCCCAGGGAAACGTCCACCCCATCCGGCGCTTGAACGCCTGCAGCTTCGCGAGCGGCGCCCGCGATACCGCCGAAAGCGTGACGTCATGATTGGCCAGGTGGACGACGGAGCGGTCGAAGCCGTCCGCGATCGCGGAGCAGGAGGGACACCCCGCGGTGTAGTCGGGCCCAAACATGAAGTGGTAGACGAGGAGCTGCGAGCGCCCTCGGAAGAGATCTGCCAGCGAGGCGCTGCCTTCGTCGGTGTCGAATCGATATTGCTTGTCGATCCGGACCCACGGCAGTTCCTGCCGCCGCCGCGCGAGTTCGTCACTGCGCCGGGTCAGCTCTTTCTCCGCCGTGAGGAGATCGAGCCGGGCCGCGAGCCACTCTTCACGTGTTCCAGTCTTGTGCTTGGCCATCGTTTCTCTCCTTGATATCGCGGCATCGGCGGCGTCAATCCTGGCGCCGCTCAAATTCTGAAGGCTCATTTTTTTTTCGCGTTTGCATCAAGGAGTCGCGATGGTCTCTCTATGATCCTTCGCGATATGCTAAGTCAGCCTCTGCGTGCGGTCTTGCGACGCGCAGGCGTTTGCCATGGCAATGTCGCGTCGGCGCTGTGAGCCTGATTCAGATTTGAGACGAGTTGCTCGAGCTCGCGGCGCGCGTTCTCGGTCGATGGAATGTTGCTGATCGAGAAGCCGACTCGTTTTGCCCAACTCTCCCAGGTCTCGATGCGTTTCACGTGTGCGCCGCTGTCGGTGTGGACGTCGTCACCGAACGCGAGCAGGCGAGCTTCGAGGATGCGCGCGTCGGCGCCGAGTTCTTTGGCGGAACGCGACGATCGAATCTCGTCCATGCGCAGATTCCCGCGACGGCCGAGCGACTTGAGCATCGACTTTGCGGTGCGCGGCAGGTTCGCGAGCTGCCATTGCTCGCGCGCGCAAGCTATTGCATACAGAGCGGGCCAGAGTCGCTGATGGACGTAGGTCATCTTGCCCGACAGCAAGCGGATGAACATCACTTCGGGCAGGTCCATCAGGCGCATCCCGGTCATGTAGATTTCATTGGCGAGCGGATGAGCCCACCAGGTTCCCTTGACGGGGCCGCCGGCCATCAGCGCGACCAAGCTCGGGAATGCGCGGTCAGTCTCGAGCATGAGCCCCAGCTTTCTGAGTGCCCTCAGTGTTCCTTCCAGGTCAGCTCGTGCGACGCTCATCGTTCACCGAACTCCGTATATCACGTGGCGCGCTCTCGCATCACGGCGGGCGGTCGATCTCGGAGCGGTTTGAATCGATCGAGATGCTGCATCATAGTTTCGTAGATGAAAGGTATGAAGGCTCGTGTTGACGAGCGCGGCCAAGTGACTATTCCGAAGCCGCTCCGAACAAGGCTGGGAGTGACGCGCGGTACGATCCTGGAGTTCAGCGAAGAACGCGGACGGCTGATCGCGGTGAAAAGCGGCTGCATCGATCCGGTCAGCGAGGCGTACGGGTGTCTCGGCAAGAGGATCAACACTGACACCGTGATGGCGCAACTTCGCAGGCTTTAAGCTTCGAACGCCGTACGAGACAAGTCCCCAGACCGTGTCCGCTCTCATCATAGCTTCCAATCAGACAGTTTGGTTTGCGATGGAACCGAGTTGGGCGGTGAGCTGTGGCAGGCAAGCTGGGGGAGACTTAAGTTGAGTCTGTCAGGATCGACATACGAATCGAGTCCGGATTTGATCCAACTTCCGCGATGGCCGTTTCGGCCTTTGACCACGCTGCGCTAGATCAACCCCAATTCACTGAAGAGAAAGGCTGATGAGGCCTGTATGTATATTTCAATTGGCGGAATCGTGTTGGTGGTGGTGATTCTCTATCTGATGGGCGTGATCTGAGCAGCGGCGAATTATTAGTCGCTGACTAAGCGGTGGCGGGGACTGGGGCGGTGGCCTTGAGAGACTGCTCGGATTCGAGGGTGCGGCACGAATAGGTTACGGCGGCGCCGGCGAGGCACATCACGACGAAGATCTCGAAGGCGAGCGTGTAGCTGCCATTCAGATCGTAAATTGCGCCTGCGCCGACCGGGCCGACTGCGGCGCCGATGGTATTAAAGATGCCGGCGATTCCTCCGATCGAGCCGAAGCGCTTGAGTCCGAGCGACTCCGCCACCAGCATCGGAATCAGCACCAGCGGCGCGCCGAGCGTTACTCCATAGATCAGCACGAACGGAATCAGCACGGCAGTCTTCGCCGCGTTGAAAATCAGGAGCATCCCGACGCACGCGGCGATGAAATTAACTGTCAACGCGATTCGTGCGCTGACGCGATCGGCAAACAGGCCCATCCCGAGTTTGCCGACGGCGGCAAACACCAGGACGAGACTCGCCATGCCGGCCGCGAACGACGGTGTGTAGCCGACCTCGGTGAGATAGGTGATCAGATGCAAGCCGGCGCCGGCTGCGACCGCGGCGAAGAAGAACTGCGCCGACGCGATCATCCAGAATGAGCGGGTGTGCATCGCTTCACGCAGCTCGAAGCCGGGCAACGCGTCGCTCGCCTGCGCGACGCTGACGCCTTCGGCCTGCGGCGGGCGCGTGCGCACCACGATGATTATCAACGGGATCACGATCACGAACATCGGGATTGCCAGCGTGACGTAACCCGCGCGCCATCCGCCGTGCGCGATCGCAACGTTGCCAACCATCGTCATCAACGCGCCGCCGAGCGAAGTGCCCGCGAACGTGAGACCCATCGCGAGTCCGCGCCGTGCGCCGAACCAGTTTGCGATCACCATCGAGCACGGCAGCAGCGTCGATGCGCCGATGCCGACGCCAAGTACCACGTAGGCCGCGAACAGCGGGCCGAATGAATCGACGCGGCTCGCGATCAGAAATGCGCCGCCGGTCATCACGACGCCGGCGACCATCACGACGCGCGCCTCGACGCGATCGAGCATCCATCCGATGAGCGGTGCGCTAAGGCCGGCGGAGAGCGGGAGTGCGGCGCCCTGCAAGGTCGAGAGTTGCGCGCGCTTCCATCCGAAGTGTTTCAGCAGATGCGGGAAGAACAGGCCGCCGGTGTTGTAGCCGGAGCCGAACACGAAGACCAGCACGACGAAGAGGCTGGCGACGATGATCCATCCCTGGCGTTCTCTCTCTGTCATCGGAGAACTTATAGCGACTGGACGAGGAGTCGTCGAGCCAGGAAACTTTGCCCTGGCCTCGAAAACCTAACCCCTAACCCCTTCCCATGTGGGAAGGGGAACAAAAAAATCTAGGCTACCGAAACTACTCGAGCGCGGAGATTGGGATGTAGCCTTCGAGGCCACTCTTCATTTTGATTTTCATGTAGTTGAGGGCGAGGCCGACGGCGTGGACCTGGCGGCCCTTGTGAACCGCGGCGAGTTTTTTGCCCCATCGATTGGGCCTGTCGAGAACGGACGCGTCGTGGGTGAGGGTAAAGACTTTGTCGATCGGTGAGGCGATCGAAACCGCTGAGGGATCGATATAGCCAGTCTGTCCGTCCTTGAGTTTCACCTGCAGAAAGTAGTGGGTCGAACCGGTCACGACGACGTACTTGCCCTTGGTGACGCGCTTGAGGTGTTTTGCGCTCTTAGCCGGCGCGGATAACACCCACGCATCGTCGAGCAGTTGGAGGCGTCCCTGCGCGGGTTCGACTTCGGATGCATGACTGGTTGCGGCCACATGCTTGTGACGCGTGGCGGGTTTCGATTTCGACGTTGGGGCCGTGGGCGTAACGACGCCGGCGGGGCGCAGAGTGCTCGCGGCAGCAGGCGACGACGCCGCGGCGGGCGCGCTATCGCCGCCGGAGGGAACGATCGTTGTTGCGGGAACATCTTCCTCGGTGACGGCGGCAAATGCCGGCGCAGAAATCGCGACCATCGCAAGCGCCACTACAATCAACCCCAACGTCCGCACACCGCTTAATCCACGACGAACCATACTGCTCCGCTCCTCTCTCTTGCGAAAATTTCAGGTTAACATGCGCCGCACACGGTGCATCTTTCGACGTCACAGGGCGGACTCTGATGCTCGTGATGCGCCTTCTTGCGCTCGGCGAGCAGAAACCATTTGTAGATGTGATGATCGATGAAGTCCCACGGCAGCATCTCGTCGTGAGTGTAGTGACGAGTGACGAAAAAGTCGGGATCCGGCAAATCGGATTCTCCGGCTTCGACTTCGCGATGAATTTTTACCAGTTCATGCCAGATCGGACCGGCGCTGTCGCATCCTGCGGCTTCGAGCCGTTCGAGAATTGCGCTGACGCGGCGATCTCCGCGCGAGACCATGGTCTGGAAGTACGCTTCGCGCGGCGATTCCGCGTCGAGCTCGACCTGCCCGAGGCGCGTGAGGCGCGCGCGGAGAATCGCGACTTTGTGCTTGATCGATCGCGCGTCCTGCATCGGGTCCCATTGAAACGGAGTCCACGGTTTGGGCACGAAGGGATTCAGCGAGACGGTCACACTGCCGATGCGGGTGCGGCGCGCGCGGGCGCGCTCGAGCACCTTGGCAACGAGATCGGCGATCGCGAGGACGTCTTCGTCGCGCTCCTCGGGCAGACCGATCATGAAATAAAATTTGAGGTTGCCGACGCCCTCGCCGAGCATCATTTCGGCCGAGTGCAGAATCTCGGCCTCGGTGAGGTTCTTGTTGATGACCTTGCGCATCCGCTCGCTGCCGGCTTCAGGAGCTACCGTCACGCTCTGGTTTCCGCCGCGAGCCAACGCCGAGGCGAGCACGGGCGAGATGCAATCGGCCTTTAATGACGATGGCGAGAGGCGTCCGCCGCGATCCACGACGGCCGATGCGATGTCGGCGACGCCGGGCACGCTCGCCATCTCGGCGCCGACGAGACCGATCACGTTGCGCTCGGTTAATCCGCGCTGGGCTTCGGCGATAAGATTTTCTGGCGCGCGATAGCGAATCGGCCGGTACATGAAACCGGCGGCGCAGAAGCGGCATCCCCATTGGCATCCGCGGCTTGCTTCGACCAGGAACATATCGCCGAAGACCGATTCCTCGGTTAGGATCAGCGACGATGTGGTGAAGCGATTGAGATCGCGAATCAGGCGGCGATTCACCTGCGCGCGTCCTGGTCCGCTGTAGTTAACGGTTGCGAGGCGGCCCGCGTCGTCATAGACGGGCGCGTAAAATTCGGGGAGGTAGCTGCCCTCGACGGTGGCGAGATCGTGGAGTTGGTTCGAGGAGCCGCGGGTCTCGCTCCAGCGCGCGAGGAACTCGGGGACCATTTCTTCACCTTCACCAATCAGGAAGAGATCGACAAAATCGGCGATCGGTTCGGGATTGAGAAAAACCGCGGAGCCGCCGGCGACGATAAGCGGAAAGTTGCGGCCGGCGCGTTCCGAGCGGCGCGTTGGAATCCCCGCCATCTTGAGGACGCTGAGCAGGTTCAAATAGTCAGTCTCGAAAGAAATCGAAAATGCGAGAATGTCGAAATCCGAGAGCGGACGACCGCGCTCGAAGGAGACGAGGCGCTCGCCGCCGGTGCGGAAATTGTCGCGCTCGTCGGCGTCAGGCAGGAACGCTCGATCGGCGGCGACGCTCGGATCGGATTCGAAGATGTGAAAGATAGCCTGGAAGCCGAGGTTGGCCATCCCGAGGCGATAATAATTTGGATAGATGACGCAGACGGAGATGTCGCCGCCGGGGCTGCGCTCGTAGAGAACTTTTTCGCGCGCGATGCGCTCGAGGGCGCGCTTACGCGGGTACATGTGGCGACTCCGGCATAATCGTATAGGTTATCGCGTAGGGTCGAGCGTGCTCAAGGGTGTGCGCGCGGGGCCAGCGTTTACTGGGTGATTCGGTCGGGGCGCGTATAGATGTTGAAGGTGCCGTCGCGGAGGAAGCCGACGAGCGTGGTGCCGACCTCTTCGGCCAGCTCGACTGCGAGCGACGATGGCGCGGAAACCGCGGCGAGGATCGGCACGCCGGCGGCTGCGGCCTTCTGCACAATCTCAAAGCTCAAGCGGCCGCTGACCATCATGATGTGGCGAGCTAGCGGGAGAATCGCGTTGGTCAGGGCGTAGCCGACGAGCTTGTCGACGGCGTTGTGTCGGCCGACATCCTCGCGGATGGCCAGCATCGCGCCGAGGAGATCAAAGAGCGCGGCACCGTGGAGGCCGCCGGTCGCAGCGAAGACGCGTTGGCCCTTGCGAAGTTTCGCGGCGAGCACGAGCAGAGTAGCGGGCGCTACTCGCGCGGAGTCTGACGGCGCTGTCACGCGGCGGCGAATCGAATCGATGCTGGTCTTGCCGCATACGCCGCAACTCGAGCTCATCACGAAGTTGCGCTTGAGGCGGGTGCGGAGACCGTCAGCCGGGACATTCAGAACGATATCGATCGCGTTTGGTTCCGGCGCGCCCTTGCGATCGCGCACGCGGCGGAGCTCGCCGAGTTCATTTGCGTCGTTGATAAAGCCCTCAGCGAACAGAAATCCCGCGGCGAGTTCTTCGTCGTTGCCAGGAGTGCGCATGGTAAGAGTGAAGCGGCGTCCGCCGAGGCGAATTTCCAGCGGCTCTTCGACGGCAAGCTTTTCGACGCGCTCGCGACTCGCGCCGCCGCGCCACTTGAGTGCCTGACGCTCGCGAACCTGCTCGTGCGCTTCATCGCTCGATGAGCCGGAGGCAGCCGCATCGGTGGGATCGATTTTCATCCTTCGCCGACGTCTTCCGATTCGTCGATAGGCACGCTGGGCAAGGCGAGAACCGCTTCGCGCACAATGGATTTGAGCTCGTCGCCGCCGCGCGCGACATAGTCGATGATCTCGCGGCGCATCCGCAGTTCCCAGAAATTGCGCAGATGGTTTTCGATCCCACCGACTGCTTCCTCGTGAGTCGGGTAGGCGGCGAAGTAGGCGCCGATATCATTGGCCATCATTACAAGATGGTCGATGTCGGCGGTTTCGGATTCGTGGTCGATCTCCGATTTACCGGCGGGGCTGCCATGAGGCATGACCTGAACTGCGGTGACTTTGTACTCGGGACAGTTGGTCGCCCAGTCGGAATGCTCGGACATCAAGTCGTTGGTGCGCGACTCGGGATGATGGAACGTGGTGTAAACGATGCCGGGCTGGACACGCTCGGTGAGGAGCGCGCGGAGGCGGGTTTCGCCGCGGCGGGCCCGCACCTGGAGCCAGTCACCGTCGCGAATGCCGCGCAGTTCCGCGTCATTCGGATGAATCTCGAGCAAGTCCTCGGAGTGCATCGCGCCGTTCAAAGTGCGGCGGGTCTGAGTACCTACATTATATTGACTGAGTATTCGGCCAGTAGTCAGTAAGAGTGGGTACTCGGAATTGGTGCGCTCGTCAGTGGGTATGTACTCGGTAATCGTGAACCTGCCTTTGCCGCGCACGAACTCACCAACATGCATAGTCGGAGTTCCTTCGGGAGCATGATCGTTGCAGGGCCATTGCACCGATCCTAATCGATCGAGCTTGGCGTAGCTGACGCCTGAAAATGTCGGCGTCAGGTGGGCAATCTCGTCCATGATTTCCGACGGGTGCGAATACTTCATCGGATAGCCGAGTGCTTCGGCCAGGTCGCAGGTGATCTGCCAATCTTCCTTGCCGGCCAGCGGCGCAGTTACTTTGCGGACCATCGAGATACGGCGCTCGCTGTTGGTGAAGGTGCCGTTCTTTTCGAGGAACGACGAGCCGGGCAGAAACACGTGCGCAAATTTTGCGGTCTCGTTCATGAACAGATCCTGCACGATGACGCATTCCATCGCGCGCAACGCATTGGCGACGTGCTCTCCACCGGGCTCGGACTGCGCGACGTCTTCGCCCTCGACGTAGAGTCCTTTGAAGCTGCCCTCGAGCGCCGCGTCGAACATATTCGGGATTCGCAGGCCGGGCTCGGGATCGACGCGCACGCCCCAGGCGGCGTCGAAGGTTGCGCGAACGATCGGATCGGAGATGTGGCGGTAGCCACTGAACTCATGCGGGAACGAGCCCATGTCGCATGAGCCTTGCACGTTGTTCTGGCCGCGGAGCGGGTTCACGCCGACACCGGGCCGGCCGATATTCCCGGTCGCCATCGCGAGGTTCGCGATCCCGAGAACCATCGTGCTGCCCTGGCTGTGCTCGGTGACGCCGAGTCCGTAGTAAATCGCAGCGTTGGGCGCGCTCGCGTACATCCGTGCAGCGGCGCGAATCTTGTCGGCCGCGACGCCGGTGATTTTCTCGACGGCGTCGGGCGAGTTGCGTTCATCGGAGACAAACTTTTTCCAGGCGTCGAATTCGCGCGGATCGCATCGCGCGGCGACGAATGCCTCGTCGGTGAGACCTTCGGTCACGACGACGTGCGCGAGCGCATTGATCAGCGCGACATTGGTGCCGGGTTTGAGTTGGAGATGGTACGAGGCGGCGATGTGCGGCAACCGCACAATTTCGGTGACGCGCGGATCGGCGACGATCAGCTTGGCGCCCTCGCGGAGGCGGCGCTTCATCTGCGCGGCGAATACCGGATGCCCTTCGGTGACGTTGGCGCCGATCACCATGATGACGTCGGCATGCATCACCGACTCGAAATCCTGGGTCGTCGCGGAAGTGCCGAACGCGGTCTTGAGGCCGTAGCCGGTGGGCGAGTGGCAGACTCGCGCGCAAGTGTCGACGTTGTTGTTGCCGAACGCGGCGCGCACGAGTTTCTGGACGAGAAAAGTTTCCTCGTTGGTGCATCGCGAGGACGTGATTGCGCCGACCGCGCCGCGGCCGTGCTTTTCCTGGACGCGCTTCAACTCCGAGGCGGCGTAATCGATTGCTTCGTGCCACGGCACTTCGCGCCACGGTTGATCGATCGACTTGCGAATCATCGGGTGCGTGATGCGATCGGGATGGGTCGCGTAACCCCACGCGAAGCGTCCTTTGACGCACGAATGACCGTGATTGGCTTGCCCGTTGGGATTCGGAACCATCCGCGAGACGAAATCGCCCTTCATCTCAGCGCGAAATGAGCATCCGACGCCGCAATATCCGCAGGTGGTGACGACGCTGTGCTCGGCCTGGCCGAGTTCGATTACTGATTTTTCCATCAGCGTCGCGGTCGGACACGCCTGCACGCACGCTCCACACGATACGCACTCGGATGTGGAGAACGGCTCGTTCTGTCCCGGCGAAATTACCGAGGAGAAGCCGCGGCCGTCGATGGTGAGTGCGTAGGTGCCCTGGATTTCCTCGCACGCGCGGACGCATCGCGAGCACACGATGCACTTTGACGGATCGAAAGTGAAATAGGGATTCGATTGATCCTTCTCGGCGTGGAGATGATTCGCGCCAGGCTGGTAGCGCACTTCGCGCAGGCCCACGGCGCCCGCCATGTCCTGCAGCTCGCAGTTGCCGTTGGCGGAACAGGTCAGGCAATCGAGCGGATGATCAGAAATGTAGAGTTCCATCACACCGCGCCGCAGGCGCGCGAGTGCGGGACTCTCGGTGCGGACCTTCATCCCCGCGCGCACCGGCGTGGTGCACGACGCCGGATATCCGCGCTGACCTTCGACCTCGACGAGGCAGAGGCGGCACGATCCGAACGGCTCCAGCGAGTCTGTAGCGCAGAGTTTGGGGACGTGGATGCCTGCCTCGTCGGCGGCGCGAATCACCGAGGTGCCGTCGGGCACACTGACGACGCGACCGTCGATCTCGAGCGAGACCGTGTTCGCGCCGTCGCGAAGCGGCGTTAGAAAATCTCTATCGGCTCGCGATCTCATTAATGCCATCAGTCGCGGGTTGCGAGATTGTCAGGTCTTGCGCGATGAAATCGACGTCGGCGGGCGCGAGGCCGAAATCTTCGGGGAAAAACTTGAGCGCGCTCAGAACGGGTAACGGAGTCAGGCCGCCGAGCGCGCACAACGAGCCGAACTTCAGCGTGTCGCAGAGGTCGCGCAGGATTTCGAGGCTCTCGCGCACGCGGCGGCGATTGACGATGTCGTCGATCACCTCGGTGCCGCGAACCGATCCGATTCGGCACGGCGTGCATTTGCCGCACGACTCGATCGCGCAGAACTCCATCGCATAGCGCGCCATCCGCGCCATATCGACGGTCTCGTCGAAGACCACGATTCCGCCGTGGCCGAGAATACCGCCGCGAGCCGCCATCGATTCGTAGTCGAGCGGCGTGTCGAGCATCGAGGCCGGGAAATATGCGCCGAGCGGTCCTCCGACCTGCACCGCGCGAACCGGTTTGCCACTCGCGGTGCCGCGCCCGTAGTCGTGGACGATCTCGCGAAGTGTCACGCCCATCGAGGTTTCGATGAGTCCGGGACTCTTCGAATTGCCGGCAAGTTGAATCGGAAGAGTGCCGCGCGAATTGCCGGCGCCGAAGTCGCGGTAGAAGTTAGCGCCGCGCTCGAGGATGATCGGCACGGTCGCAAACGAGATCACGTTGTTGATCACCGTCGGCTTGCCGAACAGTCCTTCGATTGCGGGCAGCGGCGGTTTGAAGCGAACCATCCCGCGACGGCCCTCGATACTTTCGAGCATCGCGGTTTCCTCACCGCAGATGTACGCGCCCGCGCCCACGCGAATCTCGATATCGAAGGCCTTGCCGGACTTGAGCACGTTCGCTCCGAGATAGCCTTCCGAATGGGCAACGGCGATCGCTTCGGTAAGCGTGCGATACGCGTGCGGATATTCAGAGCGCAAGTAAATGTAGCCGTGCGTTGCGCCGATCGCGATCGCAGCAATCGTCATCCCCTCGATCAGCACAAAGGGATCGCCCTCCATGATCATCCGATCGGAAAATGTGCCTGAATCTCCCTCGTCGGCGTTGCACACGATATATTTCGGCGTGGCCGGCGCTTCGGCCGCGGTCTTCCACTTGATGCCAGTCGGGAAGCCGGCGCCACCGCGCCCGCGCAGACCCGACTTGGTGATTTCGGCGATGACATCTTCCGGGCGCATCGCAAGTGCGCGGCCGAGTCCTTCGTATCCACCGTGAGCGAGGAAATCGTCGAGCGAAACCGGATCGGTCCCCCCCACCCGCGCAAACGTGAGCCGGTTCTGCGACTTGAACCATGGAATCTCGTCCACGATTCCTAGGCGCAATGGATGTTCGCGGCCGTTGATAAAATCGGCGTCGAAGATCGACGCGACGTCGGCAGTCGTGACCGGACCGTACGCGATGCGTCCCGCGCTAGTCGCGACTTCGATCATCGGCTCATGCGAGAACATCCCGCGCGACCCGTTGCGAACTATCTTCACGTCGAGGCTGCGGCGTGCGGCCTCGGTGCGTATCGAGTTCGCAACCGCGTCCGCGCCGAGCGACACCGCGCTGGAATCTCGTGGGACGAACACGCTGGGCGTCATCGCGATTCCTCGCGAGGCGAGATTGCGGAAATGATTTCGTCGAAGCGTTCAGGCGTGACGCGGCCATGAATATCGTTGCCGACAACGATCGCGGGTGAGCACGCGCAGTTGCCAAGGCAGTAGACCGCTTCGAGCGTGTAAGCGCCGTCGGCACTGTTTTGCCCAAATTCGATTCCGAGACGTTTCTGAATGTGTGCGGCGAGCTCGACCGCACCCATCGCCTGGCACGACTCGGCGCGGCAGACGCGGACAACGTTGCGGCCGGGGGGCGACGAGCGAAAATCGTGGTAGAAGCTGATGACGCCGTGAACCTCTGCACGCGAAAGATTCAATGCTCGCGCGATTTCGGGAACCGCATCTGCAGGGATATAGCCGAGGCGGTCCTGCACCGCATGCAGAACCGGCATCAGCGCGTCGGGCTTGTTGCCGACACTCGCGACGATTTCGTCGATGGCGACCTCGATCGCCGCGCGATTCGATCCTTGGTGGCCGTTGCCCGAATGCTGCGCGCTCATCACCATCCTCTGAATTCGCTATACCACGATTCTATCAACGCAGGCATGAACTTCAGAGGCTTGATTGTAGCAGTTGCATATCGCAACCTAGACATACCAACGCGGGATTATAGATGATTCGCAAATTCAAATTTGAAGATGAGATGCATGAGAGCCTGCAGTGCGTTCCGATGGCGGTGCGGCGCAAGCTCGATCGGGTCGGCTTGAAGATCGGGCTCGAGCAGTGGAAGGCGCTTGATCGCGGCGAGCGGCTGGCGATTTGTCACATACCCACCGATTCAGGCGAGGAGTGCGATGCGCTCGCCCTCTTCATCCGCGAAACGATGGTGCGCCGATTCGGCGTCGAGCCGAAGCAATTGTCGGATGCTGCGCGCGCGTCGGCCGAACCGCCGGCCGCTCCGCCGAACCAACTTGTGGCGCACGCGCGCGAAGCGGGCTTCAATTTGAGCAGTCCGACCTGGACGCGTCTCGATGCCGACGAGCGGTTCGCGCTCATGAAGATGGGCGACCTCGCGAAGCCGAGCCACAACCTGGCGGCGGCGCTGAGGGAGTTTGGCGTGCCGGTCGGCTGATCGCGTTCAGTCGGGCGCGAAGTGATCGAGAATCGCCCTGCCCTTGCCCAATTTGAATCGACGCTTGAGAGCCCGGGTCACGTATCGTTTGGCGCCGCGGACCGCGTCCTCCAGGTTTTCGCCGCGCGCCAGATACGCCGCGATCGCAGCCGAGAACGCGCACCCGGTGCCGTGCGCACCGTCGCCGGGGATGCGATCGCTCTTGAGTTCCGTGAAACGGCGTCCTTCGTAAAACAGATCGGTAGATTTCGTCTCACCGGTTTTGCGATGTCCCCCCTTGATGACGACGGCGCGTGCGCCCATCGCGACGACTCGACGCGCCGCCTCGCGGATTGCAGGGTCGGTGTCGATCCGAATCGCGGTGATCGCTTCGGCCTCCGCGATATTCGGTGTGACGATGCGCGCGAGCGGAATCAGCAGGTCGCGAATGGCGCGTTCGCCGGACGCGTCGAGCAGGCGAGTGCCGCTGCTCGCGATGATCACGGGATCGACGACCGGCGCGGGCATCGCGAGTTTCACGATCTCGCGTACGACTGCTTTGACGATCGCCGCATTGCCGAGCGCGCCCGTCTTGATAGCGCGCGGCGCGCATTCGGCCGCTAGAGACTCGATTTGCGCGGTGACTAACGCCGGTGCGACCGGATTGCTCCCCGCGACGCTGAAACTGTTTTGCGCGATTACGTCGGTGATGACCGAATATCCGTACACGCCGAGCGAGGCGAAGGTTTTCAAGTCCGCCTGGATTCCGGCGCCGCCGCCGGGATCGGTGCCGGCGATTGTCAGTGCAACGGGATGTTTCGAATTGGGAGAGGCCAAGAAGGGGCTCTATGCGCACCAATGATCATATCGGAGCGCGCGACGCGGTGAAAGATGGGAGCCGGATTGATCGATCGTTGAACCGCGCGGTACCGTGACCGCAACGGGCGGAAACGCCGCGGCAAGATATGGCGGTAAGAGGCGAATCGGAATTTCTCAACCTGCCGTTCCAGGAAAAGCTGGATTTCCTGTACGGCCTGCCCGCGCGTCAGAAGCGCGATCTGATTCTTTCCGCGCCGGAGGCGGAGCGCCTGGTCCAATCGTTTTCGCCGGAGACTCTTTTCTACACGCTCAAGGAAATCGGCAGTGCCGACGCCGGCGACCTACTGAGCCTCGCGATGCCCGAGCAGGTCAAGTCGCTGTTCGATCTCGATTGCTGGAACCGCGATCGGCCCAACGTGCATCGGATGCGCGAGTGGATCGAGGCGATGGCCGACGGCGGGCGGCGCAAGCTGGCCGACGCGCTGATGGGCCTCGACATGGAGATGATGTCGATCCTGCTGCGTGGGTACATCAAGGTGCATCGGATCGAGGATGCGGCGTCGTCGCCAGATGCGACCGCGAATCGCTTCGCGCAATACGACGAAAATTATCTGATCGAGTTCATCCGCCACGACGCGATCTCGCAGCACATTTCGGATTTTATCGAAGAGGCTTTCGAGCGCGACTACAATTACTTCGGTGGCTTGATGGAGGAGATTTACTGGGGCGTCGAAGCGGAGCTGGAAGAAGAGGCATACCAATTCCGGCGCGCGCGCTTGAGCGATCGCGGCTTTCCGGATTTTTTCGATGCGCAGAGCGTCTTCGCGTACCTCAATCCCGCACAGTTCATAAAAATTCGCGAGGAGTACGAGCGGCCCAGCCGCGCCGATCTTCCCGACGACACCGAGATGGTGCCGCCGGAGATGGCGCCGGCGATTGCCGACGGCGACGTGTCGCTATTCAACACTGCGCTGACCGCGGGATTCGCGTCGCAGGGCAAGCGCCAGCTTCGCAGCGAGATGGCGATGGTCTCGAACCAGGTGCTGGTCGCGCGCGCGGTCGATTTCGGCGATTTGGAGGCGGTCCGCGTTGCAGTCGAGATGACGCACAACTACCTCAATCTGGCGCTCGAGCATCTGGCGGGCGGCGATCTGCAGGCCGCGATCGAACATCTGCGCGACACCCATCTGAAGCTGCTCTTTCGCGTGGGCGTGAGTCTGACGATCGATCTGCGCACTTCCACCGAGGCCACGATCCGCAAGCTCGGCCTCTCGATCGGCAAGGTGCGCGAGATTTCGTACCTCGATTCACCGTATCGCGAGGCGCTGTTGGGATTCATGGCGCGTCAACCGCGATTTTACGGCGCGCTCGACGGCGGCGGCGCAGTCGAGATGCGGGACTTCCGCAACATGCGCGACTTGCATCTGAGTTATGCGATTCTCGATCAAGTCGATTCCGCCGCGGAACTGTTCCGGGCGCTGTTCAATGTCGACATCAGTTCGCCTAACTTCCGCGCGCAGGTGGCGGCGCGCGAGATTCGGCTCAGCCAGATGCTCGGCACCGCGCTCGGACGGCTCGGGCTCGACGGCCGTCTTTCGATCGAGCCGATCGAAGGCAGCCGGCTGACCGCGATGCGCGCGGCGATGATGATCGGGGAGCCGGGGCGGCTGAGCGATGAGTTCCGCGCCACGTTGCATCACGCGCTGGCCGAGAAGCTGGACGATGGAGCGCGCAAACGCACCGCAGGCTTCCTGAATTCGTGCGTGAACCTGCTCGAGGAAGAATTCGCCAACCTGGGCGGCGAGCTTCAGATCGATCCGCGTTTTATCGAAAGTGTGCTGGTCCGCGAAGGCTAACGGTTCAGCGTGACGGTGCGATTGGCGCCGCCGCGAATCAGCGTCAGCGTAACCGCCCCACCGCTCTTGAGCGCCGATGCGTTCTGGCTGAAATCGTCGAGCGCCGTGACCGCGCGATCGTTCACCTTAATCACTATATCTCCGCGCGCGACGCCCGCCTTTTGCGCCGCCGGAGAAACCTCCGATACCAGCACGCCGCGCTCGTTCGGTTCGTCGAAGTAGAGCGCAAGTTCTGGCGTCAGTTGCTCGACGGTCAAGCCGAGGGCGCGCGCGGTGTTGGGGATTTTTCCGCCGCCAGCGCCGCTCGCGAGGCTCGATTCGAGCAGCTTCGGATTCACGTAGATCGGCGCGTTCATGCCCATCGCAAGCGCGATCGCGTCGCTCGGACGGCTGTCGATCGCATAGCGTCCCTTGTCCATATAAATCTTCGCGTAATAAATCTCGTCGTGCAGGTCCGCGATCACAATGCGATCGACGTCGTTGCCGGTCTGCGCGATTATCGAGCGCATCAAATCATGCGTGAACGGACGCGGCGGCTTGATTCCCTGTATCGAGAACATGATCGCATTCGCCTCGCTCTCGCCGATCATGATTGGCAGTTCGCGCGATTTGCTATCGTCCTGCAAAAGGACGTAGTGCGCGCCGCTCTCCTGGTCGTAGCCAACATTGGCGACCTGGACGCGGACCTCGTCGGCGGAAGTTTTGGTTGTTTGCGAGGCCGGGGTCGTCGTGGAGCGGCCGCATGCACACGCGGCCAGCGTGGCTGCCAGCAGCAGCAGGCAGAGATGCCTTCCGCCTACAGCCTTCATAGTCAAAACCTTACGCGCATGACGCCGCTGATGCCAAGCGTCGGAACGAAATCAGCCGCGGAAATCGCGCGCGATGATGTATAGCTCGGACGAACCGGGACGGCTTGCTTTGGTGCGGGTCACTTCGACTGTTCCGAAATGCCGCTTGAAGGCGTCGACCACCAGCTTGAACTCCGCGCCCATGAAGAGCTTCACGACCATCGCGCCCCCCGGCTTGAGTATCGCGATCGCAAATGCGAGCGCCGCGTCGATTAGTTCTCTCGATCGAGCTTCATCGCGTGCGGCGATTCCGGTCAGCTTGGGTGCGAGGTCGCTCGTCACCAGGTCGGCGCGTCCACCGAGTTCGTTCGCGGCGCGCGCCGCGACGGAAGGATCGAGAATGTCACCGGCGATCGTGACTGCCCCAGCGGGCGGATTCTTGACCTCCGCGAGATCGACGCCGACTACGCGCCCGGTCGGGCCGATCGTTTTCGCCAGGATTGCGAGCCACCCGCCGGGCGCGCATCCCAAGTCCACGATCCTGGTAGACTTTGTCACGAGGCGGTTGCGCTCGAGGATTTCCTCGATCTTGAATGCGGCGCGCGACGGCAAGCCCATCGCACGCGCCTTGCGATAAAATTTATCGCGCGGTTCGTAAGTCGGCACTGAAAATCACCTGATCATCACCCGTTCGCTTTTCCGCGCGCGCTGTTGCGGGTATCTTGGATGAACTTCCGCACAGCATCTCGCAACTCGTGCATCCGATGGTATCCGTGAGACTCGACGATTTGAATCCCGAACAGCGCGCCGCGGTGTTGGCGCCCGACGGGCCGATCCTGATTCTTGCGGGCGCGGGCTCGGGCAAGACGCGCGTTCTGACCTTCCGCATCGCTCATTTGCTGGCCGAGGGGATGGCGTCGGTCGGCGAGATGCTCGCGGTCACGTTTACCAACAAGGCGGCGAACGAGATGCGCGAGCGGGTCACGTCGATCGTCGCGGACGGTTCGCGAATTCCGTGGGTCAGCACTTTTCATTCGGCGTGCGCGCGAATCCTGCGCCAGGAAGGGCACGCGCTCGGCTACAATCGCAATTTCTCGATCCTCGACGAAGGCGATTCGATGACCGCGATTCGCCGCGTGCTCGAGGATGCGGCGCTGGCCGACTCGCCGCCGCCCGAACTGGTTCGCGCGCGAATCGAGCAAGCCAAGAATGAGGCGGTCGCACCCGAAGCGATGCTCGCAAGCGCCGAGCCCGGACGCGAGACGACCATCGCTCAGTTGTACCGGCTCTACCAGGAGCGGGTACTCGCGATGAACGCGATGGACTTCAGCGACTTGCAGCTCCAGACCTACGTTCTCTTCGAGCGCTTTCCCGAAGTGCTCGCACGATGGCAATCACGCGCCAGACATCTGCTCGTCGATGAGTTCCAGGACACCAATCGGGTTCAATACCTGGTCGTGAAGGCGCTCGCGGCGCGCTCGGGAAATTTGTGCGTGGTGGGCGACGAGGATCAGTCGATCTATCGATGGCGCGGCGCGGACATCCGCAACATCCTGGATTTCGAGCGCGACTACCCAACCGCGCAGACTTTCAAGCTCGAACAAAATTATCGCTCGACCAAGACTATCCTCGCGGCCGCCGGCGGGGTCATCCGCAACAACACCGAGCGGAAAGTAAAGAACCTGTGGACCGAAAACGATGCGGGCGAGCCGGTCACCTACTTTACCGGCGTCACCGAGCGTGACGAGGCGGATTTTATCGCGCTCGAGATCGCGCGGCTGACCGCGTCGGGCATGAAGCCGGCCGACGTCGTGATCTTCTACCGCGTCAACGCGCAGTCGCGGGTAATCGAAGAGGCGCTGGTGCGCCGCCGAATCCCCTACTACGTCGTCGGCGGCGTGCGCTTTTACGAGCAGCGCGACATCAAGGATCTGCTC
>Ga0210407_10000868_pt1 | contig 30971 bp, 28 predicted proteins | sample IncBWC27MmetaG_FD_150860 | JGI IMG/M metagenome (GOLD analysis project Ga0210407, IMG submission 150860) | Forest soil microbial communities from Barre Woods Harvard Forest LTER site, Petersham, Massachusetts, United States - Inc-BW-C-27-M | ecosystem: Environmental > Terrestrial > Soil >...
GGTTGGTGATGTAAACGGAAATGCCGTAGTCAACGCCACCGATGTCGCCTTGACTAAATCGCAAGTGGGCATGGCGGTCGGTGGCTCGAATTTCCGCGAGGATGTGAATGTGAACGGCACGATCAGCGCCACGGATGTGGCAATCGTCAAATCCGACGTAGGTACCTCGCTGCCGCCTTAATGACCCGAGGTTCGAGAATCGAGAATCGAGAATCGTGAATCGTGATTGCAGATCCGAGGGCTCGCCGTCGCAACGAATTGGGCTGCTTCCTCAAGGGCGAACCGCGAAATAATAATAAATTGGTAGGGACGTCGCGCTGCGACGTCCGCGGACAGCGCAGCGCGCTGTCCCCACCACGGCTCCGCGATGAAAACAAAAGGTTCCGTAGTTAAGCAACGATCGCACCGCCGCAGCCTGAGCCTGCGCCCGCGGCGCAGCCGAAGCAATGATCGCCCGTCATGATTTCGCGATTGTCGATCTCATCTGGATCAATTTCCCAAAGAAAAAGTCCCGACTCATCGGGATTTTGCCATTGCATGTCGAGCTGCTGATTAAAATCGCAATCGTAAACCTCGCCGCGCCATCCGACGCTGAGCGTGTTGCGGCACATTAGTCCATCGATTGTGGCGGAATTAAACGCGTTCACCAGTAGCTCCATGTATTCATCGAGCTTGTTGTTATGGCGCAAGAATGCGGCGAAGCGTCCGATCGGAAGGTTCGTGATCGTGTAAAGTTTGTTAAAGACGATTCCGAAATGCGTTTGCAACTCCCGTTTGAAATCAGCTTCCAGTTCCGGTTGCGGAGAGGGCAGAAAAGCCCCGACCGGATTGTAAACGAGACGCAGCGGCAAATGAGAGTCGATGCCGTAGCCTAACGAGTTGAGTAATTGCAAAGCCGCGATGCTTCCATCAAAAACGCCTTCCCCGCGCTGCGCGTTCACATTCTCCGGCGTGTAGCACGGCATCGAGGCGATGATCTCGACTTTGTGCTCGGCAAGAAATTGCGGCAGCCCTTCATACCCTGGCTCGAGCAGGATGGTGAGATTACAGCGATCTATAATTTTCCGCGGCGGTTGCAATGCGCGCACGCGTTGCACGACGTAGCGAAAGTCGGGAATCATCTCCGGCGCGCCGCCGGTAAGATCGACAATGGGAATGTCGCTTTTGGCTAGCCAATCGATAATGCGATCAATGGTTTCGCGCGTCATGATTTCTTTGCGCTTTGGTCCGGCGTTCACGTGGCAATGCATGCAAGTGAGATTGCAAAGCTTGCCCACATTCACCTGTAAAATCTCCGCCCGCGCGCGGCGCAGCTCCAAACCTTCAGCAGCAAGTCGATCAGAAAACCGGTTCATGGATTCAGATTAGAAACGGTCTCGCAAATATCGCCCGTAGTTGTAGCCGCTCCTCGGTGAGGCGCGCGTTGGGGCATAGCGGTTCCGGTTGTGTCCCGGGTTTTCCGTGAGCCAAACCAACGGACCATCTTCTCCAAGACCGACATCTTCGTCCGCGCCAAATACAGAGCCATGATTAACAGATAAAACAGAATCGTGCGGGTTGGACCGAGCGCTTCGTAACGCCGCGCACTCGTCTGAATTTTAATTGGAACCTGCCGAACACGCCCGACAGCGCGCAGCTTGCAATAAAAGTCCGCGTCCTCGAGCAGCGGTTGATCGGGGTAGCCGCTAATGGCGAAGAAATGTTCTCTGCGACAAAACAATCCGCGATCGCCCAGCGCAATACGGAATAAATTCACGCACACATCGCCGGTAGCGTCCCGGACCCGGTAAATCCAGCGCGCCGGCACGATCTGCAAACGAAAACAACCGCCGACGACTTGCGGATCGTCGAGCGCAGCCTCGATCGCCGCCAGCGAGCTTGCAGGGATATATGAATCCGCATGGAGGAACCACAAAATCGTGCCGTGCGCAACCTGCGCTCCGGCGTTCATCTGTCGCGCGCGTCCGCGGGCACTTTCTACAATGTGGTCGGCCAAGCCGCGGCAAAGCTCGACAGTTCCATCGTTGCTGCCACCATCGACAACAATGATTTCGGCGTCCGGCGCGGTGGTGCGTAAATGCTGGAGAAACCCACGGATGATCGCGGCTTCGTTCAGCACCGGTACGATAATCGAAATATTCACCGGCCCCAGGCTACTATTTTTCATCGGATCAATGCAGTTTAAATTCGCGGCTATGCTGTGAAATCCGAATCGAAAGGCGAGGGGACTTACAACGTTGTCGTGATCGGAGCGGGAACGGCTGGGCTGGTCACGGCAGCGGGCACTTCCGGGCTGGGCGGCCGCGTCGCGCTGATCGAGCGCAATAAGATGGGCGGCGATTGCCTGAACTTCGGCTGCGTCCCGAGTAAAGCACTGATTTCTTCCGCGCGTCTCATCCGACGAATCCGCGATGCGGAAAAATGGGGATTAGATCGGCAAGAGCCACGTTTTGCATTTGAGAAAATCTTCGAGCGCATGCGCAACTGCCGCGCCCAGATTGCGCCGAACGATTCGCAGGAACGTTTCGAATCTCTCGGCGTCGATGTTTTTCGCGGCGAAGCCAAGTTTCTGTCGCCGGACGAAGTCCAAGTCGGCGCCCAGATTTTGCGCGCGAAGAATTTTGTCATCGCCACGGGTTCGCGCGCGACGATTCCCAAAATCGCCGGGATTGAAACAGTCAAGTTTTTCACAAACGAAACAATCTTTGACGAACTGAGCGCGAAGACGGAGAGCATGATTATTCTCGGTGGCGGGCCGATCGGCTGCGAGCTGGCTCAAACGTTCTGCCGTCTCGGCGTGCGCGTAACCATCCTGCAACGCGGCGATCAGCTTTTGCCGAAAGAAGATCGAGATGTCGCGCACTTTCTCGAGCGCTGCCTGGCTAGTGAAGGTGTGCGCATCGTCAAAAATGCTGACGTGCACTCGACGGCGGTGAGCGATGCCGGCAAAGTCGCGCTTCAGTTGTTAGATCGACGACCCCGAAATGATCGGGGCTCGCAAAGTGTTTCGGAGTCAGACCGCCCGGCCGAGCTGATTTTCTTTGCCGACGCGCTTCTCATCGCGACCGGGCGAACGCCGAACTTACGGAGCCTGGATCTGAAGGCCGCCGGTGTTGAGTTTGGCGAAAAAGGAATTCGCGTGAACGACCTTCTGCAAACGTCGCAATCGCACATTTATGCCGTGGGCGATGTCATCGGACCATTTCAGTTTACGCACATGGCCGACGCCCAAGCGCGTGTGGTCGTGCGGAACATACTCGTTCCGTTCCAATTTCTGCGACAAAAAATGGATTACTCGGTCGTGCCGTGGTGCACGTATGTCGATCCGGAAATCGCCACCGTCGGAATAAATGAATCCGCCGCGAAGAAGCAGAACATCGAATACGACTTGATCGTGCAAGAGTTACGTGACGTGGATCGGGCCGTTGTCGAAAGTGAGAGCGCCGGCTTCGCCAAGGTGCTGCTCGCCAAAGGAAGCGACCGAATTCTCGGCGCCACCTTGGTGTGCGATCATGCCGGCGATTTGTTGCCCGAGTTTGTTCTGGCGATGCGGCATCGGATTGGTCTCGGCGGAATTGCATCGACAATTCACGTCTACCCAACGTTCGCTGAGCTCGCGCGAAAGTTAGGCGATAGGTACAACAAGACGCGCTTAACGCCGACGGCACAGAAGATTTTCCGATGGCTTTACCGGCGTGGCCGACGCCGCTGACGCATGAAGAAATATGCGAAGCTAGTCGTATTCGTGCTGGTGCTGATCGGTTTCTCGATCGCCGCCGCGGTCTTTCCCGTGCGCGATTGGATCCGAAATCTTATCGATTGGGTGCAGCAAGTCGGTCCGGCCGGCATCGCCGTTTTCATCGGTGCCTATGCCATCGCGACGGTCTTGTTTTTGCCCGGATGGATTTTCACCGTCGCGGCAGGGCTTCTCTTTGGTGTCGTCGGTGGAACGGCGGTCGCGCTGTCGGGCGCGACAATTGGCGCGGCGTTGGCGTTTCTTGTCGCGCGCTATCTTGTTCGCAACAGCATCCGGAATCTTGCTGGCTCCAATCCGCGATTTCATGCGATCGACCGCGCGATTGGCGAGAACGGCTGGAAGATCGTCGCATTGCTCCGTTTAAATCCGCTCATTCCATTCAATCTCAGCAACTATTTCTACGGCATTACCGCGATTCGATTTTGGCCCTACGTGTTGACTTCGGCCATCGGCATGCTGCCGGGCACGCTGCTCTATGCTTATCTTGGCGCGGTCGGAAAAGCGACTCTTGGCGCCAAATCCCCGCCGAGTGTTTGGCGGTATTTGCTGCTTGGCGTCGGATTAGGCGCGACCATCGCCGTCACAATTATCATCAGTCGAATGGCGCGAAAGGCATTGAAAAAATCGGGCGCGGTCAACACTGAACGTTCGAGCAACCACGCTTGGAACCCATCTCATAAATAGGAACGGGTGTGTTGCCCGAGATATGGTGCTGCTGCAAGGCGCGAGGAGAGAGAATATCCTTTATGGATGGATCACGTCAAAGGTTTTCGCGTTCGCCCAATGTAGTGTCGCCAGCGCTGCTGGTCGGACCATGACAGCGGCGATGAGAAATGTAAGGGCTGAAATCGAGAAATTTACGAGCAGACGTCCGACCAGCGCACACATCGTTTTTCGCAACGGAAAGAACCGCTCCAGCACGAACAACAGCGCGAGAATTGCAACGACAATCAGCGGTGTGGGCAGGGACCTCATCTCGGAAGCTTTGCTTCACTCGCACAGTAGTCGCGACGCCTCGTCGCGCCAGAGCCGGAAACGCGACGAGGGCGTCGCAGCCACAACTTCGCCCCATCGCGCAGGCTGGAACTGTCCTGGTTGGCTTCGAAAGTTTGCTGGCGAAAGCTTTCGGAGTTGCTCTTTCGGCGCGGCTGAATCCTATTGAGCGCGACCATGAACAGTCTGCGGCTTGGAGTTAATATCGATCATGTGGCGACGCTGCGGCAGGCGCGTTACGCCACCATGCCGGAATCAAAAAACGCCGAGCCCGATCCCGTCGCGGCGGCGGCCGTTTGCGAGCGCGCTGGTGCGCAAGGCATCGTCGCCCATCTCCGGTCCGACCGTCGCCACATTCAAGATCGTGATATCGAGCGGCTGCGGGGCAACATCATCACGAAGCTGAATCTCGAAATGGGCAATACGCCGGAAATTGTCGATGTTGCCCTCCGCATCGTGCCGGACGAAGCCTGCCTCGTTCCGGAAAAGCGCGAAGAAGTTACAACCGAAGGAGGCCTCGATGTGGTTGCGCATCGCAGAGAGCTGGAAGCCACAATCAAGCGACTGCACGCCGCGGGCATTCGCGTGAGTCTCTTTGTCGATCCAACGTTGGAACAAATTGATGCTGCGGGTGAACTCGGCGTGGAAATGGTCGAGCTCCACACCGGCAAACTGGCGAACGCATTCTCGGAACAGATTGAAAAAGGAGAACTGCGAAACTTGCATGTGGCCGCGCAATGCGCGTCGGAGCTGAAGATGCAGGTCAACGCCGGCCACGGCATCAATTACCGCAATATCGTTTTGGTTCATGAGATTCCGCATCTCACCGAATTGAACATCGGCCACTCAATTATTTCGCGCGCCATGTCCGTCGGCCTCGAGACCGCGGTGAAGGAAATGCTCGCCGCGATGAAAAATTATCGCGGATGAGCGTACTCGGCATCGGTGTCGATCTTGTCGAATGCGCGCGCATTCAACATTCAATCGATCGTTTCGGGGATCGATTTCTTCATCGCGTCTTCACCGAAGGCGAAATTGAATATTCCATGTCGATGAAATTTCCCGCGCGTCATCTGGCCGCGCGGTTTGCGGCGAAGGAAGCGGTTTCGAAGGCTTTCGGGACCGGCATCGGCAAAGCAATGGGTTGGCGCCACATCGACATTCGAAAAAAACCAAACGGCGAACCGTTTTTGGTCTTTTCCGGACCCGCGCAAGAACTGGCGACCCAACGCGGCGTGATTTCCGCGCTCATTACCCTCAGCCACACTGAGCATCACGCCATGGCGTCGGTGATCTTGGACGGAAAAGATTAAAGTTCTCAACATTGGGTGGATGGATTTCGTCGAACGATTCGACGCGCGGCGTGTCTTGTGCTATCAGAGAAACCAATGCTCAGCAGGATCCTGATGTCTGTAGTGCTGGCTGTGGCCCTGGTTGCGGCTCCTGTGCGCATCTCTGCGCGATCGTGCATCCTCGTCAATGCACCGACTCAAAAGGCGTGCCAGCCCGTGTGCTGCGCAAATAAAACTTGCTGCAAGACATCACACAAGAACACCTCGCCACCGGCCCAACCGCTCGCCAAGTCTTGTTCCAATCAGGGAGACATCGCGACCTTGCCTTCACCGGTTGCCCTGGCAGTGCTGAATTACGCTGCGGCAGAGTCGTTCGTTTTTTCAAGCGTAGATTGCGCCGCCGCGCATTCGCCGGCGCCGCTCGCGCTCATCTGCATTCGCCTCATCTGATCGAAAGAGCCTGACACCCGAGGTGTGCCCATTCACCGGCACGTCACGCGTTCAAACCCTCTTTCTGACAGATGAAAACAATTTACCGATTACTTTTTTACTTAGCATTAACTTCAATTCTTCGAGCTGCGGAACCCGCCAGTGCTGGGACCGAAGCTCTCCCTGTTGGCATTTCGCTGTCCAAAGTGACGAGCGTGGTGCTGGAGAATAATCCGGCGATTCAGAGCGCGCTGAAAAAATGGAGCGCGGCGAGAGCGCGCGTCACACAAGAAGCCGCGTGGGACGATCTCAAAGTCAGCGGCAACTCACGCGCGGCGCGGTTTGTCGATGTTGCGCCCAATGCGTTCACCGACCAGATGGTCTCGGTTGAACAAGTCATCCCGCTTACGGGAAAAAATCTCGTACGCGCACGGATCGCCGCTGCGGACGCAGTCGCAGCATTTGAGCAGGCACGTCGCGAGCAATTGGACGTGCTTGCGAAAGCGCGCGCGGCCTATTTTCGATTGGTCAACGCGCATGCCCAACTGGAATTGAATCGAAAGAATCTCGTTTCGTTGCGCCAGATCGCCGAAGTCAGCCGATCCCGTTACGAGGTCGGAAAGTCCAGCGCTGCCGAGCCACTCGCGGCCGAGGTCGAAGCGAGCAAGCTGCTCGAGTCCGAGCAGGACATTTTGCGAAATATTTCGGCGGAACAATCGCAACTTAACGTTCTAATGAACCGCGACGCTTTCGCGCCGCTCGGCCAGCCGGAAGAAACGCAGATCAGATCGCTCCACATCTCGATGGAGCAATCGCGTCAGTTGGCGGTCGCGAACCGTCCGGAGATCAAAATCGCACAGGTCAAGGTCGACATGGAAAGGTCGCGTTTGGACTTATCTCGTCGAGACTGGATTCCCGATCCGGCGATCAAAGTCGAAGCGCAGCGTTACAACGATTCCACCCAAGCGGCCAGTGAAGTCGACGCCGGAGTTTCGTTCACCGTGCCGTGGGTAAATCCGGGCAAATACTCGGCGGCTGTTCGTGAAGCGAAGGAAAATCTGGCCGCGGCTCAGCACGAATTCGAGCGTACAAACGCGGAGTCGTTAGGCGCGTTGCGCGACGCGCTGGAAAAAGTCCACACGACAAAACATCACGCCGAACTTTTCCGAGAAAAGCTTGTGCCGCAGGCGGGTCAGGCGTTCGAAGCCAATCAGTTCGCCTACGAGACCGGCAAGGCCAGTTTCCTCGAATGGATCACCGCGCAGCGCAATCTGCGCGACCTCGAAGCAATGGGGCAACAACACATCACGGATTATTACGTGGCCCTGGCCGAACTCGAAGCCGTTATCGGGACTGACCTGAATCTTTTTCCCTCAAGCAAAACAAAGGAAGCCAAATGAAATCGATAGCACTGAAAATGTTTGTGCTCGCGGTGCTGCTCGTTAGTCCCGCCTGTTCAAAATCCACCAAATTAATCAAGCCGCCGGACATCGATTATTACACCTGCACGATGCATCCATCGGTGCACGCGGAGGCGCCGGGCAAATGTCCGATCTGCGGAATGGATCTCGTGCCGGTGATGAAAAAAGATTCGAGCGTTTTTTCACCTGCGCCGGCGGGTGCCGGCAGCATGCAAGGCATGCCCGGAATGTCGGGAATGCAAGATGGCAACATGACGAACGTCGCACCCTCGCACGAATTCGTCGTGCCGGTCGAGCGCCAGCAACAGATCGGAGTTTCCTACGCAACGGTAGTGCGTGCGCCGTTGCATCACACGATTCGTGCCGTTGGAATGGTCGATGCCGACCTGCAACGGCATTGGGCGTTCGTCGCGCGCGTGGACGGTTATGTGCAACAACTCTTCGTTCCATCCCCCGGCCAACTCATCGACAAGGGCACGCCGCTGATGTCGATCTACAGTCCGGACCTGCTCACGACATCGCGCGAGTTGGTCATGCTTTTGCGCATGCGCGACGAAGCAAAATCGAAAGAGGCGCGTACCACGCCGGAGCGATTGATCACGGCAGCAGAATCGCGCCTCCGTCAATGGAACATCACCGATCAACAAATTGCTGAGATCGAACAAAAGCGTAATCCGAGTGAATTGTTGACGCTCCGCTCACCGTTTCGCGGTGTGGTGCAAGAAGTTCCAGCGCTTCAGGGGGTGAGCGTGAAAATCGGCGATCACTTGATCGACATCGCCGATCTCTCCGTCGTTTGGGTTTGGGCGGAATTCTATGAAAGCGAATTGTCGATGCTGCAAACCGGTCAGCAAGTGACGGTAACGGCCAGCTCCTATCCCAACGATCACTTCAAAGGACAGGTCGCGGTCATTAATCCATTTCTCGAGCAAGCGAAGCGGACTGCAAAGGTGCGCATCGTTATTCCGAATCCCGATTTCAAATTGCGCCCGGGGATGTATGCGAACGTCGAGCTCGGCATGGATATGGGCGAAGGCCTCACCGTGCCAGCCAGCGCCGTGATGCCGACCGGCTCGCGCGAGATCGCTTTTGTTGATAAAGGCGGCGGCAAACTCGAGCCACGTGTTGTCGAATTGGGCGAGCAAATCGGCGACCACTACGAAGTGAAGAGTGGTCTCGCCGAAGGCGAACGAGTTGTCGCAAGCGCAAATTTCCTCATCGATGCCGAATCCAAAGTGCAAGGCGCGCTGAACGATTTCACGGCTGCCTCTCCGGAACATCGACATCCCTGATTAAGCGAACGCCATGATCGAGCGCATCATCGCAGCTAGCGCGGGCTGTCATCCTGAGCCGCGCAGACGGCGAAGGATCTCACACAATCTCGTCGACCATGCTTGTTACCTCTCGTGTGTCACAGGAGCGACTGTGAGGTCCCTCTCCCGCGACTGCGGGATCGGGATGACACCAGGAGAAAGCGCGCCATGATCGAGCGCATCATCGCAGCTAGCGCGAGGAATCGCTTCCTTGTCTTTGTCTTCACGCTTTTTGCGATCGCGGCCGGCGTTTACGCGCTCATTCATACGCCGCTCGATGCCATTCCGGATCTGAGCGATGCCCAGGTGATCGTTTACACCGCGTGGGAAGGACGCTCGCCCGATCTGGTGGAAGACCAGGTGACTTACCCAATCTCCACAAGTTTCATCGCCGCGCCGAAAGTGAGATTTGTCCGCGGCGAATCGATGTTCGGTAAATCGTTCGTTTACGTAATCTTCCAGGACGGAACCGACATTTATTGGGCGCGTTCGCGCGTCATTGAATACCTGAACTCGATCCGCAGCACGTTGCCGGAAGGCGTGAACCCGACAATCGGGCCAGACGCGACCGGAGTGGGCTGGGTCTACGAGTACGCGCTCGTCGATGATTCGCACAAGCTCGACCTGGCACAGTTGCGTTCGATTCAAGATTGGAACCTGCGCTACGCGCTTGAATCGGTGAAAGGCGTCGCTGAAGTCGCGGCGGTCGGCGGTTTCGTCAAGGAATACCAGATCGATGTCGATCCAAACGCGCTTCTCGCGCACAGCATTCCGCTGAGCGATGTCGTGACGCGGGTGAAATCGAGTAACGGCGACGTGGGCGGAAAAACTTTCGAGGTCGCGACCACGGAATATTTTGTCCGTGGCCGCGGTTATTTCAAAAGCATCGCCGACATCGAAAATGTCGTGCTCAAAGTGGAAAACGGCACGCCAGTTTACGTCAAGAACGTCGGCAAGGTGCATCTCGGCGCTGCGCTGCGACGCGGCGTCGCCGAGCTAAATGGCCAGGGCGAAGTGGTCGGCGGGATCGTCGTAATGCGTTACGGCGAGAATGCGCTCAACGTCATCGATGGTGTCAAACGCAAGATCGACAATATCAAATCGTCGTTGCCGCCGGGCGTGCGGATCGTGCCGACATACGATCGCAGCGAATTGATCCATCGCTCTATTTCGACGCTGCGGGAAAAGCTGATCGAGGAATGCATCATCGTTGCGCTCGTCTGCCTGGTCTTTCTGTGGCATGTCCGCTCGGCGTTGGTGGCGATCATCACACTGCCGATAGCGATCCTGGCATCGTTCATTCCGATGTTTTACTCGCATCTGACGAGCAACATCATGTCGCTCGGCGGAATCGCGATCGCGATCGGAGCGATGATCGATGCAGCCATCATCATGGTCGAGAACGCGCACAAGACCCTGGAACATTTTCGAGAAGAGCACGGCCGCGAACCGGACAATCGCGAGCGGATCGAAACGATTATCGCTGCCGCAAAGACAGTTGGCCGCCCATTGTTCTTCTCGCTGCTTGTCATCACCGTCAGTTTTCTGCCCGTCTTTTCGCTCACCGCGCAGGAAGGTCGCCTCTTTAGGCCGCTGGCGTTCACGAAAACGTTCTCGATGTTTTTCGCCGCGATGCTCGCCATCACGCTTGCGCCCGTGCTGATGACGTTGTTGATCCGAGGCAAGATCGCTCCGGAAGCGAAGAATCCGCTCAATCGATTTCTAATTTCCGTTTACGAGCCGGCTTTAAGTTTTGTTTTGCGCTTCCGCGGATTTGTTTTGCTTGGTGCGCTTCTGCTGCTCGTCCTCACAATTTTTCCGTTCGCGAGGCTGGGCAAGGAATTCATGCCGCCGCTGAACGAAGGGACTTTGCTCTATATGCCCACGGCCGTGCCGGGAATGGCGATCACCGAGGCGACAAAAATCCTCCAAATTCAAGATCGACAACTGAAAAAGTTCCCTGAAGTCACGACTGTTTTCGGCAAAGCCGGGCAAGCAGAAACGTCCACCGATCCCGCGCCACTTTCGATGTTCGAAACGATTGTTTCACTCAAACCGTTCGATCAATGGCCGCGCGGCATGACCTGGGAAAAGTTTCTCAATGAACTGAACATGAATCTGCGCACTCCGGGGATGGCAAACATCTTCTGGATGCCGATCCAGACGCGAACGGAAATGCTCACCACAGGATTTCGCAGCGCGCTGGGCCTAAAAGTTTTCGGACCGGATTTGCAGGGCATCGAGAACCTGGCCGTTCAAATCGAAAAAGCGATTGCCGATCTTCCGGATACGCGGAGCGCCTTCGCCGAACGCACGACCGGCGGTTATTTCCTGGACTTTGATGTGAACCGCGAAGCGGCCGCGCGCTACGGGCTAACTGCCGGCGATGTAAATGAGGTCGTTGAGACTGCGATCGGCGGCAAGACGATCACGACGACAGTAGAAGCGCGGGAGCGTTATCCGGTCAGTGCGCGCTATGCGCCAGATTTCCGGCAGGATCTCGATTCCCTCAAACGCGTGCTCATTGCAACCCCGCCACTTGGGCCAAGTGGCGGGGCGCAGATTCCGATTTCACTTGTCGCTGATATTAAATATCGCACCGGACCGCCCAGCATTCGCAACGAGAACGGGCAACTTGTCGGTTTTGTTCTGATCGATCCCGCGACGAGCGACATCGACGGTTACGTGCGCCACGCGTCGAAGCGCATCGCTGAACGCGTGAAATTTCCGGCCGGTTATTACACCGAATGGGCTGGGCAATTCCAATACATCAGACAGGCGGAGCAACGATTGAAGATCGTGGTGCCGCTGACTCTGATGATCATTTTCGTGCTCATTTATTTCAACACGCGCTCGGTTGTGAAAACCTGCATCGTTTTGCTGGCCGTGCCGTTTTCGCTGATCGGCGCGTTTTGGCTTCTGTACCTGCTTGGTTATCACATGAGCGTCGCTGTATGGGTCGGCTTGCTCGCGCTCGCCGGGCTCGATGCCGAGACCGGCGTGGTGATGTTGCTCTATCTCGATCACGCCTGGGAAAAATTTCGCGCCGAAGGCCGCATGAAATCGACTGTCGATCTTCGTGCCGCCATTCACGAAGGCGCGGTGCAACGCCTGCGTCCAAAAATCATGACTGCCTGCGCGATCTTGTTCGGCTTATTGCCGATCATGTGGTCGCCCATAACGCAAACCGGTGCCGATGTCATGAAACGCATCGCCACTCCAATGGTCGGCGGCGTTATCACGTCAGCAATTTTGGAGTTGCTGCTCTATCCGATTGTCTTTTCGATGTGGAAAGAGAAATCGGTGGCGAAAGTAGCCCGCGGATCATTCAGCCAAATGATGTAAGTCAGCCGGAGAACAAATCATGATGATGGCTGGAATGTTGATATGGACGACGGTTGGGGTTTTGTTGATCATGGTGCTGATCATTGTGGTCATAAAGCTGCTGCGAAGATGAGTGTTGATCTCGCAGAAACCCTGGCCGTTCATCGCCGGACCGGCCGCAAAATTGAATTTCTAAGCATCGGTTGGACAGCGCTCGAATCGATCGTGGGGATCTTTGCCGGCGTGCTCGCGGGCAGCGTCGCGTTGATCAGCTTCGGGATCGATTCAGTGATCGAGGTTGTTTCCAGTCTTGTGCTCGTATGGCGGCTGAGTGACTCCGCTGCCGCGGAAGATCGAGAGGAATTCGCGCATCGGCTGGTCGGCATCTGCTTCCTCGCGCTCGCTGTTTACGTGAGCTTCGAAGCGCTAAAGGATTTGCTGACGCATTCATCGCCGCGTGTGACTTATCTTGGAATCATTTACGCTGTGGCGTGCGTCATTGTCATGCCGGTGCTCGCGCGGGCTAAACGTCGCGCGGCTGCAAATCTTCAAAGCGACGCACTGCACGCCGATTCTCACCAGAGCGATATTTGCGCTTATCTTGCGGTGATTTTGTTAGGCGGTCTGGGTCTCAATGCGCTCTTCGGATGGTGGTGGGCCGATCCGGTCGCCGCGCTTTGCATGGTGCCGATCATTTTGCGTGAAGCGATCAGCGGCTTGCGCGGCGAATCATGCACTCACGAACACAGAGCCTAAATCGACAATTCGTTTCGGTACCGGACGCACACGCATCACGGTTCCTTAGCAAATCTACCGTCTACCGTCGCGCTTTTACGAGGGTCGCTCGCGGTAGTGAAAGATTAATTGTTGGCCTAGGCCTTAACGTTTCATAGACGGTAATAATGAACCTGATCGTAGCTCTCGGTCACGCGCTTTGGATGGCGTTTGCTATGTTTTGGGAAATTTTGTGGCCGCTCATCCTCGGCTTCGGTTTGTCCGGAGTAGTGCAGGCGGTTGTCTCGAAATCGGAGATGAGCAGGCTGTTGCCGGATGATTCGCCGAAAACACTCGCTATCGCTACGGGCCTGGGAGCGGCGTCATCATCGTGCTCGTACGCGGCGGTTGCGCTAGCGAGATCGATTTTTCGCAAAGGCGCCGATTTCACCGCAGCGATGGCGTTTGAACTCGCTTCGACGAACTTGGTCGCCGAACTGAGCATCATTGTCATCGTTCTGATGGGCTGGCAGTTTGCGCTCGCCGAGTTCGCCGGCGGACCAATAATGGTCGTGATCATCGCGTTGTTATTCAGAATTTTTCTCTCCCGCAAACTCGTGCAAGACGCCAGAGTGCAAGCGGACAAGGGCGTCACAGGGGTGATGGAGGGTCACGCTGAGATGGATATGAGCGTCGAGAGGGGCGGCTCGTTCTGGCAGCGCATTAAATCAAGCGAAGGCATCACAGCCACCAGTCATTATTTTGTGATGGACGTAGTCGCCGTTTGGAAGGATATCGCCGGTGGGCTTTTACTAGCTGGCGCGCTCGCTGCATGGGTGCCGCCGGATTTCTGGAAAACATTTTTCCTCACATCGCATCCAGTCGCTGCGATGCTGTGGGGGCCAATTGTCGGTCCGATAGTCGCGATCTTCTCTTTCGTTTGTTCGGTCGGCAATATCCCACTCGCGGCGGTGCTTTGGAACGGTGGGATCAGCTTCGGCGGCGTCATTGCGTTCATTTATGCCGATCTGATCATTCTCCCCATCATTGATATCTATCGGAAGTACTACGGCTGGAAGGTAACTACCCTCGTTGTCGCAGTCTTTTACTGCGCGATGGCTGTCGCTGCTCTGATCATCGAATTTCTTTTCAGCGTTCTAGGATTAATTCCGCACCAGCGAAGCGCGCAGATTGTCGAGACCGCCATCACCTTCAATTACACTACAGTTCTCAACATTGTTTTTCTGATAATTGCTGGCTTTCTCATTGTCCGATTTTTCAAAACCGGCGGGCCAAAGATGCTGGCTCATATGGATTGATTTGCAGGCCGTCGCCGTTCTTGCCCGGATGTTTGCGACAGTCATAGACTGCCGCTACAGGTTGAATCGGCAATGCCGAAAGAATTTTTTATTACCACGGCGATCGATTATACGAACTCGCCGCCGCACATCGGGCATGCTTACGAGAAAGTGCTGGGTGATGTGATCGCGCGCTATCATCGGCTCAAGGGCGAAAAGGTTTTTTTCCTGACCGGCGTCGATCAACACGGTCAGAAAGTGCGGCAATCGGCGGCGAAGGAAGGCCTTCCACCGGCTGAATTCGTTAAGGGCGTCACGCAAAAATTTGTCGATCTCTGGAAAAAGCTCGACGTGAAATATGACGAGTGGGCTGAGACCACAAGCGACCGGCACAAAAAAGTTGTGCAAGGAATTTTGCAGCGGCTCTGGGAAGAGAAACAAATCTATAAGGATAAACAAGCGGGTTATTACTCAATTCGTCAGGAACAATTCCTAACCGACAAAGAGCGCGGACCGGACGGCGAGTTTGGACCGGAGTGGGGACAAGTCGAATTTCGCGAAGAAGAAAATTATTATTTCAAACTCGAGCAGCACAAAAAGTGGCTGCTCTCGTACCTAGACAAGCGTGAGGACGCGGTCATCCCCGATTTTCGTCAGACCGAATTGCGCAATGCAGTTGAGAAGTTAAGTGGCGACCTTTGCATTTCGCGCCCGAAATCGCGGCTCGACTGGGGAATCGAACTCCCCTTTGACAAAGATTTCGTCACTTACGTCTGGTTCGACGCGCTCACCAACTACATCAGCTTTGCCGGTTACACTGTAGGGGAAGCTGACAGCTTCCCCTACAACTCTCAACCATCAACATTCCGCGACAAATGGCCTGCGCTCCAGATCATCGGCAAAGACATTCTCGTTCCAGCACATGGAATCTACTGGCTTATCATTCTGCACGCGATCGGCTTTCCTGATGAAGCCATGCCGCAGTTGCTAGTCCACGGCTGGTGGAACCTCGGCGGCGCAAAGATGAGTAAGACTGCCGGCAACGTTGTCGATCCATTCGTCCTCATCGATAAATACGGCGCCGAAGCCCTCCGCTATTATTTGATGAGCAATATTGCGACGGGCAGCGATGCTGATTTTAGCGAGGAGCGTCTCGTGGCTCGGTACAATGGCGACCTCGCAAATTCAGTTGGTAATTTGCTCAATCGCACATTGACCATGACGTCAAAATATCAGGAAAGTCACGTCCAGCGTCCGAGAGATCCATGGCTACAGAACCCCGACGAGCATCGAGTCGAAAATTATTCCGACCACATTACTAGAGAGATCGAGCTGTACGAATCGCATATGAGCGCCAGTCGGCGCATACCGAGTGCGTTGCCCTTCACCTTAGGACCTTTCGTAGTTAATGCTGCAATTGCCAATATTTTGGAGATTGCCAATCAGGGAAATGCGTTGGTGGAAAATGCCGCGCCTTGGAAACTTTCGAAAGATAGTGCCGAGGTTTCAAAGATAAAACTTAACGCTGTTCTTTATGCGCTCGTCGAATCGCTTCGCATCATTGCGATTTTGATTTCACCGGTGTTGCCGAAAGCGGCGCACGGAATTTTCGATCAACTGAATTGGAAGATGGAGTTCAGCGGCAAAGAAGAGCGTTTCTCACTCGACGATGCAAAATGGGGCGGTCTGCCAAATGGGCATGTTGTCGGCAAGCCCGTGCCGTTGTTTCCGCGCATTGAGGTGGGTAAGGACATTTTGTCCGAAGAAATAGAAGAATAGCGCGTTATTGTGCGCACTCTTCGAAGGCAGCGGCTTCGCCGCGCAGATGCGCCAGAGCTTCGCCGGCGAAGTGCAACGAGCCGGTCAGTAGAATGGAATGCGGTTTTGCGCGTGCCAACTCCAATGCTTCAGCAACGGAGGGAGTGATGGAGTAGGGGAGCGATGGAGTAATGGTAGAGAAAACTTGCGCGAGTTCTTCCGGCGGCGCCGCACGCTCGCTGCGGACTTTTGGCAGCAAAATGGAATCTGCGATTGGCGCGAGCGCTTCGCAAATTCCCTGGAAATCTTTGTCCGATAAAATCGCGAGAACGAGCGTAGCACGCTGGCCCCCAAAGGCTTCTCTCCACGTCTGCGCGAGAACGTTGGCCGCAGCCGCATTGTGCGCCCCGTCGATGATTGTGCGTTTGTCCCACTTCTGAAAACGTGCCGGCCAATCGACCGTGGCAAGTCCGTGCGCTATCGCCGAGTCGTCGATGTCGAGCTCGCCACGGGACGAGTCCGTCCGGCTGGCGGACTTGGCTGCCCGAAGGGCTCCAATCGCAAGCGCGGCGTTTTGCCTTTGATAAGCACCGCAAAGTGCAATCGGGTGTTGCTCGTATGGTTTGGTTATGAACTCGATCGAACTTTCGCAATCCATCGCGCGTTTTCGCAGCACAATTTCGACCTCGTTTTTTTGCGGCGCGGAAACGACTGGCACTTTTGGTTTGATGATCCCCGCTTTTTCGGCCGCAATTTTCTCGAGCGAATTGCCGAGCCATTTTTCGTGATCAAGCGCGATCGAGGTGATGACGGAAACGTTCGATTGGACGGCGTTGGTGGCATCGAGACGGCCGCCCAGTCCGGTTTCCAAAATGACGACGTCCACTCTTTCGTCGGCAAAATATTTGAGTGCAAGTCCCGTAGTGATCTCGAAAAATGTCGGCTGCGGATCCCAGTCGGCCGTTAGATTACGGATGCTCGTTAGACCGCTGGCGACCGCGTTTTCGGAAATCATTTCCCCATTCACGCGAATCCGTTCGCGAAAAGTAATGAGGTGAGGGGAGGTGAAGAGACCGGTGCGATATTTTTGGGCGCGACAAATGGAATCGATCATCGCGCAGACGGAGCCTTTGCCGTTCGTGCCGGCAACGTGAATCACACACGCGCCCCAAGGAGCGGCGGCTTCTCCGCCGGTCGGACGGATTCGTCCCGTGGCGAACAAGCCGCCGACGGCGATTTGGAAATCGCCGTTCCTTGAAAGCTCGGCGATGAGTCGCCGGATGTTCTCCAGCCCGAGCTTGATCCCGAAGCGCTGAAGGCTGTAGAGCCAGGCGAGCGCCTCCGAGTAATTCACTGCGCGGAAGAAAAATAGCCGAGCAGCTGGCTGATCTGTTCGCGCATTTTTTTGCGGTGCACGATGATGTCGATCAAGCCGTGTTCCTGAAGAAATTCCGCAGTCTGAAATCCTTTTGGCAAATCCTGATGCGTGGTTTCTTTGATTACACGCGGGCCGGCAAAACCGATCATGCTCTTCGGTTCGGCGATAATGACATCGCCTAACGAAGCGAAACTGGCCATGACGCCGGCGGTCGTCGGATTGGTGAGAACGGAAATGTAGGGAAGCCGTTGCTCGGCATGGCGCGCGAGCGCGCCGCTGGTCTTTGCCATTTGCATCAAGCTCAACATACCTTCGTACATGCGCGCGCCTCCGGACGCGGACACGATGACGATGGCGGCACGCTGGTCGGTGCCATATTCGATGGTTCGCGTAATTCTTTCGCCAACAACCGAGCCCATGGTCGCGGCGAGAAATCCGAAATCCATTACCGCGAGCGCTACTTTATAGCCGTCGATCATTCCGTAACCGCTGATGACGGCATCGGTCAAACCGGTGCGCTCCTGGTAATTTTTGAGGCGATCTTTGTACGTGGCCATACCGTGAAAACGCAACGTGTCCACGGATCTTAAATCGGCATCCATTTCGACAAAAGTTTCCGGATCGAGGAGATTGTCGATCCTCTCCTTGGCTGAAAGGGCAAAGTGATAATCGCAGCGCGGACAAACGCGCAGATTCTGCGCAAGCTCGATGTCGTGCACGACCTCGTTGCAGCCGGGGCACTTTTGAAAAAGGCCGTGCGGGATGTCGCGTTTCTTGCGATTTTCCGCCTTCAATGCCGGTTTCTTGAAAATTGCCATGGGAATTATGCGCGCGCCGCCGTCGCGGCATGAACGGAGAGCGCGCCCGCCTTCTTCAAAACACGCGCGCACTCGCTCAGGGTCGATCCGGTTGTCAAGACGTCGTCAATCAAAAGCACGTGCAAGTCTCGCACGTCCGCCTTTTTTCGTAAACGGAACGCGCCATGTAAATTTTCCATCCGCTCGACCCGATCAAATGCCGTCTGCGTGGTGGTGTAACGAACGCGCTCGAGAACGGGCTTCGTCTCGATCGACAGGTGTACGCTCAACAATTCCGCCAGTAAACCTGCTTGATTGAAACCGCGTTGGCGTTCTCGAGCTGGATGCAGCGGAACGGGAATGATGATGTTGAAGCGGCGGCCGCGGAGTCGATCATCATCGAACGCCGCGATTAGCCAGCGCGCCACGGAATGTCGGAGATAGATCTGGCGGCCGTATTTGAAATCGAGGATGACGCGGCGAACAATCCCGCGGCTGCGATAGGCGGCGACGGCAGCATCAAAGTGCAAGGTGCGGTGCGCGCAGTTGGCGCAAGTGAATGCTCCGCTGATGGCGCCGGCGAACGGTTCCGAGCATTTCGCGCAAAACGGAGGAACGATGCGGGTGATCTTCGCGTCGCATTCCGCGCAAAGATATTCACTCGCCGCGACACTGGCGGAACAAATTGTGCAGGCCGGCGGATAAAGCAGCGATGCAATCGCGCGCAGCCTGTTAAGTTTTACGAGCGCCAGCATACCTCAACCAGCGGAGCATTATTATCCACGTCAAGCAAGCCACGGCCAGCGGCACGATCCCGACGAGCAGATTTTTTCCGAGCCACGGTAGAGCGACTAATTCTCGATGCGCGATTTTATTAAATGCGCCGCTGGCGAAAATCCACCCCGCGTGCAGACCGATCGGCAACCAAAGCGAGCGGGTACGCATCCGCGCGTCTGCGAGAATCCAACCAATGAGAAATAATGTCGTGAAGCCAGCCGCGACCAACATCGGATCGGTAAACTGCGAAAATGAATGAGCAATGGAATTGAATCCCGAACTCCAGGTCACGATTGTCGATGTTCGCATTGGTGCCTTCAAAAAGTGAACGATCGAAAACAACGCCGATGTGACAAACATCGGCATGTATTGGCGGTTGCTTCTCAACAAAATTCCCAGCGTCCATCCGCGAAAAAAGGTTTCTTCAATCGCTGGAACGACAAGTGAAGTTCCGATGATCTTTGCTAGCGCAACCCAGGTAATCGTGAGACGCAGCGAATAGATGTGCAGTGCGAGCAACAGTGCGCCGCAGCAGAACAGGGGAATCGCTGCCAAAAAAAATCCCGCAAACAGGTCGCGCAACCAGTGTGAATTGCGTTCAAGATCCAGGTCGCCCAGGCTTTCGACTTGGATCGAGCGAAGCAATGGCCAAAACAAAACCAGGGCTGCAACCAGAAGCGCGCGATGAAAGAAAGTTTCGAAATCAAATCCGGCCAGCGCTGGAAAAATATCACATGCCGCGAGCCAGTTCGCCATCCAGAACAGCACCGGCGCCAGCAGCGCGCCGAGCAGAATGGTCGCGACGAAATAAACCAGCAATCTGGCTGCGTCTTTCACGGCTGCTAATGTAAGATTTTCCCACGATGCCACGTCAACACATATGGACGGAGAAAGATCGACAGGGGAAGAAGCGAGAGGTCCGTGCGACAAAATTTGGCGGTGTCTGGCGTTTTCAGTCCAAGTTCTCGGGCGAAGAACAATGGACGTATTACGATTCTCCGCCGCCGGAAGATTTGCTGAAACTTCGAGACATTATCGCGCGGAAATATCGGCGCCGGCGAGCCAGCGCTGATGACGTTGCCTCGGTCGATAAACTGGTTCGCGATTTGGATCGAGGTGGCCCTCGTTATCTTCGCGATACACCACCCGTGATGATTCGGATACCAGAGCAATGATTACGATTTTTATGAGAAGAAAAATGGTCGCCCTCACCTCAATCCTCTCTCCGCAGCCGGGGAGAGGCTGATAGCAGCATCTCGAAGGATGTCGATGTTTGCGGCCAGACAAAAATGAAATCGCGACCGCTTTGATGGCGAAAAAAATCAGGATCGACAATTTGTTAGTTGCGCGGGATTTTTTTGAAAGCCGCGAGGGCGCGCAGCGCGCCATCATGGCAGGTGAAGTGAGAGTGGGGGACCGCGTGATCGATAAATCTTCCGATCTTGTTGAGGCCGATGCAGAGATCGTGGTCGCGGAACTCCCGCGTTACGCGAGTCGAGGCGCGCTCAAACTGGAAGGCGCGCTGGACTTTTTCCAAGTCGATGTTGGCGGCAAAGTTGCGCTCGATATCGGGGCATCGACTGGCGGTTTTACCGACTGCCTTTTGCAACGCGGCGCGGCGAAAGTGTACGCGGTCGATGTCGGCCATGGTCAATTGGCTTGGAAAATCCGGAATGAACCGCGCGTGGTCGTGATGGAAAAATTGAACGCACGATTTCTCGCGCGCGAGCACATTCCGGAGCTTGTCGATCTTTGCGTGATCGATGTTTCCTTCATCTCGCTGACTTTGATCTTGCCTCGCGCCTTCGAGTTGATAACTCCAGACGGTGTGATCCTCGCCTTGATCAAGCCGCAATTCGAGCTGCAGCGCGGGGACGTGGGACGCGGCGGGATCGTGCGCGACTCGGCGTTGCAGGAGAAGGCCCAGCAAAAAATCGTGAAGTTCGCTGAAAAGGCGAATTACCGTGTGGTTGGCCTTGTTCCATCGACAATCACCGGCGCGGACGGTAACCAGGAGTTTTTCATATGCCTCCGAAGACGATCGGATTGATTGCGCACACGGGAAAACCGGGCGTGGCGGAATTGATCCACGCCGTTCTCGAAGAGTTCGCCCGCTTTTCGATGTCGATCTTGGTGGAGAAGGAGACGGCCGCGCTTGCGGGACGAAAATCGGACGGCAGTGTCCAGCAATTAGCGGCAAAGGCTGATCTGCTCGTTGTTCTCGGAGGTGATGGAACGATCCTGAATGTGGCCGGGCAACTTGGCGAAGGGATCAAACCGATTTTTGGAATCAACGTTGGGTCGCTTGGATTTTTGACTTGTTCGAGCTCGTCGGCCTATCGCGAGGCGGTTGAAGGCATTGCCCGAGGAAAAATTACCTTTAGCGATCGAACTTTGCTCGAGGTGGCGATCAAGAATTCGCACCAGGGCCGAGCGGCGATGATTGGGTTGAACGACGCCGTCTTTAGCCGCGGTGAGTTGTCGCGCCTTATTCGCTTACGGGCCTGCGTGAACGGTGAACCGTTGACTGAATTCAATGCCGACGGATTGATCGTTGCGACGCCAACCGGTTCTACAGCCTATTCGCTGTCCGCTGGCGGTCCGATTCTACAGCCCCAGTCGGGCGTCCTCGTGATTACCCCGATTTGCCCGCACGTTTTAACAAATCGCTCGATCATCGTGGCGGAATCGTCGGTCATTGAAGTGGAGGCGAGCGAGCCCGATTATTCAGTCTATCTCAGCGTCGATGGACGCGATTCGTTGCCCCTGGAAGTCGGCGCGGTCGTGACGATTCGAAAAGCTGAAAAGACTTTGCCGCTTGCCGTAATGCCGGACGTATCGTTCTTCAGCGTCGTTCGGCAGAAATTGAAATGGAGCGGCAGCAACGTTTGACCCAGATGCTTAGCCGCACCGCGCGGAACGGCTCGACCGGACACTGCCGGTAACGAATCAGTTTAGCGTGCGAACGCGCGTTGGCCTGGCTGCGCAACGCCCGCCTCGTGGCCTTAAAGGGGTTGGCTCCCTCCATGGTCTATCTTACGCTGGAGTAAGCGTAGCTGAGCCCTGATTTGGACCAAGAGGACGTCGATTTCAGCAGGAGTGCTGAAGCGTTCGAGCGCGTTGAGCTGCTGTTCAATAGCATCGAAGCAGTCTGATCCTTTCTTCAGGTCACCAAGGTTTTTGTGAACTTTGAGTTGTTTCATAAGAACTTGGTTAGGTCGGCGATTTGGTTGTCGGTCTCCTCGACAGTGTCGAATGTTGCGTGGGCGAAGTGAGCGTTATTCTAGAGAAAAGATTATGGGCGCCATTTCTGCGCAAACCGGCGATGTCCTCATCTGTTAAGTAATATGGCTGTGGGCGCGTCCATGAAATTGGGTCGTTCTTTGGCGTGATCTTTTCGCCGAGAAGTAGAAAGGGCCGGTGAGAGGCTGCGTCATGTAATTCCGCCAGTTCTGTCTTGCCAGCGCATATCACTTCAACCGTGTAAGCAGAGCAAGGTTTGAGTTCGTCTCGTGTCATATGGTCACTGACAGAGCAGTTTTTGTGCGCCGCCGGTGGCTCGACCGGACGGCGCCGGTAACCGATCAGCTTTTTGGGCGAACGCACGCTGGCCTTCGCGGTGCAGGTGTAAAAGATAGCGCAACTGTTGTTCCAATCGCCAGATTGCATCGACGACCACGTTGGTGGGTCGATAACTGGCGTTGACTTGGACACGCACAAGCTGGCGGTCGCGCTGCACTTTGGCGTTTACAACTTTATCCATCGCCACCACAACCTCGGTACAACGCCAGCGGTCGTATCGGGCTTGGAAGAAAAGCCGTGGAGCTTAGAACGGGTTGTTGATATGACCGCGGGTTATGATGCCCACAAAAAGGCTAATACCGAGGCAGTTGCGGCAGTAAGGAGCCTCTAAAATGAATCAGACCCAACACGATTGGGGCCGGTAGGGTTTGAATACGGAAATTTGTAACTTTGCGATCGATTTGTCCCGCTTTGCGAGTTCCAAAGTTCCAAGTATTGAAGCCGATCAGACAAAGAGCGTCCTCACGTGCCTTCAAATTTCACGGTTCGGCGTGGGGACCGATTGAGACTGACGCTGGTGGGACAAATCAACCGCGAAATCCCCAGTGGGACAAATCGAGCGCGAGGCTACACATTTGTCAGTCAGCGCAGGAAAAGGGCAAAATGAAAGGCTCAACCAAATGGCAAAAAATGGATGAGCCCTTCAATATGTAACGGACGACACCCGCCGTCTGCGTTGTGTGCTCTTTGAGTCTGTATCTGTCGCGCACATACAGCCTACACCCCTGGCAAACTTGCAACTGGGATTCCTGGGGGCCAGGCTAAAAGGGCGACCCGACAAACCAAGTTCAATGGTCTCCCTCGAAGAAACCATCGATTTTTTTACGTCTCATCTGCCTTCCATCAACTTGCAGTCTTCTCCCAAATACAGCGCAGCACCTACGAGCCGTTGCTCGAGCGTGCGGAAGAAATTCGGCGAGTTTTCCGCGAACTGAAATCGCGATTCGGCGGAAGCGAAACGCTTGCCTCAGCTATTTCTTCGTCTTCGCCGCAGCGCCCTGCTGGACCAAGCGCTGCCCGCTTTGCCGGCGAGCAAGCACGAAATGGTTATTGTCGCCGTAACTACGCCATGGTCCCGGCGGAACGTCTCGGATATCGACGAATTGCCAATCGGTCACGCCCGTCGGTGCCTGCCCGAGGTAATCGCGCACCGCCGGAGAAATATCGAGCCCGGCGCCGTGGTTGAGATTCGGTTTCGGGCGCTCGTTTCCAAAAACATATTGAAAATGGTCCGTCCGGAACGGACCGCAATCTTCCCATTGCGCGTAGCAGATCCGATTGCCTTTGCGAATAGCCACCCAGTGATGCCAGCAGACCGATTGCCCCTGCCCGGCGTAAGCTTGCTTGAACCACGGAATGACCAGCGGCGCTTCGGGCTTGAATTGGCTGTGCGTCACATCGTTGTAGGGCAGTGCGCTATAGAATGGATTTTGCCGGGGAACGAACGCGACCGGGATGTAGTCTCGCCGCGCCGAGGATTCAGGGTTATCAAAGCCACCGTAATTGTTTGTCCAATTCGCGTCCCAGCAGCTTCGGTAATTCGGCACCAGGTTGTTTCCGCCAGCTTGTTCTCCAATCCAGAAGACTGTCGTGACAATGTTCGTTTTCCAGGGAAACCGCGTTGTGGCCGCGTGCGACGAGGTCGGTATTTGCACAGTCGGCTCGACCTTCAAGAACGTCTCATTGCCCGATTTCATCGCATACCTCGCAAAATCCGCCGCGGTCGCATATGGGGAACTCGATGAATCCGACTGACCGTAGGCACAGATACCGCCCGCCGACAGCGACAAAAAGAGGGCAATATTCCTTCTCATTCGCGAATGTAGCGTTGTTTTTACTCGGTGTCGACCTTGCAACCACTGCTCGCCCGTAATCGAGCTGCAAGGATTCCGTGCCTTTTTGCGGCCGGGTCGCGTGAAACCCTGCCACATTGAATCCTTGCTACACTGCTACACCGCAACACGGATTCAATGATTCAATGATCGAAGGCACGATGATGGTGATTCATCGAAGAAATGCGTCCCGGCTCGTATTTTTGTGCGCCTTCGGCACGAAAGTTCCTACGACACCACATCGTGCGAACTTTCTTTGCCAGACGGCAATTTTGCTTCGGCTGTGACCGGACCTGCTCACCTGGAATGTGTCCTGCCCGTGCAGGGCGAACACGTTCATTTGCGCAAGACCCAATTTCGTGCAGATCGGATACGAACCCACATGGAGCTTCTTGACGATGACACCGCAACATAAATCTTTCCACGGCTCGCAAGATCTGAGCACTTCGACAATTCACAGCCACCTCGTTCCCGCGCACGGTGGTGAACTCATCGACCTTTACGTAAATGCGGAGAGAGGAGCCGAACTAAAAGCCGGATCGAAGAAATTTCCTTCTTGGGATCTGACGTCGCGCCAAATCTGCGACCTCGAATTGCTGTTGAACGGCGGATTCTCTCCTTTGTGCGGGTTCATGACGAGCACAGAGTATGAGGGCGTCTGCCATAACATGAGGCTCACGACAGGCCTTCTATGGCCGATACCGGTCGTGCTGGATGTCAGCGAAGCTTTTGCTAAATCGTTAAAACGAAAAGCCAGCAAAATCGCGCTGCGCGATGGAGAGGGAGTGATGCTGGCAGTATTGCACGTCGAAGACGTGTGGCAGCCGGATCACAAGAGTGAAGCCGAAGCGGTGTTTCGCACAAATAGTACGCTACACCCCGGTGTCAACTATCTGCTGAACAAGGCAAACGCCTGGTACGTCGGAGGCCGGATTGAAGGACTTGAGTCGCCGTCTAATTACGATTTCAAGAGTTTGCGTTTAACCCCCGCTCAATTACGGGAGGAATTTGCCCAGAGAGGCTGGCGCCGGGTAGTCGCATTTCAGACGCGTAACCCGATGCATCGCGCCCATGTAGAACTCACTATTCGTGCAGCCAAACAGGTTGAAGCCAATCTACTCATTCATCCCGCGGTGGGAATGACTAAACCCGGTGATGTCGACTACTTCACACGCGTCCGCTGTTACCAGCTAATCCTCGCCAAATACCCGCGGGGGACGGCAAAACTTTCGCTCTTACCACTCGCCATGCGTATGGGTGGACCACGCGAAGCGATTTGGCACGCACTGATTCGGAAGAATCACGGTTGCTCTCATCTCATCGTAGGACGTGATCACGCCGGCCCGGGCAAAGACGCGAATGGCAAGTCCTTCTATGAGCCGTATGAAGCTCAGGAGTTATTCAAAAAGTATGAAGCTGAGATCGGCGTCACGATGGTTCCGTTCCATAACATGGTCTATGTGGAAGATAAGGACACTTACCTTCCCGAGAACGAAGTTCCAAAGCAGGCGCGCGTGTTGAGCATTTCCGGCACGGAATTGCGCCGGCGATTAAATGAAGGACGCGATCTCCCCGGATGGTTTACCTATCCTGACGTTGCCGAGGAGTTGCGGCGCAGTTTTCCGCCACGCCACAAACAAGGCCTGACAGTTTTCTTCAGTGGGCTTTCCGGCTCCGGCAAGTCCACGATTGCCAACGTTCTCCTGATCAAATTTCACGAGATTGGCGGCAGGCCGGTAACGCTTTTCGATGGCGACCTGGTTCGCAAGCACCTTTCCTCCGAACTCGGGTTTTCCAAGGAACACCGCGATCTTAACATTCGCCGCATTGGCTACGTGGCCTCCGAAATAACCAAAAACCGCGGAATCGCCATCTGCGCTCCAATCGCACCCTATGACGCTACTCGAAAGGAGGTGCGCTCGATGATTGAGCCGCTTGGCGGCTTTCTCATGGTGCATCTTTCCACCCCGATTGAGGTCTGTGAGCAGCGCGATCGCAAGGGTCTCTACGCGAAGGCCCGGGCCGGCATTATCAAGGAGTTCACCGGTGTGTCGGATCCTTACGAAGAGCCAAAGGATGCTGAAGTTGTTATCAATACCGCTGAGCTTAGTCCCGAAGAAGCGGCGCAGGAAATCATTCTCCACCTGGAACGTGAGGGCTTTATCGGAGAGAGCAGATAGCTCCCGATTGCATCGCAATCGCTAGCTGAATTGGTCAGTTTGGCTGCTCGTCTATGCGACTGCTACCAGAGTGGAGCGTGCGAGGACTTCTGATTATGCAATGGTTCGCCGCCATCATCAAACTGATGGCCTGAGCTGAGCCTTCGCGAGAGATTTGTCTCGACGTCGGGAGGCGCTAAGAAACGATTGGGAGTTTCGGACCTGACTCAGGGGGTCTTGCGTGGGCATTCGTGCTTAAGAGGGCATTTCAACCGATCTAGCTTCTAATTACCAGAACCAATCGGAGGCAACACCACACGACTGGTGCTGGGCCTGCTTGGTTATAGAGATTCTAAATCAAGTTCGCTTGCCGCGTGCAGCGACCTTTATCCTGTAGGCTTCCTCAAGCGGTGCCAGCAACTGTTCCAGGAGTTGGCGTCTGGAAACATTGCCGATCTTATAGAGATCGAGGCTCTGGCGGATGAACGGCGCTATTTTAGGCGTAGCCAGTCTCGGATTCTCAAGCGCAAAGCGAAGCGCGTAAAGCCATATGAGCGGCGGAAAATCGTCTCCAGCAGTGGTTACGAGATCGATCACGTTTCTGGCAATTTCTTGAGGACTCACAGAGGGCAGGAATTTAATCAAACTGTGGTAAGCAATTCAATAATCTTTCGAAGGTCCTATGTACAATCGCATGTGTAATTCTATGGCTGAGCGTGACACTAATCAGGAAGCTCTCGATCAAATCCAAAAGATCACAGAATCCGGGCCGGACAGAGGCGACGACCTTTTGGAATCCGAAGATCTCAAACGGCAGTTACGCGAAGCTAAAGAGCTCCTTAAAGGCGAAGCCAAAGCGCCAAGAGCCGGTCGAGAAGGCCGGAAAAGTTAGATTCCTGCTTTTTAGCGCATTCAACGTTTGCTGCCGTCAAGGTCACTGTAAACGGCGCTTTTCCCTCTGGCTTTCGACCCGCACCTTTCCGTTTGCCGCCTCGTTGATTTCTTCGCATTTGAAAAAATATGTATGTTTTCTATTGACGCCAACTGAATTTATACGTATACTTTCAAATAGTCAAATACGCAATATGACTTACAACAGACTTTCGAAAGAAAAGCAAGCTTTAGTCCTGTCGGCGCTCCGTGAAGGAACTCCAGTCCGAGCAGTTGCCCGAATGTTCAAGACCGGAAAAGGAACGATTACGCGCGTCATTCGCGAGACTGGCGAGGCGTTCGTCGATTACACGGACCTAAACTTCCGTGCCTACGTATCGAGATGGACGAACAATGGCAGTACGTGGACTGTCATTCTGGCCGCATGATTATGCCAGAGAAAGAGCGCGGCGACTTTTGGCTTTGGGCCTGCATCGACGCAGACACAAAACTTGTTTTCTCTCACACGGTTGGAAAGCGCGATTGGATTACGGGCCGCACGTTTGTTGAGGATGTTCGCAGCCGCGTGAAAGGTCCCGTGCAAATCGCGACGGACAATCTACCCGCTTATCCTTTTCACATTCGCAGTGCCTTTGGTTACGAAGGTTACAATTACGGAACCGAAACAAAGATATTCGGCGAGCCGATGCTGCCAGATGGCACGCTGGCGCAGCTTGGACGCAACGAGGGCGTCCCGGCCGCATGAAAACAGCGGAGCGCAAGGCGGTAGTAGGCTCGCCGGACTTAGAAAGCCTCACTACGAGCCACGTCGAGCGCGTCTTTTTGAGCGTCCGGCAGGAATTGAAGCGATTCCAGCGCAAAGGGCTTGGATACAGCAAGGATCGGCTTCTCCGAAGACGATGTGACCAACACGACCGTAAAAAAAAATAAACAAAAGCTGGTCATCCGCTCAAATATTTGATAAGCACGTGGGAACCACAGGGAAAAGTGTTGACACGTTTCTGGCGTTTTGCCTGTAAGCGACGTTTCACACTCAAATTCCATCCATATCGTAACCACTCATGAAAAAAAAATCCGCTACACAATCCGCCTTCTTTAATCTGCGTGTCTTAATCGGACTGTTTATAGTCCTGGCCGGCGTCTTTCTGGCGTTGGCGGGCTTTGGCGTCGCACAAGCGCAGCAGAAGAATTACATTATCACCAATTCCGCCGACCCCCTCGTTCCTAACGGATTTGACTGTTCGCGCATTCACGAGCTGGGCATCGACAAGCAGGAGAACTTCCGGGCCGGAGCCATCATGATTGCCTGCGGCAGGGCACAAGGAGGTGCAGCTTCCCCTATCGGCGGCGCCTTCTTCCAGGCTATCAAAACTATCAAAGGACTGTGGGCACCCCTGGTCTATGGCACCACGGACGTCGACCTGATCACCGGTACCGAGACCTTTCCCCACGTTACCCAGTCGGAGACATTCACTACGGCTAACCCAGATAACCCCAACGAAGTAGTCGTGGCCTACAACGACTCACGAGGCCGGAACGCCAGCCCGATCAACATCTCCGGCGCATCGATCTCCACCGACGGCGGCAACACCTACACCCGCCTCACCAACACCACCACCGGTCAAAGCCCATTCCCCAATACCTTTGGCGACCCCGTTATTCTGTACAACCGCCCAACCGCCACTTGGTTCACGGCCTGGCTAGACGGGACCTGCGGCGGTCAGGGCCTCGGCGGGTACAAGTCCACCACTCCCGGAGACCCCTCCTCGGCTAGCTGGACCCACTATTGCATTTTCAACGAATCCTCAGCCGACCGAGAGTCTGGTTGGGCCGACAACAACCCGGCCAGCCCATTCTATGGGCACATGTACGTCTCCTGGAACGACTTCGCTGTTGGCGGGGGCGCCCTCTTCGTCCGCGTTTCCACCGACAACGGTCTCACTTGGAACCCGCATCAGATTACCAGCGGCAGCACATTTATCCGCGACGTCCAGATCACCGGGGACGAGGCCACAGGCGTCGTGTACATCGCCGGCATGGACGAAGGCGGCGGTGGCTACCCCCACAACGACACTAACTACTTTTTCAGGTCAACCGACGGCGGCACCACTTGGACCAATACCTACATCGGTACCCCCTTTCCCGGTCCTGGCGTCACCGCTGTGGGCTACTTCGCCCAAATGTTTTTCGATGGCGGTGGCTACTGGCGACACGAGGGCTGGGGTGAGCCTGCCGCCTTCAACGGCGTTGTCAGCTACGTCTATGCCCAGCACGGCACCGGCAGCGACCCCGGCGACGTCTATTACATCCGCTCCACAGACATGGGAGCGACATTTAGCGCACCGCTCAAGTTGAACAGCGATTCCACTACCCGTCCTCAGTGGCAGCCCAACCTTTCGGTCAGCCCGGCTGACACCCTTTTGGCCACGTGGTATGACGCACGCGAGAGCGCGAGCTGCACCCGCGGTAACCCAGCCGTTCCCTGTTACAGGATGTGGTCGCGCAAGTCCACCGACAACGGCGTGAGTTGGTTGGCTGACGATATGTTCTCGGACGTAGTCAGCCCACTCCCGGCCCAACCTGACACGGGCATCCAGGCCACCTATGCGGGCGACTACGACTACGGCTCCGCGATCCTCACTAAGCACCTCTCGTCATGGTGCGACGGGCGCGTGGCCATCAGCAGCACATCCCAGCAGGATGCCTTTACCGACAGGGAGCTGGTGGGGGCTGGCAATCCCGTGCCTGTGCTGACTTCGCTTTCGCCCTCCAGCAAAACCGTGGGCTCACCCGGCTTCATACTCACGGTAAATGGCTCGAATTTCGTGCCCGGAGCCACCGTAAGCTGGAACAACTCTGCGCGAAGCACAACCTTTGTCAGCAGCGTCCAGGTGACAGCGCAAATTCTGACCGCGGACCTGGCCAGCGCAGGCACGGTGCCTGTAATCGTCACGAATCCGCCGCCTGGCGGTGGGGCATCGAATCCGCTCACGTTCACGATCAACAATCCAAGACCAACGGTGACTTCCATCTCGCCGGCGAGTGCCACGGCTGGGGACCCAGCCTTCACCCTCACGGTGAATGGCTCGAACTTCCTGAGTAGCTCGGTGGTGAATTGGAATGGAGCCCCGCGCACGACAACGTTCTCCAGTAGCCACCAACTGACGGCTGCGATTTCAGCGGCGGACATCGCCACGGCTGGAACAATCCATGTGACTGTTACGAATCCTGGCCCAGGCGGCGGCACATCGGCCCC